>Ga0066378_10000049_pt1 | contig 45477 bp, 38 predicted proteins | sample Knorr_S23_td_DCM_FD_70947 | JGI IMG/M metagenome (GOLD analysis project Ga0066378, IMG submission 70947) | Marine microbial communities from Southern Atlantic Ocean transect - Knorr_S23_td_DCM_ad_71m_LV_A | ecosystem: Environmental > Aquatic > Marine > Oceanic | place: Southern Atlantic ocean...
GGGGAGCAAGGGGACCGCGCGCGCCGAGGGTTGGCGCAATCCGCCGATCATCAGGATCACAAACCTCTCACTGCAGCCTGGGACTTGGGACTTTGACAGCCTGATCGCTGACTGCGAGGACGGCTCCATCTTCATGGACTTCGTGAAGATGTGGTCCATCGACCAGCGGCGACTGAACTTCCAATTCACATGCGAAGTAGCTTGGGAGATTCAGGGCGGCAAGCTCGCCCGCATGCTGCGCAATCCCACGTATCAGGGGCGCACCCCGGACTTCTGGGGATCATGTGATGCCATCTGTGGCCCCGCTCACTGGGACCTCTGGGGCGTCTCGAACTGCGGCAAGGGCAACCCCATGCAGACCGCGGAGATGAGCCACGGGGCAGCGCCAGCTCGCTTCCGCGGGCTGACGCTCGTCGGCGCTGAGTGAGCTCTCTCCCTCGAGCTCAGCCAATAATCTCGATGAGCTCGACGTCGAAGATGAGCGTGGCCTTCGGAGGGATTGTCGGAGGACGTCCGTTCGCGCCGTAGGCCTGGCCGTAGGGGATGATGAGCTTGCGCTTCGAGCCGACGGTCATCGATCCCACGCCTTCCGTCCAGCCTGAGATGACGCGGTTGAGGGGGAAGGTCGCGGGCGCGCCTCGGTCGACGGAAGAGTCGAACTTCTTACCGGTTGTGAGGTACCCGGTGTAGTGGACCTTGACAGTGGAGGCTGAGCTGGGCGGCGTCGGGCCGTCACCAACTTCGATGTCGTAGTACTTGAGGCCGCTTTCGGTCTCGGTCCAGTCCCCAGAGACAGTCCAGCCGGGGAACCTCGCGACCTCCTCCTTATTCGCGACCTTGCCGTCTTGTCCCATCGTGACAGTCCAAGACTTGCCGCCGCCATAGACGGTGGCGCTGACTTCACCAGTCTCAGGGTTGATGGAGGCCTGCGCGACCTGACCTTCGGTGGCTTCAGAGATCAGCTTGGTCGCCGCGCCGAGCTTGAGGGCGTGCTTTGCGATGCCAGCTTCAACGCTCGCGGGCTCAGGGGGGATTGACTCGAAGTCGTCTGCGGAGAGGATGACGGGTGCCATAGCTGCTGCGGGGAGCAAGAGGAGGAGGAGCTTGTTCATATGTAAAGGGGGTATGCGGGGAAGTCAGAAGATATCTGAATCGCTCAGGAAGGGAAGGCCTCTGAGGCCTCCCGGAGGAGCGGGGCTGCCTTGGCGATGGAAGCTCTGGCTTCATCTTCATGTTGGTCCACGGAGGCAGACCAGGCGCGGGAGAGCTGACGCTCGCCTCTAGAGAATGGATCCATGACCAGAGCGAAGGCGCCCATCCCTGCGGCCCGCTGGAGCAGAGCGCGGCCTTCGACGAAGTTGTAGGCGGGCCCTTGCAGGAGGGCGTCAACCTCTGCGTGCAGCTCCTCGGCGCTCATGCCAGCGGCACGCTCGGAGAGGCTGGAGACGCTCTGTGATAGCTCCGCGAGGAGGCCGCGGAGGGTCTCCAAGCTGGACCCTGATGAGGCCGCGGCGGTATCCACGACGGAGAGCTTTCGTTTCCAAGCGACAGCGCAGGTCATAACGAAGACGGAGATCAAGAAGGCCCAGCGGCCTGACCAGTCTCCCCACCGGAAGGCCGCAGCTCGCTTGACCGGGACCTCTGTCACGCCAGCGGAACTGAGTTCAGCTAGGTTGTCGGCGTCCAGGAAGGCTGATGATCGGATGCGCTTGGGGAGCGTCGCCGCCTGGCTTAACTTTCCTCGGTCATCTGTGGTGAGCGTGACACCCGCCTCGGTGGCCCTGAGCTCAAGGGCTGCGTCGACGAGCCGGCCCTTCGGGAGCGTCTCGGTCTGACCGGGGAGGGGCAGAGCCTCTGCTAGGACTTCGCCCGCAGCCTCTTCGATCGGGACCGTGACGACAGGGACGGCTGGGTTCCTCACTCTGACCGTGTTGAAGCCTAGCGCGTCTAGCTGCGTGGTGAGCTCTGCGCTCAAGCGGGTGCCCTCGCTGGCCTTCTGCTGCTCACCCAGGCTCAGGTCGAACGCGAGGAACTCTTGGTAGTCCTGCCCCGCATTGAAGTCTAGCTCTCTCCACGGCCTCCGAGAGGAGGACGCGGAGAGGGCCGCGGTAGCCGTAGCAACGACGAGGAGGAGGTCGGGGATCTTGTTCTTCATGGTGATCATCCTCCGAGGACTTGGATTCCGGCGAAGAGGATCCCTAAGAGGCCCTCGCCTACGATGAGGCCCGCTGCGAAGGGGACCCCCATGTTCTCTGTCCAAGCCGCGCCCCGCTTCTTGGAGAGCCTCATCTGGATCAGGCATCCGATCCCGTATGGGAGCAGGTACATGAGAGGCAGGTACATGGCTAGCCCGACGAGAACCCCGAGCCCTGCGAGTCCAGAGAGGGACAGGAGCGCGCCCATCACGCCGCCCATCGCGAAGAGGGGGATCGGCGCGTCCCCGCCGCGGATGCCGTCGATGACGCCCTTGAGGGCCTCTGCCTGCGGTGCGGGACTGTCTGTTCCCGGTCCGAAGGGGACTCCGAACTCCTGGGTGTTCCTGGCGGCCAAAAGGATCACCACGAGGATGCAGACCGCGGGCCCGAGGATCGCGGCGAAGAGCTCTAGGGTTTGCTGCTTCCGTGGGGAGCCGCCGACGAGGTGCCCCGTCTTGAGGTCCTGCATCATGTCTGCGCACTCCGTGATCGCGACGCAGACCGCGGCGCCGATGAGGACCGCGGGCACGACCTGGTTGTCGGTCATGAGGAGGCAGATCATGACTGTCAGCAGGGCCATGCCAGAGATCGGGCTCCAGTCCGTCATCCCAGCGCACTGCGCGATGACAATGCCGGCGAACCACATCCAGGCGGTGCCAACCGCTGCGATGAGCGCAGCCTGTCCGACAGATCCGCCAGCGATTGTGGATTTGGCGGCGGCAAAGAGGAGGAGGAAGGCGAGGATCACGGCGCCCCCGAGGACCTTCAGGGGGAGCTCGTCGCGCTCCACTCCGCCAGCCGTCGGCTTCCGCATGGCGCCCATCGCAGAAGAGATTGCAGGGAGGGCGTGCAAGAGGCCGATGAGCGCGCCGCCCATCAGAAGCCCGATTCCAAGCGGCCTGCTCATCATGCCCCGCGCGACGTTTGCGGCCATCTCAGGCTCAGTCCCGTTCGGAAGCCAGGAGAGCTCGTATGCGACGGGGGCCACGATGAAGTAGGCCAGGAGCCCACCAGCGAGAACGACTAGTCCAGGCCTGCCTGTGATGAAGCCAGCCCCGAGTGCGAACGGCGCTATGGCGATGGACAGGTCAAATGTGCGAGGCCACGGGAGGCCGAGAGAGCTGAGCAGCGCTCCTATGTTTAAAGTGTCCTTACTGAGGCCAGTCACCCCAAGGTCAGCGTAGGTGGCAAGGCCCAGGATGTCTGATTGGGTGAAGAAGAAGACGATCATGCTGGCGGCGATGCCTGCGAGCAGGATCCGCGCTTTCTGAACGCCCGCGCCAGGTGATCGCAGGACGGCAGCGACGGCAGTCCCCGTAGGGAACCTGAGTCGCTCGAACTCGATCATCTGCTTTCTGGTGGGGATGATGAACGCTACGCCAAGGATAGCGCCGGCCGTGGTCGCGGCGATCGCCCAGACGAGGTCGAGTTGGATCCCCAAGAGGAAGAGGACCGGCAGCGTGAAGATCACTCCGCTGTTCGACGTGTTCACCGAGGAGGCTACCGTCTGCGCGATGTTGTTCTCGACGATGGTGCCTTTGCGCAGGATGCCCCTCAGGACTCCCCAGCCGAGCACTGCAGCAATGGCGCTCCCGCCGATGGTGAAGCCGATCTTGAGCCCTGAGTAGGTGATCGCGGCGTTCATGACGACTCCAATCAGGACGCCGAAGATGATCGCCGCAGGTGTGATCTCTCGGTACGGAGTCTTGGCAGGACCGCCGGGGGTGGATGTTGAATCACTCATTTCTCGAATCGTGACTCAGGGGGCCCTGTGGTGCAAGCTAGGGCACCTGCGACTGGGGGCGCTCCCGGGGATGGGACGAGCCAAGGCATGCCTCTTTCAAGGCTCTCTGGTCCGATCTTCTGTCCGATGAAATCTATAGCGAAGCTTCCTACGCTCTTATGACGTATGCGCGATAAACAGAGCTGGTTTCTGACGGGCCTCTTCCTCACGACAGTGGCTAGCTTGCTGCTCGAGGTCTTGGCGACAAGGTTGTTGTCAGCGATGACCTGGTATCACCTGTCTTTCTTCGCGGTCTCTGTAGCGATGTTTGGCATGTCGGCAGGCGCAGTGACGGTTTACTTGAAGCGGGAGGAGTTCTCTGGAGAGCGCGCGAAGGAGGCCCTGGGGGGCTGGGCGATGCGGCTCGCGCTGGCCATTCCAGCCTCTCACATGGTCTTGCTCGCGGCGCCGATCCCTGACGGTGTGGATCTCCGCGCTGCTAACGCGCTCTTCGTCCTGACTCTGGCTCTTGGGGGGCCATTTTATGTTGCTGGCGTCGTAGTCGCGATCGCCTTGACGCGGGTGCCTGGGAAGATCGGGCTGGTCTATGCCGTCGATCTAGCTGGGGCCGCCTTGGGCACCTTATTGATCATCCCCTTGCTGGAGTCGGGCAACGCCAGCTCTGTCGCGCTCTTCTGTGGTGCGTTGGCCGCGCTGGCTGCGGTCTGCTTTCAGAAATATTGCGGAGGAGGCACAGCGCTGCCGAAGTACGTGGCCATTGGCCTGGGCGCTGCTGGCTTGTGGAACGCTCAGGCGGAGCGACCTCTTACGGTTTGGTATTCCAAGGGGGGCGTTATCCGTCAGGAGAACGTCACTCACGAACGGTGGAACGTTCACGCGCAGCTCGTCGTGCGCAAGCCGGTGATGACTGCCGCTGGGGGCCTCTATTGGGGGCCCGGCGAGGGGTGCATCGAAGCGGCGGGGGAGCGAGAGGCGGTCCGCATGGTCTTGGATGGGGACGCAGGGACCGTTATGCCACGCTGGGATGGGGTCAACTTAGATGACCTCGCATGGGTCTCCTACGACGTCACCTCCATTCCGTATCACATTCGGCGTAATGGGGATGCAGGGATCATCGGCGTTGGAGGGGGCAGAGATCTCCTCACCGCAGTCTGGGCTGCTTCTACGAGCGTTTCAGGCATTGAGATCAACGGGAACTTCATAGACCTCCTCGAGGGAGACCTCAGGGAGTTCTGCGCGCTGGCGGAGCGGGATGAGGTGGAGCTTATTCACGACGAAGCGCGGAGCTATCTGACCAGGACTGATAAGCGCTTTGATGTTCTGCAGATGTCCCTGATCGATACGTGGGCGGCGACCGGAGCTGGTGCCTTCACCCTCTCAGAGAATGGCCTGTACACCTTGGAGTCGTGGGGCGTCTTCCTTGACGTGCTCAAGCCTCGCGGAGTCTTCAGCGTCTCTAGGTGGTTTGACCCTAGCGACGCATCAGAGACGAGTAGGCTCTTGGCCCTCGGGACCGCGGCCCTGCTCGAACGTGGCGTCAAGCATCCAGAGGATCACATCGTCCTGGTCTCCCGTGATAGGGTCGCGACCCTCCTGATCTCAGTCGACCCGTTTGATGAACCGGACATAAGGGTCATAGACAACTCCTCTAACGAGCTTGGCTTTACGGTATTGGTCTCACCTCGCCATCCAGAGGTCATCCCGTTCTTAAGCAACATCACGCGAGCCTCGACTCGCGCAAAGCTCGATGAAGTGATTCAGCACCAGTACTTGGACTACAGCGTCCCCACAGATGAGCGGCCGTACTTCTTCAATATCCTTAAGCCAGGCGCAGCGTTCTCCATCTTTAGCTCTGCCAGCGGCAAGCGAGGCTTAGGGGTCGGCTCTGTGGACGGCACCCACGGTGTCATGGCCGGAAATATCGTCGCGACGACGACCCTGGTCATCCTGTCCTTGGTCACCTTACTCCTCGTGCTAGCAATCGTCGGGGGCCCTTTGGCTAAGACTGGATTGCCGAACATGCGTCGGGCCGACTTCCTCTCCTCGGTTGGCTACTTCGCCTCCATTGGCCTCGGGTTCATGATGGTCCAGGTCCCGTTCATGCAGCGCTTCAGCGTCTACCTCGGTCACCCCACATATGCTGTCGTTGTAACTCTGTTCTCGATGATCTTGATGACCGGGCTCGGCAGCTACCTCTCCGACCGGATTGATCTCGACAAGTCCCAGCGCGCTGTCGCCTATCCTCTGCTTGTTGTCGTGGGCCTCCTCATTGTCCGCTTCGGAGTGGGTCCTCTAAGTGAGCTTACGATTGAGAGCGACCTCCTCATGCGCTGCCTGATTGTGGTCGCTGTAGTCTCACCAGTCTCGCTGGCCTTAGGCCTCTGCTTCCCACTCGGCATGCGCCTTGTCACTCGCTTGGCTGACGAGGCCACACCTTGGATGTGGGCGGTGAACGGAGCTTTTGGAGTCCTCGGCGCCGTTTTAGCCGTTGGGGTTTCGATGTGGCTAGGAATCTCTACGAGCTTTGACTTGGCCTGCCTGAGCTACCTCCTAGTCTGGTTATTCGCCCGTAAGCTTCACGCTGCTGGCTGTAGGGCTGCCTGAGGCTGACTCTTGAACGGAGCTTCATCGTCTGGGGGAAAGCCCTCGTTGCTCGCCGCGGCAGGACTCTCACTCCTCCTAGGGGCGCTCTGCCAGATTGACGTCTTGGAAGTCATCTTTGGGGCAGGAGCGCTCGTGGATGCCAGCGCAGAGCTAGCGGCGCGGGGGCGATCGCTCCTCTTGGCCTCCTCCGCTCTGTTGGCAGCGATGGCATACAGCCCTCTTGGTAAGAGTCGCCGCCTCTCTTTGTCGGTGGCTACGGCCTCCCTCACGCTCATAGGCTTCGAGGCTGTTGCTGGGCCTTTTGTGGGCTTAGACACGACCCTCTTTCAGCGAGATTCTGACATCGGCTGGCGCCTTCGTCCTGGGGGAGATGATGTTTGGTTGGGCCACCGAGTTCGTATCAATGAGCTCGGGATGCGGGGAGCCTTGCCCGACTTTGAGCGTGACCAACGCTTCCTCTTCCTCGGTGACTCAGTGGTCTTTGGCGCCTTCGTGGCAAATGACGAGGAGGTGCTCTCTGCGCAGACGGAGCAGGCGCTCTCAGCTGTCGGCTTCAAAGTTCAGTGTTTGAACGGTGGGGTTGGAGGTTGGGCCCCATGGCAAGAGCGGCTCTGGTATGAGGCTGTCGCAGGCCAGCTGCGTGCGGGGGTTGTCCTTGTGCACTTGGTCCTCAATGACGTCACCGAGCCGTTGACCCTGGCTGCGCTGGGGGGTGCAGATGAGGGCTTTCAGCTGGAGCGATCTCGGGAGCCGGGCTGGCTCTCTGGGACAGTCTGGGCCACGGTATTGCGACGCGCGCGTCGCGCAGTCAATGGAGATCAATCTCGCGTGGACGCAGCCCGGCAGGAAGCGCTCGGGGTCTATGAGTTGCTCCGTTCGCCTGCGCTTCCGGCGAGCCGCGCCGCATGGGCGAGGCACTTAGGAGAGGTTGAGGAACTGCTGGCTTCGATAAGGGCGGCTGGGGCCACGCCTGTGGTGGTCTCTCATCCGTACACAGTCCAATTTGAGGTGCCTGGCCTGTGGTGGCCCCAAGATGCGCTTGCGGCTTGGTGCTCTCAGCGAGGCGTGCAATATGTCGATGTGGGCAGGCACCTGGCTACCCTGAGGCCCGACCCGCAGGCTCTCTATCACGACGGGGTGCATCCGAACGCCAGGGGAACAGCGGCGATCGGTGCCCATCTCGCTGATGAGCTTCAACGGCATGGATTGGTGGTGTCACGGTGAGCTCACGCTCTGAAGTGTGGGCTTCAAGTGGTCTTGTGCTTCGGCACGGGATCATGTGTTGCGAGCTCACTAGCGCGGAGGCCGTTGAATGACACTGTGGGTGGAGCTCATAGCAGGGGCCCTCATGGGCTTCTTCGGGTCGATCCCAGTGGCTGGGCCGGTGGCTCTCGTTGTCGTCTCCAGAGGTCTCAGCGGCGACACGCGAGGGGGCTTGCGAGTGACGCTAGGAGCTGGTGTCGCTGAGGGGGTGCTGGCGGCCATCGTCTTTGGCGGGCTGGGTCTCGCCATTCAAGAGGCTCCCGGCTTGGAGCGCCTACTCGATTGGCTCGGAGTCGCCGTGTTGGTCCTGATCGGGGGCTGGTTCTCCCTGAAGGGTTTGGGGGAGCAATCGCTTCAGGCTGAGACCGCCTCATCGGCCCCTGGCCATCCTGGGAGAGACTTCGTCCTGGGAGTCAGCATGGTCGCTGGTAACCCTGGGATGATTGGTACTTGGGGAGGCGCGATCGCCGCCTTGGAGGGGACCGGCGTTGTTCAGGCGAGCGTCTCTGCTGCCCCTGCGTTTGGTCTCGGCGTCGCCATGGGTGTCGTCGGCTGGTTCTGGCTTGGGCTGCTCGCTCTTCAGCGTTGGCGGGGCTCATTGAATGGTCGAGTAATGGACGCCTCCGTTCGAGGTATAGGGGTTGTCCTTCTTTCGCTTGGCGTCGCTGCAGGGATCGCACTCTATGGAGTTCCAAGTGCCTGAGCCTCTTCCGCCTCTAGCCCGAATCCCGTTTGCCCTGCGGAGACCTGGACTGTTTGTAGCGGGCGTTCGAGCGGATCGGGATCGTCCTGACCTGGCGGGGATTCAGTCCGCAGACCCTGATGAGCAGTTTGTTTGGGATGTCCTTCCCCATGCGGCAAGGTCTTTCGCGCCTTGTATCGTCGCACTGCCTTCATCTATCGCTCTGCCCGTAGCCGTTGGCTACTTGTACTGCAGGGTTTTGGACACCTACGAGGATCTCGTAGAGGACGCTGGGAAGCGGGCGCTCGCGCTGACTGTCCTGCCGTTGCGATTGGATCAACTCATGGCAGGGGCTCAGCCACAGATGCTCCCTGATGTTGAGTTCGCATGTGGAGATAATCGTGATGCGGCCCACGCCATGCTGGCTAAAGAGGTCCCTCGCCTAGACAGCGTCTTCCGCACCTTCTCAGGCCCTGTGCAGCAGTGCCTAGGCGAGCTCGTTCGAGATATGTCCGATGGGATGCGTTGGGCTGCCACTACTTTTGAGGAGCAGGAGGGGACCCTGAGTGGCTCTCTGCAGCTCAGCCGGTATTGCATGGCGGTCTTGGGCAACCCCATCCGCTTCGCGGCCAGGCTCTTTCGCTGGCATTGTGACGGTGGAGTTCAGCTCTCTGCTGAGACTGAGGCCGCCGCACGAGACGTCGGCGAGTTCTTGCAACTGGCCAACGTGACGCGCGATGTGGAAAAGGATCTGTTGCGAGGGGTCTGCTATCACCCAGCGCTGCACGGTCTCGCGCTAGACCACAGCGACTCCGACAAGGAGCTTATTCGCTCTGCGAGAGCTGCGCTCATAGACAGGGCGCTCACGCTCGCCCCGTCGTATCTGCGGCTTGTCAACGGGATGGGGGTGCGAAGGGGCCTGCTTGGCGCCTCAGCGCTCATGATGCTCCGTTTCACAGAGCAGCACTATCACTCCACAGCAGCTCGCGCGATGGGGATAGTCGGGCCGAAGGTCAGCGGTAAGTCGGTGATCCTCAAGTCGCTCCCCGGAGCGCTCTTCGGCGCTTGGGGGCTCTCTCAGATGAGACGCTCCTTGGGGCGGCTGGAAGCCCTGCGGCGCTCCCTCCCGGCTCAGGCGTCTTCCATGTACTTGTCGTGACCCGCCTTTTTCATCTCCATCAGGCGGCGAATGGAGCCGTCGGCTGCCTTGTAATCCTCTTCGAGGATCAAGAGCTCTAGCTTCAAGAGCTCCCGCTGGAGCTCGATCAGGTCCATCCTGTAGCCCTTTGTCAGTGCCCTGCCATCCTCGGCGGACATGGACTCTGCCTTGACCGGCACCTGCACCTTGGAGATCTGAGTGGCAGATTGCATGGCGACGATCTGTGCGAGGGCAGCCTCCTGGTCCGGGGTCTCTGCCTTCAGAGCTTTGCGGAAGGAGCGGAGTCCAGAGTTGAGTGAGCCCATCGACTCTTGGAGGGGAGTGTCATCGACTGGCTTTGCAGAGGCGGTGATCCCTACAGAAAAAGCGAGGGTGACACAGGAGAGCAGCGTGATGGAGGTGCGCATGTTGATATTTGGGGTGGATTAGTCTGAGTAGGTTGATTGTAGGGTCTGCTCGTCGGCCCAGGGGGCCCCAGCAGCGATCCAGTCCCTGATAGCCTTTAGCTCTTCTGGGCTGAGCCGCTCGTCCTCGCTCGGAGGCATGGGGAAGATCTCGTTTAGCGAGTCCTCTTCTGTAGCGCTGACGAATTGATAAAGGAGGCTCTCTTCTGGAGCGCCAGGCTGAATGACGCTCGCCTCTAGGAAGGCTGCGATGTCACCCGGCTGGAAAGCGCCGGCGGCCGTGTCCATGCGATAGTCGCTCTTTTGCTTCTTGGGGCCGTGGCAGCGGATGCATTTCGAACTAAAGATTTCGGCGACATCGTCGGGCAGGCCAGGAGCGCCCTGCGGCTCGCCATGATCTTTCACCTCCACATTTGGGCTAGCCAGCGCTTGCCGATGTGTCAGGTAACGCTCGGCGCTCATGGGGCCGAGGGAGTTGATGTGGAGGCAGTACTGCACCAGGAGCTCAATCTCCTCATCTGAGAGGACGCCTTGATAGGCGGGCATCTTTGTGAGCTGGCGGCTCATGAAGCTTCGCCCTAGCCCGGCGAGCGGCTCCCCGATGAGGAAACGTTCGCTCGCTCCATGGCGAATCCACTCCTCGATAGCGGCTGGGTCACTGTTGTCGCAGAGGTGGTGGAACTGCTCCCCGCTGAATCCTGGGATAGTGCCTGTGAAGGAGCCAGTGTTGTTGATTCCGCCTTGGCCAAGGGGCCCATGGCAGTCGAAGCAGCCAGCCTTAAGGGCGACTTGCTCCGCGCGCGCCAAGCCAGAGAGAGCGCCTTCGCTGGAGGTCTCATGACCCGCTATCAGCGACCATGCGAAGAGGTCTTGGAGATCTTGGGGGCTGAGGCGGCCCTCATAAGCGGGCATCCCGAACCCGCCCTGTGGCGATCGGCCCACCTGAGCCTGCGGAACTCCATAGAGGACCCAGGCTTCAAACTCTTCTGCAGGTAGCTCGCAGCCTCGTAGCGGGGGGACTTCCATAGCTCCCATGAGAGCGCCGGAGTGACACGCTAAGCAGCCGTGTGCGTCAGCGAGCGTTGCTCCGCGGGTGTACGGGGTCTGCTCGGCTGTCGCTGCAGAGCTCCACAGCAGCCACCCGGCTATGAGCAGGAGCGAGAGCGCGACCGTGACGGAGCTTGCCTTCGGCGACTTCATCTCTGGATATATTGTGGCTGAAGCATTGCCATCGGACTAGGTCTCTCTCCGCGCGAGCGGCATTGCAAGCAAGCTCGATGGCGCGCCGAGCTTATACGGCAGTGTCGCGGCAATCGGGGCACTCACCGTGGAGGTGGACGGCAGCTCCTTCGATCGAGGCTGCCCATCGCCCTGCAGACGTAGCCTTCGTAGTCACCTCGGTTGGGAGATAGGACACCTCGCCGCAGTCATCACATACAAAGTGGTGTTGCGGTTCGCCCTGCGTGTGGTTCTCCGAGAGAGAGTATCGATCTACGCCTCCGGCGCGGCTCGCGACGACAGAGATGCCAATCTCGCGGAGCTTGACCAGGTTCCTGTATGTGGTGGCTGAGTCCCAAGGAGTCTCCCCAAGGCGGCTGAGTACCTCAGTGTGAGACAGGGGCTGCTCTGCGCTAGCCAAGGCCTGAAGGACAGCGACCCTGGGAGCTGTCGCTCGCAGGGATCGCGCTCTGATCAATTTTTTAGCTTCCTCTTTGTTCATCTGGAAGGGGCTATGAGAGCGAGCTTTTCGGCGGGCACTTGTTGCTTTGAGCACGCTTCAGGTCTTAGTCTACATGCAAGTCGGTTGCGTTAAAGCGCCCTTCCGTAGTGTATTTACGACCTCTCTCTGAGAAACCATGAATCAGCCCGATATCCAAGAGCCTAGGCTCCCTGTCACAGTCCTCTCTGGTTTTCTTGGTGCAGGGAAGACCACCCTGCTGAACCAAGTGCTCAACAACCGCGAAGGGCGGCGAGTCGCCGTCATCGTAAATGACATGAGCGAGGTCAACATCGATGCAGACCTCGTTGAGAGAGGCGGAGCGGAGCTCTCTAGGACTGAAGAGAAGCTCGTTGAGATGTCCAATGGATGCATCTGCTGCACCCTTCGCGACGACCTGCTCGCAGAGGTCTCTAGGCTGGCGCAGGAGGGGCGCTTTGATTACCTCCTGATCGAGTCAACCGGCATCTCTGAGCCCATTCCCGTCGCTCAGACCTTCACATTCGAGGATGAGGAGGGTGTCAGCCTCGGGCAGGTGTCTCGCTTAGACACCATGGTGACCGTGGTGGACGCCGCCAGTTTTCTGCGTGACTACAACGCCGCAGAGAACCTCCAAGATCGGGGGGAGTCCCTGGGAGAGGACGACCACCGCACCGTTACGGACCTCTTGATTGACCAGATCGAGTTCGCCAACGTCATTGTCCTGAACAAGCTCGACCTCGTCTCTGAGCAGCAGGCTCTCGAAGTGCAGGCCATCATCAGCGCGCTGAACCCTGGCGCCAAGATCGTGCCTGCGACTAAGGCGGAGGTCCCGATCGATTCAGTCTTGGACACGGGCCTCTTTGACTATGACGAGGCTGCTAGCTCTGCAGGATGGATTAAGGAGCTTCAAGGGGAGCACACGCCGGAGTCGGAGGAGTACGGCATTGGCAGCTTTACATACATCACTCCTCACCCCTTCGACGCTGAGAAGCTCTGGTCGTTCATTGAGAATGGTGACAATTGGCGCGGCGTGCTGCGCTCTAAAGGTTTCTTTTGGGTCGCTGCGGAGCACTCGGTCGCGTATGAGTGGGCCCAAGCAGGGGGTGTCTGCTCGATGGTTCCCGTCGGTAGATGGTGGGCTGCGGTTCCTCGTGAGGAGTGGGGCCACCCCGAAGGACAGAAGCCCGACCAACAGCCTGGCTGGCACCACCGCTTTGGCGATCGCTCTCAGAAGCTTGTCTTCATCGGACAAGGCATGGATGAGGATGCGATGCGAGCCGAGCTGGACTCTTGCCTCCTTGAGCCTGGGCTCGCGGCCGAGGGCGTCGAAGCTTGGGAGCCCCTCTATAATCCATTCCCCGAATTGCAGATCGCTGAAGAGGCTGAAGAGCCTGCATGAGCTTGAGCTGGCTGATCGTCGGCGGTGGCATCCATGGGGTGCACGTCGCCGCGCGGCTTATAGGTGAGGGCAGGGTTCCATCTGAAGAGGTTCAGATTTTGGACCCTGAGCCCGAGCTTCTGACCCGTTGGCGCGTCCGTAGTCAGACGATCGGGATGAGGCACCTGCGATCGCCCTCTGTGCATCACTTGGGCTTAGACCCGCTCGGCCTCCACGCGTTCGCAGAGGGCCGTTGGGGCGGCGTTCGTGGCTTATTTGCGCCCCCATATGATAGGCCAGCGCTATCTCTCTTTGATGCCCACTGTGACGCAGTCATGGAGTCATTAGACCTTCCTAGCCTCCATCTTCGGGGGAAGGCCGCAAGTTGCGAGCTAAGGGAGGATGGCGTTCATGTTCACCTGATGGATGGGCAGCGCGTTACGGCCACCCGGATCGTTTTAGCCGTAGGCCCACCAGAGCAGCAGCAGCTCCCGCCTTGGGCGCGCGGCGCTGGGGATCGTGTCCATCACGTCTTCCAGCCTGGCTTCACAGGCTGGCCTCTTGAGGCTCAGTCTGTAGCGGTCGTGGGTGGGGGAATCTCAGCTGCTCAGGTGGCTCTTCGGCTCGTTGATGAAGGGCATGAAGTTCACCTGATCGCGAGACATGAATTCCGGGAGCATCAGTTTGACAGCGACCCCGGCTGGCTCGGACCAAAGTACATGAGGGGCTTTGCGAGAGAGCAGAGCTTGGATCGCAGAAGGCAAATGATCACAGGGGCTCGCAACAAAGGCTCTGTGCCGCCGGACATTCTTCGGGAGCTTATGTCTTCCATTCGAGGAGGGCGCATCAAGCTCCTGAGAGCTAAGGTTTCGTGTTTGAACTCAACGGCCCATGTGGTGGATATCGAGCTCTGCACAGGCGACCGTCTAAGCGTGGATACAGTGTTACTCGCGACTGGATTTGGGCCTGAGCGCCCCGGGGGAGAGCTCGTAGAGGGCCTCATCAGGGATGAGGGGCTTCCATGCTCAGAGTGCGGCTTCCCCGTCGTCGATGAAGGCTTGCGCTGGCACCCTAGGGTTTATGTGACTGGTGCACTCGCTGAGCTTGTGCTTGGTCCTACCGGAAGGAACATCGCTGGCGCGAGGAGGTCGGCAGAGCGGATCCTTCGCTCTCTAGCCCCTCATTCGCAAGCTGAGGCGGTTGCCTACGGAGCGCATGAAGCGGCGCCGTGATGAAGTAATAATTCCGCCTAAGAGAGTGGGTGGCTCCCCGAGCAGGACTCGAACCTGCGACAAACCGGTTAACAGCCGGTTGCTCTACCAACTGAGCTATCGGGGAAGCGACGCGGAAGGATATCCGCCAATGGGGGGGAGTCAAGCGGGACTCGCCGATGGGGTCGAATTTTACGCGAGGCTCCCTATGAAGTCTTTTGGGAGCTTGATTGGAGACCTGTTGAGAGCTTCTAACTGAAAGCCCGCTATCGCGGCTTTCGCAGTGATTTCACGCTCCTGTGAGAGTCCACTCTCGCATAAGAGCCACCCGAGCAGTCGCTCTGGGGGGATCCCGGCATCGCGGATCGCACGAATAGAGAGGCCGTCTGCGCGCTTCGCGAGGCGCTCTCCTGTTGAGTTCACGACGAGCGGTACGTGAATCCAATCCGGTCGCCTCAGGCCGAGAGCACCCTGCAGGATGGCTTGAGGACCGCAGCTGCTTAAGAGGTCATCACCGCGGAGGACCTCAGTGATCCCTTGCGATGCGTCGTCCACAACAACCGCGAGCTGGTAGGAGGCGTGCCCCTCTGGACTCGCGATGACAAAGTCCCCGAAGTCCTTCCATGGCGAGAGCGTGACCGCGCCATGCACGCGGTCCTGAATCTCAAGATCCTCTAGCGCGCAATCAAACCGAAGTGATGGTTTACGACCTGAGCTCTCTTGCGCTTCCTGGATTGAGCTAAATCGGCCCTTGCAGGTCCCCGGGTAGGTCGACGTCGCGTCCTCCAGATGAGGAGCTGAGATCGCCGCTCGAATCTCACGGCGGGTGCAGATGCATGGGTAGGCCAGGCCCTTTGAGACCAGGCCCTCTGCGGTCTCTCTAAGCTCCTGCTCCCTGTCAGACTGAAAGCTCGGTGGGCCATCCCAGTTCAGACCGAGCCACGTCAGGTCTTCTAGGCACGCGTCTTGGAACTCCCCCCTGACGCGACCCTTGTCGAGGTCCTCCAGGCGCAAGAGGACCTCACCATCTCTGCTTCTAGCGCTCAGCCACGCGAGGAGAAAAGACCTCGCGTGGCCGACATGAAGAAGCCCGGTAGGGCTCGGGGCTAGCCTCGCTCTGACGCGCAAGTCGCAGGTGGGTTTTGGGCCACTTCGATGTTGCGCACCGAAAGCGGACTGCCGGCGGACTAGTAGCGGTAGTGGTCAGGCTTGTAGGGTCCCTGCTTCGGGATCCCCAAGTAGTCAGATTGAGACTGGCTCATCTCTGTGAGGCGAGCACCGAGCTTCTCAAGGTGAAGGCGGGCGACATGCTCATCAAGCTCTTTCGGGAGGGTGTAGACGCCGACGTCGTACTTGTCGGTGTCGCGGTTCTGGAAAAGCTCGATCTGCGCCATGACCTGATTGGTGAAGGACGCCGACATCACGAAACTGGGGTGGCCTGTCGCGCAGCCGAGGTTCAAGAGGCGTCCTTCCGCGAGGATGATCACGGAGTGCCCGTCCGGGAAGGTCCAGATGTCAACCTGGTTGCCGTGCTCTTCGGGGTTCTTGAGGTTTTCCACCTTGACCCCGGGGACCTCGGAGAGGCCCTTCATATCGATCTCGTTGTCGAAGTGGCCGATGTTGCCGACGATGGCGTTGTGCTTCATCTGGCTCATGTGCTCAGCCGTGATGATGTCTTTATTGCCAGTGGTCGTAATGAATAGGTCAGCATGGCCGACGACGTCCTCCACCCGGACAACCTCGTACCCCTCCATGGCGGCCTGCAGCGCGCAGATAGGGTCGATCTCTGTGATGACGACTCGGGCACCCTGGCCTTTGAGGGACTGAGCGGATCCTTTGCCGACATCCCCATATCCACAGACCACGCAGAGCTTGCCGCTGAGCATGACATCAGTAGCGCGGCAGATGCCGTCGACGAGGGAGTGCCGGCAACCATAGAGGTTGTCGAACTTGCTCTTGGTGACAGCGTCGTTGACATTCATCGCGGGGAAGAGGAGCTCGCCACGCTCAACCATCTGATAGAGGCGGTGTACGCCCGTCGTGGTCTCCTCTGAGACGCCGCGGACGCAGCCGGCCATCTTGGTCCACTTGTCGGAGCTTTTCTTCAGTGACTCCGACAGGAGGTTGAGGACGCACTGCCACTCTTCGCTGTCTTCAGCTGTCGCCTCAGGGACTCTCCCGGACGCCTCATACTCCTTGCCCTTGTGGACAAGCAGGGTTGCGTCCCCGCCGTCGTCGAGGATCATGTTCGGCCCATCCTCTCCGGGCCAGGTGAGGGCTTGTTCCGTGCACCACCAATATTCAGGGAGCGTCTCTCCCTTCCATGCAAAGACAGGCACGCCGGAGGGGTTCTCCACTGTGCCGTTAGGGCCAACAGCGACCGCTGCTGCAGCGTGGTCTTGGGTTGAGAAGATGTTGCACGAAGCCCAGCGGACCTCTGCCCCGAGCTCGACGAGGGTTTCAATCAAGACCGCAGTCTGGATTGTCATGTGCAGGGAGCCGGTGATGCGAGCGCCTGTGAGGGGTTTCTGCCCCTTGTACTGCTCTCGGATCGCCATGAGCCCAGGCATCTCCACCTGCGCCAACTCGATCTCTTTGCGTCCAAAATCTGCTTGGGTGAGGTCAGCGACTTTGAAGTCGATCCTTGTCTCTGTAGTGCTCATCTGGGTGTCTCTTCGGAAGACTCTGGTTCGGGGGTTTAGGGTGGCTCAGTCAACTTTTACGGTTTCAACCCGGGTGACCTCAACAGTGATGTCGCCGCCGGGCAGGGAGATCGTTGTGGATTCGCCAGCCTGCATGCCAAGCATGCCTTTAGCGAGGGGCGCCTGATAGCTGACGACCGAATCATCCTCGGCTTGATCCCAAGGGCCAAGGATAGCGATGGACTGCTCTTCGTCGAGGCCCTGTTGCGAGTAGTAAACGCGGGTGCCCGGGCAGGCTGTGGCCTCGGGTAGCATCGCATTCTCTAAGAGCTGAGCGACTGAGATGTCTGATTCTAGCTGTTGGATCTTGCTGGCCAGGTTTCTCTGCTCCTCAAGGGCGGCATCCCACTCTGCGTTCTCAGAGAGGTCTCCTTGCTCTGCTGCTGCAGAGAGGGCGGCCTCGTTTTGTGGTACTCGCTCGTCCTTTAGGACCTTCAACTCTTGGATTCGAGCGTCGAGTCCAGTTCTTGTTGTCCAAATAGAGCCGTCCTCCCAGAACCTCGAGGTCTCCTCCTCGACGGGGCCTGCCCGGAAGACCAGCGTGGCCACCAGGTTGTCTATGGAGTCGTCCACACCGCGCTGCAATGTGAGCTGAGCTGTGCGTAGGTCCTTAGGTGAGGCGCCCTCAAAGAGCTGCTCGAGGAGCGGCTGATCTCCACCGGAGAGCAGGTCGACGATGCGGCCGTGTGAGCGCGTCGTGTCAGGATTCTCTCTACGGATGCCGTATAGATGGGCGGCCAAGGAGATCAGTGAATTGGCCCTCTCCATCGGCTTAGGAATGGATGTGCCGAGATCTCCTTTCTCTCCCGCTTTTGCTAGGTAGGTGAGGACGTGTGGCGCTCGCAGGGGGCGCTTAATGAGCTGAGTGTAATGGGGGGCTAAATCTCCACCGCGACCAGCCTCTACGAGGTCGTCGATCAGCCTGCGCACCATTCCTGGAGCGAGCAGCTGAAAATTGGCAACGACCTCGTCAGCCCAAGCGTCGCCGCAGGCCTCCTTGAGGGCGTCGACAGCTTGATCCTGCTCCTTATATCCAGGGAGCTCATTGAAGATGTCGTAGATGTTCTCCTCGCCCTCAGGAGCGCCCATGTGAGCTTGAATGAGGCTCGTTAGCTCCTCCTTGTGGTCATCGGTGAGATCACGTAGGAACAGGTGCGCGCGAAGCTTGTCGAGGTCGGCGAGGTCCTCTTCAGCCGCTAGCTGCTCCTTAATGGCAGCCTGAATGACGTCTTTGATGTCCTGCCCTGTCTTGGGCGTGAGGACCTCGTTCGCGCGCGCCAAGACCTCGTCCACCGAGAGCATCACCTTCAAGCTTTTGGTGAGCTCCTCTGCAGGATTGGTGGGGTCAACAAGCAGGCGTAGCTCGGGGTTGGTGCCGCCGCCAGAGAGGCGGAACTCGGAGCTGACCTCAACGAGCTTCTTACACTTACGCCACCAAGCGCTCCAAGAGCTGGACTCAATGCCAATCATGGCAAGCGCGCTCTTTACCGAGACTAACTTTGCGCGGCCGTGGTGACGCTCAAGGACCAACTTGAGGATCTCCAGCGGCTCTTTCTTGGCGCGTTTGACGACGCCTTCTTGGTCTTCGTAGTACAGCGAGCGGATGTCGGTCGGGCTGAGGGGCTGGAAGATGTCCACGGCGCCCTCCATGGGGAAGTTGTCCTCAAGCCCGTTGGAGAATCGGATCACGATCTCCTTCACGGCAGCGCGGACCTCGATGACCTTTCCTGTTCCCCAGCCTCCCGCGTGGAAAACGTGGCTCTCTGGTTGATACGCGAGCAGCCGCTCGAACTTAGTCCAGGCTCCTCGAAGGTCAGCACAGCCTTCAGAGAGGCCAGAGGACTCAGTGTAGGCAGTCCACCACGGCTCCTCACCCCAAGCCTTGTTCGCGTGCTCGAAGAGCTGCTCCCCAAACTCGCTGGCAGGGAGTCCACCTCGGAGCCCGACGCCGATGAGGCGCGCTGCGTCTGCGTGTCGTTCCGCGAGCGCGAGGTTCATACGGTGCTCACGCAGCATCGCTGAGCAGCGGGACATGCGGTTCTTCTTGCCAGCCAAGCTGAGCGCTTCAAGCACGGCAGTGATGTCGCCGTCAGACTCCAGCATCTCTTTCCAGGCGTTGTCGAAGTCCTGCCACTTTTCGTTTGCGACGAGTAGGGAGAGGCTCATTTTGTGGTGGGTGTCTTGGGTCTCTGGTGCGGGGACCGGCCTTGAGGCTTTGAGGGCCGATCGCGAAAAAAGCGCGAAGTGAAATCTGCCCCCGGGGGCCTTTCGGACCCCGGGGGCAGAGCACGTATTGTGCCTGAAGAGTTCGGATAGTTCCAGCGCTCCGGGGCGTGGCGTCGCCAGTCTTCTCCGGTTACAACCCACACGTCATGCAAGCGACCCTCGCCACCCTTTTTCTGGCCCTTCAGGCTGTCTTCATCGATGGAGGCACCGTGCACCCTATGGACGGCGCTCCGGCCTTTGTTGGTGACGTGCTGGTCGTGGATGGGGTGATCTCTGACATCGGAAGAGAATTAGAGGCTCCAGAGGGCAGCGAGCTGGTTGACGCCAGCGGCCTTCACGTCATCCCAGGGCTTATCGATGGCATGATTCACCATGACGGGGAGCATGACCCTCTCTACTCACGTGCTGGTGTTGTGCTGGCCAGGGATATGGGAAATGACCTCGGAAGGGTGATCATCTCCAGGGCGCGGCGCACACGGTCAGATGCCACTGGGCCGCGGCTCTTCATATGCGGTGCGGTCTTAGACGGGCTTCCCCCGATCACGACCAAGGCCGTCGTTGTCCGAACTGCAGAGGAGGCAGAGGCCAAGCTGTCTAGGTTGATGGAGCTCCAGGTTGACTTCATCTCTACTCACACAGGGATTCCTCACGACGCGCTGGTTGGCGCGTCTGGAGCCGCTCGGGCCTCCGGCCTTCAGGTCTGGGGGCCTGCGCCACGAGGCGCAGGCCTTGAGCAAGCTTTTAAGCTCGGGCTAGATGGCCTCATCGGGTTGGACGCCTTCTTGCCTGATCGCTATGGCTGGGTTGCAGATGAGGCTCCTGACCTGTCTGAAATCATTCCTTTAGCGGTTGAGCCAGGGCGGGCGGTCATGCCTGTCCTGAACGCCGTCGCAGCCCGCGTTCGCTTACCTGTAGAACCGGCTGAGACGCTTGCCTTAATGAGCGCTCACTATGTAGCTCAGTGGTCCGCAGAGCTGGATGCTAGGGAGAGGCTGGGCGGGCCTAGCTACTATGCGCGCGGTCAACTCGCGCTGATGCGACAGCAGGAGTTGCTCGCCGACCTCTTCGGGGCCGGAGCCAGGTTGGTCCCAGGTAGTGGGGCGCCTAACCCATGGGTAGTCCCCGGAGACGGCCTGCACGACGAGCTCGCGTTGTGGGTGTCCGCAGGTGTCCCCCCAGAGGAGGCTCTTCGAGCTGCGACATTCGGAGCTGCGTCGATCCTGGGGTTCTCTGATAAGAGCGGGTCCATCGGCAGGGGTAAGCTCGGAGACCTAATATTGGTCTCCGGTGATCCTAGGGCTGACATCTCCTCTCTTAGGCGGCCTGAATTTGTACTCCTCAGAGGGAGAGTTCTCAGCAAGGTGGAGCTTGAGGAGGACGTGCAGGAGCTCAAGCTTAGACAGTTAGAACGACGCGCTGCAGCCTCAGAAGAGCTCGTGGTACCTGAGCTTGAGCTCCCTGAGGGTGAGGTCTTGTTGCGCAGCGTTGTCCAAACCGACGCATACGGCGGACGTATCGGAATGGAGCGCTACGCGATCATTGCGGGTGAGAACGAGCGAACTATCTACTGCTCTCGCTCTGTCATCCCTGCGAGCGCCACAGAGGGCGAATCTCGAATTCAGTTTCGACAAGTCATCGAGAACAAACGTGTTCATGAGTTTGAATTTGTCATGGATGCGCAGGGCTCAAAGATTGAGATCCAGGGGGTTCGGGTCGGTGGGCAGCTGCGGGTTGAGAGGAGGGTGGACGGGCTCTACCTAGACAACTCCTCCACGACCGAGGCTATCGGGCTCATTGACACAGGCAGTGCCACGGCGCCGCTCGTCGTCGCGCATCATCACTCAGAGGGCCCGTTGAAGGCTCTCTACTTCGATGACCTCGAGCCAGCCGTCGCCAATTGGGAGCTAGAGGTTAAAGAGAGCGGAATCCTCGCCATGATGACCGGAGAGGGACCCATGGTCGCCTTGTTCCAGGAGGGGGGCGCACTAGACAAGATGGAGCGAACCCGGGGAAACACTGTGATTCGGCAGTACGCCATCTCCTTAGACCTCATGGGCGGCGACGGGCTACCTCTGCCGTCCGAGCGGCTGCCTAGCGCCGACGCTGTGGAAGCCTCGGGAGATGAGAAATGAACCTTCGCTTCGCCTCAGACGAGAATATGGAAGTGCCCGTAGCGGCAGAGGGGGAGTTCAAGGGCTTCTCGATCGGTGCTCTACAAGTTTGGCCTCCTGTGGTGCTCGCTCCGATGGCTGGTATTACGAACTACCCCTACCGCCGACTCTGCCGAGAGTTCGGGGCTGGGCTATTTGTCTCAGAGATGATCACAGCCCGTGGCTACCTTCATGGGAACCGGATGACTCGACTATTGGCCAGCAGCCAACCGGATGAGTCTCCTCGCTCTGTCCAGATTTACGGTGCTGACCCTGTGGATGTCGGGGAGATGGTCGCCTCTCTTGTTGAGGACGGAGTCGACCACATCGACATGAACTTCGGCTGCCCTGTCGCCAAGGTCACTCGGCATGGCGGAGGAAGCGCGGTCCCTGTGAAGCCGAGGTTACTCGCCCGGATAGTCCGGGCTGCTGTGCGCTCAGCTGGTGAAGTGCCGGTCACCATCAAGGTTCGGATGGGCATCGATGACGAGCTCGTCACTTTTTTGAATGCAGGCAAGGTGGCTCAAGAAGAGGGGGTCGCCGCGATCGGGCTGCACGCTCGGACTGCCGCTGAGCTGTACAGCGGTGAAGCGAGGTGGCCTGCGATCGCTGAGCTGAAGGCCGCGGTGGGGATCCCTGTGCTCGGCAACGGTGACATCTGGGAGTGTTGGGACGCACTCCGCATGATGAGGGAGACCGGTTGCGATGGCGTCATCGTGGGGCGGGGATGTCTAGGGAGGCCCTGGCTCTTTCGTGAGCTCGCCGATGTCTTTAATGGGTTGGAACCTCAAGGACCTCCGAAGCTCGGTGAGGTCGTCGAGATCGCCATCGCACATGGAGAGTCGCTGAGTTCTTTTTTTGGAGAGTACTCAGCGATGAAGCAAATGAGGAAGTGGATGGGCTGGTACACCAAGGGTTTCCACGGCGCTGCCTCTCTGCGCGCCAACTTAGCGCGGATCGAGACCGTCGATGACCTGAGGGATCTGCTCCTTAGCTTGCCCCAAGAAGAGCCCTTCCCTAAGCGGGCCTTGCGCATGGGTCGTGCCAAGCGAGGGGGGCAGCAGCGTGTGAAGCTACCTGAGGGATATCTAGACGACTTAGACGATGACACCCCTCCGCGGGGCCCTCGCTCGGTTCAAGAGATTGAGGCTTGGGAGCGAGCCCATAGTGGTGGTTGAGTGGGCTCTGCTGTCTGTTTTTAGGGCTAGTGCCACCAAGATTTGTTCTGGGGGATTAGGTTTGAGTGTGGAACTCATTCGGCCCAGAGCACGTCTCTTTGGTAGCCACCCCCGCGCTGATTCGATCTAGCCCTGCTCGGGGGCTCGAACTAGCTCTGGCACTGGTTTGAACTATTCCTGTCGCGGTCCTGATCCAAGACTTATGAAAAGCAACTATCTCCTTGTTGGCCCTGCGCTCCTTGCGCTTTCAAGCCTGACACTGGCTCAGACCCCGATTCGACAACCGCTGCGCTGCGGCGCGCCGGAGGCTAACCCTCTGATGGAGATGATCTTGCCCCCCTCGGACTGCGCCTACAGCTCCACCAACCCCGGTCCTCTATACGACCCTGTTGAGGTGTGGGAGATTCAGGTTGTCTTTCACGTGATCACGCGGAACAACGGCACTGGCAATGTAAGCGACCAAGACATATTCGAGCAAATCGACATCCTCAACGAGGACTTCCGAGCCCTCGCGGGGACAAACGGGGGGGCTGGCAACGACTCCAAGATCCAATTCAAGCTTGCGACCATAGACCCTAATGGAAACCCCACCACAGGGATCACTCGGACAAGCAACAACACCTGGTACAACGACAGCGGGAGCTTCATGCAGACGCTTGGCTGGGATCAGGATCGATACCTCAACATCTTCACGAACAACTGCAGCGGCTTCCTCGGATATGTCTGGGACTTCCCTGCTGCGATCGCCGGCAACAGCAACGATGGTGTAGTTCTCTTGTGGTCTTCTGTGGGCCGGAACGCCCCCGTCGGCGCGCCTTACAACCAAGGCAGGACGGCCACTCACGAGATCGGCCACTACCTAGGCCTCTGGCACACCTTTGACAATGGCTGTGGGACGAACAGCGCGTGCTATTCGACGGGGGATGCGATCTGCGACACAAACAGGCAATCTAGCCCCACGTATGGATGCCCAGGCAGCGCTAGTAGCTGCAGCAGCGCCGATCCGTTTCGGAACTACATGGATTACACAGACGACATCTGTATGTGGGAGTTTACGCCTGAGCAGATCAATCGAATGCGGTGCTCTATCTACCACTATCGCCCGCTCATCTACGATGTCATCGGTCAGGGTGGCGGTGGAGGCGCGGAGAACTACTGCGTTAGCGGCTCGAACTCTACAGGGGCAGCTGCTCAAATTAGCTACGGAGGCTCACTCTCGATCTCTGAAAATGACCTTTCGCTCTATTGCGGGCCCGTACCGACCAACCAATTCGGCCTCTTCATCTTCAGTCCGAATCAGGCCCAGGTGAGCTTCGGCAACGGAACTCGATGTGTCGGTTTCCCGATCACTCGTTTCTCCGTGCAGCAAGCCTCTTTCTTTGGGGACCTCGACTATGACGTGGATCTGCTCGCGCCACCGGTAAACGGCGCGTTTACGACTGGCTCTCAGTGGAACTTCCAGGCGTGGTTCCGTGATCCTGCCGCAGGCGGGTCTGGTTACGACCTCTCGAACGGCTTGTCGATCACCTTCAGCGCTTAAGGGTCACTTGGGCAGCAACTCGTTCTCGTTAAGGATCCTGAGGGCGAGGTCTCTCGTAGCTGTCGCTGAGCGCGCTAGCGCGTAGGCTCTGTTCTGAGCCTTCCTCTGCAGCGCTCTGCTCTCATCGACGTGCTCTCGCCAGTCCTCAAGGAAGTTGCGCCAGCCTTTTGAGTCCGGAAGCCTCTCTAGGAGTTTGGCCGGGGTAGACGCACAGTCCTCCCACAACGCGTGCAGTTGAAGGTGGTTGCTGCCGTAAGCGTCCAAGGCGGCTGCGTCCCCTGTCAGGTAGGCCACCGCCAAAGCGTGCCTGAGCCCGCGGTGCTGCCTCGCCGGAAAGAACAGCTCTCCGATCGCGTCATACAGAGACTGCTGTTTGCGGACCGGCGCCTTCCAAGTCTTCCAGTCATCTTTGAGGTCGTGGATGATTCCCAGGCACTCCACGTCAGGCATCTCCATTTGGGAGCCTGAGGCCCACGCGTCGTAGAGGGTCACGCCCGGATAAACCCAACCTGATCGGTCAGCGTAGCCGTGCGAGAAGGCCGTGAATGCGCTCTGAAGCTCACCATCATCTAGGTTCAGCTCGAGCACAGCTATCGCAAGGTCCAAGTCTGGCGGAGAGCCAAGCACTGCGTTCTTGAGTAAGCGCTTGGGTGAGTTCCAGCCAGGCTGGCGTCGCAGCTCGCGAGAGGCATAGTCATAGCTCCAGCCCGGCTGCGCCGAGAGAGGGTCTGGAGAGAGCTTGAAGCGAGTGAGCGCCCGCTGAGCACGTGGGTCAGAGGCCTTGATTCGGCGACGGGGGATCGGCTGAGCGGGGCAATGGAGCTCGGGGTCATAGGTCGGGGCCTCCGCCTGCATGGGCCAAGTCCCGGGGTCCCGAGGTGGGCTCTTAAGGAGGTAGGCCTGGAGCCCGGCCCTGAAGTCTTCTCTCCAAGAAGCCTCCATCCGGAGCTGCTCAGAAAGCTCCTCAGCCATCTCGTCAGGGAGCGCCTCAATGACCCGAAGCGCCTCTTCGACCTTCAGATCGGCATGCATGGAGGTAGGCACGGCTGCTCCGGCCGTGAGGATGAACGCGGTGATCACGTCTAGGATTGTGCCACGAAGAGAGCTGAAAGGGCGCCCAAGAAAAAAGTGGGGGGCGACTCAAATGAGTCGCCCCCTCAGGTGGCAAGAGTACCGACCGGAGACGCCTGAGCGCCTTGGTCGGCTGGTCCTTCCTCGCCGCTTTCGCGGCCAGGGGAGAAAAAGACTTCCCCGCGCTGGTGTGCCAGACAAGACCGCCCATGGCGTGTGCCACCCACGTCACCGCAAGCCGTGGACAGCTGCCATTCCTCTTGCAGGAGATGGGCGGGAGTCGGCACTCCCGGAAGTCAGGATCTCAAGGAACCATCGAAATGTACCCCTAGAACTAGGGGAGGTCGGATTGCCTATAAGGGAAAGGGTCCCTCTAGGGCAAATGCGATATAAGCACCTGCGCCTATTGAACTTACGCTGGCATGGCGTCCTAGGTAAATGGCTATTTCCTTCTCTTCCTGCGGCGCCGCTTCCGACGCCTTCCGCGCTTGCGCTCTGCTAATACCTCCTCCTCAGAGAGCTCTGAGGCTTGCAGGAGGCGGTCCACCCAGCCTTGGTAGATGTCATAGCCACGTCCACGCGCGCGGCTGCGTATGCGAAAAAGAGCGAGCGCATCTTCAAAATCTTCCATCAGGCAGAACAGGAGCGGCCTGAAGTTCTGCTTTCCTTGGAGCGTGAACCGCCCCTGAAGGGTCAGGAGCCTTCGAGCTTTGGAGGCATCTTTTCTCGGGAGCCTCGCCGCGCGAGTGAACGGCTCAAGGGTGGTATCTGCCGCACGGGCTATCGCTCGAATCGATGCTCCTTGGAGCTCATCAGTCTCGAGAGGGGCGGTCGCGTCGACCATGTCGTGGATCATGAGCGCGACGAGAACTGCGTTGCTGGGTCGCTCGCCGGACTGAACGTCAGCATCAAGGGCCTCAAGGAGCCGCCAAAAGGTATGGAGCTTCGCTTCGCTGTCAGGGGAGCTCTTTATGCGCTCGAGGTGCGTGTGCAGCGCAGGAAAGATGGGCTCAAGCGCCGTGCAGGATCGAAGCTGCTTGAAGGCCCCCATAGCTGTCCCAGAGCGAAGCAGGCGCAGGATCTCTTCCAGAATGCGGGGTGGGGCTGAGCGGTCTAGATCTGCTGCGCAGCGGCCCATGGCAACCCACGTCTCATCGTCGATTCGAAAGTCTAGGCGGGTAGAGAACTTGATCGCACGAAGGATTCGGACGGGGTCCTCTAGGAGCCTGGTCTCAGGGTCTCCGATCGTACGTAGGACCCTGTCATCTAGGTCTTCCATCCCACCAACGAAGTCCAGGATCTCCCCGTTGAACGGATCGAGAAAGAGGCCGTTGACGGTGAAGTCCCTCCGCACCGCATCTTCGGCTGCTGTGCCGTACTCGTTGTCCTCTGTGATGAGGAGCTCTCCGCCCGGCCTGGTCTCTTGGGGTGCTCTGCGAAAGGTCGCAGTCTCAATGATCTCGTCACCGTAGCGAACGTGTACGAGGCGGAAGCGCCTCCCAATGATTCTCCCGGTGCGAAAGAGGCGCTTCGCCTGCCTAGGCCTCGCGCTCGTCGCTACGTCAAAATCCTTAGGAGCTCTCCCGATAAGGAGATCCCTAACGCAGCCACCCACCAGATAGGCCTCGTGCCCGCTGCGTTGCAGCCTCGAGATCACCCTCAGCGCGTTCTGTCCCCGCGCTCTCGCCTCGGCCAGGAGGGATTCATCGGCCTCATAGATGACCGGCGTGGGCGCCTCGCTCCTTGAGCGGCGATCGTTTCGTTTTTCTCTGCTCATAGTTCGCGTGCCGCCCCGGGGGGGGAGTGGGCTCCCCTCGGCCACAGCAGAGGAGCTCAGAGCGGGCGCAAGGATTTAGCTTACTTGAGGATGGGCCTGCCGCAATGGCGGAAGCCACCTTGTAGCGTGGCCCTCATCCGAGTAACCTTCGCCTCCCCTAGGGCAGTAGCTCCAATTGGTTAGAGCGACTGATTCCAAATCAGTAGGATCGGGGTTCGAGTCCCTGCTGCCCTGCCAACCTCGCGGTCCGCCTCATGTGGCCTCGCGTCACAACGGACCTTGGTGAGCATTGGGTCACATCCCGCCATGCACTCGCCCTACTTCGACGACCTCGAGCACCTGCGCCACAGTGAGAGCGAAGGCCCTCTCGGCGAGGGCGATGATGATTCGCAGGCTGAGGCCGACGACGAAGAGGGAAGTGACGGAGAGCAGATAGAGGCGGGCCCTGATGTCCCCGCTCCCTCTCTCGACGAGCTACGCGCTGCGATGGACTGGGCCTTTGCCGGCGAGGAGGTAGAGCCAGGCGTGCTTGACTCCTACGCGCGGCACGCTGAGTTGCTGTTGGATGAGAACCGTCGGGTCAACCTGACGGCGATCTTGGACCCCAAAGAGGTCGCGGCTAAGCACTACCTAGACTCGTGGCGGATCACTCAGTTCTTGCCCTTGTTCGGCCACACGGTCGTAGACGTTGGGACGGGCGGTGGCTTTCCGGCTGTGCCGCTCGCGATCGCGGAGCCCATGGCGAGGGTCACCGCTATCGACTCGACCCGGAAGAAGACAGAGTTCGTCCAGCGCGCCGTCGATGAGCTCGGGCTGAAGAACGTTCAAGTTCACTGGGGCCGCGCAGAGGACTACTTGCAGACCGAGCGAGCAGACTTCGCCATCTTTAGGGCGGTGAGCTCAGTTCGTGAGAATGTGCGAACGCTCAGGAAGGTGAAGCAGTCTGTGCAAGACGTCGTCATGTTGAAGGGCAAGTCTTGGTCCCGTGAAGTCAGGGCTGCAGAACGCGAGGCGGAGCGGCTCGGCTTTCGCCTGGACACAGTCTGGGAGCACTCACTCCCTGGGGGGATGGGGGAGCACGTCATCCTCGTCTACCAAGCCCCCGGCGCCCTAGGCCGCTGAGCCTGCTCGGCATGCCTCTTCTCCTTGGCGCGACCGCGCTGCTCTCCCTCGCGGCGGTCTTGCTCGTGCTCGCCTTCATTTTGGCCATCGCCTTTTGGCCAAAGGACAACTCTTTCTGAGGGACCCTGTAGAGAGTGTGGTGCCCGGAGGGGGAGTCGAACCCCCACTCCCTTAACGGGAACATGGACCTGAACCATGCGCGTCTGCCAATTCCGCCATCCGGGCCGATGGAAGGCGGAGGAAGATAGGGGTGCAGAGCCTCGGGGTCAATGGTGAGGCAGTTGCTAGAGTCTCTGCGTGGGAAAGAGCAAGAAGAGCAAGAGCGACTCCAAAGTCTCTGCGGCCGGGCATCGCACCGTCTCCAAGAACCGTAGGGCCCTCTATGCGTATGAGGTCCTTGACGAGCTTGAGTGTGGCATAGCGCTCGTTGGCACGGAGGTGAAGGGATTACGGGAGGGGCAGTGCTCTATCGGCGAGGCCTACTGCCGCTTGAGGGGTGACGAGCTCTGGCTGATTGGTATGCACGTCCCCGAATACAGCTGCGGCAACATTCACAACCATCAGCCCACTAGGGATCGAAAGTTGCTCGTTCACGCGCATCAGCTGCGAAAGTGGGCGAAGCAGGTTGCCCAAAAAGGGACCACCATCGTTCCTCTAGAGGTGTACTTCACTGGGCATCTCGTGAAGGTCAAATGCGCCCTTTGCCGTGGCAAGCAGATGCATGACAAGCGGCAGTCGAAGCGTGAGGCGGATGACCGAAGGGACATGGATCGCGCGCGCCGACGTGGCCGCATGTGATAGGATTCGAGACGTGGGGGCGCACCGGTTTCGACTGGTTTCGATCGCTCCCGAGCTGCGTGTCGGGGACCCCTGGTGATCCCGTAACTCATCCTGGGAAGGCATTTTATCTGCCGACAACTATTCTCTCGCTGCTTAATTAACTAGCAGCCGTCCCGCCGGGGAGCGCCCGCGGCCTCGGCAGGACGTACACAGCGGGCTGGCTAGTAAGCAGCGCCTCTCGGCGAGCTAGCGAGACATCAGGAGAGGCTGGTCTCAGGGCAGCTCGTCTCCGGGCGGCTCACAGGCGAGATACAAATCGGAGACTACGCACGTAGACGTTCGGCTGCTGTTCACTCCAGGACGCGGGTTCGACTCCCGCCGCCTCCACCACTTCATCCGGCGACGCGCTTGGCGCGCGGGCCAAGGCTCGATAGTGTCTCGGTAGTGAGCCACTCCATGAAACCCCGAAAGAGCGCAATCGCCTGCCTGGCCCTCGCTGCCACCGCGAGCTGCCATCTCGTCCCATCCGTACCAGACCCGCTGAATTTCCCTGAGGCTAAGGCTAGAAACCTAGAGGAGTTGCATGCTGAGAACGGTTCGTACCGCTACAGCGCGAACTTGCTCGGTGACTTTGGCTACCTCATTGAGAGCCTCACAGGTCGGGATAGAGCTGGTGCCCTGAGCCCCAAGGCAGTCAGTAATCCTGCAGCTGAGACCTTGGCGAACCTCGTGGACCTGATGGCGGCGGACCCCGACTCGGGAGATGCTGGAGACTTGCAGGTTCAATGGTGCGCGAGGCTCTGCGCCTCCGACCCCTCTGCGCTTGTCAGGGAGCGCGCCGCCTTGGGCTTGGGGGAGGTCGGCCAATGGGTCGGGCTTGAGCGCCTTCGCCCAGCTGCTCCTGGAGTGATCTACGCTACGCCGGAGGAGATCGGCCTCGCCCTAGAGGGGATCCTGCGCGGGCTGCGCTTAGAGCGAGAGGGACAGGATGCCGGCGAAGCCCTCGCTGCAGCTTGCGGCGCCGCCCAGAAGTTGAGCTTTAGCCTTGAGGGGGCGTGGCGATTGTTGAGCGTGAACGGTGAGCTCAGGGCTCAGGCAAGTAGCCCTTCCGCCAAGGCTCAGCTGATGGATCTCGCAAAGCACCTGAGGGTTGTCTTGGTCGAAGATGGGCTTCGGAGCGCGCTCGGGGACCCATCCGATCTCGTCAGGGCGGCGGGGGTGCAGGCCACGGTATCTCTCTTTGGGTCAGAGGCGGTCACAGGCTTCTTGAGCCAACCCATGCCCGGTTGGAGTGACACCGTCATCTTGGGGCTCGTAGATATCGTCGCTCAAAGAGGTCTGCCCGGCGAGGAGGTAACCACCGGTGCGAACGCGAAATGTGTCGCGACACTCGTCTCCTGGGCCTCTGAACACCCAGACGCGCGGGTGCGGACGAGGAGCATGCTCGCCTTGCAACGAGTCGCGCCCGATGGGCCCGCCAGCCTTCGGGAAGAAGATTGGCACGCCTGGGCTCAATCTGTTGGCCTCTGGGCGACCCCCGACGCCTGACCTTCACCTGCTGCAAAGCACATCTCCTCAAAGTCAAAGACTCCTTAGAAGGCTTTTTATGTCCCTGACAGTTATTGGAACGCTCGCTTACGACACGATTGAGACCGCCCATGACAAGCGAGAGGAGATCCTTGGTGGCTCCGCTGTTTACTTTGCGCTGGCCTCATCGCTGTTCACCGAGACATCCCTCGTCGGCGTCGTCGGAGAGGACTTTCGCGAAGAGCATGTTCAGGCTATGCGAGCAGCCGGGATCAACCTTGATGGGTTAGAAGTCGCCGATGGAAAGACATTCCGCTGGTCTGGTCGCTATGAGCCTGATTGGAACACCAGGCACACCCTAGACACTCAGCTCAACGTGCTTGAGCACTTTGACCCCAAGGTCCCCGATGCACAGAGGAGCGCCAAGTTCGTGTTCCTTGCTAACGCTTCGCCTCAGGTCCAAGCTCGAGGCCTTGACCAGGTTGAGGATCCTCAATTCGTGATGATGGACACAATGAACCTATGGATCGATATTGCCAAAGATGAGCTCGTAGCTCTCCTGGGCCGGGTTGACGCTGTGGTCTTGAACGACGAGGAGGCACGGATGCTCACTGGCGAGGACAACCTGTGGAGGGCGGCAGCTGCCGTACGGGCGCTTGGCCCCAGCCTGGTAGTCCTAAAGAAGGGAGAGCACGGCGCCTACCTCCTCGCAGAGGACTGGCGTTTTGTCGTCCCGGCTTACCCGGTTGTTGATGTCGTTGATCCTACGGGTGCCGGGGACAGCTTCGCTGGTGGATTTATGGGGCATGTGGCTGCCTCCGGGGCTTCCAGCCCTGAGGTCCTCAGGCAGGCCATGCTTTATGGGACGGCAGCGGCCTCGAGGTGCGTCGAAGCGTTCAGCACCGAGCAGCTCGAGGGGCGCGCGCTTGAGGAGGTCCAGGCTAGGCGCCAGGAGCTCCTTCAGATGATCACCCCTTGAGGGGCGTGAAGTCGCGACCGTGTCGGATTGGCTCGGTCTTGATGTGGGCGGGCTATTCAACCGCAGGTGCTAGAGGGCTATCATCGCATCTCAACTAGCAATGAAACGCGCAGTGATTCACAGGAGGACGCGGACAACATGAGCAGAACGAAGGCCAAAGCGACAAAGAGCAAGTCACCCGTGGAAGGGAAGCCCACAGATAAGAACAAGGCCCTCGGCGCCGCCCTAGAGGAGATCGAGCGCTCCTACGGCAAGGGCTCCATTATGCGCCTAGGGGACGACGACATCCCCTCGCAGATCCGTGGAATCAGCACTGGCTCCATTCAGTTGGACCTCGCCCTGGGCGGGCCCGGCCTTCCTCATGGGCGGGTCGTTGAAATCTATGGTCCTGAGAGCTCCGGCAAGACGACACTGACATTGCATGTCGCCGCCGCCGCTCAGCGCGCCGGGGGTATCTGTGCTTTCGTCGACGCTGAGCATGCCCTCGACCCTGCCTATGCTAGGAAGCTAGGCGTCAAGCTCGACGACCTCTTGGTTAGCCAGCCTGATACGGGCGAGCAGGCCTTAGAGATCGTGGAGACCCTTGTTCGCTCGAACGCGGTGGACGTGGTGATCGTGGACTCTGTCGCCGCTCTCGTACCTCGCGCAGAGATCGAGGGAGAGATGGGCGACAGCTTTGTCGGCTTGCACGCGCGCCTCATGAGCCAGGCGCTCCGGAAGCTTACGGCAGCGATCGCTAAGTCCGACTGCCTCGTCATCTTCATCAACCAGATCCGTGAAAAGATCGGCGTGATGTTTGGTAGCCCTGAGACGACCACTGGCGGTCGCGCGCTCAAGTTTTACTCCTCTGTCCGCCTAGACATCAGACGTATCGGCCAGATCAAAGACGGAGACAATGTCGTCGGTAACCGCACCAAGGTGACCGTCGTGAAGAACAAGGTCGCGCCTCCCTTCAAGAAGGTTGAGTTCGACATCCTCTATAACCGCGGCGTGAGCCGAGAGGGCGAGCTCCTGGACCTTGGCATCGCCAGCAAAAACGTGATCAAGTCCGGCACCTGGTTCTCTCTCAAGCTCCCCGACAAGGACGAAATTCGACTTGGTCAAGGCCAAGAGAAAGCACGCTCCTTCTTGATCGATAACCCTGACCTCGCAGAGGAGCTCGAGGCCGCGATCCGCTCGGCGAATGACCCGTCAGCACCTGCACCTGAGGCCGACTGAGCCTGACCTAGAGCCGCTAGGCCTCGCCCACAGGAGTCCCTGACATGAGCCGTACGGCAGCTGATATTCGCGACGACTTCCTCAAATTCTTTGAGGAGCGCGGCCACAGGGTTGTCCCTTCGGGGCCAGTCTTCCCGAGCGATGATCCCACGCTATTGTTCACCAACGCCGGGATGAATCAGTTCAAAGACGTCTTCCTCGGGACAGGCACGAGGGACTACAAGCGGGCCGTAGACACCCAGAAGTGCATCAGGGTCTCTGGTAAGCACAACGATCTCGAAGAGGTAGGGGTGGACACCTACCACCACACCTTCTTTGAGATGGTTGGGAACTGGTCCTTCGGTGACTACTTCAAGCGCGACGCGATCTGTTGGGCATGGGAGCTCCTGACTGAAGTCTGGGGCCTCCCAAAGGATCGACTCTGGGTGACAGTATTCAGCGGGGACGATGAGGATGGCTTGGGGCCTGATGAGGAAGCTGAGCGCCTCTGGATTGAGGAGGCGGGCATCGATCCATCGCGCGTCCTTCGCTTTGATCGTCGAGACAACTTCTGGGAGATGGGGGAGACTGGCCCTTGTGGTCCGTGCTCAGAGATTCACATCGATCGTGGCGGCCCAGACGAGAACCCCGAAGATGGCGCCGACCCAGCCATCGGTGTCAACGCTGGAAACGAGCGCTTCATCGAGCTCTGGAACCTCGTCTTCATGGAGTACAACCGCGTTGACGGAGGCGAGCTCAAGCCGCTCCCGGCGAAGCACGTGGACACTGGCATGGGCCTGGAGCGGATTGTGTCCGTCCTTCAGGGCAAATCCAGCAACTACGACACCGACCTTTTCACGCCGATCTTTGCCCGGCTGTCTGAGCTCACAGGAGTGACATATACCGGGGGTGACTCAGACTCCGATATCGCGTTCCGAGTCATAGCTGACCACGTCCGCGCTGTATCTGTCTCCATGGCGGATGGCGCGCTCCCCTCGAACACGGGCCGCGGATATGTTCTTCGTCGCCTGATTAGGCGAGCTGCTCGCTTTGGAAAGCAGGCGTTGGGGCAGGAAGATCCGTTCCTCTTCAAGGTCGTAGATTCCGTCTGTGAAGTCCTCTCTGGCCCCTTCCCCGAGCTCAAGCAGCGGAAAGCACATATTGAAAGCCTCATCGAAGAGGAGGAAGCCTCCTTCGGCCGCACACTCGGCCGGGGGCTCGCAAAGTTCGCAGAGCTCTCCCAGGGGCTATCCGAGGGCTCAGTGTTGGATGGCGGCAGCGCCTACGAGCTTTATTCCACTTACGGTTTCCCCCGGGACCTCGTCGAGCAGATGCTTCGCGAGCGTGGGATGAGCCTTGAAGCCGCCGGCTGGGATGAGGCGCAAGAGGCGCATCAGGCTGCGAGCAAGTCGGATGGGACCTTCAAGCAGCTCCTGACAGCGGAGCAGGTGTCCGCGGTTGAGGCTAGCGGGGCTGATACCGAGCGTCTTTGTCACGTACCGGGGAGAGAAGGACTGGAGTCTTCCGCGACCGTCTTGCTCTGCGAGCCGCAGGCTGGAGCTGAAGACGGCGAACATGTCATCGTCCTCGACAAGACGCCGTTCTATGCGGAGGGCGGCGGTCAGGTAGGAGACCACGGCGCCTTGTTCTCTGAGGACGGGTCGGCCGTTCTCGCTGAGGTCATGGACACGAAGGCCTTCGGGCAGGCTGTTGTCCACGTCGCCAAGCTTGTAACACCTGGCTGCCTGTCGGCAGGGCATATGGTTTTTGCACGAGTCGACGGTGAGTTCCGCGACGCTACACGCAGGCACCACACAGCCACCCACCTCCTTCACGCTGCTCTCAGGGAGGTCGTAGGAGACCATGTCGTCCAGCAGGGCTCTTATGTTGGGCCAGACCGATTGCGCTTCGACTTCGCAAACCCGGGCGGCTTAACCGCGGAGGAGCTGGATCAGGTTGAGCGAGTCGTGAACAGCGCTATCATCCGGGACGAAGAGGTGGCCTCCACGGAAGAGGAGCTTGAGGCCGCCAAGGCCCGCGGGGTCACCGCCCTGTTCGGTGAGAAGTATGACGACGTCGTGCGCGTTGTGGACGTCGGTGGATGGTCTACCGAGCTATGTGGTGGAACTCACGTCGGTGCGGCTGGACAGATCGGGCCTTTCGTCCTCCTGTCTGAGCGTGCGATTCAAGCAGGCGTTAGGCGTATTGAGGCTGTCTGCGGCCAGCACGCGGTCTCTGAACTTCAGTCTCAGCGAGCCACCTTGCGCGCCGCCGCTGCGCAGCTCAAGGCGACTCCGAGCGAGCTCGTTGAGCGTATCGCCCAGCTTCAGGGCCAAGTGAAAGAGGCTAGATCAGCTGCCAAGAAACAAGCCAAGGGCGACATCGAAGGGGCCTTGGGTGTTGTTAAGGAAGCTCTGATTGAGACAGGCGGTGTCCGGTGGGGGGCAGTGAAAATAGACGGCCTAGACATGAAGGGGATTCGAGAGCTCTCCGGAAGGGTCAAAGCTCTTCATGAAGACCTCGCTGTCGTGCTGTTGGGGACGGGCGGCGGTGGAGTGCCCTTTATGGTCCTCTCCCAGGGGGCTGCTCAGGAGCGCGGCGTTCATGCCGGAGATCTCTCCAAGGAGCTGGGGGGCATTGTTGGTGGTGGTGGCGGAGGTCGCCCTGACTCTGGTCAGGGGCAGGGATCCAAGCCTGAGGCCCTCCCTGAGGCCTTGGAATGGCTCACAGGGCATCTTCAAGGCCTTCTGGGCTCCTGATAGGGCTCATCCTTTGACATTTCCCATCCAGCATCGCTAACATCTTCGCCCCAAATCGGTCGCGTCGGCCGAAGAACCTACTGTTGATCCTATGGCACACCCCAAGCGCCGAACTTCTAAGCATCGCAAGCGTATCCGTCGCTCACATCTCGCGAAGGATGTGTTCGCTCTCAATCAGTGCCCTCGCTGTGGCGCGGCCAAGCGCCCTCACCGTGTCTGCTCGAACTGCGGCTTCTACGCGTTTGAGAAGGGCGGCCAGAAGGGCAGCTCAGTCCTCGAGCTCGAAGAGCAGTTCTAAGGCCTGCGCTCTCGCGCAACCCTGAATGACTCTAGCTAAGATCGCGCTCGACGCGATGGGGGGAGACGACGCGCCCAGCGCGACCGTTACAGGTGCTATTGCAGCTCTCACTGGAGAGGGCTCGCTCAGCGCTGAACGCGTCATCCTCGTCGGCCGGGAGGACGAGTTGCAGGCTGAGCTCGACAAGGCAGGTGGCAACCCTGGCTTCGAGATACAGCCTGCGCAAGAGGTCGTAGAGATGGGCGAGGATCCGCGCAAGGCGATGCGGGGTAAGCCGAACAACTCCATCACGGTAGCCACTCAGCTTGTTAAAGAGGGCAGGGCTGCCGGAGCGGTGAGCATGGGCAACACCGGCATGGTCGTCGCCGCCTCCACTCTTCTGCTTGGCAGGCTAGAGGGGATCAGGATGCCCTCGATCGCTGTGACTACGGGCATCACCGGCGAACCTATGGTAATCGTCGACATGGGCGCCAACGTGGACGCGACCGCTGAGAACTTGGTGCATAACGGCATCATGGGCTCCGCGTATGCCAGCGGTGTCCTTGGCCACTCCAGTCCCCGGGTCGGACTACTCAACGTCGGAGAAGAGCCTGAGAAAGGCCCAAAGCGCGTCAAGGAAGCTCACGCGATGCTCGCTGATACGCAGCTCAACTTTGTCGGCAACATCGAAGGTGGAGATGTGTTTGCGTCCGCGGCGGATGTCGTAGTAACCGATGGCTTCACTGGAAATGTCATCTTGAAGCTCATGGAGCAGTTCGGAGGATTCCTCCTTGAAGAGGTCGTAAAGAGCGCCAAGGCAGCTTCGGTAGACTTACCCAGGGAAGCCCTCCTGCCTGTGATTCGTGGTCTCGATTACGCCGCCTACGGCGGCGCGCTCCTACTTGGAGTGAACGGAACTGTTGTCATAGGGCACGGGCGCTCAAGCTCCAGAGCTGTGGCCAACGCGCTGAAGCAAGCTGCCCGAGCGGCCGACGCAGAGATCAACGCCCAGATCATCTCGGGCCTCAAAGGAATCCATCTCGACTGACCGGCTTTTTGTCGAAATCAGGGGCTAAACCTTCCTTCAGAGGTCCTTGATTGAGAAGCTTCCTCCTATGAGCGAGATCATCAAGGTTGGGGTCGCCGGCACAGGCTCCTATGTCCCTGACAGGGTCGTGGACAACGCCTTCTTCGAAGGCATCCTCGACACAAACGACGAGTGGATACGCCAGCGGACCGGCATCGCAGAGAGACGCTTTGTCGCTGAGGGTCAGGAGAACTCTGACATGTGCCTCGTGGCTGCCAAGGAGGCCTTAGAGAACGCTGGTGTTGCCCCAGAGGAGCTGGACTTGATCGTCGTCGCGACCATATCCGGCGACTATCAGATGCCGTCCACAGCCTGCCTTGTTCAAAAGGAGCTAGGTGCTGTCAACGCAGGCGCATTCGATGTCCAGGCCGCCTGTAGTGGCTTTGTGACAGCGCTTGGGCTGGGTGAGGCTTATATCGCCTCCGGGAGGGCTAAGAATGTCCTCGTGATCGGTGCCGAGGCCTTATCTCGCTTCTTGAACCTCGAAGATCGTGGCTCTGCGATCTTGTTTGGCGATGGCGCAGGAGCTGCTGTGCTTCAGCCTCACTCGGTCTGCGGACAGGCTGAGATCTTAAAGACCACTGTCGGCGCAGATGGAGAGGGCTGGTCGCACATTTGGATCCCCAGTGGGGGCTCCAAGCGCCCTGCTACCACTAACACCGTTGCCGAGAGAGAGCACTTGATCCGCGTGAACGGCCGTGAAGTCTACCGCTTCGCTGTGCATCGCATGGGAGAGGTGATCGGCCAGATGATGGATGGTTACGACCAGCAAGAGCTCGGGCTCATTGTGCCCCACCAGGTGAACCAACGAATCATCGACGCAGCCGTAGAGAGACATGAGATCCCTGGCGATAAGGTCATGGTGAACATCGACAAGTACGGCAACACGTCTGCAGCGAGCGTCCCGATCGCGCTGCATGAGGCGCAACAGGCTGGCCGACTCGAAGATGGAAAGCTCGTTGTCCTAGCCGCCTTCGGCGCTGGGCTAACTTGGGCAGGCGCCCTCATCCGCTGGTAGGAGAGACATCGTATGACCGACGCAATCTTATTTCCCGGACAAGGCGCCCAGGCGGTTGGAATGGGCAAGGCCTGGGCAGACCACTCAACCGCAGCGCGAGAGGTCTTTGAGCGGGCTAATGAGGCGCTCGGCTTTGACCTCCGAATGGCTTGCTGGTCGGGCGACGACGACGTCAACAGGACCGATCTTGCGCAGCCCGGGATTTTTACAGCTAGCGCTGCCTGCATGGCCGGCCTGAGAGAGTCAGGGCAAGCGCCTGAGGGGGCGCGAGCCACCGCCGGCCTGAGTCTCGGCGAGTATACGGCCCTATGGTGGGCAGGCGTCTTGACCTTTGAGGATGGGGTTCGCTTGGTTCGTCTTCGTGGAGAGGCCATGCAAGAGGCAAGCGAATCCTGCCCTAGCGGCATGGTCAGCCTCGTCGGCGCAGAGCTCGCCCAAGCTGAGGCGCTCGCAGAGATCGGCTCGCAGCATGGGATTTGCGCCGTAGCCAACCGAAACGCTCCCGGCCAGATCGTGCTCTCTGGAGAGCTCGCCGCTCTTGATGCGGTTGAGGCGGTCGCCTCTGATCACGGAGCTCGTCGCGCAATTCGGCTTAGCGTCGCCGGTGGATTCCACTCAGAGTGCATGCGCCCTGCCGCAGAGCGGCTCAGAGGGGCGCTGGCCGACGTAGAGCTCAGCGCACCTAAGCTGCCCGTCGTTAGCAATGTGACAGCGAGGCCTGTCTCAGGACCTGAAGAGGTCCGTGAGCTGCTCGCGAAGCAAGTCTGCGCGCCCGTGCTTTGGGAGGAGAGCGTCCGTTGGATGCTAGGGGAGGGCTATTCGCGCTTCCTAGAGCCGTCGCCGGGGAAAATCCTAGGCGGCATCATGAGGAAGATCGACAGGGACGCTGTCTGCGACTCCGCAGATGAGCCCGCCTTAGATGAGGAGATACAGGCGTCATGAGTGCAGGAGATTGGAGCGTTGAAGGCAAGTCGGCTCTCGTAACGGGGGCATCCCGTGGAATTGGACGCGCGATCGCCGTGCGTCTCGCAGAGATGGGCGCGCGAGTCGCATGCGTCGCTACCAGAGCTGAGAACTGCTCGGACACGGTCTCTGCATGCCTAGAGCACACAGAAGGTGCGGCCGCATATGGTGTTGACGTCTCAAGCACCGACGATGTGGCGGAGCTTGTAAAGGAGGTCCAGTCCGAGCTTGGTGGCATAGACATCCTGGTGAATAACGCAGGCATCACTCAGGACCAACTGCTCCTCAGGATGACGGAAGATGACTTTGACCGAGTCGTGGACGTCAACTTGAAGGGCTCCTGGAACTTCCTGAAGGCGGCGGCCAGGCCGCTTATGAAGTCTGGCGGGAGGGTGATCAACATCTCATCCGTCGTCGGGGTCACCGGCAATGCGGGTCAGGCGAACTACGCTGCTAGTAAGGCAGGCGTGATCGGGCTCACTCGCTCGGTCGCCAAGGAGCTCGCCGGACGGGGAGTCTGCGTCAACGCGGTCGCTCCGGGCTTCATCGAGACTGACATGACCTCGGAGATCTCAGGGGCTGCCGCAGAGCAACTCCAAGCATCCATCCCGCTCGGGCGGGTCGGCTCGGCCAGCGAGATCGCCGATGCTGTCGCCTGGCTTGCGGGGCCTGGTGGCGCATATGTAACCGGCCAAACCATCATCGTGGATGGTGGCCTCAGCCTCGGAGGCTGAACAGTCTGCTTCTAGGGCAAGATTAGGTGGATTCTCTCCCCTAGGCCCGGCAAGCTACCTCATCAAAATTACGGCTCGGGGCGACCCGAGTCTTCGTGAAACCAAAGAACAGGTACTGAAGGTGACGGATACCGCCGCAATCGAAGAAAAGGTCATCAAGATCGTCTGTGATCAGCTCAGCTCTACCCCTGACAAGGTCACGAGGGACACCTCGTTCATCAACGACCTTGGCGCTGACTCCCTCGACACTGTCGAGCTCGTAATGGAGCTAGAGGACGAGTTTGGCGTCTCCATCCCGGACGAGGACGCTGAGAAGATCTCCACAGTTGGCACCGCGGTCGACTACATCTGCTCTAAAAGCGACTGAGTGTCGCACACGGCTGGCCCTGCTAGCCAAAAGGATCTGTCATGCGTCGGGTAGTCATCACCGGACTAGGGACCGTCAACGCCTTAGGGCTTGACGTCAACGAGTGCTGGCCAAAGCTCTTGGCTGGTGAGAATGGCATCACTCCGATCACCAAGTTCGACGCGAGCGGACACAGCGCGCAGATCGAGGGTGCGGTGAAGTGGGATCAGTCTGAGCACTTCTCAGGCTCCGACGCACGCAAGCTGGATCCGTTTACGATGTTCGCTCTCGTGGCAACTCAGGAGGCGCTCACTGACGCTGGTCTTGGGGATGTTCGAGAGCTTCCAGAGGAAGCTCGGCAGCGCTTTGGGGCTGTCTTAGGGACGGGCATCGGCGGCATCACCGGCATCCTCGAGCAGGAGAGCATCTTCCAGGATAGGGGCGCTCGCAGAGTCAGCCCTCACTTTGTGCCCCGCATTATGGCCAACGCAGTGAGCGGCCAGGTGGCCATCGCTCACGGCTTGCTAGGGACTGTCTTTACGACCTCTAGCGCCTGCGCTTCGTCTGGGCATGCCATCGGGGTTGCTTTCCAGAGCATCCGCTACGGCGAATCCGATGTAGTCATCACGGGTGGGGCAGAGTCTTCTACTACACCCTTAGCCCTCGCTGGCTTCTGCTCCGCCAAGGCCGTCTCAACCCGCAATGATGCGCCCGAGCTGGCCTCGCGACCCTTTGACAAGGACCGTGATGGCTTCGTCATGGGGGAGGGGTGTGGCATCCTGATCTTGGAGGAGTACGAGCACGCCAAGGCGCGCGGCGCAACGATCTATGCTGAGGTGAAGGGCTACGGATCTACAGATGACGCATTCCACATCACTGCCCCGCAAGAAGACGGCGGCGGGCCCGCTCGAGCGATGTCCTTGGCGCTCGAGCAAAGCGGGGTTGAAGCTGAGTCTGTGGACTACATCAACGCTCACGGGACTAGCACGCCATACAACGATGCTATAGAGACCCGTGCGATTCGTAAGACCTTTGGGGCACATGCCGACTCGCTGATGGTCTCAAGCACCAAATCAATGATCGGACATTGCCTCGGCGCCTCATCGGCCGTGGAGCTCGTCGCGACTGCTCTGAGCGTGCATCACGGGGCGGTCCATCCGACCCGGAACTACCAGACGCCGGACCCGGATTGCGACCTCGACTACGTCCCGGGGGAGGCCAGGGAGGCCGTTGTCAGGAACGCGCTCTCTAACTCGCTCGGCTTTGGTGGGCACAATGTCAGCCTGCTGATCGGCCAGGCCGACTAGGGAAGATTCCAACTCAGCGGGGCGATCCTCCCTCCTATCGAAGAGAAGATCACGCTTAGCCAATTTGCTCAGGAGGGTTGCCTGGACGCTATTGAGAACATGATGGCAGCGGTCCTTGAGGTGCTGTCTCACGAGCTCGCAGAGTCGTAGCAGACCCATACTAGGAAATTGCACTAGCCGTTTTTGGCGTCTTGGCTACATTGGAGTTCGCTCGGGCTGCAGTGGCCTGAGTCTTCTCACCCCGTGCGCTCCGAACCCCCACAACGCAAGCTCTGGGGGGGTGTCGTGAGCGCTGATTGGTATGCGCCGTGAACACAACGACTTTTAACACCGCAGCATTGCAGGCCAGGCTCTCCGAGCGTGGCCAAGGGCACGTCCTCAACTTCTGGAATGATCTAGATCAGGACAGTCAGGACAACCTCTTGAGAGAGGTCTCCAACCTGGACTTGGACCTTGTGAATCACCTTATGGATGTGGCCGCCTCGCCCGCCGCTGAGTCCAAGGCTCCTAACATCACTCCTCCGGAGACCATCACCCTCGCCGAGGTTCTTGCTAACGGAGATCGGATTCGTGCTGCCCGGGAGGCTGGAGCAGCAGAGCTCAAAGCCGGCAGAGTCGGTTTCGTGCTCGTCGCTGGTGGCCAAGCATCTCGCCTGGGGTGTGACGGCCCAAAGGGAGACTTCCCTGTTGGCCCGGTGAGTGGAAGAACGCTCTTCCATTTTCACGCCAAGCGCATATTGCGTCTGAACAGGCTGCATCAGGTTCGGGCGCCTTGGTATGTGATGACCTCTCCCGCCAACCACGATGACACACAGCGTATCTTCGAGCGGAATGACTACTTTGGCCTCGAGCGCGAGGACGTGTTCTTCTTTTGCCAGAAGATGCTCCCGGCTCTAGACCTAGAAGGGCGCGTACTCCTCAGAGGGAAGGGGGAGCTCTTCCTTGCACCTAACGGGCACGGTGGCGTCCTCGAGGGGCTCGCGAGTTCAGGCTGCCTTGAAGACGCATGCGCTCGTGGCGTAGAGACGCTCTCCTATTTCCAGGTAGATAATCCGCTAGTACGCCCGGGGGATGAACTTTTCCTTGGGCTTCACAAGCTCGCGGACGCAGAAATGTCTAGCAAGGTGGTCCGGAAGGCTACTGCAGGGGAGAAGGTCGGCGTCTTAGGGCACGTGGACGGCCGCCTCGGTTGCATCGAATATTCAGACATGCCTGAAGACTTGCTTAACAAGCGAGGGGAGGACGGTGCACTTGTCTTCTCCGCGGGGAACATCGCGGTTCACGCTATCAGCGTTGATTTCATCGCAAAGATCACAGAGGGCGGCCTCAAGCTCCCATGGCACGTCGCAAGGAAGAAGATCGCGAGCGTCGATGATGGCGGAGCCCCCTGTGAGCAGGACGGTATGAAGTTCGAGACCTTTGTATTTGATGCCTTGGGGCTCGCGAGCCGGAGCGTGACGCTGGAGGTTGACCGCGCACATGAGTTCGCCCCGGTGAAGAACCGTCAGGGAGCAGACTCGCCGGACACCGCGCGTGCCCTCCTGTGCGCGCTGCACGCGAGCTGGGCTGAGCGATGTGGGCTACCGCTGCCTGAGGCGGGGGAGGACGGCGTCGTGTCCGTTGAAATCGACCCTAGTGTCGCTGAGACATACGAGCAGTTCCGGACCGCGCAACCCATCGCGCCCCTCGTAACAGAGGAGGGACATCTCTACCATTGAGGTGTGAGCTCGCTGAAGACTGAAGGCGTGAGGATGGAGTCCGCACGAGAGACCGTCTGGGTCATCTCTGGGGGGGCCTCTTCCGAACGAGAGGTCTCCCTTCGATCTGGCGCTGCTGTTACCGCGGCTCTTCAGAGGGCCGCTGACACAGGCGCGTGGGCAGGTGCAGTCCACTCTGTGACCATTACGGAAGAAGGCGACTGGGTGACTCCTGACGGCGCTCTCCCTGAGATTGACGCACTCAAGTTGCTTGGAGTTGAGCACACTTGCTTTTTGGCCTTGCACGGAGGGCGAGGTGAAGACGGAAGGCTCCAAGCGGTCCTTGAAGCTGTTGGTGTCCGATATACCGGGTCCGGTCCCGCTTCGAGTTCTCTCTGTATGGACAAGCGGGCGACTAGGGGTGTTCTTATCGATGAAGGGGTGCCTGTCCCGCCTGGCCGACTGGTGAGCGCTCTCTCCGCAGAGGGTTCTGACGCAAGTAACCTCTTCCAAGAGCTCGTCGACCTGTCGCCGGATGGCGCTGGGTGGTTCGTCAAACCGAACGCTGGGGGATCTTCGCAAGGGGTCGCCCTTGTCCGCGACCCTCGTGACCTCCTGCCTGCTATCGCAAGGGTGCTGGAGTCAGGAGATCGCGCCCTCGTCGAGGCGCGAGTGGTAGGAGTGGAGGTCTCTGTAGGGGTCCTCGGGGTGCAAGGCTCAGACCTCAGGGCGCTGCCTACAGTAGAGATCTTGCCCCAGGGATCAGAGTGGTTCGATGTTCAGGAGAAGTACTCAGAGAGCGGCGCCGTTGAGGTGTGCCCCCCGGAGAATGTGCCACCAGACGTAGATGAGCGCCTGAGGATGGCCGCCCTTCGCGCTCATGCCGGCGCTGGCTGCTATGGGCACTCCCGCGTGGACTTCATCGTTTGTGACTCCGGGGACTTCTTTGCACTTGAGGTGAACACGATTCCTGGGATGACGGAACGCTCCCTGCTTCCCCTTGAAGCCGCAGCGTCCGGCATGACCTACGAGGCCTTGTGCCTTGAGCTTCTCAGACTCGCGAGGTCTCGTGACTGAGCCTCTTGCTGTTGGCGTGATAGGCGCAGGCGGCAAGTTAGGTCGCGCCGCGTGTGATTGGATCGAGGAGTCTCAGGAGTTCCAGCTCTCCGCCACCATTCAACGAGGGAGCTCTTGGAGCCCACTTGAGAGGGTGGTCGCATGCCTCGATGTCACTCGGGCTGGCCTCGGCGCTCTTCACGCTGAGCGCCTGCTTGAGATGGGGGTTCGACCTGTCGTAGGAACCTCTGGCGTCACACCCGAAGAGCTCCAGGCGCTGAGAGACCTCGCGAGCTTGAAGGTGCTTGGCGGGGCAGTGGTCCCCAACTTCAGCGTCGGGTTCTTGGCCATGGCGCGTGCCGCATCTGCTGCGGCAGGCCTCCTACCCGACGCCCAAATCACTGAGGCCCACCGGCCGGAGAAGCTAGATGCCCCCTCAGGCACGGCAGCCAAGCTCTGCGCCACGCAGGGCTTACACCTCGAGGGGGTCATCACACTCAGGATGCGAGGCGTGACAGCATTTCACGAGTACAAGCTGTGGGGGAGTGATGACGTTGTCACCATACGGCATGAGTCACAGGGGCTCTTGAGCTTCAGGGAGGGTCTCCTAGCAAGCCTTCGCTACGCGTGCCAAACCTCGACCCTCGCTTATGGCCTAGAGGAGGTCATGGGTGGCTCTTGCATTGTGAGCCCCTAGCCCTAACCTCTGTTCTAGCAGAAGCCAGGGTGGCGGAATTGGTAGACGCGGTGGATTCAAAATCCACTTCCCGCAAGGGAGTAGGGGTTCGAGTCCCCTCCTTGGTACCAGCGCTCTGCAGGCAATCAAATGGGTGATGACCGGAGCACAATCATGAGCTCTAGGCTCGACTGGGCCGCTGGCTTGATGCCCATGCTCTTGCATGAGCTCAACAATGCCACTCAGTTTCTTGGCATGCTTCACAGCGTGCACTCTCAGGACCCCACCGCCGGGCTCTTTGAGCGCTCGGCTCAAGGTCTCAGTGAGACCGGAGCAGCTGTGGAAGACTTAGGCCTACTCATGGCGATCGTCTCAACGGCAGCAGGGACTGATCTGTTGCTAGAGCGCCGTAGCCCAAGAGGCCTGGATATCACGTTGAGCATGACTGTCCGCGCGCTTCGTAAGCGAGGCATAGATGTCCAGTTCCTAGGCTCAGATAGCCTGACCCCCATGAGAGATGAGGCGATGGGCTGGGAGCTCCCCTGGGCGATCGCCGCTAGCGCCTGGGCAGCCGCTGCGCCCATGGAGGCAGGTGGCACCCTGGCGCTAGATCTCGACACCCATGGCTGGGGCGCAAAGACTCCAGCTACTTCCGAACTGCTGGGGCACGCAGAGGCTGCGCTCGAGCTTCTCTCGGAGCTCTCGTTCCAGAGCTCGGAAGAGGGGTGGAGATTCACTCTCCCAGAGGGCTGGGTCTCCACCCCAAGCTGAGCTCAGGCTCTATCAGTGGAAGGCTGATTCACTAGAGCCGATGAAGGCGCCGCTCTGGTCAGTCACGACACCTTGAAAGACCAAAGTACCTTGCAGGTTCCCGGCGTCCCAGAAGGGGAATGAGGCTGTCCCATTGGCATCGCAGGGGATGAGGAACTGGCCTACCCTGCGAGTTTGCCCGGGCGCTAGGCCGGAGTG
>Ga0066378_10000051_pt1 | contig 45374 bp, 47 predicted proteins | sample Knorr_S23_td_DCM_FD_70947 | JGI IMG/M metagenome (GOLD analysis project Ga0066378, IMG submission 70947) | Marine microbial communities from Southern Atlantic Ocean transect - Knorr_S23_td_DCM_ad_71m_LV_A | ecosystem: Environmental > Aquatic > Marine > Oceanic | place: Southern Atlantic ocean...
TTGATTTAAATAATTTTATAAAAGAAGAGATACTTGTTAGCGATAATGAGTTTAGTAACGAAGATATCGCGAATATTGTGTTTAAAGATAGTATAAAACTAGAAAAATTAGAGAATTATATTCATCCTCTTGTTAAGATAGAAAGAGATAATTTTATAAATCAAGAGCTTAATAAAAAATCTAAATTTGTGGTTATAGAGGTACCGTTACTTTTTGAAAAAAACTTGGAGCATGAGTTCGATAAAATTATACTTGTAGATGTGACGGAAGATATTCAAGAAAAAAGGGCATTATTAAGAAAAAATATGAGTAAAGAGAAGTATTTAGCGATAAAAGCAAACCAAATACCAAATAGTGAAAAGATTAATAGATCAGATTTCATAATTGATAATCATGACGAAGCGAAAACTAGAGATCATATAGAAAAAATCGTAATAGAGTTAAATAAACTGGTGAGTATTTAAAATGAGAGAGATTGTTGTTGATATAGAGACAACTGGTTTAGACCCTAAAAAAGGTGATAAAATTATTGAGATTGCTTGCCTGGAGTTAATTAATCATATACCAACAGATAAGTATTTTCATGAGTACGTAAATCCAAATGGAAAAGAAATTTCCGAAGGGGCTTTCAAGGTGCACGGCATATCGAATGATTTTTTAAATGAAAAGCCAATTTTCGATGAAGTTGCGGATAATTTTCTTGAATTTATCGCTGACTCACCTGTTTTAGCGCATAATGCATCTTTTGATGTTGGCTTTCTAAATCATGAATTATCTCTAGAGAGCAAAAAACTAATCGAAGATGATAAGGTTATTGATACTCTTGTTATTGCAAGGGCAAAACATCCTGGTATGCCAAATAACCTCGATGCGTTGTGTAAACGATATAACATAGCTGAGCAAAAAAGAGGTCTGCATGATGCAAAATCTGACTGCGAATTATTGGCACAAGTTTATATAGAATTAATCGGCGGTCGCCAAAGTAATCTCGAATTACACAAAGATGAAACTAATAAAAGTCTACTTGATGATAATGTAAGTAGAGTTCTACGTGAGAGAAGACCAGCACAGGAGCTTACACCTGAAGAGCTTGATAAACACCGTGAATTTACCAAGAATTTTGTAAAAAAAGCATTATGGTCTAAAAAAGACTAAGATTAATTTGTCTGCATATTTTTTTCAAAAAGCTTTAAAAAATCTATTGGCTCAATATAAAGGGGAGGGAATCCACCATCTCTTACACTGTCAGCAATTATTCTTCTCACAAATGGAAAGAGCATCCTCGGGATTTCAACAAGTATGACAAACGATTTATTATTTTGTTCAATATTATTGAGCTGAACAACGCATGCATAAGACAAATCAATAATAAAACACGGCTCATCTTCAATTGTAGATGTGGCCTTGGTACTAATTTCGACCTCATAAATGCTATTTTCTTTATCTAAAGTTGCCGCATTCACGTTAACGCTGACATTGATATCTGGCTTTGCCATCATATGAGGTAGTTTTCTTGGGACTTTTGGGTTCTCGAAAGAGAGATCCTTCACATATTGGCTCAGAAATTTAAACCCGCTTTTTAATTCTTCATTCATAGCAACAAATAAAAACTTGATAACTTTATCATAGCAGATAGTGGCTTTCGGTCAATTATTTGAAAAATCTGATAAAATATTTTCAATTATCTCTGTAATACATATATATTATAGGTAAATAAAAACTTCTAATTCCAATATGTTTGATATCATAAATTTAATACTGCTCATAATTGTAATATTTATACTGATAATGTTACGCTCTGTTCTTGGTAGAAGAACTGGTCTGGAAAAACCAGTGGTCATAGACTTTGATGAGCATAAAAGTAAAGCAGTTGAAACAAATCATGAAGATGACGTTCGCAACCCACTTGAAATTAATGAAGATGAAAAAAATATTAGCAGTTTTCTAGGCGAATTGAAGTATCTTGAGAAGTCATTGAAGGGCTTTGACCTTAAATATTTTAGAGAAGGCGCAATTAAAGCATACGAAATGATTTTGATTGGGCACTCTGAAGAAGATCACAAGACTTTGAACTCACTTTTGGGAAAAGAACTCTATGAGGATTTTAAGGAATCCATTGACGCAAGAAATGAAGCTGCACAAAAACTTGAATATAGCATTATTAAAGTTAGCGAATTGCAGATTGATGACATAAAAATAGAGAAAAATATAGCGAGTATAACTTGTAGGATTAATGCTGAGACTAGCTCCACCATTAGTGAGTTTAAGGATGATGAAAAATCTACAAAAAGAAATAGTGCAAAGACTAAGGAAATTTGGACGTTTAGCAAAAATTTAAAGTCAAAAGATCCGAATTGGAAAGTAATAGCGATAAGTCGTCTTAATTAACTAAAGCAAATAATGATTAGTAAAATACATACAAAGCAACTTCAAAAAGTTACTTTTGAAGATATAAAAGGTTGGGTACATGATAATCATTTGGATGCATTTACGCTTCTAAACAAGAGCACGAAGCATCTCTTATTAGACCAAAAAATGCAAAATAATAATATGGCACGGAGATATTTTGAAAAGAATTATCAGCCTTATAGAGTTTTAAGAAAACAAAATGAGGCAAGTCTTTATACAGGATACTATGAACCATCCTTAAACGCGTCATCCGATAAAACAGGGGAATATCAATACCCTTTGTATGGATCTCCAAAAAATAAATCAGACAAATTTGTAAATTTAACCAGAAGAGAACTCGAAGAAAAAATATATTGGGACCTTCCAATTTTAGCATGGCTATCAAATCCCGTTGGCTTATATTTCATGCATATTCAAGGCTCTGGTACCCTAAAATTTAAAAATGGAACAGAGCGAAGATTTGTATTTAACAGCAAGAATAATTATGAATACACATCAATAGGGAGGTACTTAACAGATAATAACTATATAAAAAAAAACCAAATATCAATGGGATCGATAAAAAAATGGATGAGTTCAAGCCCAGAAAATTTAGCCAAAAAATACATAAATAAATCATTTATTTTTTTTAAAGAAGACTTGAAGGATGAGGTAAATGTTCATCCATTGGGCCAACTTGGTATAAGGTTAACACCTTTCAGATCACTTGCTGTTGATATGTCAATATACAACGCTAACACCCCTATCTGGCTTGATACAAAAATCCCAATCAAGGGCTCAAAAAAGTTTAAGCGATTCCAGAGACTAATGTTTGCGCAAGACAAAGGATCGGCAATAAAGGGTCTACATAGAGGGGATATTTTTTTCGGAAATGATGAAAATGCTGGAAATATGAAATCCCAGGGTGATATAATTATATTTGATAGGATATGAAAAAAAATAATAAGAAAATATCAAGCAGTGATTTGAAATTATGGAACCAGATATTAGATAAGGTTGAGCCGATCAAAAAATCTGGTAGATCCAAAGTTACAAGTCAAAGAGAAAGTGTTATTGAAGATAACATAATAATGTCAAGAGATCTCAGTGAGCAAAGTACTGTCAAAAAAAGTGTCAAACGAAATAAAATCATAAATGAAGACTTACCTGATACAATTTCATACAATAACTCTGATGAAAAAGCCGAGTTCACGGGGATCCATCGAAGATTAGAACAAAAAATGTCAAGGGGTCAAATCAAAATCGACTCAACTTTGGACTTGCATGGCATGAACCAAGAAGAAGCAAAAGATGCTACCATTAATTTTGTCAGGATGGCAAAAAAGAATAACTTAAACATTGTTTTAATCATTACCGGTAAGGGTATATCAAAAGATAATACAAATGATGGGTATCAAACTAGATTTGCACGCGGCGTTTTAAATCAGAATCTTCCAAATTGGTTAAAGCTACCACAAATTCGAAATGACATAAACGGTTATAGGTATGCTAATTTAAAGCATGGTGGGGAAGGCGCCTATTACATACTTTTGAAGACTTAATTATAAAATAAATTTTGAAAGATCTGCATTATTTGCGAGATCTTCTATATGATTTGAGACATAATCTTGATCAATTTTTATATTTTTTTCATCAAGATCAGGTGCTGTGAAGCTAATATCATCGAGTACCCTCTCCAGAACCGTATGAAGTCTCCTGGCACCAATATTCTCAATATTTGAATTTACACTTACTGCAATGTCTGCAATTTTTTCTATTGCGTCCTTTGAAAATTCTAATTTAAGACCTTCTGTATCCATAAGCGCTATATATTGTTTTATCAGACTTGCTTCTGTATCTGATAATATACTTACAAAATCTTCTTTTGATAAAGCCCCAAGCTCAACCCGTATAGGCAGTCTACCTTGTAGCTCGGGAAGAAGATCGGACGGTTTTGAAAGGTGAAATGCACCTGAAGTAATAAACAATATATGGTCTGTTTTTACAATGCCATGTTTTGTTGATACCGACGTACCTTCAATTAGGGGAAGCAAATCTCTTTGAACTCCTTCACGGCTTACATCTGCTCCTTGTCGATTTTCACGAGCACAGATTTTATCTATCTCATCAATGAAAACAATACCATGATTCTGAACACTTTTTAGTGCCTCTTGGATAATTGTGTCGTGGTCCAGTAAATTATCAGACTCTTCTTGTAGTAGAATTTCATAGCTATCTTTTACAAGCATCTTTTTTGATTTATACTTATCACCCATTGCTTTTCCGAGCATGTCACCAATATTCAACATACCCATTTGAGCACCTGGCATCCCCGGTAATTCAAACGATGTCATGTTTGATGCTGAGTCTTTTATTTTTAGATCTATTTCTTTATCGTCTAATTCGCCTTCTCTTAATTTTTTTCTAAATGACTCTTTAGTTGACTCTGATGCATTCTCGCCAACAAGGGCGTTGATAACTCTTTCCTCTGATAATAGGTGTGCTTTAGCTTCAACTTCTTTTCGTTTTTTCTCTTTTATCATTGCTATGGCCGTTTCAACTAAATCACGTATAATTTGTTCAACGTCACGCCCAACATAGCCAACTTCAGTAAATTTTGTGGCTTCAACCTTTATAAATGGCGCATCAGCCAATTTTGCAAGCCTTCGTGAAATTTCTGTCTTACCAACGCCTGTTGGCCCTATCATGAGTATATTTTTAGGTAATATCTCATCTTTTAATGGACCGGTTAATTGTTGGCGACGCCATTGGTTTCGTAGAGCTATTGCGCACGCTCTCTTTGCCTTATTTTGACCAATAATAAATCTATCTAGCTCGGATACAATTTCTCGTGGCGAAAAGTCTGACATATCACTCCTTTATCTTGATGCTTTCAATAATCAAATTATCATTTGTATAGACACAAATTTCTGATGCTATTTTCATAGATTTTTCTGCAATTTCTTGTGCACTTACATCAGTGTTAAATAATGCTTTTGCTGCTGCTAAAGCGTAATTCCCACCTGATCCTATCGCAATCACGCCGTCTTCAGGTTCAAGTACATCTCCATTACCCGTCAGTACGAAGCTACAATCATTATCAGCTACTAACATCATCGCCTCTAGCCTACGTAGATATCTATCAAGTCTCCAGTCTTTAGCTAATTCAACAGCAGCTCTTGTTAGCTGGGTTGGGTATTGCTCGAGTTTTGCTTCTAATCTATCAAATAAAGTAAGGGCATCCGCTGTTGAGCCGGCGAAACCAGCAATAACTTCTTGCCCAGGGCCAAGCCTTCTTACCTTCTTTGCATTATTTTTGATAATTGTTTGCCCCAAGCTAACTTGGCCATCACCTGCAATCACAACACTATCACCTTTTCGTACCATGATGATAGTTGTACCAACCATATTTTTTTCATTATGCTCGATCATTTAATCCCTATAATTCTAGTCACATGACTACATTTGTCATATTTAACATATATTAATAATATGTTTATTATAATATATATGTCGATTGTGATATATATATTCAAGATTTTAACCAATGGAAATTGATAATGGGTGATAACAAGAAAAGGGAAGCTCTTGTAGAGAGAAAAACAAAAGAAACAAGTATTTCCTGTAAATTGCTATTAGATGGCACCGGCAAATCAAAGATTAATACAGGAATTGGGTTCCTTGATCACATGTTAGAGCAGGTGGCAAGACACGGCTTACTTGATATTGAACTGAAAGCTGAAGGAGACTTGCATATTGATATGCATCACACCACAGAAGATATTGGGATCGTAATGGGAACGGCAATAAAGGAGGCTCTGGGAGACAAAGCAGGAATAAGAAGATTTTCGCACATAATCATTCCAATGGATGAAGCCTTAACTCAAATTTCATTAGATATTTCAGGTAGACCTTATCTGAGGTGGGCGGTGAATCTAAAATCACCAAAGATTGGTGAAATGGACTCAGAGCTTTTTAAGGAGTGGTTCTACGCATTTGCACATAATAGCGACATGACATTACACATAGAGAACTTGCATGGGAGTAACGCGCATCACATCATAGAGTCTTGTTATAAGGGTCTTGCTAGATGCATTAGAGAAGCAATTGCAATTGATCCACTTACATCAGGTTCAATTCCAACTACAAAAGGGATTCTATAATTTATTTTTTCATTATGGCCTTATTTGAAATATATACAAAAAAAAGGGGTTTTGACGATAACAACGAGCATATTTTGATTTATCGGGATAAAATCTCATACACAGCGTTAATTTGTCCACCATTGTGGTTTTTATTGAATAAAAATTTCTTTTTAGTTCCTTTTTATATTGCAACAATATTCCTATTATATGCTATCTCTATTTATATTGGATCTACAATCATGATATTTGGTATCATATTCATTCATCTTTTTTTCGGGTTTCAGTCTAATCTTATAAGAGAATGGCTGTTGAATTTAAGAGATTATAAGTTAGAGATGATTGTTACTTCAGAAAGTCAAATTAGTGCTTACAATACATACAGAAACAACAAAGAAAATGAAGTCATACTAAACGATAATTCCACTCAAAATAAATCCGGAACTGGTAGCGGTGATGAAGAGGCAATTCTTAATATATTTTAATAGCTTTGTGTGAAAGGTATGGAAATAATTGGCATTATTGATTATGGATCAGGTAATATCCATTCTGCAACAAAAGCCTTCGAAAACGTCGCAAAAGATCTCAAAAAAGAGATAAAAATTCTGCGCATACACAATGCTGCCGATATAAAGCTCTGTGATCGTGTTGTGCTTCCTGGAGTTGGAGCATTTAAAGATTGTAAAGCTGGACTCGTTAACATAGACGGTCTGGTTCCGACCCTAGAAAAAAAGATTTTAGATGAGGGAGCTCCTTTTCTGGGGATTTGCGTTGGGATGCAATTACTTGCTGATATTGGGTTTGAGGGCGAAACGACGCCAGGTTTTGGATGGATTCCGGGGGTAGTTGACAAAATACCAACCACAGCAGGGCTTAAAATTCCTCACATGGGTTGGAATACTATTAAATTTAATAGAGCTCACAGCATTTTTAATGGATTAGAGAATAAAGGAGAAACGATAGTATATTTTGTTCATTCTTATTATTTTCAAGTAAAAAAAATGGAAGATTTATTAGGTATCTGTGACTATGGCAGTGAAATTACTGCTGTAATTGGCAAAGACAATATCATTGGATGTCAATTCCATCCTGAGAAAAGCCAGAAAATAGGTCTGAAATTTATTAAAAATTTTATAAATTGGAGTCCCTGATGATTTTATTTCCAGCTATTGATATTAAAAATGGTGAATGTGTCCGGCTTCGACTTGGAGAAATGCGAGACTCAAAGATTTATAATAGTAATCCACTTTCACAAGCAATAAAATTCCAAGAAATGGGCTTTGATTGGGTTCATATTGTTGATCTTGATGCCGCCGTAAATGGTAAAAGTAAAAACAAACCTATAATTGAGGAAATAATAAAAAAAACAAATTTAAAGGTTCAGCTTGGTGGTGGGATTAGAACAATGGAGGTGATTGACCATTGGTTATCACTCGGAGCTGAAAAATTAGTTCTAGGCACTATGAGCATTACTAATATTAGTTTGGTGAAGAAAGTCGCAAATAAATACCCCCAAAAAATTGTTTTAGCGCTTGATAGCAAAGATGAATTTATATGCATAGAGGGGTGGAAGAGGCAAACGGAGGTTAATATTTTAGATTTAATTAAGGAGTATGAGAACACTGAAATTGACTCGATCCTACATACAGATATAAATAGGGATGGGATGCTCGAGGGATTAAATTTTAGGGGTTCCAAAAAGTTAGCCATGGCAACTAATATATCGGTGATATTAAGTGGGGGCTTAAACTCTATTGAAGATATTAAAAAATTAAAGACAAATGAGAATTCGATTTTTAAAGGTGCAATAATCGGTAAAGCGCTATACGAAAAAAAAATTGATCCGATAGAAGCCCTTAAAATTATTAATAGTGAGGGTTTATAATTGTTAAAGTCGAGAATAATACCATGCTTGGATGTCAACAATGGGCGAGTAGTAAAAGGCACAAATTTTGTAAATCTAAGAGATGCAGGAGACCCGGTTGAAGTCGCTAAAATCTATGATGAGCAAGGTGCTGATGAAGTATGTTTTTTAGATATTACTGCAAGCCATGAGAATAGAGACACGATCTATGACATTGTTAGACAGACTGCTGAGGTATGTTTTATGCCATTAACTGTTGGTGGTGGAGTAAGTAAAATAGAACATATACGAACATTATTGCTATCTGGAGCCGATAAAGTGTCGATAAATTCAGCAGCAGTTAAAGATAATAATTTTGTACGATACGCTGCAGACAAGTATGGCTCGCAATGTATAGTGGTTGCTGTAGACGCAAAAAAAAATGATGCACAGAATAAGTGGGAAGTTTATACTCATGGAGGCAGAATTAATACTGAGATTGATGTGTTGCATTATGTTGAAAGAATTGTATCATTGGGTGCGGGTGAGCTCTTAATCACATCAATGGATAAAGATGGAACAAGATCTGGATTTGACAATATACTCATTAAAAAAATTACAGATATTGTGAATGTTCCTGTTATTGCAAGCGGCGGAGTTGGCAACCTACAACACTTAGTTGATGGTATAAAGTTGGGGCATGCCGACGCTGTTTTAGCGGCATCCATTTTTCATTTTGGGGAATACACAATTAATGAGGCCAAGCAATATATGAAGGAACGAGGCATCAATGTTAGATAGGGGGATTTATGTCTGAAAACTCAATGAAAAATATAGATTATTTAGAAAAGCTTACGGAAACAATAAAGAATAACGCTTTTAAGGATGCCGAATTTTCATATACTGCAAAACTAATCGGTGACATTGAGTATTTATCTAAAAAAATCGGTGAAGAAGCGTCTGAAGTAATAATTGCAGCGCTGTCAAAGGACAAAGAAAACCTTAAAAAAGAGTCTGCAGACCTGATTTATCACTTAATGGTATTGCTTGAGCAAGGTAATTTAAGTATTGACGATGTGTGTGGCGAACTTATGCGAAGAAGAGGTATATCAGGTCATGAAGAAAAAAAATCTAGAAGATAGTAATTTTATCACATGCCTCAATCAAAAAATCTAAATTCACCTTATATAATTTTTTCAAAAGAAGAATGGGCTGATTTGGGTTTTGGCGCCACTTTAAATCTAACTGAAAATGAAATAATAGAGCTTAGGGGCTTAAATGAACCTATGTCAATAGATGAGGTAAGAGATGTGTATTTACCAATTTCTCGACTCTTAAATTTATATATATCTGGTACGGAAAAATTATTTGAAGCAACTAATTTATTTTTAGGAAAAAAAAATTTTAAAGTACCATTTATCATTGGTATTGGAGGCTCTGTTGCTGTTGGAAAAAGCACAACGTCAAGAATTCTTCAAGCATTATTATCTAAATGGTCAGATAATATAACTGTATCACTTGTCAATACAGATGGTTTTTTGATGAGTAATAACAATCTTGAAAAGAGATCTTTAATGGAGCGTAAGGGATTTCCTGAGAGCTACAACCTAACACTATTACTTGATTTTTTAAATTCGGTTAAATCCGGAAAATCAAATGTTAAAGCACCTGTTTATTCGCATTTGCTCTATGATAATGTTCCCGGTGAATTTATTAACGTAAATAAACCCGATATACTTATTATCGAGGGCTTAAATGTGCTCCAACCTGCCCCGCTACCAAGAGATGGCAACGCCATTCCATATGTATCCGATTTTTTTGATTTTTCAATATTTGTTGATGCAGATGAAAAGAATATAAAAAATTGGTACATTCAGAGATTTTTAAAACTGAAGTCAACTGCTTTTAGGGAGGAAAAATCATATTTTAATAAATATTCATATTTATCAGATGAAGAAGCAGCTAATGTAGCAATATCACTCTGGGAAAAAATAAATTACGTGAATTTGATAGAAAATATTTTACCAACTAGGCAAAGAGCTAACTTAATACTTAGAAAGTCAGAAAATCATTCTGTAAATCAAATTTCATTGAGAAAGCTATAAGATATATCTCTGGATATTATTTTTTATCTCTCTGTAATCAGAAAGTGCTAATTTACCGCCATCTCTCTTTAAAATTTTTGAAGCAACAAAGTTACCAGCTTTCAAACAGTCAATTGGACTAGATTTATTTAGGTATGCCTTCAGATACCCGGAGACAAATAAATCACCAGCCCCTGTTGTATCTATGCAATCTTTTACATCTTTTGTTGAGGCATTAATAAGCACACCCTTTTCGATGGACACTGAACCATTCTTTCCCGATGTCATGACTAATCTTTCTACAAACCCTGAAAGCTCTTTCATTCTTTTTATAAGATCTATTTCTTTCTTGACCTCCAAAAGACTCATCATCTCCATTTTATTACCAAAAATAAGATTAATTTGATGGGACTTTATTAGATTTAAAAATTCATCTCTATATCTATCAACACAATCCACATCTGATAGAGAAATTGCTGTAAAGCCAGTACTTATTTTGGCATTGCTGATTGACTTGGATATAAGTTCGAGTCCACATGGCGAGTATAATAGGTACCCTTCTATAAAAACACCAGAAATCCCACTAAAGGCAGTTTTTGGTATATCTGATGTATCAAGCTCTTCTGATGCTCCTGGAAAAGTATTCATAGTTCTTTCACCGTCTGGTGTTACATAAACAAGTGAAAGTCCTGTTGTAGATTTATTATCGACTATCATCAGGCCTGTTTCTACATGACGCTCTTTATTCTGTTCAAGGTAGATTTGCCCATAGTGGTCATTGCCAATTTTTCCAATAAAAGATACTTCTTCCTCGAGCATTGATAAGCCGCATGCACTATTATTTGCACTCCCACCCGGAACTATCTTTTTATTTGATAGAAGCTTGATTTTATAATTAATCTCATTTTGGGACACAATTTGCATTTTACCAATAAAATTAGGGTCAACTTGTTCTATCTCATCCAGATGAGAGATTACATCGATAATTGCATTACCAATAAAAAGCACATTCATAATATGATTTTGTTTCTAATATCTTTTTACAAATAACTCAGTTTTTTTGATTACTTTCTTATTTTCATATTCATAAACAATTGGGATCCCAGTTGTTATTTCGACATTCACAATTGCTTCTTCACTTAAACCCTCCACATGCATTATTATGGATCTGAGTGAGTTACCGTGAGCGGTAATAATGACATTTTCACCATCATGTAGTTTGGGAAGTATATTTTTCTTGAAGTATGGGATAGTGCGGTTACATGTATCTTTCAGACTCTCCCCATTTTCTGGGGCAATATCATAGGAACGTCTCCATAACTTAACCTGTTCATCACCCCATTTATTTCGAGCATCATCTTTGTTCATGCCAGTTAAGCTGCCATAGTTTCTCTCATTTAACGCTTTGTCTGATATTATAGGGATATTTTTTTTTAATACATAAAGAACAATTTCTAGTGTCTTACTGGCTCTCTTAAGGGCACTCGTATAGGCGTGATTAACATCAACTTTTAAATTTTGGATCGCAAATGCAGCTAATTTCGCTTCTATTTTACCCTGATCAGTAAGACTCACATCTTCCCATCCCGTAAACAGGTTTAATTTGTTCCACTCGCTTTCACCGTGTCTTAATATAATCAATTTTGACATGAAATTTCCTATTTTTCTATATTCAGAACATCATCCATACTGTAATAACCGGGGTCCTTGCCTAGCGACCATCTTGCAGCTAACATTGCCCCTTTGACAAAAATTTTCCGACTCAAGGCTGAATGAGATAACGTTATCACCTCGCTGTCACCGGCAAATATAACAGAATGTTCACCAACAATATTTCCACCCCTGATTGATGAAAAGCCGATGGTATTTTTATCTCTGCGACCAGTATTCCCATGTCTTTCATAAACAGCATTATTTTCTAAATTTAATGATCTTCCTTTTGCCGCTGACTCTCCAAGTATTAATGCTGTTCCGGAGGGTGCGTCTACTTTTTGATTATGATGTATTTCAGTAATTTCAATATCAAAATCTGATAATGTTCTAGCAATTTTTTCAGTCATTTGAGATAGTATATTTATGCCGAGGCTCATATTGCCGGATTGAACAAGAACTGCGTGATTTCCTGCTTTCTTTAAACTCTCAATTTCTTCATTTTGAAAACCGGTCGTACCGATTATATGAGAGATTCTGGCCTGTGCGGCTAGTACAGCATTTGCAAGTGTTGTCTCCGGATTGGTAAAGTCGATAATAACGTCAGCAGATTTAATAAGTTCTAAAATGTCAGAAACAATTTTGATATTCATATTAGCTTCACCAATTACTTCACCAATATCCTTACCAACCCAATCTGAACTGGACTCTTCTGATGCTCCAATTATATCAATATCAGCGTTTTGATGGGCATATTTTAATAACTCACGACCCATTCTTCCCGCTGCACCTGCAATTATCACTTTCATGATAGAACCATATTATTGTTAATTATAATTATGTCATCATCTTACGATGAAATATCTTTTAATGCAAAAAATCTCTAAAAAAAATCTCTAAATTTTTTAAAAAAACTGCTGCTGAGAGGGTTTGTTTTTTCATTTGATATTTTTTCGAATTCAGCAAGTAATTCTTTTTGTTTTTTTGTTAGATTAATTGGTGTTTCTACAGTAATTTGCAAGTGAAGGTCCCCAAAATTATTTCTTCTAATAATCGGCATACCCTTACCCCTTAATCTTAAATGTTTATTATTCTGGGAGCCTTCGGGTAAGCTAACGCTAAGCTTTCCGCCATCAATTGTTGGAATATCAATCTGACCACCTAGGGTAGCTTTTACCATTGATACAGGAATATTTAGGTATAGATCCGCCGCATCCCTTTGAAAGAGCTTGTGGGGTTTGATTGAAACAAATATATATAAATCTCCGGTTCTACCACCCCTAATTCCAGCCTCTCCTTGCCCACTAAGTCTGATCCTATTACCATCTTCAACACCAGCTGGGATATTTACATTTAATTTCTTAGGTTTTTTTACTCTTCCTTCGCCACTACATGATTTACATGGATTTACAATAATCTGCCCTCTACCTTGGCAAGATGTGCAGGTTCTCTCTATTGTAAAAAAACCTTGGCTCGCCCGGGTTTTACCTGATCCCTGACAATTCGGACAAACAATCGGCGCTTCTCCTTTTTCACTGCCATTACCGTTACAGTTTGTACAAACGGAATTCATCGGGACATTGATGGTGTCAGATTTTCCACGGTATGCATCTTCGAGAGTTATTTCCATGTTGTATCTTAAGTCAGAACCTCGATTCGAGGTTTCTTGAGACCTTGACGTCGATGAAAAGTCACCAAAAAAATCGTTAAATATATCAGAAAATGCTGAGGAAAAATTACCATCAAACCCGCCCGAGGAAGGGCCTCTTCCACTCGACCCATCAAATGCTGCATGTCCGTATCTGTCGTAGGCGGCTCTAGTTTCAGGATTTTTTAGTCTCTCATATGCTTCTGATATTTCTTTGAATTTTGCTTCTGATTCAGGGTTACCAGCATTGTGATCAGGGTGGTATTCTTTTGCGAGCTTTCTGAAGGCACTTTTTAGTGACTTATCGTCACAATTTTTTTCGACTCCCAATACGTCATAGTAATCTTTTTTTGCCATATCAGTCTTCCTTTGAATTAGGAGGGCTATTGATTATGTATTTTTATCTTCATCAACTTCTTCAAAATCAGCATCTACAATTGTACTGTCTTCGGGCTCGGGGCTCTCAGTCTCATTATTCTGAGTGTCCTCTTGTGCTTTGTAGATCGCTTCCCCAAGCTTCATGGCTTCCTGAGTTAGTGCTTCGAGATCACTTGCTATTTTTGCAGAGTCATCACCTTCCAATGATGCTTTTAATTGATTAATGGCATCTTCGATAGATTTTTTATCATCTTCATTAATTTTATCACTATTTTCGGCAAGACTTTTTTCGGTTCCGTGTATTAATGACTCTGCTTGATTTTTTGTTTCTATAAGCTCTTTTTTAACCTTATCCTCTTCCGCGTGCTCTTCTGCATCTTTTACCATTTTTTCAATGTCATCATCCGATAGACCACCAGAGGCTTGAATCTTGATTGATTGTTCTTTATTTGTAGCCTTGTCAACTGCTTTTACATTTACTATTCCATTTGCATCAATATCGAATGTTACTTCGATTTGTGGAACACCGCGTGGCGCAGGAGATATTCCAACAAGATCAAAGTTACCCAATAATTTATTATCTGCAGCCATTTCTCTTTCACCTTGGAAAACTCTTATTGTAACAGCTGACTGATTATCTTCCGCAGTTGAGAAAGTCTGGCTTTTTTTTGTAGGAATTGTTGTATTTCTATCAATTAGCCTGGTAAATACACCACCCAACGTTTCAATGCCAAGTGATAGTGGCGTTACATCTAGAAGAAGTACATCCTTTACATCACCTTGCAGAACACCCGCTTGGATGGCGGCGCCAATTGCAACTACTTCATCGGGGTTAACTCCTCTATGTGGTTCTTTACCAAAGAAATTCTGGACTTTTTCGAGGACTTTCGGCATCCTTGACATTCCGCCAACCATTACTACTTCGTCAATTTCGCCAGCTTTCAGTCCAGCGTCTTTGAGTGCCTTTTGGCATGGTGTGATTGTATTTTCAATCAGATCTGCAACGAGTGTTTCAAATTTTGCCCTTGTTAATTTTATATTTAGATGTTTGGGTCCAGATTGATCAGCGGTAATGAACGGCAGATTTATTTCAGTTTGGGTAGTTGAGGATAGCTCTATTTTAGCTTTTTCTGCAGCTTCTTTTAGTCTCTGAAGAGCGAGCTTATCTTTCAGTAAATCTACAGCCTGATCTTTTTTGAATTCATCCGCGAGGTAATTTACAAGCCTTGTATCAAAATCCTCTCCACCAAGGAATGTATCCCCATTTGTTGATTTTACCTCAAATACTCCATCCCCAATCTCTAGAATTGATATATCAAATGTACCCCCGCCAAGATCGTATACGGCTATTGTCTGTCCATCTTTACGGTCAAGACCATAAGCCAACGCCGCCGCAGTGGGTTCATTGATAATTCTCAAGACTTCAAGGCCAGCAATTTTTCCTGCATCTTTTGTAGCTTGTCTCTGTGCATCGTTGAAATATGCAGGGACAGTAATGACTGCTTGTGTAACATTCTCGGATAAATAGCTTTCGGCTGTTTCTTTCATTTTTTGGAGTATAAATGCTGATATTTGTGAGGGTGAATATTTCTCAGAGTGAGCCTCAACCCATGCATCTCCATTATCAGCTTTGGATATTTTGAACGGGACAATGTCCTTATCTTTTTTAACAAGAGGATCGTCAAATCTTCTACCCATAAGTCTTTTTACAGCAAAAAGTGTGTTTTCGGGGTTTGTAACAGCTTGACGTTTTGCTGGGAGTCCTGTTATGCGTTCGGAGTCTTCACCAAATGCTACCATTGATGGCGTAGTCCTAGCACCTTCAGAATTTTCAATAACTTTTGGATCCTTACCGTCCATTACTGCGACACAAGAATTCGTTGTTCCCAAATCAATGCCTATAATTTTAGCCATTTTTTATACTCCTTAATTATTAAAAAAGTAATGAATATAATAAAATATAATCCCTATAAATGTTATATAAGGCTAAAAATTATTCCTACAAGATATTTACTAATTTTTTTTTATTAAATTTCTAGACACGCATTGGCATCAAGACGTACAACGTCGCCTCATCATTTGGATCTAGAACTAGACAAGGTGAATTTGGTTCAGAAAATAAAAGCTTTACAGAATCACCGCTTAATTGCGATAAAATATCCAGCAAATATTTTGAATTGAAACCAATCTCAAAATCATCACCCTTAAAATCTACTGATATTTCTTCTATTGCAGTTCCAGCTTCAGGGCTAGTAACCGACAAGGTAAGACTGTTATCATTTAAAGATAATTTGACTGCTCGCCCGCGTTCGCTCGATAAAGTTGCCACTCTATCTACGGCATTGGTAAGTATACTTGTTTTCACTAACATTGTTTTATCATTTTGGAATGGTATCACCCGTTGATAATCTGGAAATGTTCCATCTATTACTTTAGAAGTTACTTCAACACTATTAAAAATAAACTTTAATTTATTTTGGGAAATTTTAACCTCAACGTCTCCATCATTTTCAAGCGTCAACTTTTGTATTTCAGCGATTGTTTTTCTCGGGATAATGATCCCCGGCATACCCAATGCTCCTTCGGGCAAAGTTAATTCCGCTTGTGCCAGACGATGACCGTCGGTGGAGACAGTTCTTAAGGTTGAAATTTTATCCCCATTTGTTGGCTTTGACTCATGAAAGTAAATACCATTCAGGTAGTACCTTGTTTCTTCATTTGAAATTGCAAATCTTGTTTTCTCAATCAATCTATTCAATTCTCCACTTACAATTGTGAAAGCATGAGAAAATTCATTATCTGATATTTCTGGGAAGTCTGATCGTGGAAGTGTTTGTAGCTTGAAGTTTGATTTACCTGACCTTATTGTTAAATGATCTTGACTGTCGTCTTTTGACAGGGTTATCTCAGATGAGTCTGGTAATTTTCTAATTATATCGTAAACTAGGTGAGCTGGAGCAGTTAAACTCCCACCTTTTTCAATTTTTGCATCAATTTCTTCAATTAATTCAATGTCTAGATCAGTTGCGATTAATTTCAAACCAACACCTTCTGCAATAATTAAAATATTTGCAAGTATCGGTATTGTGTTCCTTCTTTCAACAACATTTTGTACATGAGTGAGTGCTTTTAGGAACTGATTTTTTTGAAGTATTGCTTCCATCAGAGCTTTCGATTAATTACTTGTAATATGCTAAGAATATAAAAATATTAGCCTACATACTAATATTTATTGCAATAATTGACAGAAAATATTATCCAGTCACTCTTTAAGGGAGTTTTCAAGTGTGGTAATAGATTCCCTAATACTTGGATTTGTTTTTATCAATTTTTCAATTTTTCTGACGGCGTGCAGTACAGTGGTGTGATCTCTGCCTCCAAATTTTCTTCCAATCTCAGGAAGAGAGCGAGTAGTTAGGACTTTCGCTAAATACATTCCAATTTGTCTTGGGTAGACTATTGTTTTATGTCTTCGTGATGATAAAATGTCCTGTTTTGTGACATTAAAATGTCCACTAATTGTTCTTAACACATCTTCGATCATAATTTGCCTATTTTGTTCTTCGCTAATTAGGTCTTGGATCGATAAGGCTGCCTCTTCAACTGTAATCGGTCTTTTATTAAGGCTGTGAGCCGCAATAATTCTATTCATCGCCCCCTCAAGCTCTCTTCCAGAGCTTTGGATCCTGCGCGCAAGAAAATCTAGTACAGATGGTGATATTTCGATCCGCGTGTTGCCGCGTAATGTTTGAGAGAGTTTTTTTTCAAGGATGCCCCGTCTTATATCAAAATCAGTAGGGCCTATTTGTGCAACCAATCCACCTGATAATCTTGATCTCATTCTATCGTCTAACATTTCAAGCTTTGAAGGAGCTGAGTCACCAGCAATTACAATCTGATGCTTAGAGGTATCAAGTGCATTGAATATGTGGCAGAACTCTTGTTGGACGGATTTACCTTGCAGAAATTGCATATCATCAATTAGAAGTAAATCAACATCTGCAAATAGTTTCTTAAAACTGATGGTATCTTTTGATTTTACTGCTTCTACAAATGAGCTCATGAACCTGACAGCGGATAAGAATAAAACCTTTCTTTCAGGGTGTCTTGCTCTAGACTCCCATGCTATTGCATTTAATAAGTGGGTCTTTCCGGTTCCAACAGGTCCGTGTATGTATAAAGGATTAAATTCCACAGGTATATTTTTTTGGGGCTGTGAAACCCGCATTGATGCTGCATGGGCGAGTGCATTCGATCTGCCAACAACATAATTGCTGAAAGTGTATCTTCTATCTAGTGGTGAACTTGTATTTATTAGGGAGTTTTCATCAGTATTATCAAGCATTATCGTATTCTGCAAACCAGGTAATGAACTATCATTATCATTTGCAGAGCTTTTTGTTTTTTCACCATGATTTCGGACCCTTAATTCAATATGATTTACTTCTGAAACTTCTTGTTTCCAGATTTCAGTTAGTTTTTCAGAGTATCTTGATTTGATCCAACTTTTCAAAAAAAGTGTTGGTAATGACAATGTTAAGGTTCCATTTTCAAAACCATGAACTTCCATTCTAGCAAACCAACTGTTATATAAATCGTCTCCTATTTGAATACGTAAATTATTACTCACCCTATTCCAGCTATCATCAATATTAATTTTTTTATTGGGGGTGTTTATTGTTGTATCCATGGCAACCCTTCGAATTTCCATCCATTCACATTAGCCCGATGATGAGACTCGTCGGGATCACCCTCAAACCCTGATGCGATATTATAACAATTAATCCAGCCGTATTGTGCCATCAACGCCGCGGCCCTTGCGCTTCGGGCGCCAGAACGACATAAAAAAACTATATGGCGTTGTTTATTAGGAGACTCTTCAATTATGGCCTCTTCAAGCTCAGCAACGAAGTTCTCATTCAAATTACCGCTAGGAAAAAACTGCTGTTCGATGTTAATAAACGTTTTTTTTAGCGACGAGAGGTCCGGGTACCCAACATAATTTAATTCAGCTTGGGTTCGCACATCAACAAGTAAACTATCATTATAAGATTCTAGTATGGACCAAGCCGTTTTTGGATCAATGTCCCCTGCGTATTCTACTGTATTGTTGATTGTATCGATATGCATTTGACTCTTGATCCCTATCTAGAATGATATTTTTAGTAATAACACTCGGATAATCCGTTGAAATTATCATGATTACTATATGTAAATATAAATTTGTTGGAAAGTCTATTTTTATATGTTCAGTATACTGAATATATAAATTTTATAAAATAAAGTTATCAATCAATATTTATAAATACTGACAACTGACTGTAGAACAATAATAAATTTAAATTACGATTTGCGTAGGTTTAATTAGAAATTTTATTTGAAATTCTACGATTTTTTTTTTAAAAAAATGAATAATCTCTATACCTTTTTTTATGACTTTGACACTTTAATTATAAGTTATTGAAATAGAATAATAATTTAGAAGCATAAAATAAGGTTGAAATATTTAATAGATACTCCAAAAAAAAATTTACAACTTTGCTAAGTTAGTAATTGGAAATTAGATATTTTTTATGAGTTTATTAGTTTTTTTGTGAGACGTGATATCTTTCTTGAGGCCATTTTTTTGTTAAATGCTCCTTTTTGTGCGCCTCTCATGAGTTGCTTCTCAGCATTTAGGAGAGCTACCTTAGCATTTTGCTTATCACCAGCTTCGATACTCGCTTCTGCTTTTTTAACAAATGTGCGAACCATACTTCTTCTCATCTTATTGATGAGAGTGCGTCTTTCAATCTTACGCACCATTTTTTTTGCTGATTTTGTATTTGCCAACTTTACATTCCTTTTGATTAGTACCTGAATATATAGAGATTGAATGATATTCAGTCAACTCAATAATGCATTAATTTTTGAATTGAGGTTTCCGTCTTTCAAGAAAAGCGTTCATTCCTTCAATACCGTTGGCACCTCTCAGTAATCTCATGAATTCATTTTTTTCAGTAATTAGTCCGTCTGATAGATTATAACAAGTATCCTTAATTAATTTTTTTGTTGAAATTATTGCATCCATTGGATTTAAGGATATTATATCAGCAAGTTGGAGTGCGTTTTTTATTAATTCACCAGTGTCGTAGATGTGATTAATGAGACCAATATCTTTTGCCTCCTCCGCTGTAATAGAATTTCCTGTCAAACACATCTCCATTGCCATTCCCTTCCCAATCTTCCATGGCAGCCGCTGTGTACCGCCACCTCCACAAATAAGTCCCAAGCTGATTTCTGGTTGCGCAAATTTTGCCTCTTTTGATGCTAGAATAATATCACACATTAATAGTAATTCATTGCCACCACCAAAAGCTATACCGTTTACTGCAGCAATTATAGGTTTTTTTACAGTATCAATGAACTCCCATGACCTAATGAAGTCTGGATTAGACGCAAGTTCATGTATGTCAGCGCCTGCACTAAAGTTTTCCGACCCAGAAATTACGACGCACTTAATTAATTCTGATTGGTCGCATTCTTTTAGCGCATCTATAAGTTCATCAGTCAGCTCAGAGTTTAGCGCGTTATATTTATTCTTTCTGTTGAGAATTATGTGCATCACAAGATCATTATATTTCTCAATTAGAATATTTTTATATTTCATCTATTTCTCATTTTTTGGCATTTTGTGCAGTAAAAAGTAGATCTCCCTGTCTGAACAATTTTTTTTATTTTTGCGTCACAATTTTGACTGTTACATGTCATATTTTCTCTATTATATACATTAAACTTATATTGAAAATAGCCACTCTCACCTTTCAAGTTTTTATGGTCCTTTATCGTTGACCCACCGACCTTAATAGCATCATGCAATATAAATTTAATGGATGAAATTAGATCACCAGTTTTTATTTTATTTTTCACCACTTTTCTTGACTCCATCATTGGCGATATTTTTGCTCTAAACAATGCTTCAGATGCATAGATATTTCCTATACCACCCACGATCTTCTGATTTAATAGTGCGCTTTTAATGTTGGTAATTCTATTTTTTAGAGATTCTTGTAAATATTTTGTATCAAATTCATCACTTAAGGCGTCGGGACCTAATTCTGCTTTAAGTTTTTTAATTTCACCTTTTTGCGGGTTTATTAGTTTAAAAAAACCAAACTTCCTTATATCAACGTAGTCGATTTCTGAATAATCAGACATTTTGAACCTCAATCGCACATGTTTATTATCATTATGGCCCATTTTTTGAGCATTTATTAAAAAATTCCCGGTCATTCCGAGGTGAATAAGTAGAGAATAATCATTCTCAAGTCCAACAATAATATATTTTGCAATTCTGCTTATGTTAGTGACGCGTTGATTTTTTATACTTTCTGCTAAATTATGTGGTATTTTATATCTGAGTTTGTTGGTAAAGACTTCTATGGAATGGAAAGTTTTATCTACTAAGTAATCTGATAGGTTATTTTTAATTATTTCCACTTCAGGTAATTCAGGCATTTTATCAATAATCAAATATTTTTAGTATTTCACATTTATAAACAAAGCACTAAATAGTAGATATGGCAAATAATAAAAAATACTTTTTTGGGGATACCGAAGTATCGAAGGAAGAGAAAGTAAAAAAGGTTAACGAAGTCTTCGACTCTGTCGCAAGAAGGTACGACATCATGAATGATATATTATCATTGGGTGCGCATCGTCTCTGGAAGGAAATTCTAGTTAACTCAATATCAAATATAATATCTTCCAGAAAAGAATTTTGTTACTTAGACTTGGCTTGTGGAACAGGAGATATAGGGTACAAGTTATTAGATAAGAAATTAAAAAATATTAATGTATTAATGATGGATATTAATGAAAAAATGCTTGAGCAGGCAACAAAAAGAAAGGAATACCGTGAGCATAAGAAAAACATAGATTTTATAGTTTCAGACGCAGAAAATATACCGCTCGCCAGTAACTCAATTGATTGTATAGCAATTGCTTTTGGTATAAGAAATGTTGCATCAATAGAAAACGCTCTACTCGAAATAAATAGGGTTCTAAAGTGCGGGGGAAAATTTCTTTGTTTGGAATTCTCCAATGTGGAAGTTCCCTTATTAAAAAAATTTTATAGCTTTTACTCAAAAAATATAATTCCGGAGATTGGAAGCTATGTAGTGAAAGATCGAAGATCATATCAATACCTCGTTGAGAGTATTGAACGATTTCCAAAGCAAGATGAGTTAACTGACTTATTTACAAAGTCAGGATTTATTAATTCTAAATATACAAACTTATCTGGAGGTATTGCATGCATCCACTCAGGATGGAAAATGTAAGAAAAGATTTATGCGTTACTTCACACACTTATTTCAGATTATAAAAGTTGGTTATTTATTCTCTAGATGTGAAATTCCAGATAACTTTCTTCCTAAAAACAACAAGTCTTTACTAAATAAACTATTGAATTATAATAAAAAAAAGAAGAAAACATTCAGTAGTACACTTGAAAGTTTGGGGCCAGCCTATATTAAACTCGGACAATTTCTTGCTACAAGACCAGATATAATTGGTTCAAAATTTGCAAAAGAATTAGCAAATCTCCAAGACGATCTTCCAAAGTTTGATAAAAAAATTTCTGAGGAGATTATCCAGTCGGAGTTCAATACAAACATCCAAAATGTCTTTGCTGAATTTGATGCGCCAATAGCAGCTGCATCAATAGCACAGGTCCATACCGGAAAATTATCAGATAACCAAAAAGTTGCCGTGAAAATCGTGAGACCGAATATTGAGGAAAAGTTTAATAAGGATTTTGACTTCTTTTATTTTCTTGCTGACTTTATGGAAAGGTTTAATTCGGATCTCAAAAGACTGAGATTTAAAGAGTCAATAAAAACAATGCAGAGGTCGGTTCAAATGGAGATGGATCTTAGGTATGAAGCCGCTGCAATCTCTGAAATAAATACAAACATGAATGAAAATGATGAGTATGTTGTTCCAAAAATATTCTGGGAGAAAACCACAAAAAAAATACTCACTATTGAATGGGTAGACGGAATATCAGTCAGAGACAGAGAAAAATTGATTGAAAAAAAATATGATCTAAAGGATTTGGCAAGAATAATAATTCAGTCATTTTTAACTCAAGCTTTAAGAAATGGATTTTTCCACGCAGACATGCATCAGGGTAATCTCTTGATTAACGAGGAGGGTAAACTCGTCATATTAGATTTTGGTATAATGGGAAGATTGGGTGAAAAGGAACAAAATTTTCTTGCAGAGATTTTATGGGGTCTTATCACAAAAAACTATAAAAGAGCGGCAGAGGTTCACTTTGAGGCTGGTTATGTACCTGATGACCAAAAGCTTGATGAATTCAGCCAAGCATTGAGAGCCATTGGAGAACCATTATCTGGGAAGAATGCAAATGATATTTCCATGGCAAATGTATTAACTCAATTATTTGAAGTTACCGAACAATTTAATATGGAAACAAGGCCAGAGCTTTTACTGTTACAAAAAACGATGGTAGTTACAGAGGGGGTTGCAAGGGATCTGGATCCCAAGCTAAATATGTGGGATATTGCTGAGCCCATTGTGAAAAAATGGATGGAAGATAAAATATCACCCGATACGAAGATAAAGCAGGGAATTGAGGGTTTATCAAGGTTCGGCGTTGCTATCAGCGAGTTCCCCAACTTTTTAAGTGACGCAAGGAAAACGAACGAGACTTTTAATAGGTTTCTTGAAGAAAGCCAATCTAGAAGTAGACAGAGTCAAAATTACTTTAAGAGAAATAGTTTTTGGATTATAACAGTTGTAGCTTTGATCTCATTGGTAATTTTGATCACTGGATAAAAAATGCAAGAACTAAAAAATAAAAAAATACTACTTATAATTGGCGGAGGCATCGCTGCCTATAAGAGTCTTGAATTGATAAGATCCCTGAAAAAGTATGGATCACAATTAGAAGTTATACTCACAAGTTCTGGCAGGAAGTTTGTTACTGAATTGAGTGTTTCACAGCTTGCGGAGCGAGAAGTTCATACAGATCTATTTGATTTCAAGAGTGAACTTAAAATGGGACATATAAATCTGTCGAGAAATGCCGACATAATACTTGTTGCGCCCGCAACGGCCAATTTCATATCACGTCTAGCACATGGGAGGGCTGATGAACTAGCCACGGCCACACTGCTCGCATCGAACAAACCAATAATCATAGTTCCCGCCATGAATCCACAAATGTGGAATAATCCAGCAACGCAAAAAAACCTAATGAGCATAAAAAAGTTTGGCTACTACTTTTGTGGGCCTGAAGTCGGTGAGAGCGCTTGTGGAGAAAATGGAATGGGTAGAATGGAGGAGCCAGGATCGATTGTTCACTATATTAATGAGTATTTTTTAAAAAAAAATAAACTTAAGAATAGAAAAGCTTTCGTAACAGCCGGTCCGACTATTGAGCCAATTGATCCTGTGAGATATATATCAAACAATTCTTCAGGAAAACAGGGATACGCAATAGCTTCTGCGCTCTCGAGATACGGAGCCAACACAACATTAATCAGTGGCCCCTCATTTGAGAAAGCTCCAGAAGGAGTCGAGTTGATTAAAGTTAAAACTGCAATGGAGATGTTAGATGCCGTAAAAAGCTGCTCTCCTTCGGATATTGGTATTTTTGCGGCTGCAGTCGTGGACTGGAAGATCAAAGAATACACAGACCACAAAATCAAAAAAAATGGATATGATAGAAAGCTAGAGTTTATTGAAAATGTTAGTGTTATCCAGGGTGTTGTGAAAAATAATAGCCTCAAGCCAAAATTATCCATTGGATTTGCTGCCGAAACAGAAAATATTTATGAAAATGCTAAAGAAAAACACTCAAAAAATGATTTAGATTGGCTTCTAGCAAATGATGTTTCAGAAAATCAAGAAGTTTTTAATGGTGACTATAATAGTATAGTTTTTTTTGAAAGATCAGGGTCAGAGACATGGCAGAGGATGCCAAAAGTTGACGTTGCAGAAAAGTTAGTGAATAAAATTAGTGAATATTTTCAGTAACCATTATGGAAAAGAAGATTGAAATTAACTTTTTGGATGTTTCAAAGTCCGGCTGCGAAGAGTTTCCCAAGTACCAGACAATAGGCGCATCCGGTCTTGACCTTGCCGCGAGTCCAGATTTAGGCAAGAGTGGAATAGAAATTGAGCCAGGTGAGTGGGATTTAATCCCCACAGGAATAGCAATTGAACTCCCAAAGGGTCTTGAGGCACAAATTAGGCCACGATCGAGTATCGCATTTAAAAATGGGGTAACTTTATTAAATTCACCGGGTACTATTGACAGTGATTATCGAGGTGAGATTAAAATCATACTTATAAACCACGGTAAGGAAACATTCACAGTAAAACCTGGCGATAGAATTGCACAAATGGTAATTACAAGGATTGAGCGTGTGAATTTAAAGAAAAGTGAGTTCATAGCTAAAACAATTCGTGGCAGTGGTGGTTTTGGTTCTACAGGGATTTGAAATGCTAGGTAATATTGAGCATACGCAAATGAGTGACCAAGAATTAGAGAGGTATTCAAAACAAATTCTTATAAAAAACATCGGTGGTGTTGGTCAAAAGAAGCTCAAATCATCAAAGGTTCTTGTAATTGGTTTAGGAGGACTCGGGTCGCCTGTGGTTACCCATCTCACCAGTTCAGGTATTGGGAAGATAGGACTTGTCGACAATGATAAAGTTGATTTATCGAATTTACAAAGGCAATTTATTCACAGTGTAGATACAATTGGCCTGAATAAAACTGAGAGCGCAAAAATTTTTATTGATAGACTTAATCCGAATTCGATAATCTACAATTATTCAACCGATGCAAAAACAGCAGAAATTATTGAGATTATTAGACAATATGATGTTGTCATCGATTGCACGGATAACTTCAAAACAAGGTTTAAAGTTGCTGATGCTTGTCAGAAATATATGAAGCCTTATATCTTGGGAGCAGTGAGAGCGTATGAGGGGCAAATAACAACTATTCTTCCGTCAACATCGAAAATAAAAAATCCTAAAATACGAGACTTATTTGATGAGGAAAATATTTCTAACACCGGGGATGATTGCTCAGACATTGGAGTTCTATCTGTAACTACAACTCTTGTTGGAACAATTATGGCTTCTGAGTGCTTAAAACTAATACTAAATATTGATGAAGTCTTAGTTGGTAAAATGCTAATGGTTGATTTGCTTAATTTGAAATTTGAAACTATAAAATACAAATAATATGATCGTAAAATTACTCTCAAGAAGGTTTCTTATTTTTATTTTAATTGCTATATTTCTAGCATTTGTCTCGTACAAAGTTTTTAAGAGCGCCTTTCAAGAATTTGAGGACACGGTTGTAGACAGTTCAGCTTACACGACCCATGATAGCAATTATAAATTTAAAAGCTTAAGATCGGGTAAGACTAATGTAAGAATTGGCCCATCTTTAGAGCATAATATTCTCTGGACCTATCAGAAAAAAGGTCTTCCAATAGAAATACTGGAAGATATACAGGGGTGGAGTAAAATTAGAGATTATCAAGCTAAGTCAGGATGGATAAAAAATACATTAATTGCGACAAATAGAACTGGTATCATCTCCCCATGGAGAATTACTGAGAATAATCCAAATTTTGAGAATTTATATAAACATTCAGATAAAAAAGAAATAAATATAAAGCTCGAGTCCGGTGTTCTTGTTAGCATTCTTAGCTGTGATGGTGAACAATGCCTCATAAAAACACAAGATAAAGAGGGTTGGATAGATCAGGACCTTATTTTTGGTGTTTATATCGACGAGGTGATAGTATTGAGAGAGTAATCCAAATCTCATTCATCACATAGGTTAATAATTAAATCTATGGATTTTATCTTTTTTCCTGGGGGAATTTTTGAGGGTGATAATGCTATCTTCACATCTTCCGCAGCTACATCCTCAATTTTATTCTGGCTCCTAATATGATAATGATGAGCTGTATTTCTATCAAAGAATGTTTTTTGGTTATCTACTTGAAGAGTTTTGATTAGTCCGTTTTGTGAAAAGTGATTGAGTGTATTGTAAACAGTTGCAAGAGACACTTTTAGATCACCCTGTTTTGTCTCATCATGCAATTCTTCAGCAGTGAAATGTCCTTGCGGTAGATTAAATAATATTCCTGCCAGATACACGCGTTGTCTGGTTATTTTTATGTCCGCTTTTCGCAGCATGCCCATAATACAAACTTTATTCACTTGCATTTCTGTATCTTTTGTTAAGTTTTGCATAATATGTAATCTTGATATATATTAGGGTTACTTTTGTTATCCTAAATTTATAATAAATTTAAATAAATGTAAATTATTGAATAGAGTATATGTCAAATTTTGATAAAGATACCTTTACATATGAAGACCTTATAGCATGTGCGGAAGGTAAGTTATTTGGTGCTGGTAATGCCCAATTGCCAATGCCACCTATGCTAATGTTTAATAAGATATCAAAAATTGACACAGAGGGTGGCTTGCACTCTAAGGGCCAAGTAATCGCTGAAATGAGTATATCAACGGATAGCTGGTTTTTTGACTGTCATTTCAGAGGTGACCCAGTCATGCCAGGATGCTTGGGCCTTGATGCACTTTGGCAACTACTTGGATTTTATCTGGGCTGGCTCGGTCAACCGGGAAGAGGAAGAGCGCTTGGCGTCGGGGAAGTAAAATTCTTTGGAATGATTACACCAACAATTAAAAGACTTGAATATATCATAAATATTAAAAAACTGATTACAAGAAATCTCACGTTGGGTGTTGCTGATGGTGACCTCTATGCTGATGGAGAGAAAGTTTATTCTGCAGAAAATCTAAAAGTTGGTTTATTTGAATAGTTTTGAGGAGTCTATGCGTCGAGTCGTTATTACAGGAATTGGTATTGTATCTAGTATTGGAAGCAATGCTGAGGAAGTTAAAAAATCATTGTTCGATTGTACACCTGGTATTTCAAAAGCTATTGGGTATGATAATTTGGGATTTAAGTCACAAGTCTATGGAAGTCCAAACATTGATTTAGAGGAAAATATTGACAGAAAAAAATTGAGATTTTTGGCAGACGGCTCCGCATGGGCGTTCATCGCAGCTGAGCAGGCAATCACCGACGCAGAGCTGGACGAGAGCGATGTCTCTAATGAAAGAACAGGTCTAATTGTTGGGACTGGTGGGCCATCCACACGCGCTATCGTCAAGGCCGCCGACCAAACAAGAGATAGAGGCGCAAAGCATGTTGGACCTTTTGTTGTCCCAAAGGCAATGTGCTCTATGGCTTCTGCAACATTATCAACATATCTTGGTATCAAGGGAGTTAATTATTCGATATCATCGGCATGTGCAACTTCAAATAACTGTATTGGCAGCTCCTACGAGCTTATTAAATGGGGCAGTCAAGATATAATGATAGCAGGCGGTGGAGAGGAACTGGACTGGTCTTTGTCTGTACTATTTGATGGCATGGGGGCTATGTCATCGAATTTTAATGATAATCCAACAAAAGCTAGTAGAGCGTATGATTTGAATAGGGACGGGTTCGTGATTGCAGGCGGCGCAGGGATATTAATATTAGAAGAATATAATCACGCAATCTCAAGAGGAGCAAAAATATATGCTGAGATTATTGGTTATGGATCAACATCTGATGGTAATGATATGGTACTATTATCTGGTGAGGGAGCGGAGAGAGCTATGCGGCTCGCGGCAGCAGGTTTGGAGTCAGAAATTGATTATATAAACCCTCATGCAACTTCTACACCTCAAGGCGATATAATTGAAGCGAATGCGATTCGTAATGTTTTTGGTGATAAAGTTCCAACAATATCAGCAACAAAGTCACTTAGCGGGCATTCCCTTGGTGCCGCCGGGGCGCATGAGGCGATATTCTCTATAATTATGATGCAGAATAACTTCATCACAAAATCATGTAATATAGATGAATTAGATCCAAATTTTAATGACTTGCCTATAGCGCTAGAACGTAAAGATGGTATTGAGGTTAATACAGCAATGTCTAATGCATTCGGTTTTGGTGGTACAAATGCATGCCTTGTTTTTAGGAAGATATGATTATGTCAGATCCCAATAATATAAATTTATCCCTTATGAAAGGCAAAAAAGGGGTGATTATGGGTGTTGCAAATGATCATTCAATCGCATGGGGTATTGCCCAGTCGTTATCAGCAGCTGGAGCTGAGCTTGCATTTTCATATCAGTCTGAGACTTTAAAAAAAAGGGTTGAACCACTTGCAAAAATGCTAGGTTCAGATTTGATTTATCCTTGCGATGTTGAGTCAAGTGAGGACATTGAAATATTTTTCAATTCAATTCAAAATAAATGGGAAAGTATTGATTTTCTTGTACATGCAATTGCATTCTCAGATAAAAGTGAGCTAAAGGGGCCTTACTACAACACAACAAAAGAAAATTTTATTAAAACAATGCTCGTATCATGTTTTTCTTTTACAGAAGTTGTTAAAGAAGCACAAAAAATTATGATTGGTGGTGGCTCAATTATTACTCTTACATTTGATGGGGCAAATAAGGTAATGCCAAATTATAATGTTATGGGTATAGCAAAAGCAGGGCTTGAGTCCTCAGTTAGGTATTTGGCTGCAGACTTTGGAGCAAGAGGTATTAGAGTAAATGCAATATCAGCGGGGCCAATGAGAACACTAGCGGGAGGTGGTATTACTGATGCGAGAGCAATGTTTAACTTTCAGAAAAGACATTCACCATTGCAAAAGACAGTTACATTGTCGGACATTGGAGGATCTGCGATTTATTTATTATCTGACTTATCCGCAGGGGTTACGGGTGAGGTACATTATGTTGACTCTGGCTACAATATAATCTCAACACCAAGACCTGATATGTTGCAAGATGAAACTATTTACGATAACAAAGATTAAGTCCAAAGAATACAGATATTTTTAGTCTTTCTTTTTTCGTCTTTGTTTATTTTTTTCAGGCTTACTGTTGGACTCACTTGCCCCGCTCTCTTCAAGGCCACTTTCCTGATTTATACCTTTCATTGTCAATTTTGATTTTCCTCTATCATCAAAACCAATCAATTTTACAAACACATCATCATTTTCATTTACCACATCTGTGACTTGCGAGGTCCGCTCATTACTTAATTGGGATATATGGACTAAGCCATCCCTAGGACCAAAGAAGTTCACGAAAGCGCCAAAATCTACAACTTTTACAACTTTGCCTTTATATATCTCTCCAACCTCGGGTTCATCAACGATTTGATGTATTCTAACTTTTGCAGATTCAATTGCGTCCTTATCAGAAGATGCGATTGTTATGGTTCCTGAATCTTCAACGCTTATTTTTGCACCGGTTTGCTCAACCATCTCTTTTATTACCTTCCCTCCTGAGCCAATCACATCTTTTATTTTATCAGTTGGGATATTCATAGTTACAATTCTTGGAGCAGTATCGGCAACATCGTCTCTTGATGCCTTTATTGCTTTTTCCATCTCTGATAGAATATGTTTTCTGCCAGCTTTGGCCTGTTCTAGGGCTTTTTTCATTATCTCTTTGGTTATTCCTGCAATTTTAATGTCCATTTGAAGTGTTGTAATCCCCTTGCTTGTACCCGCAACCTTAAAGTCCATATCACCAAGATGGTCTTCATCCCCGATAATATCAGACAGGACAGCATAGTCCTTTCCTTCAAGAATTAGACCCATTGCAATTCCTGCAATCGGCTCACGAATTGGGACACCAGCATCCATGAGAGCTAATGATGTTCCGCAGACGGTCGCCATTGATGATGAGCCATTTGACTCTGTTATCTCGGACACTACTCTAATTGTATACGGGAAATCTTCTTTGCTTGGGAGTAATGGATTTACGGCACGCCATGCTAATTTCCCATGACCAATTTCTCTTCTTCCGGTTGCTCCAATTCTACCAACCTCGCCAACTGAGAAGGGGGGAAAGTTGTAGTGAAGCATGAAGTTTTGTTTTTTTGTTCCATCCAAAGAGTCTATATATTGCTCATCCTCGGCAGTTCCAAGTGTTGTCACAACTATCGCCTGAGTCTCACCTCTAGTGAATAGAGAGGAGCCGTGTGTTTGCGGTAGTAGACCTACTTCAACGGAAATTGGGCGAATATCAGATAATCCTCTTCCGTCTATCCTTTTTGATTCTTTCAGAATTGAGCTTCTGACAATGCTACTCTCAATATCTTTAAATACCCCTGACGCTTCAATTTCATCATAATTATCATCAAATTTCTCGTTGAGTTTTTCAATCATCTCATCTTTGATAATTCCAACTTGATTATAGCGTTCCTGCTTATCTGTAATTTGAAAAGCTTTCTCAAGCTTTGATCTCACCTCACCATCTATAAAACTTGTAATATCAGCATTATCCTTTTCTTCAATAATCATTGGATCTTTAGCACATTTCCTTGCAAGATTTATTATCATTTCAATTACTTCTTGCATTGACTCATGAGCAAACATTACTGCATCAAGCATCATTTTTTCACTTAACTCGGATGCCTCTGACTCAATCATTAAGATTGCGTTTTTTGTACCTGCTACAACAAGTTCAAGTTGAGAATTTTCAATATCTTCAACTTTCGGGTTTAAAATCATTTCATTCTCAATCAATCCAATTTTTGCTGCTCCAATAGGTCCTTTAAAGGGTATGCCTGAAATTGTCAAAGCGGCTGAGCAAGCAATCATAGCCACTATATCTGGGTCATTTTCATGATCATAAGTCAAGACAGTTGCTATTACTTGTGTTTCATTTTTAAACTCTTTAACGAAAAGTGGTCTAATAGGTCTATCTATGAGCCTTGATATTAAGGTCTCTCTCTCCGTAGGCCTTCCTTCACGCTTAAAGTAGCCACCTGGAATCTTACCAGATGCGTAGGATTTCTCTTGGTAATTTACTGTTAAAGGAAAAAAATCAATGCCGGCTTTGGGTTTTTTTTCCGCGCATACTGTTGCAATTACTGAGGTGCCGCCATAGGTAACGATGACCGCACCGTCCGCTTGCCTCGCAATTTTTCCTGTTTCGATTTTTAGGGTTCTACCACCCCAATTTATTTCTTCACTGTGTATATTAAACATTACTATCCAATCTTAATTATCTTCTTATTCCTAGTTTCTTTATTACGTCCTTATATTTATCTTCATCTTTAAGTTTTAAATAATCCAGCTGCTTTCGTCTTTGGCTTACAAGTTTGAGTAAACCAGTTCGTGAATGGTTATCTTTTTTGTGTGTCTTAAAGTGTTCTGTGAGGTTCACAATTCGTTCAGTTAGTATTGCTATTTGAACTTCAGGCGATCCTGTATCCGTTTTATTTCTTGAGTATTCTTTTATTATACTTGTTTTTATATCTTTTGTTATCGACATCATAATCTCCTTCGATTTTTATAGTTTTATCTTCTACAGGTTAAACACTCGAATTGGCTGTAATTGCATATCTCTAAGGTTACAAATAGCAATCAATTTATCTGCAGATTTAGCTACTACTCTACCAAGTTGAGGTTCATCGTTATTACAATCAAAGGTAATTGTTGAACCATTTTTTAACCTGTTAGCATCATGATTATCAATTTGAACTGCCAGGATGTCGTCCAGCACAGTTTCAATTGGGCTTATAATCATATTCAGATTATCTATATCATGGTTTAATTGCATAAGTCTATCAATAGATAAAATATTTTTTAAATTGAATGGTCCATACCTCGTTCTTTCAATCCTACTTACATGGCAGCATAAATTCATTTTGACTCCAATATGTTTGGAAATTGAGCGAATGTATGTGCCTGTTCCGCAGGTTACTTCTATTGTACATTCAGAGTCGCTGTTCATTTCAACCAATTTGATGTTTTCTATATGAACGGTTTTCGCTTTACTAACCATATCTGGAACCACCCCTTTTCGGGCGAGTTCATAGGATCTAATCCCATTAAATTTTTTCGCAGAATAAATTGGAGGTATCTGATTTATTGGCCCAACATAGTCGTGCAACACAGATTTTATTTGCTCAATATCAGGCTTTCTGTCTGATTTACCAATTATTTTACCCGTTGCATCGTCAGTATCTGTTTGTTCTCCAAACTTAATTGCGAATAGGTAAGTTTTGTTTTTTTCATGAATATACGGGACCGTTTTTGTTGCTTCACCTAGGGCTATTGGTAGAATTCCTTTGGCCATGGGATCCAGAGTTCCTGCATGCCCAATCTTGCACCCCTTAAAAATAGATTTAATTTGACGTAATGCATCATTTGAAGTTAGACCACTATCTTTATAGAGGTTTATCCACCCGTGGTATAAATTATTGTAAGATCTTACCATAAATAAAATTTTGACTTATAATGAGAGTTTAACTTCTTGACAAATTATTCAGTAAACGGTCTATCTTTGAGGCATACTCAAATGTTTGATCCTCTCTATAGACAATTGAAGGAGTAAACTTTAAAGATAGTTTTGGGGCAATTCTACCTCTGATATATTTTGAATTCTTATTCAGGGCTGCAACAATATCTATTGCTCCTATCCCACCAAGTGGCATTACATAAGCAGTTGCTTGTTTCAAATCAGGACTCACTGTTACTTGTGTTATCGTAATAGATACATTTTGTAAATCCGCATCATGTATTGTATCTCTGTATAGAAAATCAGAAAGTGACTTCTTGATTATTTCACCAACTTTTAGTTGTCTTTGACTATAAGTATCTCTTTGTATTTTTCCTTTGAGCATTTTCTAAAGCGATCTTTCAATTGTTTCAATTTCAAAACACTCTATTATATCTCCAGCTTTTATATCTTGATAATTCTGGAACGAAATACCACACTCTTGACTTACTTGCACTTCCCGAACTTCGTCTTGAAACCTTTTGAGGGAAGACAGTTTGCCCTCGTGGATAACAATGCTATCCCTAATTAGTCGCAAGTTTTCATTATTTCTGACAATTCCATCAGTTACCATGCAGCCTGCCACCTTTCCAATCTTCGAGATATAAAAAACTTCTTTAACTTCAGCATTACCAATTATTTTCTCGTTAATGGTTGGATCCAATAGACCAGATAAAGCCAATTTAATTTCATCGATTAAATTATAAATTATTGAGTATTGTCTAATCTCGACACCATCGGTTTGGGCTTGAAGCTTTGCATTTGGGTTTGGACGTACATTAAATGCAAGCAATATAGCATTTGATGCAGAAGCAAGGGCTATATCAGTTTCGGATACTGCCCCAACAGCCGAATGAATGATTCTTACCACAACTTCGTCAGAACCAAGTTCATTCAAAGCGGAGCTAATTGCCTCTATTGAACCTTGCATATCTGCTTTTAGTAGAACAGGTAGCTCTTTCAGGTTTTTCTCTTTTATTTGCCCCATCATATTCTCGAGAGTTAATTTGTTGGTGATCCCTGTTGCAAAATTCTTTATTTTCCTGTGCCTGTATTCGGTAATCTCTCTTGCTCTCGCCTCACTATTTACAACAGTAAATTTATCTCCAGCTTCTGGAACACTATTCAGTCCAAGAATTTCAACTGGATCGGACGGTTGAGCTTTTTGGATCGATGCCCCCAAATCATTAGATAACGCACGAACTTTACCCCAAGCAGATCCTAAGACAACAATATCACCAATATTTAGGGTTCCTCTTTGAACAAGCACTGTTGCTACTGGCCCCTTGCCTTTGTCAAGTGAGGACTCAATTACTGTCCCATCTGCGCTGCGGTTTGGATTAGCTTTGAGATCAAGTACTTCCGATTGTAAAATAATTGTGTCAATTAATTGATTAAGATTAGTTTTTTTTGTGGCTGATACCTCAACCTCCAATATATCACCACCAAGTGACTCCACTATAACTTCATGTGCTAATAGTTCATTTCTGACCCTATTTGGATCAGCACCTTCAAGGTCTATTTTGTTTATTGCTACTATTATTGGTACGTTAGCCTCTTTTGAATGGTTAATAGCCTCAATTGTTTGTGGCATTACTCCATCATTTGCAGCAACAACAATAACTACTATATCAGTAACTTTAGCCCCCCTAGACCGCATTGATGTAAATGCAGCGTGCCCTGGTGTGTCTATAAATGTTATTGTATTTTTTTTAGGAGTATTAAGTTGGTATGCCCCAATGTGTTGGGTTATTCCACCCGCTTCCCCCGAAACTATACTAGTCTCTCTTAGCGCGTCAAGCAAACTTGTTTTTCCATGGTCAACATGTCCCATAATTGTGACAACCGGATACCTTGGTTGTAAATCATCTTCCTTATCATCAATTCCCTCAAGGCCTTCCTCAACGTCAGATTCAGAGACTCTTTTTACACTATGACCTAATTCTTCTGCAATTAGCTGCGCTGTATCAGCGTCAATTACATCTGTAATCTTATTCATTTGGCCTTGCTTCATAAGAAGTTTGATTACATCTACAGCTCTCTCAGCCATTCTATTTGCAAGTTCTTGTATTGTTATAGCTTCTGGGATTATAATTTCTCTGCTTATTTTTTGTGTTGGAATAGGGGTTGTGTGTTGCCTTCTTTCACGTTCCCTCCTCCTCCTTATTGAAGCGAGAGATCTCTGTCTCGGGGAGTCATCTAATGCAGTCGTGACAGTAATTTTTGTTTGTCGGCGCTCCTCTTGAGGTCGAAATCTTGTAAACTTATTCGACGCTTTTTCCTCGTCTACTTCTTCGTTAACCAAATCTTGTTTTTGTTCTTCAACTGAATCTGTATTTCTTTTATTTTTCTTACCTCCGTCCACTTCTTGTGGAAGGGTGACATTTGCATTATCGAAAATTTTTTGGCTGACCTTATCATCTTCTTCTTTAATTTTACTTCTCTCACCTTTGGTAGCATCTGTAATGTTTTCAGGATCAGTTTTAGGTAAGCTTAAATTAGAATTTTTTGAGTCAATTATTGCTTGGTTTCTGGCACTTATCTCTCTGTTTGTGAGATCACCACTCTCCGTTTTATCAGAAGAGGTTACTTTTTCAGGGTTTCTTATGACTCTCTTTCTTTTTGTTTCGACAACAACAGTATTAGCTCTGTTCGATGAAAAGCTGGATCTAATATGAGTTGGATTAACATTGGTTTTCAGGCTAAGAGTTTTTTTTGACCCTTTTGCTTTTTTATTATCTTTTATTTCTTTTTCTTCAGTCATGTTCAAAATTTATTAAATTATAAATTGTTTCCAATTATTTCAGTATTCTTGCATTTGCAAGCTTTTCTGCTAGTTCTATTTTATTATCTTCAATTTCATTTATGGTAGTATCATCATTATTGAGATCCACTTCATCTACTTCAGCTATCCAACCAAGTTTTAGTCTTGCATTAAGAATCATCTCTTCTATTTTTTCCATCGTTATATCGAACCCAGTGAAAAGTCCATTTTGTTTTTTGCTTCCTAGTTCAGTCTTTTCTACCCATCCAAATAGCTCGTCCGTTGAACATCCAGCAAAATCGTCTAGAGTTTTAATATCATTTTCTCCAAGAGCGACAAGCATGTTGGTTGTCATACCGTCAATTTGTGCCAGGTCATCTTGGACTCCCAGCTCTTTTCTTTTTGCATCCTGCTTTTTCCCCTCTTCTTCAATGAATGTTTTCGCTCGCGATTGAATTTCGACAGCTGTATCATCATCAAAACCCTCGATAGAGGAAATTTCTGATGTTTCCACAAAAACAAGATCTTCTATAGATAAGAAGCCCTCTGAAACAAGAAGTTGCGCAATTACTTCGTCAACATCGAGTGCTTGTATGAAAATTTCACTTTTTTCATTAAATTCATTTTGCCTTCTTTCCGACTCCTCAGCCTCAGTCAGTATATCAATATCCCACTTAGTAAGTTGACTTGCGAGTCTCACATTTTGTCCTCGCCTACCGATTGCTAGAGACAGATGGTCATCAGGTACAACAACCTCTATGCGCTCAATCTCCTCATCCAAGACAACTTTTGTTGCTTCCGCAGGGGCAAGTGAACTTATCACAAATGTGGCTATATCGGGGCTCCATTTAACTATATCAATTTTCTCACCTTGTAATTCATTTACAACGGATTGGACTCGGCTTCCCCTCATACCTACGCAGGCACCAACAGGGTCGATCGAATTATCGGATGTATGTACAGCAATTTTAGCTCGGCTTCCAGGATCACGAGCAACAGATATTATTTCTACAATACCATCATATATTTCTGGTACTTCTTGCATGAATAGTTTTGCCATAAAATTATTGCTAGTTCTTGACAGAAAAATTTGCGGTCCTCTGGGTTCACGCCTGACATCTTGGATGTAAGCTAGAACTCTGTCGCCACTTCTAAAGCTTTCTCGAGGTAGTAGCTCATCTCTTCTGATGATTGCTTCGTTTCTGCCAAGATCAACAATGACATTCCCGTATTCGACCCTCTTGACGATTCCTGATATAACCTCATCAATTTTATCTTTAAACTCATCATATTGACGGTCTCTTTCAGCATCTCTAACCTTTTGAAATATAACTTGTTTTGCACTTTGGGCTGCAATTCTTCCAAATTCAATGGGGGGTAGTTCTTCAGAGATGAAGTCACCTATTTCTGCTTCTTTATTTTTTTTTCTAGCTTGTTTTAAATCTATCTCGGTTGCTTTATTTTCAACGACTTCAACAACCTCAAGTAATCTTGCTAAATTTGTTTGTCCAGTTTTAGGATCAATTTCTGCGCGAATTTCATTTTCGCTTCCATAACGTGTTTTCGCTGCTTTTTGAATTGCATCTTCCATCGCAGAGATCACAATATTTTTGTCTATGGACTTATCTCTTGCTACTGCATCAGCAATTTGTAGTAATTCAAGTCTGTTTGCGCTTATTCCTGACTCGGACATATTCACTCTCCAATTTATAATTTCAATAATTTATTACTAAATACTAGTTTAGCCTTGTTAATATTTTGAAAGGGTATTTTCACTTTATTATTTATGTCAGTTGACTTTGCATCGGTAAGTAGCAGACAGTCCTCCTGAAATCCAAAAATTTCACCCCTGTAACTTTTTTTATTTTCAATTTTCTCGATCAATTCTACCTTAATTTCATTTCCAATATTTTGAATAAAGTCTTTCTTCCTAACTAGTATACGATCAATACCGGGTGATGATATTTCAATTCTATAATTATCAGGTAACAATCTATTGGACTCAATCACGGGCATTATTACTCTACTAGCATTCGTGCAATCATTGATATTAAGTTCTCCGGAAATTCTCTCCATCATAATTTGTAATGCCCTTTCGTGACTATTAATCTTTACCTGCACAATCAGATAACCAAGCTCTTTAAGTTCAAACTCGATCAGGGAAGAAATTTTACTTTCTTCCAATGTTTCGTTGTTTATCCGGTGTTCTTCCATTTTTTTACTTAACGTATAAAAACCCAAAAAAAAAGGCTTTTCGAGAAAGCCTAATATTGATGAATTCCTGAATTTGTTTTAATTATATCTTTACGGCATAAATATTACAAGCTTATTTTTTTGAAAGTTAAGTAGACTGGGTTTTGGTCATTCTTGATAGCTTTCTTTTCGTATTTTGATTGTGTTGATGGGAATGGCTTTTCTGTAAAATCACTACTTCTTTCACATATCCAATCAAACCGATTATCATGCAAAAAATCTAGTAATATTGAGTGTATGTATCCTTTATGGTCGCTTGCGATTAAGAGCTTACCATTTTTTTTAAGTACCCTATGAAATTTATCTATATTATTCGGATTGATTAATCGCCTTTTGTGGTGTCTTCTTTTAGGCCAAGGGTCAGGAAATAATATGTAGATGGATGAGAGATAACAATCTGCCATGGTATCTACAATATTTATAGCGTCATCTGTGCTAATCCTTATATTTTTAATTTGCTTCTGATTAACTTCCTTAATTAAGTTTATTGCACCACTTATAAATGGCTCGGCTCCGATAAAAATTTTATTTTTATTATTTAAAGCTTGCCAGAGTAGATGCTCTCCATACCCAAATCCAATCTCAAATTCGATATTGTTTCCATTGGCGATAATCGACTTATCTTCAAGCTTGTACTTCGGAAATAGATTTTTTAAAATATATTGACTATGAGTGTTGAGAGAGCGGCTTTTCTTCCGACCATATAGCTTGGACACGTATGGACTATCATTTTTCATAACTAAGAAAGTTCTGATAAAAGTTTTTCAGCTAAATCTAATTTTTCCCATGAGAATGAACCATCCTGATTAGGAGATCTACCAAAGTGACCATAGCAGCTTGTTTTTGCATATATTGGATTTTTTAGTGATAGGTGATCCACTATTCCTTTTGGAGACAAATCAACAATTTTCATTATCGCGTCAGACAGTTTTTTTGTGTCTATATTAGCACTATTATCCAGTTTTAAATAAAATGACATAGGGTAGGAGAGTCCTATAGCATACGATATTTGAATTTGGCATTTCTTAGCTATTTTTGCGTGCACAATATTTTTAGCAATATATCTAGCCATGTAAGCGGCTGATCTATCAACTTTTGAAGGATCTTTTCCTGAGAATGCACCACCACCATGAGGGGCGGCCCCGCCGTAGGTATCAACAATGATTTTTCTTCCAGTTAGTCCAGCATCACCATCCGGCCCGCCAATGACAAATCTGCCTGTTGGATTAATTATTAGATCCTTATTATTTTTTATCCAACCTTCCGGTAAAGTGGATAAAATAACGTCCACTAGCATGTCTCTCACATAGCTATTTTCTGTGGATTCATTATGTTGGTTCGATACGAGAATTTTATCTGCGCATACAGGGTAATCATTTTCATACAACAGGGTTACCTGACTTTTTGCATCGGGTCCAAGCTCTGGCAAATTGCCTGCTTTTCTCTCAATAGATATTTTTGATAAAATTTGATTTGCAAAATAAAGGGGTGCGGGCATATAGGTATCAGTCTCATCAGTCGCATAACCAAACATTATACCTTGATCACCAGCTCCCTGGTTTTTGTTTTCTGTCTCCACGACTCCTTGGGCAATATCTTCAGACTGCCCATGAATTTTATCAATGATTTCAATCTTTTCCCAATGAAAATTTTCATCTTCATATCCAATCTCACGAATGCAATTTCTTACAAGATCATCAAGATCGATTTTTTCACGAAAATTTATAAGGCTAGTTTCACCTGCCAGCACTACAAGATTAGATGTTACTAATGCTTCAATCCCTGCGCGTGCATTTGGATCAAGAAGAATTAAATTGTCCAAAATTCTATCAGATAATTGATCTGCAATTTTATCAGGATGCCCCTCCGAAACAGATTCACTTGTAAATAGGTACGCGTTCTTTGACATTTGTGTACTCACCGTTCTTTATTTTTTGAAATTAACTTTTTGTTTGAGTAGTATATTAATAAAAAACAGAGCAACAAAATAGAAAATAGAGGAATATATCCGTATTTTGTATAAAAAGTTATGTCAGTTTTTTGAGGTAATATTGTCTTGTTATAATATTCTGTATTTAATTTTGATTTAATAATTACTCTGCCGAATGGGTCAATTACGCCACTAATGCCAGTATTTGCGACTCTTACAACTGGTAAACCTCGTTCAACTGCCCTCAGGATTGACATGCTAAAATGTTGATATGGGCCCGAGCTTCTGCCAAACCATGCGTCGTTTGTCACATTCAGTATAAAATTTGTTTTTTGATTATAACTATGAAGAAATTCTGAAAATATAATTTCATAACATATAAGCACATGAGGTATGATCAAGTCATCATCCAAAACTGTCATACCTCCTTGACCATTTGAGAAATTCCCAGATAATTGTTCAAAATTCAGAAACCCTAATTTTGATAGGAGGTGACTAAATGGCAAATATTCGCCAAAAGGCACTAACTTATTTTTGTCATACTTACCAATTATTTTATTTCTCCAATCAATCATAAATAAGCTGTTATAAATTGATTGGTTATTTACTGCGCCACCTTCTCGCCGCAGAGAGCCCACTAGGAGGTAGTCTTTTGATGACATATTTTTTGCTAAATCAGAAGTTATTTGTAAATTTTCATTAATTAAATAGGGTGTGGCAGTTTCAGGCCATATAAAGTATCTCTTGCCCAAGGTTACTTCTTTATTATTTAACATTTCATTTGTAGCAGATATTAGTTTGCTTAAATTGACTTGGGCCAATTCTCTATCCCATTTATCTGTCTGTTTTATGTTTGGCTGGATTATATTAATTTCAATATTACCAGTTTTGCCTTCTAATAACCCAGGCCTTGATAGTCCAAAGGTTATAATTCCAAGTAATACGAATAAACTTGTAAGCAATGATGTGTATTTTAACTCAGGCGATTTATTCAATATCAATATTAAGGGCAAAGAAAATATTATTACTGTAAGCGTTGTTAAAAACAGTTCACCAAAAATAGAAATAATTTGTAGAATAGTATTAATGTAAATGAGAGAATGGCCAATTTGTGCCCAAGGGAAATCAGTGATGCTTATTCTAAGATATTCGGAAATTGTCCATGCAATTGCAACAATAAATATTCTCGTTATATTTCTTGGGTAAAAAAAAGCTAATAATAAAGTGGATAAACCATAAAATACAGATAGTGCTAATGGGACAAATAACAAGCTTGGCAGTAATAGAAGATAGTAAACTTCAATTTCAATTAACAGCGCAATATTAATCCAATAGAGGCTAAAGAAATAAAAACCATAACCAAAAGACATGCCCAATAAGAAACATTTTATGAAAAATATTTTTCTTGAATGAAAATTTTTTTCATCATTAAGAGCATCAAAATTAAATATATAAACTGGTATTGTAAAAAATAGGACCACAAAAAAGTTTATAGGCTCGAGAGATAACACTGAAAGTGAGCCCATCAAAAAATTGATTAGGCATTTTCTTGGAAAGCTTAGATTATTTGGTTTTATTAAATTAAAATCCATTAATTTAAGTATAAATTATTTATGCAATAAATAGGGGTTTTTGTAACCAAGATTACTCATAATATTTATCTCAATTTCTTCCATTTCAATGGCATTTGTGTCATTCTCATGATCGAAATCTAATAAATGTAGAATACCGTGTATTATAAGATGGCTTAAATGCTCATCGAGATTTTTTCTTTGTTGAACAAGTTCAGCTGATATATATTCGTACGATAGAACTATGTCACCCAGATGAGGCTTTTCTGATTTAAATGATAAGATGTTTGTAGCTTTGTCTATATTTCTAAATTTTTTATTGAGCGCAGCTATGTTTTTATTTGATGTGAGCAATATGCTTAATTCGTCATATTGAGTATTATTAACATAAATTAATGTCTGTTCGGTAGCCTTCTCAATGACTGAATATATTTCAGAATGTTTCTCCCACTCATCAAAATCAATAATAATATCAGGCACTAGTTCATTTTTTGAGTATTTTTTCATACGCGTTTATTATTTTTTTTACTAGTGAGTGTCTTACGACATCATCCGAGCTGAATTTAATTTGTTTTGTTTGACTCATATTCTTTGTAACTTGGATTGCTTCAAGCAAACCAGATTTCTCGCTAGCTGGTAAATCAATCTGTGTTGGATCTCCAGTAATAACCATCTTGCTATTGATGCCAAGTCGTGTAAGGAACATTTTCATTTGAATTGAATTGCAATTTTGTGCCTCATCTAAAATTATAAATGCATTTTCGAGCGTTCTACCCCGCATGAATGCGAGGGGGGCAATTTCAATTATGTTATTGTCTAGCCCCTTTTGAACTTTATTTGCTGGAAGGCAGTCATACAGTGCATCATATAGTGGACGTAGGTAAGGATCTATTTTTTCTTTTAAGTCTCCAGGTAAAAAACCAAGTTTTTCTCCAGCTTCAACAGCTGGTCTTGATAGGATAATTCTATCCACCAATCCAGCCTCCAAAAAATATGCAGCAGCTGCAACAGCAAGGTATGTTTTTCCAGTTCCTGCGGGGCCAATACCAAATGTTAAAGGATTGTTATAAATCGAATTTATATATTTATCTTGATTTAATGATCTCGGAAGTATCGTTTTAATTTTTGTTTTTATAATACTTTTCTCTGACTTTTTTTGGTCAGATTTAATATTTTTAACTCTTATAGAACCTGAAACTTCGTCAATATTATTGTTCACACCCAAATTATCTCTTTCGACCATATCAAGAATAATACTCTCTGCTATATTTAAATTTGATTTGTCACCTGAGATTTGTATTGTATTTCCGTGAGGTATGATCTCAACTGACACTTCCTTTTCTATTAATCTTAAATTTTCATCATTTTTACCAAAAATATTAACCAATTTACTTGAGTCATTAATTACAATATTCATACAAGAGTTTGATACTCGGTTAACGGTTAGGCTCTGTTTACTCTTAGCTGTTTTCAATTAACTCACCGCTTAGATTATTAATTTTCACAGAATTTATTTTAATATCAGCAAATTCTCCTATTTTATATACTTTTCTAATATCTTCAAAAAAAACTGATTGTAAATGAGGAGTTCTGCCAACCAACTGACATCCCTCTTTCCCAACCTTTTCAATTAATATTTTCACAATTTTACCAATAAACTGATTATTAAATTGGAATTGTTGCTCTTTCAAAAGACCCTGAAGTCGTTCTAGTCTTTCAGATTTTGTAGCTTGAGGGATCTGCGCTTTATAGTCAGCAGATGGTGTGCCGGGCCTTGGAGAATAATTAAATGAAAAGGCCTGCGCAAATTCAATGGTTTTTACAAGATCCAAGGTGTCTTCAAAGTCCTTATCTGTTTCACCCGGAAATCCCACAATAAAATCTGATGAGATTGCTATTCCTTTTTTTGCCGAGCGAATTTTATCAATTATATCTATATACTTTTCAACATTATGCTTTCTGTTCATTGACTTTAATATCTTATTTGACCCCGATTGTATTGGCAGATGCATATAAGGCATTAATTTTTCAATATCCCTATGTGCACAAATTAATTCGTCATTAACATCATTAGGATGATTGGTTGTGTATCTTAATCTTTCTATTCCGGATATTTTAGATAATTCATAAATTAAGCGAGCCAAGTTTGAAGAACCATTTGTTAAACTCTCTCCGTGGTAGGCATTCACATTTTGGCCCAGTAATGTCAATTCAACAACGCCCTGATCAACAAGTGACTTTGCCTCCTCAATTAATTCCGCTGTAGTTCTCGAATACTCTGCGCCTCTTGTGTACGGCACAACGCAAAAAGTACAAAATTTATCACAACCCTCTTGTATTGTTAAAAAGGCAGTAGGCTTCTTTTCGAGCCTTTTTCTTCTTGCAAGCAAATTAAACTTATTTTCAATTGGAAAGTCTGTTTCGATAATCTTCTTCTTTTTATCCAATTTAGATACTAATTCAGGAAGCTTATGGTAAGTTTGTGGACCTATGACCATATCAACATCAGGCATTCTCCGAATAATCTCACTGTCTTCCGCTTGCGCCACACAACCAGCAACTACAATCTTTTTTGTATTATTTTGTTTTTTTAATCTGCCAATGTCAGAATATAATTTCTCAGCTGCCTTTTCTCTTATATGACAAGTGTTGAATATGACCAGGTCACTATCATTAGAGTCTTTTGTTTCAGTGATACCCTTCTTGTCCAGAGCTTCTAATATTCTTTCTGAGTCATAAACATTCATCTGGCAACCATATGTTTTGATGTATACCTTTTTCACAGTTATTACACTCCTCTGTTAAGAGATTGTAGAAATCCATCTCTCACAATATCTTCACATTCACTTGCAATATCTTTTCTAGATTTTTTTTCGGATATGTCAATTCTATTATGGAAAGTTACTTCTACCTCAAATGAGCCCGAACGGATTATATTATATATGTGGTTCAGTAAATTCATATCCCCATACCATGCGATAAGCATGCGCTCAATTCTAGTCATACTCAACCCGTTGTATTTAGTGTAAGCAATTGATATTGGTTGGATATTAAATTTACTTACTTCTGAAAGTTCGCACAATATAAATATGGATGATTTAAATGGAAGTACCCTATTCCCATCACTTGATGTTCCTTCAGGGAATAGAACAACATTTTGATTATTAGTTATTCTATCTTGTATTTCATTTGCTGTTTTAGCAAGCTCCTTATTGTTATTTCTATTTATAAATATTGTCCTTTGAAGTTTTGCCAACCAACTTATGAGAGGCCATCTAGATACTTC
>Ga0066378_10000052_pt1 | contig 45345 bp, 35 predicted proteins | sample Knorr_S23_td_DCM_FD_70947 | JGI IMG/M metagenome (GOLD analysis project Ga0066378, IMG submission 70947) | Marine microbial communities from Southern Atlantic Ocean transect - Knorr_S23_td_DCM_ad_71m_LV_A | ecosystem: Environmental > Aquatic > Marine > Oceanic | place: Southern Atlantic ocean...
AGAAAACTTTCATACTCCGACTGACTCTCAGGCATGCTGATCACTGGGAGAGCGGGAGCATCCTGAGAAGAGTTGAAAATCCCGTGCAGGGAATAATAATCCGCAGTAGGGATCGGATCCGACTTGTGGTCGTGACAGCGAGCGCAACTTACTGTAAGTCCTTGTAACCCTCTCGTAACTACATCGATCTGGTCGTCGATAATAAAATCCTTACGCCCGAAGAACGTGCGGCCCAAAGTCAAGAATCCCATCGCTGCCAGCGCTTTCTCGTCATCCCGGTCTTCCAACTGGTCCGCGGCAATCTGCTCTAGAACAAACTCGTCATAAGGCTTATCGCTATTGAAAGCTTCAATAACGTAGTCCCGATAAGTATGGGAAAACGAATACCGACCTCGACGGAAGATTCCCTTGGTATCCGAATAGCGGGCCACATCCAGCCAATGGCGCGTCCATCGCTCACCATAAGCAGGCGACGCCAACAATCGTTCGACGAGCTCGGAGTAAGCATCTGGAGAGGCGTCATCGAGAAAGGCCTGTACTTCCTCGTAAGTTGGAGACAATCCGGTCAGGTCGTAGGTTAGGCGGCGAATCAAAGTTCGCTTGTCCGCACGCTTGTTGAATCCCAGTCCTTGGCTCTCCAGCTTAGCGGCGATAAAAGCATCGACAGTAGTCACTACTGCGGACGAGCCCACCTCAGGAACCTCTGGCTTCTTCAGCGGCACAAATGCCCAGTGGGTTTCCGCAACCGACATATCGAATGCCGGGTTGTAGTCATCTACTGAGCTGGCAATAAGCCGAGCTGCAACCAAGGCGAGGCCGCAACCCAAGATAAAGCCTGTATGAAGATTCCCCATATCCTTTAGGCGATTAGATCGTGGACCACTTCCCCGTGCACATCGGTTAGCCGGAAGTCCCGACCCGCATATCGATAGGTCAGCTTTTCGTGATCGAATCCCATTAGATGCATAATGGTCGCGTGTAGATCATGGACATGCATCCGCTTTTCCACCGCCTTGAATCCGAACTCGTCGGTCGCGCCATGCACGTAGCCTCCTTTAACGCCTCCCCCGGCCATCCACATGGTAAAACCATGGTTGTTATGATCGCGACCATTCATCTTCCCTTTGTTCGCGCCAGGAACCGCTAATTCGACAACGGGCGTACGCCCAAACTCTCCACCCCAAATGACGAGGGTGTCATCGAGAAGACCGCGTATCTTTAAGTCCTTTAGCAAGGCGGCAATTGGCTTGTCGCACTCATCAGCCAGCTTTCGGTGGCGCGTCTCAATATCGTCGTGATTATCCCAGGGCTGGCGGAATCCGGTCCAAACCTGCACGAAACGAACACCTCGCTCCGCAAGCCTACGAGCTATCAACAGCTGCCTAGCCTGAAGACCTTCTCCGTACATCTCCCTCACGTGCTCCGGCTCCCGATTGATGTCAAAAGCGTCCGTCGCTTCCATTTGCATTCGGTAGGCAAGCTCGAAAGATTTCACGCGAGCATCCAATCGACCGTCATCTTTTCGGCGAGAGGCGTGCATTCGATTAAGCCGGCCTAGCAATTCGAGTTGATCCCGTTGATCTTCAGGGCTCGTGTTATTGTTCTTCACATTCTCAATCAGCTTCTCGATTTCCTCGTGCTTAGTATCGATATAGGTCCCTTGAAACACGCCCGGCAGGAAAGCGTTTTGCCAGTTCAAGGTATCGGAAACCGGTAAACCGTTCGGGCACATGGCTATAAAACCCGGGAGATTCTGGTTCTCTGTACCCAGTCCATAGGTCAGCCAAGAGCCCATGCTTGGCCGCGGCAGACGAGAATCGCCGCAATTCATCATAAGTAGCGAAGGCTCGTGATTGGGCGCGTCAGTGTGCAGGGAACGAATGACGGCGATATCGTCGATGCACTCGCCTACGTGGGAAAAGAGTTCACTGACTTCTATTCCGCTCTGCCCATAGCGTTTAAATTCGAATGGCGAACCCATTGCCGCCCCAGTCACTCGCTCGGTTTTCAAGGTGTTCGGCAGCAACTTGCCGTGCCATTTATGCAGCATGGGCTTTGGATCGAAGGTATCTACCTGCGACGGACCTCCATTAGCGAAAATGTGGATGACCCGCTTGGCCCTAGCGGGAAAATGAGGCGAGCGCGGATGCAAGGTAGAAATCGTCTCCCCTGAACCCAATCCCGAGCCGGCCGCTATTTGAGGGCCAAGCAGGGCCCCGAGTCCTAATGCCCCAAAACCCATTCCGCAGCGATTAAGGAAATCGCGGCGCGAGTAGAGGGATTCAAGCCGTTCTTGGGGTGTCATTTAGAGGGAATTCAGGTCTAAAACTTCATCGAGAACTGTAGTGTATAGGCCAATTTTTGGCAAAGGCTAGCTTCTAAGCGCTTTGCCACTGGAGCGTCAGCCACTATTTCGTCTTTCAAGGATGAAATTGGACAAAAACCCAATCGCGCAATCTGCCACCTTGGCCTGAGGCGTATGATCTAGCTAATGAAGATCCGAGAAGTCCTGCGAGAACCGGATTGACCGATCAGGGCTGCTCGCTTGAAAATCGGGCATGAGACTGATGTCCACTGCCGCTCTAGCCCTATCAGCTACCGCTTTAGTCGTCGCATTGATCAAAAAAGAGGGCCATTCGAATGCAATCGCAAATGGCGGTTCAGACCAAGCGCTCCGTTTGGAGATAAGAGAATTGCGAGAAAGGCTCGCCGAGCTGGAAGGGGAATCTCGAGAATCTATACTCGAGGCTGCTCCCGCGCCTCGAGGCGAACTCGAACTTAAAATTGAGGAGCTCGCTAACAACCAGATGGATCTAGCGGATTTTACCTCGAAAATAGATTCCCTGGGAGTGCTAGAGACGCAGGAACGTGAACTGGTAAACGCCTACAAGATTCTTATTGATGAAAGTCGCCCGGCGGGGGAACGAGTCAAACAGGCGAATCTACTGAAGCGTTATGGCCAGTTCGACGAACAAGCAGTCGAGTCGATGTGGAAGCTTTTTTCTGAACAGAAAAAGCCTTACGATCAAGCGGCCGCCCTGTCCGCTCTGAAAGGGTACGTTTCGGCGGATCGACGCGACGATGTCATTGCTGCGATAAACGAAGACCTGACAGGCGGATACAAAAACGGTCGTCTTCGGTACTTTGGAATCGAAGCGCTAGAGCCCTTGCTCCCAGACCCTGCTGTGCAAGAGCAGCTCGCTATCATAGCCGAAAACGATCCCGAACGAAAAATCGCCGCCCGAGCCGCGAAATCAATAGGGTCGTCAATAGCCAAGGGCGACCGAGCAATCGATCGACAAAAATAGCAAGAAAACTGTTTTCGCCTCCTAAAACTCGCTACCAATTCGAGACCCAATTAGTGGATACAAGTTAAACAAGCTCCGGCACTTTAAACGCCGGAGCCCATTGTTAACTACTCGATTCTATTTCCTTCCCCGCTCGCGGCTCGAGCTCAGCTCCATTCTCGCTTGGCTTTCGGTCATTTCAACAACCAACATGCTTAATAGAACGATCACCGCTAGCGTTTCGTAGACTATCAGTACTGTCATTTTTCCTCCCATTCAGTCTTACACGGTATAACGACAAAAGTTTCACTCAGGTTGCTCGTTTTTCATCGATACAGTCCGATTTTGGCCTAAGCATTCGAGTTGAACACATTTTGAATCGACTGCACCGATCCTCATGGCCCGATATTATCTCTATTTCGCCGTCTTGCTCTTTATGGGCTGCAACTCCCAAAACACCTTGCCCAACATCGATCGCATAAGTGAGCATCCCTTCGGCAAACTGGAAGACGGTTCCGAGGTGATCCAGTACTCGCTCCGTAATTCTCAGGGAATGGTCGTCCGACTGATTTCCTACGGGGCGATTATCACGGAGATTCAAGCTGCAGATCGCAATGGAATCTCCAAAAACGTAGTAGCTGGATCAAACAGCCTCGACGACTACCACGGTCGCTTTCCTTCCGCTGCGGTTATAGGGCGGTTCGCCAACCGCATCAAGGAGGGGAAATTCACAATAGATGGAGAGGCTTATCAGGTAACCATAAACTCACGCGGCAACCACATTCATGGAGGTCGGAAAGGCTTCGCTAAAGTCAACTGGCATGGGGAAGCTCTTGCTGACGGATCCAGTGAGGCTAGCGTCCGCTTGACCTACCGAAGCATCGATGGCGAAGAAGGCTTTCCCGGCAACCTCGACACCAGCGTCACCTATACGCTGACTGACGACAATGAACTCCGCATTAACTACCAGGCTGAGACGGACGCTCCCACCATTGTCAATCTAACCAACCATGCCTACTTCAACTTGGCCAACCAAGGCGGGTTCGAAGGCCACGAACTGTGGCTCGACGCGGACAACTACACGTTGGCCGATGAAGATTTGATTCCCACCGGAGAAATCGCGTCCGTAGGCGGCACTCCCTTCGACTTCACTCAGCCGATGACAATTGGATCCCGTGTCGAGCAAGTCGGGTCTCCCCACCCCAAAAAATATGACACAAACTTCATTGTCAACCGCAGGAACGGGGAGGTTAACCTATTCGCCCGTGTTCTCGAACCAGCCAGCGGTCGCGTCATGGAAGCCTTCACAGACCAGCCAGGGGTTCAGCTCTACACCGGCAATCCACGGGGCTTCTGCTTAGAAACGCAGCACTACCCCGATTCAATCAACCATCCCAAATTCCCTTCTCCAATCGTTCGCCCCGGCCAGCCATTTACCAGCACAACTGTATTCAGGTTTTCTATTCAATAGGATTTCGCTTATTCGTATATGACTCAAACGTATACCAAAAAAAACGCATTCATTAGCGGTGGCACAAGCGGTATTGGACTAGCTCTTGCCAAAGGATTCGCCCAGGCCGGGTACCAAGTCACGGCTTCTGGCATTGGACAGCTGCCCGACACCGATGAAAGCATTGAATTCATTTCTGTCGATGTCACCGATGGCGATGCCGTGGTTGAGTATTTCGAACAGATCAAGACATTGAATACACTTATCAATGCGGCCGGGATCATAAGGAGGGAGGATGAGCACCATCCCAAAACCTTCGAACAAGTGGTGGACACCAATCTCAATGGAACCATGCGCCTGTGCGCAGCGGCTCGAGACGCTCTCGCGCAGACCAAGGGATCTATAATAAACATCGCCTCCATGCTCAGCTATTTCGGAGGCGGTCTAGTTCCCGGCTATGCAGCATCTAAGGGCGGCGTCGTTCAACTGACTAAATCGCTAGCCATCGCTTATGCGGCAGACGATATTCGCGTCAACGCTATCGCCCCGGGCTGGATCGATACTCCCTTGACTGGCGATCTTAGAGCCGACTCTAAACGCAACCAGACTGTATTAGACCGCACGCCTTTGGGGCGATGGGGCGATCCTAACGAACTCGTAGGGCCCGCCCTCTTTCTAGCGGGCCAGGAAGCCTCCTTCGTTACGGGAACAGTGCTCAACGTCGATGGAGGCTATTCGGCTATGTAGCTTTGCGCTTTGTTTTTGTCACGCCCATTCCCGTTGAGAGTGACAGGAGCGGCTTTTTGTCGCGATTGAGAGTCGATCACTGCGGCGTGTAGCTGCTCCTACAGCAAATACTCACTGTTAAAAGACCCATTAGCGCTACGCGGTCAGCCACCGCATCTACAAATCGCCCATTAATTCTCTCCTTGCAATTTCAACATTTCCTCGGCGTAGCGCTCACCCAAAACTACCGTGCTGGGAACGTCGAAGTGCGTATTGTCAAAAGTCGTCAATCCTTCCGAGCTAACGTATCCAGTATTCGGAACGACTTCCGGCAATCGGGCAATTTCCTTGTTAATCGCCTTAGTGAGCGGCTTGGTTTCCGGGTGGTAAAACACTTGGCCCGCAACAATTGGGAGGTTTTCTTGACCGAGATCCTTTCTGAGATCAGCAATCAGGCCCTTAAGCTTTTCCAGATAACTATAAGGCTTCCGACTATTATCTTCTCCCTGGTGCCATAGAATCCCTTTCAGGACTCCGGCTTTTCGACCTTCGCGGACACGCTTCAAGGCTTCATCGTAGAAATGGGTACCCTTTTCCCACTCTTCAATCCTCGAGCCTCCTTTAGCATTGACTACTAAGCCGACCGACACCTCGGAATTCGCTTTCCTCATCGCTTTGGCGAATCCATAACCTGGATTCAACCGCTGCATATCGATCCCTTTCCGAATAGTCGAATGGCGATTTAACGGGTTGCTAGCCGGCTCCCATTCGCCTTGGAGGCCCAACAAAAAGCAGCCCTCAATCATCCCTGCATGCTCGTCCTCAATCTGGGCCCTCCCCGCCATATTCGACTGTCCTATTAATAAGTAAATATGGAGAGGCTTTTCGGATACAGGTCGCGAATCAGCTTTGGTTTGGGCAATAGATAGCAACGCGATCACAAAGCCTACCGCAATAGCGCTAGCGTTATCTCTCATTCCTGACGGATTCATGTCGTTGTGATCTAAATTCAAACCCCTATGTGTCTCGAGACGGAAAACATCCTATTTGCTCCCCTTCCGGGTGACCCAGTCAGTCGATGTAGATAAAACAATCTCCAATTTAAGGCCGCACGACCGTCCCGTCGGGACGCCGTACAGTCGGCCGATACCAAGGCTCCTCGGGCAACGGGTATTTGGCCGCTAGTTCCTCGTTGATGTCGATGCCGAATCCAGGAGCATCGTTAATGTGCATGTATCCATTCTCAATCGTAGGAGTGCCTGGAAAGACTTCCAAGGTCTCCTCCTTGAAATCGGTTTGCTCTTGAATGCCGAAATTCCAGATCGAGAGATCAATGTGAGCATTGCCTGCATGGCCAACAGGAGACGTATTTCGCGGCCCATGCCAAGCAGTGCGAACATTGAAAAACTCAGCTAGGCGAGCCACTTTTATAGCGGGCGTGATTCCCCCTATTTGAGAAATGTGGATACGAATGAAATCGATCAGGCGCTCCGTGATGAGATTCACCCACTCGTGGGGATTGTTGAACAGCTCTCCCATGGCGATGGCGCAGGAAGTCTGCTCGCGCAGCATCTTAAAATAGCCATTGTCTTCGGGAGCGAAAGGGTCCTCGATGAAGAATGGACGGTACTTCTCCAGCTCCTTAACCAAATTAATGGCTTCGATAGGTGGAAGGAGTTCATGAATGTCGTGGAGAAATTCCGGTTCGTCTCCGAATTCCGATCGAGCGAATTCGAACATCTTGGGGATCATCTTCATGTACGGCCTAATCTCAATAACCGTGTCCGTCTGCCTGCCAAAATCAGCTTTCTTGAAGTCCGGTTCTCCTTTGGACAAGTGCGGAGCCCCGTAAATTCCAAGCTGGATACGAATGTGCCGGAAACCGCGATCCTGGAAGCTCTGAATACTGTCTTTCAGTTCTATGAAATCCTTTCCACTGGCATGGCCGTAGGTATCCACCGCGAATCGGCTTTTCCCCCCAAAGAGCTGGTAGGCGGGCATATTGGCTCGCTTGGCCTTAATATCCCAGAGGGCTTGGTCTACTCCCGCTAGGGCGGTATTCAGTATCGGGCCATTGCGCCAATAGGTTCCCAGATTCGTCGTTTGCCAAATATCCTCGATATTATCAGGATCCTTCCCTTTTAGTAAAGGAGCCAAATACTCGTCGATCGCGGCCGTAAGCGTCTTATAGCGCCGGATACCTGTAGCGCAGCCGATCCCATAGAGCCCAGGCTCGTTCGTCTCCACCTTAACGATTCCGAACCCCGTTCCGTTCGGATAAGTGTGAATGGCCTTAACCTTAGTGATCTTAAGCTTTTCGTTGTGAGGATTGGCTGCCTGATAACGCTGGGCGATAGCATCGTTCTGTCCGATGGAATTATTGAGAATGCTAGCTCCCGCGCCAGCAGCTAACATCGAAAGGGCATTTCGTCTGTTCATAATTGGTGTTTATTGGAGGGATAAGTAGAGATAGATTGGTAGGTTTTGCGGTTGCAGTAGGGGCTTTACCCCGGGGTTGGAAATCGATCATCGCGGCGTAAAGCCGCTCCGACAGATAACTCCTACACGCCAAACTTCACTAATCATAATTCGGCTTTGTCAAGCTATCCCAGGTATCAGAGTCCAGGTAGCTGGCTTGGGTATACCTCAGCTGCTCGGTCAATCGGTCTATTATATCTTTGTATTCTGAATCTCCGTACCGATTATTAAGTTCGTTAGGATCAGTTTCTAGGTCGAAGAACTCCCAATATTCCTGGTCGCTATAGTATTCGATCAGCTTATACCGATAGTCCCGGATTCCGCGATGCGGGCCAATCCGGTGAGCGGTGAAAAAGTTGAAGGACGGATCGCTGAGATCCTCCTGGGCGAAATTCTTCAAGGTCCAGGAATTCTCATAGTAGGAATAGTAGATATGATCCCGCCACTCCGCCGCCTCTCCATTGAGCAAGGGCTTTAGGCTCTCTCCTTGCATCACCTCCGGTATCTCGATGCCAGCATAGTCAAGCAGCGTCGGGGCCACATCGATGTTCATGATCATCCGCTCTTCTACTTGGCCGGCTTTAACTTCATTCGGATAGCGAAGCAAGAATGGAATACGTAATGAAGGCTCGTACATGAACCGCTTGTCATACCAGCCGTATTCACCGAGATAAAACCCGTTGTCAGTAGTGTAGATAACCAGGGTGTTATCGCTCAGGCGTTCCTCATCCAAGTAGTCGAGCACACGACCGAGCCCTTCGTCGATGCTTTGCACGGCCCGATAGTGATCCTTCACGAAGCGTTGGTAGAGCCAAAGCTTCTTTTCCCGCTCAGTCATGCCATCGAGAGCGTCGCCATAGTCCCGAGCAATGCTTTGCTCGAACTTCATATCGGCCGCCTTTCCCGCTATCAACCGAGTTGAATAGTCATCGTCAAAGGTTTCCGGATACGGAAAGTCTTTGTCGGAGTATAAGTCGTTGTGCCGGGGTGCAGGCTTGAAAGGCCGGTGAGGCCCTTTGTGTTGGTAAACCAAGCAAAACGGCTTACTCTTATCCAAGTCGCTCATGTAGTCCAAAGCCAAGTCGGTAATGATGTCGGTCACGTATCCCTTAAACTGCTTACGCTCTCCATTCTCGATCATGTCCGGATCGAAATAGAGACCTTGCCCAGGCAAAATGCAGGAATAGTCGAAGCCCCTGGGGTCGTGGGGCAAATGCCACTTGCCAACTATGCCGGTTTGGTAGCCCGCTTTCTGTAGAAGCTGCGGGAAGGTCGGCAACTCAGGATCCAATCGCTCGATACGGTCCTTGGACTCCGAGTTGCCCAAAATGCCGTTCACATTCGAAAGCGTTCCCGTGAGAATGGTCGCACGAGCCGGGGCGCAAAGCGAATTGGTGCAGAAGGCGTTTTTGAACCAGACTCCTTCCTTGCCAAGCCGATCGAGATTCGGCGTGTTGATCAGCGGATTGCCAGTGATACTCATTTGACCATGAGTGTGGTCATCGGTCATTACAAATATGATGTTAGGCGGCTGACCGTCGGAATTCCGCGCATCTTCGGGACCTGAGCTACAAGAAGCTAAGGTCAAAATCAGCCCTAGAAGGCCAATAACTGTCAATGATATGAGAGAGGGGCTCGATCGTAATTTGGGGATCATAATCAGAAAAACAGATAAGGCCCAATTGGTTTGGCTGCGAGGATTAATTAGGGAAGCTTGAGTTTTCCCGTCAGCCCACTAATCCATGGGTTTTATCTCGCCCCCATTTCTTGCAAACAACTCCGATTCGCACTCCTCGCCGTTTCCACTCTTGGTTTTCCCCTGCATGGAAACATTCCACTCGACTATTCGCGATCCGAGGCGCTCTACGAGGACGTCTTGCAGGACGACTCTCATTGGGTTGTCGAGCAAATGCCCGGCAGCAACACAGGTGTAGAGAACGGCGCACTAGAGATCGACGACGGGAAGGGATGCATAGTCAGGATTCAAAGGCGGAGGCCTGACGCTCGAGTATACTGTGAGTCTATATTCTATAGGTCCTCGATATTGGGCACTGATAGCCCAACAATAAGATTTGAAACCAAGGCGACCGATATCGTTTGGCCGAACCTCGGGGCTAACTCTCCCTGGGCACTTGTCGATAAAGTACAACGACTTGGCAAAATAGTCCTTCTTTTCGTCGAGAGATTGAGAATGCACTCCCTTGAGCCTGTATAACTCGCTCATCAAGTAGCTCTTCTCCAACGCCATTCGATCGGAGTCCTCTATGAGCGAAAACGCCTCCTCTGGGGGGAGCGCCAGTAGCATGCCAGAAGGCAGGCCAATCCATTTTTCAGCCAAGCCATCCAGTTCCTCATCTAACGATTCCTGGGAGATTTTCTGGTTCATAATGCGAGCGACCAAAGCGGCAATCTGCTCGATCACTCGCATAATGTAGACCTCGCGTATCATGAATGTAACTCCCTAAACCAACACCATTGACGAGACCCGCCCGGATCGGAGTCTTCTAGTTGTCGATTCCATGGCATAATTTTTCATAGGCAAGGCTAGCTGCAGATTCTGGCCACACCCTATGATTCCCGCGTTCCCGCTAGAGGACCAGCGCTCCCCATGGCTACTCCCTACATGTAGGCAGCCCAAACTTCTAAAATTCAAAATGCAGGCGCCTGCCAGTGGTCATATTCCTCGGTCCCGTGCCACGATCCTCGATTATTCGGAGATGGCTTGTCGGTAGCTGGCTTGAGGGTCTTTGGAGGGGCCATATCAACCTCCTTCGCTACGTAGTGCCAAAGTTGTTCCAAGGACTCCACTTTCTCTGGTAGCTTGCTGGCAAGATCGTTTTGCTCTACGCGATCATCGACTAAATTATAAAGCTCCCACTTGTGGCCATAAAAGCTTACCGCTTTCCAGTCGTTTTGAATAATAGCGCGACAATTGCCGAATTCGAAGTAGAGCCAGTCGTGCTCCTCTCGCTTATTGCCCGCAAATAGAGGCGCTAAGGTCTTGCCTTGAAGCGGTACGATCTTTTCGCCGCGATACCTCTTTGGATACTTAGCTCCAGTCACATCGACAAAAGTGGCCATAACATCAATCAAGTGCCCTGGGCTTGTCTCCCAAGATCCAGGCTTAGCTATATTACCCGGCCAATTGACGATTAAAGGCGACGAAATACCCCCTTCATGCTGCGTCTGCTTGTAATGTTTGAAAGGCGTATTGCCAACCGTGGCCCAGCTAGCGTCGTACAAATAATAAGAGTCCGGTTTCCAGGGCGGAATCTGAGTCATACTGCTTCGCTCGAAGGGGCAGGCTCCATTGTCTGAGCAAAGCAAGATCAAGGTATTTTCCCGAACGCCTTTCTCCTCGAGATAGTCCATCATGCGGCCTATGCTTTGATCAACCCGATCCACCATGGCTGCGTATATCGCCATGCGAAAGCTCTCCATCTCTTGCTCCTTCTCCGTGAGCCCATCCCAGGGCTTCATATGCTCCGGCAGGGGCGGCAGCTCCATATCTTGCGGGAATAGCCCCAGCCGCTTCTGCTTGGCGAAACGGCGCTCGCGAATCGTATCCCATCCGACATCATACTTGCCTAGGTATTTTTCTACATCCTCCTTCGGGGCTTGGAGTGGATAGTGAGGAGCATTGTAAGCAATGTAGTGGAAAAATGGTTTCCCGGTTTCCAATGACTTGTCGATGAATTCCATGGCGTATTCGACATTGGCATCGGTCAGATAGAAATCCGGATCGAAGTCGTTCCAGACTTCGCCGTCAAAGCGGAAGGAATCGTTTCCAATAAAAAAGTCGGTCGATCCAGAAAGGTGGCCAAAATACTGTTCGAATCCATGATCGGTAGGCTCGTCGTCCAGATGCCACTTTCCCGTGATCGATGTGGCGTATCCAGCTTCTCCCAACACTTCGGCAAGAGTGACCGAGCGGTCCAGGGCTTGGTTACCCGCTTGATGCGTGTATAATCCAGTTAGGAGGCAAATGCGGGATGAGTGGCATTTGGCTGTGTTATAGAACTGCGTAAAGCGAATGCCTTCCTGGGCCAGGGTGTCTATGTTCGGCGTATCAATCTCGCTCCCATAGCAGCCAAAATCGGCATAGCCGAGATCGTCTACCATCATCAGGAGTATATTGGGGCGGTCCGCCTTCTGACCGATGGCCAACGACAGGCTAAGCAAGGATACGGTAACAGCGGTGAAAAATGACAAAGGCGTTCGCGGGCAGCTCATAATTCGAGATTTCAGGTTCAGAGGGCAAAAATCAGCCTTGAATCAGCCCCAAGCAACGAAAAACGCCCTATCCAGAATCCATCCAAAGTTTGATCAACGTTGCCGGACTTCCCGATTTTTGTGAAACCTCTATTGCTCTTCTACCCGTTAGTAGTATCGAAGACACCAACAACCCGCCCATTATGAACCTTCTACACCCATCCCTTTGCATCGGAATCGCTTTCGCAGCTGTTCTCACGACCCAAACATTCGCCTCTTCTGACGACAATTGGCCCATCTGGCGCGGCACTAGCCACACTGGTGTCGTGGAAGGCTCCGCTCCCCCGATCGAATGGAGCGACAGCCAGAATATCAAGTGGAAAGCCGCGATACCAGGATCTGGACTTTCCACTCCTATTGTCTGGGGCGATCAAATTTTCGTGGTCACCGCAGTTTCGAAAAGTGGTTCGCCATCCCCAGCGGAAAGCGGACCGAGAGCCCAAAACCAACGGCCTCGACCAAGACCTGGAGAAGGCGAAGCGGGTCCTGGACCGGGAGGACCAGGCGCGCGAGGAGGTTTCAATCGAGAGGCCATCCTCAAGGAATTCGACAAAGATGGCGACGGACAGCTCAACGATGAAGAGCGGGCCGCAATGAGGGCTCAGTTTGGACAGGGACGTCGAGGTCCCGGAGGACAACGGCAAGCGGGTCCCGGCGGGGCACGCCCAAATCGCGGAGGAGGCGGAGGCCGAGGAAATAGGCCCGCGCCCGTCGAACACGATTTCCATGTAATTGCCCTAGACCGAAATTCCGGGGCTGTCACCTGGAAGCAAACAGCGGCTACTTTGACGCCACACGAGGGTCACCATCCCACACACGGCTTTGCGTCCGCCTCTCCTATTACCGACGGCAAGCACCTTTGGGTATCATTCGGCTCTCGCGGCATTTTCTGCTACTCTTTAGAGGGAGATCTAGTCTGGGATACCGATCTAGGCGATCTACGCATGCGAGGCGGATTCGGTGAAGCCGTGCAACCTGCTATCGCAGGCGACCATCTGCTTTTAACCTGGGACCAAGAAGACCAATCTTATCTCATCGCCCTCGAGAAATCGACAGGCGAGGAAGTCTGGCGCAAGGAGCGCGACGAGCGGAGCTCCTGGACTACCCCAGTCATCATCGAAGTCGACGGCCAGTCCCAAGCGATCATCGCTGGTTCCAATAAAACCCGAGCTTATAACCCCGCTACTGGGGATGTCATTTGGGAAGCGAGCGGCCTCACATCCAACGTTATCCCTACACCAGTTATCGGGCACGGCAAAGTGTACGTAACTAGTGGTTACCAAGGCAGATCCGTGCAAGCGATCAAACTCAGTTCGAAAGGGGACGTCACGGGAACAGACAATATAGTTTGGAGCGCTCCCCACAGCGCCCCTTACGTCGCTTCACCCGTTCTTTCCAATGGGCGGCTCTACATGACCAAGGGCACCGATGCCTACCTCACCTGCTTCGATGCCCTAACCGGAGAAGTCATCTACCAGGATGAAAAGCTGGAAGGAATCAATGGCATTTACGCCTCTCCCATCGTCGTCAATGGGCATATATATTTCGTCGGGAAAGAAGGAACGACCGTCGTCATTAAGGATTCCGAGACCTATGAAGTCGTCGCCTCCAATACACTCGACGAGCCTATCGACGCCTCGCCCGTCGTCATCGGAGATGATCTATTAATACGAGGGCACGATCATCTGTATTGCATTTCCAAGGATAGCTGAGAGTAGGCAATTCACGCAGGGAGGACCGGCTTGGTCCTCCATTGAAAAAGCAGCGCAGGCTAGTCTACCGTTATTCATCTGCGCTTCTTAAATGCTGCCAGCGATCACTTTCGTTCGATATTGGCCGCTCGGCCTGCGCCGCCGAAGCCATGCGTAGGAGTGAGATCGACCGATACCAGATCAAGAACCCTCCAATAGAGCATCCAGTATCCGCTTTGGATCATTGGTGGTAATTGATGTCACCCCGAAATGGGCCATACGAATCGCTTCTTTCTCATCGTTCACGGTCCATACGTTGAGCTCCAAATCGGATTTCTTTAGAGCTCGACTGAGCTCTTGGGATATGCCTTGGCCCGATTGACCTCCAAAGCCGTCCATCCCCAAGCTCTTAACTTTAGCGACAATGCGGTTTACCGAGGGCACGAACAACCCGCCTTCGCCTTCATTTAGCTCAGAAAGCCAGTAAGCCTTAATCGAAGGCCGGAGCTGCTTCAACCTAGCCAGCGGATCATCGTTAAAGGATATCACTATAATTCGCTCCCAGATCGCAGGCCCAATTTCATCTATGGCTTCCAACAATGGCTCCACAATTTCGTCGCCGCACTTGATCTCGACAACCCATAGAAGATTATTTGGCCCTTCGATCAAAGCGTCTTTAAGTAGTGGGATCCCCATCCCCTTCCAAGCGGGATTCTTCCACGAACCGACATCGAGCGAGCGCAGATCCTCCCATTCGTGTTTTGCAATTTCTAGATTCTTTTCTGCGACTCGTTTTGTATCGTAATCGTGTATACAAGCCACCTGACCGTCTTTCGTCAAATGGACATCGCACTCTATACCATCGGCCCCACTCTCCCACCCCAATCTAAAAGCGGCGAGCGTGTTCTCCGGAGCCCGTTCTGAATAGCCTCGATGGGCAATGACCAGCGGGCGATCCATTTCGTCTAAGCGGTTATCAACTCTAGGGCTTGCAACCGCTCGACAACAACCCGAAAAGCGCTACTGAAACGCTTAGGGGTGTATTCGATACGCTCGAGCAAATTGCTCCAAGTCATCCACTCGCCCACCTCGATTTCCTCTAGATTAAGCCGGAACGGGCCGCTTCCTCGCACTCGATAAATCTCGATAAACTCCTGTCCGGTCGCCTCGCTGGGATTCAGCTTGAAAAGGAATTCCATGTCCTCGCTGGGCTGCCAGCCAAGTTCCTCATCCAGCTCGCGGTGGGCTGCCTCAAGATACGTCTCTCCCGTATCCAAATGTCCAGTGCAAGATGCGTCCCAGGCTCCGGGCCAAGTATCCTTGCTGGCCGATCGCTTCTGCATAAAAATCTCGTTTTCGTCGTTGAAGACAAGCACATGCACCGCCCGGTGCTTTAAACCTCGAGCATGAACTTCGGATCTCGGCTTCTGGCCGATCACATTATCGAATGCGTCTACGATGTCGAAAATATCTTCTTGCATGGAATTTGCTTAGTCGAAAGCGTTTGAAACCTACCCACAAGGAACGCTGGGATCAGGAAAATTACGAGCCCTTTTATCAACTTTCTCCTATGGCCAAAATTCCCATCGAAATTATCGCCGAAGCTCTCAACAGCAACAACCTCGATCAGGACACCATCTCCAAGGTGATGAACGACATTGCCCACATGGCCCAAGTTCTCGCCGATGAGGAAAAGGCCCAACGCGAACCGCCGGTGAAGAAGCAATTCATTATCGCGGTTAGCGACCCCCGAGGCACGCTTCCAGATGAAGACTACGTGGGATGGGTACTGCAGATCCCGGAATCCGATAACCCCGGCACGACAATTGAGCGTGTTAAACGAGCGGCCTACGAATACAATATTTCCAAGAAGGGCCGCAAATACCCAGTCAAAAGTATTGGCGAGGCTTGCGAAGCGATTGGCGCCAAGTTTCAGAAAGAGCAATCGGTGACTATCAAAACGAAGCTACCGGTGACCGTGCTGAGAACTGACAACGTCTTGCCCAAAATCGAGGAGGAATGAATCCAAGAAGGGGCAAATCCTAATCACCCTCAAGGTAGGGAGGATCGACTCTATCCTCCAATTCGATCACGACCAACTAAGGGTACGCTTGGGTAGTACTGCTACCGGACAGGTAATTAACTCTGCCCTGCTTCGGTGGACTGAGCCAGTCCTCCCTACCCCGTTGGGTCTGTACCCTCAGCAGTTCGTCCCAGAGGAAATGAAAACCTGGCAGGCCCAGGGGTTATCATTCCACTTCGGTTTCCAAGCACTTGGCTTTTTGCCTTCCCGCTCTTTCTCGCGTCGGGCTTTTTCCCTAATCTGGTGCTGCTTTCGATTTTCTCGGAAGACAGGCAATTGCTCATGTGAGAGATGCTGCTCGATCGCGATAGCCCGCTCGTCCATGAGGGCTCGAAATTCCGGCTCCATACTTTTATTCAATTCCTTCATGGCCTCACCGAATTTGGCGATTTCCTGTCTAACCAGGGGTACCTGATCTTCGGTAAGCTCCAAAGAACGCTCTAGTCGGGATGTCATTCGATCAACTTGGACCCGGTAAATGTCTCTAGGAGTCCTGTGAGGGCGGTCGTGAGCTTGCTTCAAGTAGAAGATCGTACTGCCAATGCCAAAGAGACTGCCGATCGCGAAAACGATCAACAGAATGAAAATAGCCCCGAACTTCGATTTTTCGCTCATAAGTATTGCGACCAATCCTCTCCAACCATGGCCTCTTCGAAGTTCTCGACGACTTCTATTTCGCTCCCCGTCAAATCGCTAACTTCCACGTTGAAGCTGGAAACAATCGCCAGCAACGCGGCGCCGCCGAGCCCAGCCCCAAGCGAAATTCTGGAGACCGGCTTCGCGAACAACTCCAGAATTCCGTCCAGCAATCCCATTTCTTCCACTCCGAAGGGACGAACAGGCGAACGCAATTCGACCTCTAGCTGCGACCGAACGAAGGCCCGCACATCGATCGCAGGTGGCGATTCCGAACGGCTCTCGCTTACAATTTCAGCCCAGGAGTGTGGTGTCTGTTTCTTTTCCAAGTCCATGTTCAATTAGTATTTTCCTTAGTTTCTTCCGGGCGCGAAAGCTCTTGACCTTAGTTTTCGAGAGGCCCCAACCCATCTCGTCGGCTATATCGGCTATGGGCAGTTCCTCGAGGTATTGCAACGTAAGGATTTGGCGATCGTCAAGGGGAAGCAAAGCCAGAATCTTCTGGGCCTGCTCTGTCATTTCAAAAGTACGCCGCTGATCCGCCTTCTCTGACAACGTACCGAGAACGAAATCGGTTTCCTCCGTGTTGTCTACGGCGATCGACGCGGGATTGCGGGAATTCTTCCTGAAATAGTCGTAACCAGTGTTGTACGCGATCTTGCGCAACCAGTTCTCGAAAGGCGCGGTTGGCTCCCAAGAGCTCAGTTTTCTAAAGCACTTGATAAAAGCCTCTTGAACCAGGTCCTCGAGATCGGCCCTATACGGGCAAAAACGGTAGAGGCAGCGCGACAGCATCGTTTGATGGCGGCGAACGATCTCGTCAAAGGCGGATAAATCCCCATCGAGCGAGGCGCTCACAAGCTCTTGATCTGTCGCAGCATCGTAGTCGCACATGAAGGTTGGCAAGTCCGGTTCGTAACGATTCTGAAGTGTAATTGGCGAATTGCTCTTGGCGAGCGAAACTTCACCCCAACTGACTGCAGCCGCTAAGCCCATTTGCCCGAAACCTCCTTTTCGGAAGGCGACTTCCGAAACTGATAATCAGTCAAAACCTGTCCGTTGCCGAAATGTTGCCCGAAAATTCTCGGAGGGCGCATGAAAAACTGTCTCTGTTTCGTAACAAAACACATGAGCTGCCGACTTTTCAAACGCGAGACCTTCAATAGAAGTTACACCTGTAGGCATGATGAACGCGAAGTCCTTCGGATTAACAAATTCCATTGCCTTAAGCCCGGCTTATTTTAACATATTTTTACACAATCAGCCCTAGAAAAAACAACAACCCGCAAGACGCCAAATCAGAGCTATGGACAAAACAGCCGCCAAACTGCACACTACGCTAACCGTACGATTAAACGAAGGCGATCCCGAAGCGAAACGGGAAGAGATACGCCGCTACTTCCATGCAACCTTTGATGCTTACGAAACGCTTTTCGAGACACTCGTAGACCCTGAGGCCTATTACCGAAGAGCCGATCCGCTCCGACATCCGCTCATTTTCTACTTCGGTCACACTGCCACGTTTTTCACGAACAAGCTCGTACTCGGAAAATTCCTGCAGCAACGCATCAACCCGAATTTCGAATCCCAATTTGCCATCGGAGTCGACGAGATGTCCTGGGATGATTTAAACGAGGCCCACTACGATTGGCCGAAAGTCGAAGAGGTAACGGAATACCGTAATCAGGTTCGGGCGGCCATAAACCAGCTCATCGATGACACACCCCTTACTTTGCCCGTCGACTGGAACAGTCTCTACTGGGTAATCATGATGGGTATTGAACATGAACGCATTCATTTGGAAACCAGTTCGGTACTCATCAGGCAGCTACCCACCGATCTACTCGACGAGAAGCATCCGGCTTGGGCGATTTGCGAAGAACTCGAAAGCGCCCCCCCCGCGAACGAGCTTATATCTGTTCCCGGAAGCTCAGTCCAACAAGGCAAATCCGAAAACGACGGCCTCTACGGTTGGGATAACGAGTATGGCAACTACACATCCGATGTGGCCGAGTTCAACGCTTCAAAATACCTAGTCTCTAATCGGGAGTTTCTCGAGTTCATAGAAGACGACGGGTACGAAAAGGAGAGCTACTGGACTCCGGAAGGATGGAACTGGGTCCAGTACAAGAACGCTAAACATCCACTTTTTTGGATTCGCTCTGAAGATGGATCTTATCGGTTGCGAACCATGCTCAAGGAAATCGATATGCCATGGGCGTGGCCTGCGGAAACGAACTACCTAGAAGCCAAAGCCTTTTGCAATTGGAAAAGCTCGAAGACTGGAGAGCCCGTGCGCCTTCCGACTGAAGAAGAATGGTATCGTCTCATTGACTACACGGAAACGCCAGACGCGCTTGATTGGGAGAAAACTCCGGGCAATTTAAACTTGGAAGATGCCGCTTCCTCCGTGCCAGTGGATCGCTACCCATTCGGGCAAGGCTTTTACGATATTATTGGAAACGTATGGCAGCACACGGAAACGCCTATCCGCGGTCTACCTGGATTCGAGGTGCATCCGCTCTACGACGATTTCTCCACGCCGACTTTCGACACCAAGCATAATCTAATCAAGGGCGGTTCCTGGATCTCAACGGGCAATGAGATTCTCAGAGCCTCGCGCTACGCGTTTCGGCGCCACTTCTATCAACACGCCGGATTTCGCTACATCACTTCCGATGCCGCGGTCGAGATTCCAGACGACACCTACGAAACCGATCCAGAAGTCATACCGTATTGCGAACTTCACTACGGCGATGAATATTTTGGAGTAGACAACTATCCAGAGAAATTGGCCCAAATCGCCCTCAAATACGCTCAAGGCAAACAGAAGGGCAAAGCTCTCAATGTGGGGTGCAAAACCGGACGATCCGCATTCGAGCTAGCGGTAGAGTTCGAAAATGTCACAGGCATCGATTTCACCGCTCGAATGATCCGCATCGGCGTGGACCTCAAGGACAAGGGCTATACCCAGTATGTCCTGCCCGAAGAAGGGGAAATCGTTTCTTACCATCAGAAGAATCTCCAGGAACTCGGCCTCGACGGAGCTCGAAGCAAAGTCGAGTTCATGCAGGCCGATATATCCAATATGAAAGATCTATTTTCCGGATACGATCTCATACTGGTGGATTCGACTCTGGAAAGCGCCTATAACCCGAGGAAATTCTTGGAAGGCGTTCACAGGCGGTTGAATTCGAATGGGCTTTTGATCATCGCTTCTAGCTACGCTTGGGACGAGTCCAAGACGGATCGAAATCAATGGCTTGGCGGATTCAAGGTGGATGGTGAAAACACCACTACTCTCGATGCCTTGGAAAGCCTGCTATCGCCAAATTTCAAACGAATCGAGGAGCCTATCGACGTTGATCAGGTAATCCGAAAAACGAGACGGACCTTCGATCACAACGTGCTCCAGGTAACGATTTGGGAACGAGATTAGCGAATAGCGAATCTAGCGATATTGCGGCAGCTTGGAGACAAGCAGCCTTAGCCTAATTTCCAACTAGCCCTGCATATGGTGGAGGTGACTTTCCCTGGCCAGCCGAATTGGTAGGCCGGCTATCGGCCAAAGCGGAGGACCGGTTCGGTCCTCCAACAATCGGAAAAAGAGGATCTGGCCGATCTTCTCTACCAGACTCAACCACCCGTCTATGTAGATAAACATTAATGAAGGAGCGGCTTTGTGCCGCGATCCAAAACAAACGATATCGCGGCATAAAGCCGCTCCTAAGGAATTGAAAGTTGCTGATCCAAAGGGCTTGCTATGGGACCCGCAACGCCACCACCAAAACCTCAAATCGCCTAGCGATTCTCTAGCGCGTAGATCTCAAAAAGCCCGATACTCGACTCGCCCAATGCGCCGTTCAACCTTCAACATCTCCCTCGCCGTTCTTGATTCGAGTCACAAATGTTAGTTCTCCGGTTCCCGAGTCTCGGGAAAAAATGGCGATGGCATCGTCATTCATAGCAGCCACGTACAGAAATAGCCCGTCAGGTGAAATCGCCATGTCGTAGCTTCCATCGATCCCGTCCACCCTATCCAAATCGTCAAATTGGGCATCGACGAACACCAGCTCCTCGAGTGGCTCGGGAGGAGGATCGTCATCTTGACCAAAGACAAAGGCCGAGACAGCGCTTGATAGGCAAAGCGTCGTTTTCAGCAGTCTTCTAGGCAATTTTGGCTTCATTCTTCGATGCACGCGCATGCTTTGCAACCGGCGTGCCCAAATGCCTGTTTTCGATGATCTTTTACCAAATAAAGCCCTGGCAATAGAACTCCTTTAATCTCAGATTCACAGTTGCCAAGTCACGCCCCCTACCCTCTCATTTCATGTTTTCATGAGAGCTAAGGAGTTCTATTTGCACACCTCCAATCGCATCGAGTTGCTAGCCAAGCAACTGGCGCTTATAGCCCAAGAACGACCCTTGCCTGGACCGCTTGATCAGGAAACAGTCATGACGCTGAACACCGGCATGGCAAAGTGGCTGAGATTTGAGATCGCCCGCAACACTGGTATCGCATTCGGCTGGGAGTTCCCCTTCCCCAATCTGCTCTTTAAGAGAATCGCGGCTGGCTACGAATCAAGGTTTGCCGATTGCGTAGACTACGACGAGGCCCGAGCCCAATGGGAGATCTACGATCTGCTTTATCAGATCGATTCCGAACTAGAGTTCTCGCTCATCAGCGCCTACAGCCGACGCAGCTCCGGGCACCGTTTGCGTTTAGCCGCAAAACTGGCGAGCCTGTACGGCAAGTACTTGCTATACCGGCCAGAGAAAATTGTAGCCTGGGAGTCCGGTGACGGTAAAAGAGACTGGCAAGGAGAGCTTTGGCGACGACTCTGCCGCCGAATTTATGGAAATAGACCTCCCTACCGTCATACCGCGTCCCTGTGGGATCTTCTGAGAAGGTCTCCCAATAAGCGATCGAAGGGTGATATCGACCTCTGGCCCGGCCGCATTTCCGTTTTCGGAGTGTCCTCCCTTCCGCCCGTCTATTTGGACCTGCTAGAAGCCGTATCCTATGAACGACCGGTACACATTTTCCTTCTACAGCCCACGGATCTCTATTGGGCCGATCTGAAATCGAAAAAGAGCATCGCTAAATCCTCGCGCAAACATCCCTCCGTAGACGATTCACTTTCCTCTGATCTACCCGAAGAACTTTTCGATGTCGGGAACCCCTTGCTGCCCGCGCTCGGCAAACAAGGACAAGCTTTTTTGGACCTCATTTTAGACAAGGACCCTATCCACGACGACTCTCTATTCGAGCAACCGGATCCCTCGACGCAGCTAGGCTGTTTCCATTCCGATGTCTTCACCCTGGAAAACCGCAAATCCGATGAACCCCAATCGTACCCGTTCCCGCCATACGACGGATCCATCCAAATACACAGCAGTTCCAACGCCAGGCGCGAAGTGGAAGCTCTTTGGGACTACCTTGTAGATTGCTTCGCCAAAGACACCGACCTGAAAGCTAGCGATATACTCGTAATGGCTCCCGACATACAAGTCTACGCCAGCCATCTGCAATCCGTATTTGAACAGGGGAAAAGCTCCGGCATGGACATACCTCTTTCCGTTGCAGATCGCTATGGGCCTAGGGAATCAAACTTTCTCTCAGGAATAATAAGCCTTTTAAAACTGGTATCCGCTAGAGCTTCAGTCGCGGAAATCCTCGATATCCTTAAAGCCCCAATTGTACATCAAGCATTCGATTTCGACGAATGCGAAATAGAGACAATCGAAAATTGGATACGCGAGTCCAAAACGGTCTGGGGATGGGACGCGGATCATCGAGCTTCCTTCAACGCATTTGCCACTGACCGAAATACTTGGAAAGAGCTTCGAAGTCGTCTAACCGCGGGAATCGCGTTCAACGATGAATCGATTCTCGTTCGAGGCGGAATTTCTCCTCTCCCTGACGTCGAAGGTGCGGCGACGCAGACCGCCGGACGCTTTATTGAATTTCTCGATTTCCTGGAAGAAATCTATCGGTTTGGAGGATCGTCGGATACCGTTTCCGGCTGGAGCCGCAGGCTCGGCTCCCTTTTCGAGCAGCTCTTCCCTGAAGACCGAATCGAGTCGTTACGCTATTTTGGAGCTCTCGCCACACTGCAATCCACTCTACCCGAATCCTCTTCCGTGATTGTCGACGGAAGAGATGCGGTTTCCAGTGTCTCAGAGGCCCTCGAACGCAACGATCCGTCCACGGGATTCTTGTCGGGTCGCATCACTTGCTGTTCACTCAAGCCCATGCGCAGCATTCCCGCCAAGCGGATGTGCCTGCTTGGCATGAACCATGAGCAATTCCCTCGCCGACCAAACCATCTCCCTTTCGACCTTCTCGTCAGCCAGCCCCGCCGGGGCGACCGCAATCCCAAAGAAGAAGACAAGCAGTATTTTCTGGAAACCCTACTTTCCGCGCGAGACGGGCTGTTTGTCAGCTACCAAGGCATCTCCCCGGTAAACGAGAATCCCAAGGAGCCCTCCAATGTGGTATCGCTACTAATGGACTATCTGGATACGGCTTCGAGGGCCTCCGGAAATGCTTCTCGAGTAGTGAAGCACAAAAGGCAATCCTACGATCCTGACTACTTTTCGGATTCGACCCTTTTCACTTATTCCGACTCCAGAGCTCGAAAGTCGCTATCCTACCTCAGAAGCGGCGATCGGCGTCCCTCACCTCCAACTTCCGAGAAACGGGTGCCACAACTTGACGTGACTGATCTTAACACGATCTCCATAGATTCGCTCATCCGCTTTTATAAAGATCCATCCAGATTCTTCATTCAATCTGTTGCCGGGGGGCGCTTTGTGGAACGCGAAGAACTCTGGCTCGAAACCGACCGGATAAACCAGGATCCGCTAGACCGTTACCGAATTCGCAAGCGCTTCGCGGAGGCCATCCAATCCGGCCGTCCCATAGATTCCGTCCGCCCCGACTTGATTTCCGCGCTCAAGCTTCTTCCTCCCGGCCACCTGGGCAAGTTCGCATTCGATTCCATTCGCGAGCAAGCTAGGCTCATCGATTCCCTCTGGGCAGCAAGCGAGTCCATCCGTCCCGACTATTTCGAATATTTCGATCTCGCGATAGGCGTTTATCGATTGCATGGAAGGCTTCGCCTTAACGCGAATCAAGGCTTCAACTACATATTGGTCCCGGGAAAACTGAATGGCAGAGCCCGAATTGAAACCTGGATTTGCCATCTACTAGTCAACTCTTTGCGATCGGTCGAGACGCGTGTATACTCGCTCGATGAAAGCGAATCCGCTCTAGCCTACTCTCCTCCAGACAATCCTACGGCCCTCCTCCAAGTCCTCATGGAGATCTTTCGGTCTGGTCAAACCCAGCCCATTCCGCTCAAAACCGAAACCAGTTGGGATGCCTTTACGAAGGCGTCCAAGAATCAATCACCTTTAGAAGGTCTACCGTTTATCGAAACGCTTTGCTCGCTCAGCCAAAATATCCGCGAGCAAGCTGAGGATTCGGAAATCTTTCGCTCCGGGAGCAAATGGACCCAATATGATCGAGCCTGCTTCGGCGAATCGCCCTCGTTCGACTCGGATTACGGAAAATTGGCTCTCAAAATCTGGCAGCCCTACACAGAACACCTTGGCTCCCTATGATCGCCATGAGTAAAGGGGTAACGCTAATCGAAGCCAGCGCAGGCACCGGCAAGACTTATACGCTTTGCCGGATCATCCTTCGCCTCATCATTTCCGAAAATATCCCCATCGATCGGATACTCGCTATCACTTTTACCCAGGCGGCAACTGAAGAGCTAAACAGCCGGATCCGTAATCTATTAAGGGATTCGTTAGAACAACTCGAGAGCCGGAATATAACGGATGAGTCTCTGCAAAATATCCTAGATCAGCCATCTATAGAAGCGTCTGTCGCCGGCCAAAGGCTGAATAATAGTTTGCAGCTTTTCGATGAGGCCACCATCGCCACTATCCACGGATTTTGCAAACGCTGCTTGGAAACCCTCTCATTAGAGTCCGGCGTTCCTTTCGATGCAGCTCTCGAGCCAATCGATGATGAATTGATTTCCCAGCTTAAGGATGAGTTCATTCGTATCCATATACTAGAACGCTCTTATCTGCTAACTCTCGCATACCACTCTACACCTCGCTACTCTACGAAATTCAAAACGGTTGCCAAGGAATCAGCATCTCACCCATACGCTCGCATTAGACCAGAACCGCAGACAGTCGATTACGGGCTATTCGACACCGCTTTTGGCGACATCCAAAATGGCGTTGAATCGCTTCTAGACCGCGCGGTAGACCTGATCCCCTCACTGAAAACCAACAGCCGATTCGCCAAACGTCTAAGCGAGCCGTTGGAGAGCAACCAACTAGTTTCTCTAGCTCATCGAAAGCGCCCACTCGTTGAGGATCTCAAACTAATCGAGGACCTATCTCTCTCTTCCTGGCTCAAAGCGATTAAGAAGGCCCATAAAGATTTAGATCCTCCTGAAGTCTGCAGGGCCATCGAATTGTTCTTGGCCCAGATTGGAAACGCTATAGACGGACTTGTCTGGGAGTATCGCGAGTGGCTTTTCCGATTACTGAGCCAAGAAAAGGAGCGTCGAAATATTATTTCGTTCAACGACTTGATTCATTTGCTACACAAGACCCTGCGATCGGACGCGGACGCTTCTCTCGCCGATCTCATCCGTAATCAATATGATGCCGCTCTCGTCGATGAATTCCAGGACACCGATCCCATACAATACGAGATCGTTCAGCATCTATTCGGAGATGGATCGAAATTCCTGTTCTATATTGGTGATCCCAAGCAGGCGATCTACCGATTCCGTGGCGCAGACATTTTCGCCTATTTCCAGGCTACCGAGCATAGCGGCGACCGGCTTACTCAATTATCAAGGAACTATCGTTCTACGCCAAATCTCATCTCCGCGGTCAACGCCATCTTTTCGTCATCGATTGACGGTTTCGGCAGCAATCGTATCCGTTTTTACCCTTCTGATTCATTTAAGACGCACGATTCAGATCGAGGGCTTCAATTCCGGGCAATCGAGTTCAATCGACCTGACCTGAAGACCCGAGCCAACCTAGCCGCCGACCTCGCCCGGGCAAGCGCCACTCAGCTTTCCAAGCGAATCAATAATGAACCTGGCTTTGATCCCGGCGAGGTGGCATTTCTTGTATCCAAAAATCAGGAAGCGGACATTCTGCATAGGGAATTAGCCCTGAAAGGCATAGATTCGGTTATCCGTTCCGACAAAAGCGTTTTCCAAACGGATTCGGTGGATATCGTACTGCAACTTCTGGAGGCCGTAGCCCATCCTTCCCGGCAGCCCATCGTCAAAGCGCTTCTTCTGACGCCGATCTGCGGGAAATCCTGGGACGACCTGCTCAACGAGATAGCAGCTGAGGAAACTCACAAGATTCTCGATTTCCTCCATCAATGGTCACGCGAATGGTATTCATCAGACTTCGACGCTCAGTTTCAGAAGTTTCTCGCTCTAACCGGAGCGGAGAATCGGCTCTTAGAGAATCCGGAAGGAGAGCGGCTCTATACCGATCTCTGTCAACTAAGCGAACTGCTGCAAAGCGAGGCCATCTCTAGACTTACGTCGCCTTCCCACTTATCGAACTGGCTCATCAGCATGCGGGAAGAGAATGTATCCAATCGCGAGGACTGGCAATCCCGATTGCGATCCGACGAAGGTAAACCGCAAATCATCACGATTCATAAAAGCAAGGGTTTGCAGTTTCCGATAGTCATATGCCCATTCTTGAGCGGACTTCGAACGAAAACATCCAAAGAACTTGCTCTGTATCACGATAGCAACAGCGCGGACTCTTTAGTCATTGATCTCAATCCACAAGACGACGCTTCCGCCACCATTAAATCCGAGAAAGAAGAGTACGCTGAGCACCTGCGATTAATCTATGTCGCCCTAACGAGAGCAGCCGAGGAGTGCCTCGTTTATCTGTATCCAGAAGATCAATTAAGAGACAAAGAGCCCTCATCAATCAGTCGGCTTTTCCTGGGTACCGAAAACGCCAGAACAGCTCGGGCTAACAAAAATCTAGCCCTATCCATGGCCGCCAAACTTGAATCGCTTCAACCGGAAGCTATCGATTTCGAGACATTGCGATTCGCGGATGTTGAAAGTGAAGACACGCTAGTTCTCCAAAAGCGAAATAACGATTCCCATCCTAGGCCACTACCCATTCCGGTTAAAGCATCTCCGCTCGAAAAGAGTGTGCTTAGCTTCTCAACCATTACTAGGATCGCTAACTTCGAATCCAGCGATACTGCAGAGATCGAGTTCGACGAACCTAACATTGTAGAAGATTCGGAAGAGATTGCAATCGTCGATGGTCAGGAAAGCAGTATAGGCCCTTCAATATTTACGCTACCTAAAGGGGCCATAACTGGCAACTTGCTTCACGCCATTCTGGAATCCATCGACTTTCAGAATCCTGATGCCATTCAAGGCACGGTCGAGCAAGCATTCCAGAAAATCCAGTTCGGTAATGAAGATCATCTGCCTGCCGTAGCAGCCCACATCCGTTCCTTGTTAACGATTCCCCTGGAACAACGATTTTCACTCAATCAAATATCATCTCAAAATCGAGTCGCCGAGCTAGAATTCGCCTTTCCAACGAGCGACAATCCACTGCCGAGAATCGCTCGAGCCTTACGTGATCACGCGGGCCTTCCCATAACTAAAAGCTGGATTGACTCCATGAGCCTAGAACAGGCGCCTATACGCTCTTCGTATTTGCGCGGCTTCATAGATCTTGTCATCTATTTTCAAGGACAATTCTATATCTTGGATTGGAAGTCTAATTTCTTGGGCCACCAAATCAGCGATTATAGCGAATCCGCTCTCGTTGAAGAAATGGAAGGCTCCGACTACTTTCTTCAATATTGCCTCTATGCGGTTGCCCTCAAGCGATACTTGGAGCGCAAGTATCCCACCAATGACTATTACCAATATTTCGGAGGAGCCTTCTACCTTTTTATAAGAGGAATCAACCCGCATGGGCAGGAGGGAATATTCTTCGATCGCCCGAACCGGGAACTATTGGATGCTCTCGACGAAGCGCTAACGGGGCCATGAATTCCATTCAACCAGATCAACTTGAACGAGCGCTGCGGTACGAGCCTTTTGCTGCATCGGATCGCGTGTTTTGCAGGCTCCTGAAAGAATCCTTTTCAGAAGAGAATGCGTTCGTACTAGCAGCCGCTTCTTTGTGCCTCTCTGCAGTCCGCGAAGGACATTCTTTCTTCGACCTGGAAAGCCCCGAACTACCCGAGCTATTATGCGAAACCCTTGGAAACGCTTGGCCAACGGTAGCTGAATGGGTCTCTATTGCTGAAAGCAGCTACTCAATCGGTCGCCCTTCGGACGACAACCCGCTCATTCTCGACGGTGAATCCGCCCTTTATATCCATCGCTATTTCACATACGAGACAGAACTCGCAAACAAGGTCTCCACCAAAGCCAGCCAACTGGTTCCTACCAGCTTGGCATGCTCTAACTCTTCACCCATCTCAGAAAGCATGCAAGCCGAAGCAGTAGAGAAGGCGCTGAAAACCCGTTTCTACCTGATTTCTGGTGGACCCGGAACAGGGAAGACAACTACTGTTTTAGCCTATCTGGTTGAGTGCATTCAAGGATTGGATCTATCTAATCCCTTGCGAATCGCTGTAGCAGCTCCAACCGGAAAGGCCGCAGCCAGAGTCTCAAATTCAATCAGAGATGGTCTGACTCGTTTCGACTTGGAGGGTTCTGTAGAAAAGAAGATCCTATCTATTCCTTGCCTGACCATACATCGGCTTCTGGAAGCTATTCCGGGAAAGACAAGCTTTCGTCGAAACCAAAATCGCCCATTGGAATACGACATTCTGATAGTCGACGAATCCTCTATGATTGATCTCCCGCTCATGAGAAAACTCATGGATGCTGTGCCCGAAGATTCCTCGATTCTACTTCTGGGTGACGACAATCAGCTTTCATCAGTAGAGGTTGGTTCCGTATTCGGCGATCTAGTTAGATCGACGAGTAATCACCAAAGCCCGCTATTCGGGAAATCCACTCATTTGACAAAAACCTTCCGCTTTACACCGAATAGCTCTATATTCAGACTTTGCCAGGCCTGCAACGACGGCCATTCAGAAAATTTCCGAGCGATTCTAGAGGGAAAGCAAAACGACCTTAACTTTCAAACCCTCAAAAAAACGGCTAACCCAAGTTTGGCTTCGGTATTGAATCTCGCGGAAGAGGCATTTCGGCACCGCGCCCAATCGGAAAATCTCGCCGAAGCATTCGGACAATTATCACAATTCATTGTATTAGCCCCTCTCAACCACGGTCCTTTTGGCGCCAATACTATCAATCGATTGACTGAAGAAAAAATTCGCCGGCAGCATGGCCTAGCGTCTGTAGAATTCTATTCCGGACAACCACTGCTTGTATTGGAAAATAATTACGATCTGGGCCTATTCAATGGCGATCTTGGCATAGTTTGGCCCGACGAATCCGGTGAGCTATTCGCCTGGTTCAACGACTCTGAAGGAGCATATCAAAAGATTCGAACAAGCTGGATCCCCAGGCATTCGACCGCCCATTGCTTGACGATCCACAAGAGCCAAGGATCCGAGTTCGAACACGTCGCGGGTGTATTCTCTCCGGAAGACACCGAATTTGTTACTCGCGAATTGATTTACACCTGTGTGAGCCGGGCAAAAAGCGAGGTCACTCTCTTCGGAAATATTGACGCTCTCTGCGCCGCGGTAAGCCGGAGAGTCAATCGAGCGACCCGTTTAGATAACCGCATACTGGAATCTGCTAAGAGTTTACAGTAGCGGACGATGTCGAATCGGCGCAGCTCACCACCCTGAGTCTATCGACGGGCCGAGCGCTTACTAAAGTAGCACAGGCATCCTGCCTGTACACAGAGGTTTAGATGACAGGCTGGGAAGCCAATCCTACCCTAAGGGCGTTAATCTTACAACTGAATAGCCTTTACTAACAGGGAGACTACTTCGAGCTGCGAAGCCGCCAGATATTCTAATTTCAAAGACGCTGGCGATGACTCAATCCGAGCGACTCGTTACCTCTAGCAAATGGTAACCAAACTGAGTCTTTACTGGACCCTGCACTTCGCCCACTGGAGCGGAGAATACCACTTCATCGAATTCCCTTACCATCATCCCAGGACCGAATTCTCCCAGATCGCCTCCGCTTCTGCCGGAGGGGCATTGCGAGTGCTCTTTAGCGAGATCGGCAAATTCAATGCCTCCTTCGATTTGCGATTTGAGCGCCTCGCACTCGGTTTCGGTGGACACGAGAATGTGTCGAGCTGTTGCTTTAGACATAAGGTTTACGCTTTTACAAGGTTGGCTTCACCCTCCAGCAGGATACGAAGGGCGTAAAGAACAAAAGCCGTGAAGATTTCAGGCAGCAGGTGATCTCACGCCTTCGTCCCGCCGTGGCGCAAGCCGAGCGTCCATGAAAGAAAAGTAGCAAAGGCATACTGCCTCTACGCAGAGCCAGAGACTACTTACTAGGCGTCGCCCTAGAAGCTATGCATGTTATGAGTCGGCACCCGCCAGACTGTCAAAGGTCGCCCTACCCATCGGCAGGTTTAGGGTGGTGAGTCACGTCGAACCAAGGTCGCGCGTTGAGGCATCAACCTGGCGATAAAAAATGCGGCTGCAGCCGTCTCTCAACCACAATCGCCTATTGTAGCGCTACCTAATCTCTAGGCAAACGCCTCTCAATCCGCTTGAAACTAAATGAATGTTTTAGATAAAGAAAGTACGAGTCCACGTACGCCTATGAATACCCGCAGAAGATTCCTCTCCTTGTCAACTCTCGGCGCTGTATCCGGCATCGGCGCATTGAGGGCGTTCGGCCAATCCAAACGTGTGGATGGGCCCATCATACTCTCAACCTGGAATTCAGGCATCCCCGCTAACGATCAAGCCTATCAGGTATTGCAAGAGGGAGGAAGCGTTCTCGATTGCGTGGAGAAAGGCGTGAACATTATCGAAAGCGACCCCAACAATCGGACAGTTGGCATCGGCGGATTTCCCGACGAGGAAGGACACGTGACGTTGGATGCCTGCATCATGGATGAACGGCAACGATGCGGATCCGTCGCGTTTCTTCAACATATTGAAAATCCCGTTTCCGTAGCTCGTAAGGTGATGGATGATACAAAGCACGTTATGCTGGTCGGACAAGGAGCCCTGAATTTCGCTCTGCGAAACGGTTTCGAAAAGAAGGTTTTGCTCACCGAGAAAACCTTGGCCGCTTGGAAGAAGCGCAAAGCGGAAGCTGAGGCGAGCGAGCCCGAAATTAATGTCGAGAATCACGACACCATAGGGCTGGTCGCCCGCGACGCCGAGGGAAACCTTGCCGGAGCCTGCACCACTAGCGGGGTTGCCATGAAGCTTCACGGGCGCGTCGGCGATTCGCCAATCATCGGGGCCGGACTTTATGTCGACAATGATGTGGGGGCTGCGGCAGCCACTGGATGGGGAGAAGCCGTTCTCGAAAACGCTGGCAGCGCGATGGTAGTTGAATTAATGCGACATGGAAGAACGCCTCAACAGGCTTGCAAAGAAATCGTCAACCGAATCGCCAAGAAGTTCGAGAACTGGAAAAACATACAAGTCGGTTTCATCGCCCTTAACAAAGCAGGCCAGATTGGGGCTTTCGCGATCCAATCAGGATTCAAATACGCCCACCACTCCGCGGGAAAGAATCAACTTATCAAATCGACGAGTCTTCTAAACAAGGCCTAGGTTCGAAGCGGGTTAGATCGTTTTCTCTACACAAACGTCTACGGGCATTCGAGGTAGCGGGCGATCTCCGAGCACGCATGATATTTTGTCCTAAGTGGTCCCGCAGTCGCACGTAAGCGTCAACTTAAGTCACTTTTGCTGTAGGAAGCTCGCTTGCGAGCGAATCAACCTGGGTCCACTCCAGTGAAACGATAGCTCACAAGCGAGCTTCCTGCAGCGAGAAATCGGCGTTGCTTAGTTAAGTTGACGTCAATCCGCAGTCGCGGGAAGCTCGGCCGCTACCAAATTTAGCGATCATTCGACTACCTCGAAGCGCTATCCATCTCCCTACTTACCCCTGGTTTGCCAGCGCTTCATCAAGACGATATTGCGTTTGAGCACATCTATCTGGTCCGGGGATCGGCTTTGCGAGTTAACGTAAACCGCCATATCGCTGTCGTACATGGCTTCCGACTCCCGACCTTGATCGCCACTTTCCTCGATCCAAGTATCCAGCATTGCCCTCATAGACAGCAACTTCTGCTGATACTCGGGATCATCGGCTAGGTTCCGAATTTCATGGGGATCATTTCTCAAATCATAGAGCTCCTCTTCAGGACGCTTCGGCTGGAAAATACAAGCTTGAACTTCCGTCAACTTCTTGGCTTCGAACAGCGAACGCAAAGCGACGACAATGCTCTTCTGATCCTTGTATCGATTGGGTTGCATGTGCGGTCGGTTCGGGAGGAAATTGCGTATGTACTTGAATTCCTGAGTACGCACGCAGCGCATGTATTCGACAGTTTCGTCACATCGATCGCGAGCGGAATAGATGGCTGAGCGCGGCTCGTACTGATCGCTCAGAATATCTTTGGCCTGCATGTAGTCCGGAACGTCGATCCCCGCCAGTCCAAGAGAAAGGGCGGCTATATCGATGTGCTCAACCAAGTCGTCTCTGACTTGCCCCTTTTCGATTCCCGGACCTGCGATAATTAAGGGCACATGGATCCCTTCCTCGTAAAGGAACTGCTTTCCACGAGCATGGCTAATTCCATGATCGGTCATGAAAAGGACCACGGTGTTCTCTAGGTCTCCCTCCGATCGCAGCCGAGCCAAGATATCTCCTACAAACTTATCAGTCAATTTGACGCTATCCAGATAGGCCGCCCAATCCTCCCGCAAAACGGGATGATCGGGATAGTAAGGCGGCAGGGTGACCTTAGCCGGGTCTACGCTTTCGCCAAACAGTTCCTTCATCCGTTTAGCGAACTGACGGCTCTGCTCGATATTGCCTCCTCGATGCTTGCCTCCGGGCAAATGGATCTGGGCGAAGAAAGGCTGGCCGGGCGAACGCTTGCCCCAGTCAGGATCGTCGTACATGCCGCGGTCCCACTCGAAATTGTAATCCGTCTTGCCCCCCGAGTCCCTTCCTTTGTTCGGCCATCCGGTAATCGCGGTATGGTATCCAGCTTCTTGAAACATTTCTGGCACGGGTCGAACAGGATCCGGCAAGCGGATTTTCAATTCCCCGCGTCCACTACGGTGATGATGTGATCCGATAGTGGTCTGATACATCCCAGTGATGAATGCCGATCGGTTGGTCGAGCAAACGGGAGCGGTTACGAATGCCTTGGAAAAACGAAGGCCAGAATCCGCCAAAGCGTCCAAATGGGGTGTCTCAATCGTCTCCTCCCCGTAGCAGGAAAGGTTGGCCGACATGTCGTCGATAATGATCCAGACTATATTAGGGCGATCGGCCGATACAGCTACGCTAGCGATCAGCCAGCCCAGCAGGGTCAAGATAGTTGATTTGAATGGGGACATAGGAAACTCAGTTGGGACTTTAGCAATTCGTATCCGGAAAACGAATCCCTACAAGAAAGTGCGGTCCAAGCAAGCGGATTCCTCGTGTGTACTGATCGCCATCTCCAAATCGAGCGGACTGAGATCCTCATGACGAGCTGTGAGTATTCGAGGTAGCGAGCGATCTCCGAGCACCCATTCGAAAAGTAGCACAAGACTCCGCCTGTACGCAAAGGTAGGGAAATAACAGGCTGGAAACCTATTCTAACCCTCTTGGGAACCTGGAAGTCTTTATCCAAAACGCTTCAATCCGTCAGATCGAAGCGAGCCAGGCTGGTTTTTGTTGAGGTATCTATCGCTGTTTCCCCTGACAAGAATATGCGGCTTGCCTCGATCCCTTCGGTAGCCAAATTATCGAATTTCGCTTCTTCGGTATTATTCGGCTCGGTCGTAAAACATTCGCCATTTAGCATGAAATAAAATAGCAAGTCACGTTATCTGTTGCCTACTGCCTTTTTTTTTCCGAGCAAGCAATCCAGTGAACTTCAAAGCGGTGATCTGGGACATGGATGGACTCTTGCTCGACTCGGAGAGGATTTCTCACGATTCTTGGCTGAGTGCCCGCCGCTCTCTTGGGGTGGAAATCCATGAAGACGTTTTTCGAAGCATAATCGGACTGAACAGCCGGACCAGTCGTAAAACGCTAGACGATCAAATCGGCGAGGTCGTCGATTTAGATCGCTTGATCTACACCGCTAACGAAATCTATCAGGAGCGAGTATCCAAAGGCATACCTCTTAAGACAGGTGCCAGAACCTGCGTCGAATGGCTCCACCGCAACGCGATACGGCAAAGTGTAGCCACTTCAACAAAGCAAGCCCTTGCCAAGAAGAAGCTTGAGCAACACGAACTGGTCGACTTCTTTCATTCCATCGTCGGCGGCGATCAGGTAGAAAACGGAAAACCAGATCCAGAGATCTTCATCACCGCGGCCCATCGCATGGAGACCAATCCTGCCGATTGCATCATTTTTGAGGATTCCCGCCACGGCATCGCAGCCGCCAACGCATCCGGAGCCCATCCCATCCTAGTGCCCGATCTCGCTATACACGACGATGAAAGCAAAGCCCACGCCTGGGAGATCTGGGATTCATTAGAGCGAGGGCCAGAAAAGTTTGTAGAATGGCAACAGGGCGCCTAAACACTCCGCCTACATGGAGTTTAACTTTTCTACTGCGAACGAAATACATTTTGGCCCCGGGATCGCTCGTTCGCTCTCCGACTTTATTCCCGGCCAAACTGGACGATGCTTCGTTCTAACGGGTTCGTCGCCAGAACGTCACCGGGAGGTGATTAACAACCTGGCCAATAAGGGCAAACAGGCCGAAACGGCGTCGGTTGTCAGCGAACCCACCATTGAAACCATCAACTCGCTTGTAAGGCAGGCAACGCTTTTCAACCCGGAAGTAGTCATAGGAATCGGAGGTGGCAGCGTCATCGATGCTGGGAAAGCGATCGCCGCTTTAGTCGCCAATCCCGGCGACCCTTTGGACTACCTGGAAGTGGTGGGGAAGGGCTTGCCATTAACGCATCCAGCAATCCCCTACATGGCAATTCCCACAACAGCAGGAACCGGTTCGGAAGTCACGCGCAATAGCGTTATCGGCGTGCCAGTAAAGGGCGTAAAAGTCAGTCTTCGCAGCCCATCAATGCTGCCCCGTTGGGCTGTGGTCGATCCAGAACTTACCTACCAGCTTCCCCACGCAATAGCCGCCTACACGGGAATGGATGCCCTTATCCAATGTTTCGAAGCCTATCTGTCCCGTTACGCCAATCCTATCACCGAAGGAATCGCTCTGGAGGGACTTAGACGGGCTGCTCGGTCGCTTCGCAAGGCTTGTTCCGATACAATCAATCCGGAAGCCAAAGAGGACATGTGCGTCGCTTCACTTTGTAGCGGCATCGCTCTCGCCAACAGCAAGCTCGGCGCAGTCCATGGATTCGCAGGACCCATCGGGGGGATGATCGACGCTCCTCACGGGGCTCTATGCGCCAGCTTGCTCCTACCCGTTATAAGGATGAACGTCGAGGTTGCCAATCGGCGTGATCCCGACGGGACCGTATCCAGAAAACTGGATCAAGTTGCCAAAGTTCTGACAGGCAACACGTCTGCAAATGCTCACTACGCAATCGCTTGGATTGACTCTCTCATCAAGGATCTGCCTTTGAAATCGCTCGCCGATCTCGGCTTCCAGTCCTCCCAAATTCCCCAAGCCGTCGAAATGTCGGCGAAATCGAGCAGCATGAAAGGAAACCCCGTCGATCTCGAATTGGCGGATCTCCGCGAGATTCTGCAGGATTCTCTAGAAATTCACTAAGAGATGGTCTACTGATAACTCGCTTTGAAGATTCTAGCCAGCCCCACCACCCCAAAAACAGTTGGAACGCCTATTAAGCGTTCTCTATTATGACCTCGATCCAATGCAAAAGCTCGCCCTTCCCATATTCGCCGCTCTTCTTACCGTCAGTCTCCTATCGGCTGCGAATGAGCGGCCCAACTTTATCATCATAATGGTCGATGATATGGGGTTTGCTGGTCTCAGCATTTCTCCGTACTCGAACCCCAACTACGATACACCCGGAATGAATCAATTGGCTCGGGAGGGAATGCGATTTACCGATTTTCACTCCTCCGGAAGTGTTTGCTCACCCACAAGAGCAGGGCTTCTGACCGGCCGCTACCAGCAACGGGCGGGCATAGAAGCGGTAATCCACCCCTACCCTGGTCATCCCGAACAACGCAAACGGTTGCGTAAAAGCGAGACCACCTTTGCTGAGCTATTCCAGAGTAGCGGATCGAAAGGAATCCTTGAAGCTTATCGAAAAGAGCGTCTTCGGCCATCTGCACTTGTCATTTTACAAGAATGAGGATGTCGGCAACGACGGCGTCTGGGACGTCTTCCATATCGAGGGGCCCCACATGATCTGGTACTTCCGCGGGGACCCGCACATCCACTCCTGGGTGCACATCAAAGACTCGGTTTGAGATCCCTACAAAGGACCTGATCCGTCCCGATAACCTACCTGTTTATCGACGCGATCGGGCGCTCCGGCTCATCGGCAGCCTCAAAGAAGCCGATAAACATTTCATCCCAAGATTGCTCACCAAAAAACACTCGCTTACTAGCGTCCGGATTATTCGGATTAGCGTAGGAGTTATCGAACGATCCCGTAACCACCAGCCAACTACCAGCCGGCACGGTTCTAGGTTCCTTCAGATAGTAACTCAACTGCCATTGAAAATCATAGCGGGGAACATGCAGAAGCGTTTCCCGCTTGCCATTGGGCAGCAGGAGCTCGTAGCGCATCCACTTTCCCCGGAAGTGCATGTGCGGAAACAAGCCGTAAATCGTGGCCGGCTTCTTGAAGGCATAAGTCGCCATATGCTGGGCATCATCCTTTCCAGGAGGTATATCTAGATTGGTGTTGATCGCCTGCCGGGTTTCCGCGTTTCGTGTAGCTGGCTTGTCTGAGAGATAAAAGGCGATCTCGGATTCATCCGTTTGCTCCGATCCATTGGTGGTATAATGCATCTCGATGGTCAGCTTCGCTTTCGCTGGTAGCCTCTTAGCCACTCCATCCGGGTATTCCAGTGGGCTCGCCCCTGGCGCCCAGCCAACGAAAAAGGCCCCTTTGTTGTCCAATCGAGGGCCGCCCGGCCATTTGGCATATAGAATTACGTGGTGTACAACCTTGCGGTTACCCGGACTAACATCCATCGCCCGTACCCAAACATCCCTGTCAAACGGGTTTTCCACAACCAGGTGTCGATAGGGCTCAACCCCGGTAGCCTTGATCTTCTGCGCCGCAGGCAACTTCAGTACCTCATCCGGCTCTCCAAGCCGCCACTTTTTAGCGATCGGCAAAGGCTCCTTCAGCGGATCCTCGCCATCGCCGCGCGGCGAACCCGCCCTCACCCATTGGATAATGGTCTGCGTTTGCTCACGCGTCAGCGAATGGGCGTCGTGAAAGTCTCCGTAATCTGGATGGGGATCCCAGGGAGGCATCCGGCGGGTCAAAAGCGCTTCCTCGATCATATCCGAGTAGTTGGAAACCTTGCGGTATTCGCTCATGGTCCAAGGCCCAATTCCGCCCGAGCGGTGACAATTGACGCAATTATCTTTCAGGATTGGCGCCACTTGAGTCGAGTAGCCAGGGTGCTCGTCATTCCCGGATACGCGGGCGAAGGAAATGCGGCAGCCCGTGGCTCGCGTTCGCTCCACGGCGACCGTTTCGCCAGCCAAATATTGATCCAGGGCATCAGCCAAGTAATGCTTGTTCGCTTTGGGCTTTTCCGCCCCCTCGCTTAGTTGATCGTCTATGGCCCCACGGTAAATGGTTTCCCAAGTATTAGTTTCAATAGCCACCACTTCCGCCGTACGGTTTACGCCGTAAGCGAGGGCAACCGCTTGTTTCCGATCCAATAAATAGATGGAGTTACCCAAGCGGAGCTCTCGAAGCTCTCTCCTGATGTCCGCCTTGGTTTCATTGGCATAGGAGTTCACGATCCACACGTCCACTCCCTTGGCTTCGTAATGATCCCTCAATCGCCGCAGCTTGCCGCTACTCTTACGGGCGATCGGACAGCCCGTACCTGTGAAAAAGAGCACCACCACTTTCCCCTTGGCCCGATAGAGCTCATAGTTGCGGTCATGCATGTCGATAAGGTTGAAATTCGGCATCTCCCTGGCGAATAAACCGGCGCTCAAGCCAAGGCTTAGTAGGAGCATTAAGGTGACTTTCGGATTTCTCATCGGTAGCTTGGTGTAACGTTAACGCCATCAAACGGTAGCTTGGCGGCAGCTTTTCATGTGTTAAATCCTTGTTCCACCCTCTCGACTTGTCCAATAAAATCGCTCCAGACCAGTATCTCGAATCCCTCCACGAAAGCCATAGCGAAGCATCGATTCGAATCAGGTAAAATTGTGTCGCCTTTCCCTCGCCTCCAACAAGGCTGACGTGCCTTTCGAGTTAACCGCCACCATCGGCAATAACCCGCCAAGCATTATGCGAAAAGCGTCTCCTCTTTCTTTCTGGGCATCGGCTATTCTGCTGCTGCCCGCGACTGCTCGCGACACCGCGATTCCCGTCGAAGGCCTCCACCAGAACACCCCACGGGTCCATGCCCTGACAAACGCCAAGCTAATTGTCTCCCCTACGGAGATCATGGAAAGCGGGGCCATCGTTATTCGAGACGGGCTAATCGAATCCGTCGGTTCCGATATCGAGATCCCCGCCGATGCTCGCGTTTGGGATCTCGAAGGAAAGATCGTGTATCCAGGCTTCATCGACGCCTATTCCCATTTCGGTATGCCCGCTGGCCTGAAGCCCAAAAAACCGCGTAATCCCTACGCGGATGGGCCTCCGCCAAAACCCGCGCCCACACCCAAGCAGCCTGGGCCAAGCTATTGGAATCCTCTGGTCACGCCCGAACGGGACGCCTCCAACTATTTTTCCGCAAGCCCAAATGATGCCGAATCCATGCATAGCATGGGCTTCACGACGGTAGCCTCTTATCCTAGCCGAGGAATCTTTCGGGGCCAAGGCCTCTTGGTCAGCCTTAACGGTAAGCCCCTCAACGAGGCCACTATCGATTCCAAGATCGCCCAGCACGTGGCTTTCGAAATAGCCCAACGGGATCGGGAAACCTCCACATCTCCTTATCCAACCTCGCTGATGGGGAGCATCGCCCTAATCCGACAAGTCTTATACGATGCCGATTGGCAAGCGAAGGTGGAAGCGGATTATCGCCAAAACCCGAATAGTTTGGAACGCCCAGTCGCCAATGCTGCCCTGAGCAACTTGGCTCCCTTGATCGAGGAGAATCAACTAGGTCTGTTCATTGCCGCCGACGAACTCGACTTTCAGCGTATCGCCAAGATAGCCGATGAATTCTCTCTTCGATTCGCCATCCTGGGGAATGGATACGAGTACCGGCGAGCCGACATCCTAAAGGAAATCGGATCGACGATCGTAACGCCCCTGGCTTTTCCCAAGGCGCCGCGGGCCGATGAATACGGACCGGCGTTGGACATTTCCCTGGAGAGGCTCCAGCACTGGGATTTCGCTCCTTCCAATCCAGCCTTTCTGGCAGACAAGGACATCCCCTTCTGCCTAACGAGCTACGGCCTCCCCAATCCAGACAAGACATTCTGGGAACGGATGCGAAAAGCGATCCAACGAGGGCTCTCCGAGTCGGATGCCCTCCACTCCATAACCGTGGCCCCCGCCAGACTCTACGGAGCGGAAAAGCGGCTGGGCACAATCGAACGCGGGAAGATCGCCAACTTGGTCGTCGCTTCCGATAACTTGTTTCAAGAAAAGAGCGCCCAGATCGAAGGTCTTTGGATCGACGGAGACTACACTGAACGAAAGCCGGCCAGAATGGAGAGCCTCGAAGGAGAATGGGGCTTTTCCTGGGGCAATGTAGAGGGCTTCGAAAGCGCCAAGATCGTCAAGAACAGTGGCAAGCTCGCTCTGCAATCGGGAGAAGAGAAAATTCCCCTTACGCAGACGGAGCGCGAAATCCGCTTCAACCTCAGCCAAACCGCTCTCGGGCTAGAGCTCGAGGGAACCGCTCGGCTGCAAGCTTATATCGATCCGGACGGGATTAGCGGCCTAGGCCACCTCGCCGACGGAAGCCGATTTACTTGGAACGCAACGCGTACTAGCGAAATCGATACAGAATCCGAAAAATCTGCTGAAGAGGAGGAAGAAGACGAAACCCCTCCCCCATTGGTTTTTGAACAGTATCCCGCGGGAGCTTTCGGAGTTCGCGAAACCAGCCACCCGGATATCATTCTCCTCAAGAATGCCACCGTATGGACCAGCAGCCTGGATGGCATTCTTGAGAGCTCGGACCTGCTCATTCGCCGTGGCAAGATAGAAAAGATTGGGAGCGGCCTTAAAGCGCCGCGAGGGGCCACGGTAATCGATTGTAGCGGAAAGCACATCACAGCGGGCCTCATCGACTGCCATTCTCACACAGCCATGAGCCGAGGTGTAAACGAATCGGGCAGCGCCATCACCGTCGAGGTTCGCGTTGCAGACATCGTGAACCCGGTAGACATCAACCTCTACCGCCAGCTCGCAGGGGGGTTAACCTCCGCTAACTTGTTGCATGGCTCCGCCAACCCAATGGGTGGGCAAAACCAGGTCATCAAGCTGCGTTGGGGCGAAGATGCCGAGGGCATGATATTCGAAACCGCCCGCCCTGGCGTCAAATTCGCCCTCGGCGAAAATGTGAAACAAAGCAACTGGGGCGACAGCTACACGGTCCGCTACCCGCAAACAAGGATGGGGGTCGAGCAGTTCATGGAAAGCAATTTCCAGGCTGCCGCCGATTACGAACGGGACTGGGAAGCGTTCCGTCGCGGCAACTCGAAAATCCGGCCCCGGAAAAACCTCCGTATCGAAGCAGCCCTCGAAATTCTAAAAGGGGACCGGGATGTCCACATCCATTCGTATCGGCAGGATGAAATCCTCATGTTCGCCCGGCTCGCCCAGCGATTGAATCTCAACGTCGCCGCCTTTCAGCACATCCTCGAGGGCTACAAGGTCGCTGATGCCATGGCGGAAATCAACGCGGGAGGATCCTCCTTTTCAGATTGGTGGGCCTACAAATTCGAGGTGTATGACGCAATCCCTTACAACGGGGCCATCATGCACCGCGCAGGCGTCCTGACCTCTTTCAATTCCGATAACGCCGAACTGGCAACCCGCATGAATACCGAAGCCGCCAAGGCGGTAAAGTACGGAGGCCTCTCGGAAGAGGAAGCCCTGAACTTCGTCACATTGAATCCAGCCATCCAGCTCGGCATCGATGATCGTGTGGGATCTCTGGAAACCGGCAAAGACGGAGACTTCGTCATTTGGAGCGATCATCCCCTATCGACCTTCGCCTTCGCCGAGCAAACCTGGATCGATGGAATCAAGCGCTTCGACAAAGAAGAACACGAACAGAAAGCCAGAGCCGCCGAACAAGAGCGCAATGCCCTGATCCAGAAGGTTCTCTCTAAAAGCTCGCCACCACCCGAAAACGGGCATGGCGACAATGAGGCGACTGAATCCGAAAGACCCGATCGCGCCATGGAGAACGACGCCTCCTTCGAATGGATCTACCACGACGGGACGCATCACTACAGTTGTTCCGGGCTAGAAGAGGAGGGCCACTAATGAAAACCCATTTCTTTAATTTCATGAATCGAACGATTTTCTTTTCATCGCCCCGAATTTCAAAACGGCTCCTTGGTCTCGCGGTTGTTTCGGCAATGGTTCTACCGGTTCACGCGCACGATATCGTCCCTGGCTCGCCGCAAACGAATCCAATATTGCTGACCAATGGGGACATCCATACCGTATCCGGCGAGAGCCTTCTCGGCGGCAGCTTGCTATTCGAGAACGGGGTCATTACCGAGATCGCTGCGAAGATCGAAGCACCCAGCGGCTGCCAAGTGATCGACCTGCAAGGCAAGCAAGTCTACCCAGGCCTGATCTCCGCGAACTCCACGATTGGACTGGTGGAGATCAATTCTGTGCGAGCGACCCGGGACTACCAGGAAACGGGCAAATCGAATGCCAACGCTCGGGCCGCTACTGCTATTAACCCCGATAGCGAACTCATACCGGTTACGCGGGCCAACGGCGTATTGACTTCTCACGTACTTCCACAAACGGGAGGCAAGCTATTCGGCGGGACCACCGCTATCGTGAATCTCGACGGCTGGACCATTGAGGAAATGGCTCTACAGACCCATGCCGGCATCCATATCCGATGGCCAAGTCCGCCAAGCGAACCGGGTTTCAGGCCCCATGTAGAATCGCCATTCGATCCTGAAAAAGCGGAAGAGAAATACCTAGAGCGTATCCGCGAGCTCGAGACGGTTTTCGAAGATGCCCGTGCCTACTTGAACGCCAAAAAAGCCAGCGATGAACCCATCCCTGCCGATCTTCGCTGGGAAGCTCTGATTCCAGTGCTTAACCGGGAAATGCCGGTTTTCGTAACGGCATCGAAATATCGCGAGATCATGGACGCCATTGAATGGTCGAAAGACGAAGCGGTTACGATTACGTTGGTTGCCGGCGGCGATGCTTGGAGAGCCGCTGACGCAATCAAGGCGGAAGACATCGCGGTAATTGCCAGCCAAGTTAATTCCCTGCCCCGAAGACGCTGGGAATCTTACGACACTTACTTCACCAACGTCGTTAAGCTCTTCGAGAACGGAGTTCGCTTCGCTATCGGATTCGGAGGAGGTGGGCCCACTTCCTCAAACGAACGCAACTTGCCCTACGAGGCCGCCAAGGCCGTTGGGCACGGGCTGCCCAGAGATGAAGCCCTCAAGGCGATTACCCTCTTCGCAGCCCAAGCGCTCGGAGTCGACGATCGGATTGGATCGTTGGAAGCCGGCAAGCACGCGACCTTGATCATTACCGATGGCGATCCTCTCGATATCCGGACGCAAGTGGAGGGAGCCTACATCCAAGGACGGAAGGTGGACCTCTCCAGCCGGCATACCCAACTTTACGAGAAATACCTGAAGAAATACGAGTAGCTGGATCGCCCTGGGGCATTTTAGGGACTGCCCAATAGTTCGATCTCACTGGGTTGAAAACGACCGACCGCGCAGCCGCGGGCGCATTAGATCGGTATTCATGTCGATGTAGGAGCCGCTCCTGCCCATCTTCAAAAACCATATATTCCGCTCCCCTTGTGTAGTTGGCGGGCAACACATCCTATGGCTCCGAGCTAATCTCCCTGCAACCGTTCCAAAACAAGGTTCCCGATCTGCAAAGACCCCGTTATGAATTCGAAGGGCTGATTCCTAAAAAACGGATGCGCCAAGTAAAGATCTCCGATTTTCCTAAGATCGGGCTCAGAAGATCCTCATATCTCTTCATCGATTTCGTTTTTGGCGATCGTTGTCGAACTGAGGAAATAAATGTACCCATCCTCGAACCCGACTTCGATTTCCTGAATGGCTATGATGCGACTGCGGTCTCCTCGAAAATCTAGCAGCCCATCCTCCTGAACTTTGACGACCGCTCGGGTTCCCAGCTCTTCGATTTGGATGTCGGTTATCATCGTATAAACCTGGATTTCCCGCGCCGAGCTGAGGATTTCTTCCGCCAGATCCATGTAGTCGGACCGGTTCAGCCGATTGCTTTGGCCCATCCCGAAGGGCTCGGACTTATCGAGAATATAAAATCCCGGAGCGAACAATCCTTCATAGAATTCGAACTCCCTGTTATTGATCGATTGGTCCGCAAGCTCGAACAGCTCCACGATCGAAACCTCGTCTAAAGCCGCCGCCACGTAGCCATAACTCAAGTCGGTCGTCTCGCACGATTGAAGACACAGGGAAACAAGAAAAAGAGGTATCGCGATAAGGCGACTCATCGAACTACCTTAGGAGCCGCCTCCTCCTTCAGACAACGTTATTCCGCAAGCGCTAGAATCTCGGCAGAAAATGGGGCCGCCCATCGGATTCGAACCGACGACCTATTCATTACGAGTGAACGCAGTTGATATTCCTTTACGTTTTATTTGGTGTTAATTCGCTCTATCCCAAATGGTTACAAAAACATAACGAACGATAAACGAACCGCCAAAAACGTAGATAAACCCTAGTTTTTGCCCAACTTTTGAGATGACGGCTCCGCAAGCATCTCTTCCTCACCCATCAGCTTTGGGTTGGCCTCGACCATCTCTCGCGCCAGTTTCTGTGCTTCGTCGATTTGATCGGAGGTCATTTCTTTGGCGAGGGCGTCTCTTTTTTCACGAGGTCAAAATGCCCACATCGGTGAGCAAGATCCCGGTATCGAAAGATTTTTGAACTGCTCAGTATCGCTCTCATCTACGAGCCCTTGAAAAGTCCAGTTCCCGCCTAAACTTTCTCCAATTATGCCCCAAGAGCCACCGATGATTCTACCAGCTATAATATCTGCTTCCCATTGTAGCCAGCCCACCTTAGTTCCGGATTTTTTTTCATTTATAAAAAACCCCTCGTATTTATTTCCATCCCAGCGAGCAGCTATGATACCCCTGTCCCCGTAGTCTCCGTAAAGAAACAAATCTGATTCCCTTAGCCTCAATTCACCATAGCTCGTAGACCACAACCCATTCAAAACCGTCATATCGTTTTCTATGTGAGCACTTTTTTTATCAGAACGAAAAAAGTTTGAGAAGGCTGGTATTGAATTAGATACCTTTTTGCCTCGCCACATTTCACTTTGGCCCGGTCCGTTGCTCCCCCATCGCCAGCGGCCAATAAACTCGGCATTTTCGATCAGCCTGAAACTAAATTGTCCATATTGTTTACCGTTTGTGAAATAACCGGAGGTACAACCATCTGCCATGACTTCTCCGAGAATGATACCCTCGGCTCCGTAATCACCAATGACAACGCCATCTGTTTCGAGAAGACGCAAATCACCATAATTAGTCTCCCAAGTTCCACTGAATTCATCAGCAAAAGATTTCTGTCCTAGTACTACTGAAATAGATATGATAGCAAACGAAGTTATACAGTGGTGTGATATTTTGATCATCACAACAAATGAGTGATAATCTGAACCGTTTTGGCAAGGTATAAATTTAGTTAATAGCACATGTTATTTCTCTCCCCCAATGGAGCCTTTTCTACAGCAAAGAGCCTATAAAATTAGTGACTGGAACGGTGTTAGAGTTTTTTGAGATACACCCCATCCCAGCCTTCGCCTAGCAAAGGCTAGAGCCACAACCCCAGCTCCAAGAAGGGCTACTGTGGAGTTGGGGGGCGGAGTCTGCCCAATGTTGGGGGCAAAACGTCCGGTATTGCTGGAAATCTCGATTGACTTCAACTTGCCGCGAAGGGCTGTGTTGGTGACGTATCCGAGGTTTTCCACATCCGCGTTGTCATTTAATACCAGCGACGCTGTAGAGACAACGATATTTCACTGGAGTAAACGTCTTAGCGGAAAATGGAGCCGCCCATCGGAGTCGAACCGACGACCTATTCATTACAAGTGAACGTAGTTGATATTCCTTCACGTTTTATTTGGCCCTTACTCGCTCTTTCCAGATGGTTACAAAAACATAA
>Ga0066378_10000053_pt1 | contig 45265 bp, 38 predicted proteins | sample Knorr_S23_td_DCM_FD_70947 | JGI IMG/M metagenome (GOLD analysis project Ga0066378, IMG submission 70947) | Marine microbial communities from Southern Atlantic Ocean transect - Knorr_S23_td_DCM_ad_71m_LV_A | ecosystem: Environmental > Aquatic > Marine > Oceanic | place: Southern Atlantic ocean...
AACTTTCTCCTCCTTAACAGGCTCCTCTGCAGGCTTCTCCTCAGAAACTTTCTCCTCCTTAACAGGCTCCTCTGCAGGCTTCTCCTCAGAAACTTTCTCCTCCTTAACAGGCTCCTCTTCAGGCTTCTCGTCAGAAACTTTCTCTTTTTCTAAAGAATCTGTTTTGATTTCTGTTTTTATTTCATTTTCTTTTAAATTTTGCTTTTTTGATTTCTTTATTTTGGATTTTTTATTTTTTAATCTTTCTTCTCTGTCCATTTCCCATTTTTGAAATTCATATTCAATATCTTTTTCGCTCAAACCCTGCTTCTGAAGATGGATTCGAAAAAGAATACCTTCCCTTTTTAAAATATTTTTAACTGTATTTGATGGTTGAGCACCTTCATTAATCCAATAAATTATTCTTTTATTATCAATTTCATAATTTTTTTCAATTTGCTGAATTGGATTATACCACCCTAATTCTTCAATTGGCTTTCCATCTCTTCTTTTTCGAGAATCAATAATTACAATCCTATAAAAAGGCCTATTTCTACGACCTTGACGTTTCATTCTAATTTTAACAGCCAATATTATTCCTCCATTGATATTAAATTTTTATTATTTTAGCAAGAAAACTTAAGTGTTTTTAATTAACTGTAAAATGAAAATTTTAAAAATCACCACCAACTTGTCTTAAATCCACTTCTTCAATAACTGTGCGACCCTTATAACTTATTGAATTATAAATTACATCAACTACATCATCTAATTTAAGCATTTTTGATCTTGGAAAGTCTACATTCATTTTATCCCACCAAGTACTATCTATTGAACCTGGATATATGGAAGTAACTTTTATATTAAATTTTCTTAACTCTAATCTTATAGTATCTGCAAAACCTTTTAGACCATATTTTGATGCTGAATATCCACTTCCCCATGGTAAAACTCTTTTACCAGATAAAGAATTAAGAAACAAAATATGTCCATATTTTTGTTTTTTCATAATTATAATAGCTTCTTTTGAACATAAAAATGATCCAGTTAAATTAACATTAATCATTTTTTTCCATTCTTTAAGTTTGATTTCCTCTACTTTATTAAATGTTCCTACTCCAGCATTATTAATTAATAATTCTATTTTACCAAGTTTAGACGCCTTAGAAAATAAAGTTTTTACATTTTTTTCTGAAGTTATATCAGTTGGGATGATAAAATACTCGCCATTTACCTTGGAAATATCTGAGGATGTGTTTTGTAATTTTTTTTTATCTCTAGATGCTAAAACTGTAATATATTTTTTTGAAGCAAGTTTTATAGAAATTGCTTTTCCTAATCCTTCTGAAGCTCCAGTAATTATTGCAACTTTTTTTTTCAATTTATTGTTTGTTTGCTATTTGTTAAAATTAAGAAAAATTTAGGCATCATATTTGATATTATATTATGTATGTAATTTGTTTGGATAAAATTTCTATGAAAAAAAATCTAAATTTCCAATTGTTCGACATTATTTTATTAGACATTTTAAGATTAACCTTTTTGATATATATTTATTATTTTTAACAAATAAACAACAATGAAAATTACATTTAACACTATAATATTTCAAATAATTTCAAATAATTTCAAAAAATATATAATTTTAAAAATTGAATTTAAATAAAATAATAACATTTCTATTTATCTTGGTATTTTTGAGTGATTTAAACTTTTTATTATCAAAAAATATTAAAATTATAAATGATGATACAAACAATTTCAATTTTGACGTTTTTTTTGAAGATCCAATTGAAAATCATCAAGTTGAAAATATTATTTTAACTATAGGTTTACCATCAAATAAAACTCCTAAAATAATTGTTAGTACAACAGAAGTTATACAAAATAATGATTTAAATTTTAATCAATTTTATAAACCTATTGAAAATTATGCTAAATGGGAGAGAATCGAAAGATATAGAAATTTAAATATAGGTATATTAATTATTTCACCAACAAAAACTTTGGTAACAAATAATTATGCGAAAAAGTTAAATATTAATATCCAATTTGAAGAAAATCTACAAAATATCAACAATCTAAAATCAAGTTTTGAAACTGAAATATATAAAAATAAAATTTTAAATTGGAAAAGCGCAAAAAATTGGATAAAAAATAATAGAATTAAACTAAATAAAATTTTAGATAATAAGTCAATTTTAAATCAAAATATAAGTGGTGATTGGTATAAAATATATATTGAAAATGATGGTGTTTACAAATTAGATAATGATGAATTAAATGAAATTGGAATTAATACTCAAGAACTTAATCCGTCTTCAATTCATATGTATTGTAGTCCAAGCGGTGGTAGACCGATTGATTTTTCTATTGGTAGTGAATTACCACAAAATCTAGTTGAAATGTCAATAAAGATAAACGATGGGAATGATGGTAAAATTGATAATCGTGATGAAATAATTTTTTATGCAAGAGGACCTAGAGGATTCGATAATTTTGATAACTTAAATATTATATATAAAAACAATCCATTTTCAAATTATAATATAATTTGGCTATTAATTCCATTTGATCAAAACTTAACAGGGAAAAGAATCGAGAAAAAAAATGAAATTATTCAAGATCCTGTATTAATAAACTATGGAATGGGATATTCTTTTGTAGATAATGATGTAATTAACCCTTTTGAATCTGGTTTGAATTGGGTAGATATTGGAATAATGCAATCAGAAACTTATTTAACATCAATTGATTTACACTATCCTATTGCTGAATTAAAATCTACCGCAAATATAAATTTAATTGGAGATTCAAAATCTGATGAATCAAATTTTCCTTCTCATTTAATTGAAATTTCTTTAAGTGAAGATGAAAATAATATACTAAAAAGTTTATCATGGGTAGGGAAAAACATAAATTCTACCACAATTGATTTAAACTCAAATTTTTTAAAAAATGGGGAAAATATTTTTTCATTTAAAAATATTTCTTCGGATGATTTTTCAAAAATTCATGTTGACAATATTATAATTAATTATTTTTCATCATTAAAATGGGATGGTAAACAATTTAATTTTTGGTCTCCAAATAATTTGCTTTCAACAAGATTTAGTATTGAATCAGTTAATTCGGATATTCATATTTTCGATATTACATCTTTTAATTCACCAATTGAGCATGAAATAACTTTGAGTGGTGATATGGGTTATTTTGAAAAAAAATTTTCAAATTCAGAAAAAAGTCAATTCATAATGTATAATAAAAATGAATTACTTAATGTATCTGAATTTATTAAAATTGAAAATCATAACTTTTCAAATTTGAGAAATCCTAAGTTTGGAATTGATCACATAATAATTGCACCAAAAGAGTTTTCAGTTCCTTCTGAAAACCTTAAAAGTCACAGAAAAAATTCTTTTTTTGCTCCAATTGAAATAATTTATGATGAATTCACAGGTGGAAATCCAAATCCTAATGCAATAAAAATTTTTTTGAAGTATGTCAAGAATAATTGGAAATCCTCAACTGGTACTACATTTCCATATTATGTTCTATTACTAGGTGATGGTGATTATGATTACAGAAATATTACTGGAAACTCAAATATTAAAATTCCAACTTTCCAATCAAATTATATAAATGGAATATCATCGGATGACCGATTTACATATTTAGATATATTTACTCCTGAATTTTCAATTGGAAGATTACCAGCATCATCATTAGATGAAGCAGAAATAATGGTTAATAAAATTATCAACTATGAAGCAACACCTGATTTGGGGCTTTGGCGTAAAAACATAACTTTAGTGGCTGATGATTTTTCAAGACCTAATTTTGGTCCTGTTGAGTTAACACATACAAAAAATTCCGAATATATTTCTAACTTAATACCTAATTTTTTAGATGTAAAAAAACTTTACCTTGAAGATTATCCTGAAATTAATGATGGTTCTCAATTTGGAATAATCAAACCTACTGCTACAGAAAATTTATTTAATATTTTAAACACGGGTACAGCTTTAATAAATTATATTGGACATGGTTCTGAATATCAATGGTCTCAAGAAAGTTTGTTATCATCAACTAGAGGAGATATTATTAACATTCAAACAAATGAAAAATTACCAATTTGGATAGCAGGTACCTGCAGTTGGGGAAAATATGACTTATTAAATACCAATTCAATGAGTGAGGAATTATTAAAATCAAATAATAATGGAGCAGTTGCAATAATTTCAACTAATGGATTAATTTCATTTAATGCAAATAGAAATTTTCTCATAGATTTATTTAAATCATTTTTTCCTGACGGTAAAGTATCAAACTTACCACTGGGTTCAATTTATTCATCAATAAAGAATGGTTCTGAGTCATCTGAAATGTTTCATTTATTAGGTGATCCCGGAATGAAAATATCTATTCCTTCAGACCAAATAGAAATTATTAATATAAATCCTGACAGTATAAACTCTTTATCAAAAGGTAGTTATTCCGGTATTCTATACAATAACCAACCCTCGTCTGGAAAAGGTTATGTTAGTGTTAAGGAACCCAATAAAATAATAAATAAAACATATCGTGAAGAAAACTATGAAGAAATTATAACTTATAAAATGCCTGGTGAAGATTTATTTAAAGGTAAAATTACATTTAACAATAAAAAATTTTCGGGTTCTTTTATTGTCCCCAAAGACATTTCTATTAATGGAAAAGGTAAAATATCTGTTTATTTATATGATGAAAATGATTGGGAAGGTTTAGGTGTAAATGAAAATATAATTTTTACTCCCTCATCTTCTTCACCTGTTGATAAAATTGGTCCTTTAATATCATTTTCTAATAATGGTAGAATAATAGAAACTGGTGACAATATTTATAACTCTAGTTCTATTTTTTTAACTTTATCTGATCCATTGGGTATTAATTTAACAAACGACGTTGGACATGGGATAATGATCTGGTATGATGATGACGAAATTAATAAATTGAATTTAACTGATAAGTTTTTGTACGATGAAAATAGTTTCACAAGCGGCGGTGTTGAAATATTACTAGATGATCTAGATTTTGGAAGTGTGAATATTTCAGCTGAAGCATGGGATAACGCAAATAATTTATCCGAAAAACAAATTATTTTTAATATGAATGATAGCAATGAATTAAAATTAACAAATATATTTAATCATCCAAATCCATTTGTGGAAGAGACTATTTTTGGATTTGAAATCAATGAAGAGTCAACTGTAGAGATTAGAATTTTTTCTTTATCAGGGCAACTAATTAATACTCTTGATCCATTTGATGTTTTTTATGGTTATTCAAAAATTTCATGGAATGGAAAAGATTTTTATGGGAATGAAATAGCTAACGGTGTATATCTTTATCAAGTAACAGCTTCAAGTATTTTAAGTGAAAAAATAATATCTAAGATTGGAAAAGTTGCTAAATACAGGTGAATTATTAATGAAAAAATTAATTCTAGCATCATCATCTCCAAGAAGAGAAAAAATTTTAAATATGGTTAAATTAAATTTTGATGTAATTCCAAGCAATATAGATGAAACTTATGAACAAAACCTAAGTCCTCAACAAATAGTAGAAAATTTATCCAAAAAAAAAGCAACAACTATTAGTAAAAAATTTCCAAAATCATATGTTATTGGTGCAGATACAGTAGTTTCTATTGAAAATCAAATATTAAATAAACCTCAAAATCAAGAAGAAGCTTATAAAATGTTGAGAATTTTATCAAATAAAAAACATATGGTTATTACAGGAGTATGCTTGATAACTGAAAAAAATAATATCTTATTTAATTTTGTTGAAAAGAGTGATGTTTATTTTTATAAATTAGATGAAAAATCAATTTTAGATTATATAAAAACTAATTCACCATATGATAAATCAGGTGCTTATGGAATACAAGATTTTTCAGCATGTTTTGTTAAAAAAATTTATGGTTGTTATTACAATATTGTAGGATTTCCAATCTCAAAATTTTTAAATATCTTAAAAACTTTTCCAAATATTAATTCAATTATATCCTAAGTTTAATTTCTTTTTGAAAGTTCAATCAAGTATTATATTAATACATGAACAAAACTAAAGAATCATCACTTTTCTTTGAAGAATTAAAAAAACAAAGAATATCCCAAGATATAGAATTAAATGAAATATCAAATCGTACAAAAATTAATCTTGAATATTTAGAATCTATTGAACAGGGTGATTTTGATTTCCTACCTTATATTTACGTAAGATTATTTTTAAAAGCCTATTGTATAGAAATTGGGTTGGATTATAATGATTCGCTCAAAAATCTTGATAAAGCAATGAATATTCAACAAGTTAAAGTAAAAAAAGAACATCCTAAAATTAATATTTCTACAAGTTCAAAATCAAAATCAATTAAACAAATTGATTTTAACACTTTCAATTTTTCAGATTTTAATAAAAAAAATCTTGTAAATTTTTTTATTTTATTTATAATTATCATTTTTGGTATTTGGATTGCAAGAAATATTTCTGATAACAATACTAATGATAGCTTTACAACTGAAAGTATTAATAACGAAAAAAAAACTAAGCCTATTTCAAATACAATTAAACCAAACAGAATTACTGATTCTTTTTTAATTTCTAACTTTTTAGAAAGGAAAAATATTTCAATTTTAGATTTAGCTTCTCCTTTTGAATTATCTCTTAATTCCTCGGAAAATATTTCCATTGAGTTATCAATTGATTACACAGATAGCCCTTTTCTTGATATTTTAAATCCTAACAATGAAATAATTAAAAGTTTTGATAAAAATTTTTTTTTACGATTAGAAAAAACAAAAGGTATTGAAATAAAAATTAATAATAATCTAATTGATATTGTTAAAAGCAATAATCCTAAAGATTTGATTTATAACACTACCTCTAAAGAATTAATTATTGTCACATATCTTAGAAGGTAATCACCTACTAATATTACTTACTTTCTCATTCTAAAATAAGCAGGACTCTCTAAATCATCTTGTGTTGAATCAAATACTTTTTTTCCAATAATTCCTGAATGATTTTCATCAAAATTTTGATTATCATCTGAGTGTTTTTTTTCAAAAGTCGGAATATTATTTTTATCATTAACTAAATAAGCATCATTTTTATGTGTTGAAATTCCATTTTTATTGATTACTTGATCATTAAAATTTATTTTTTTTGAATTAAAACCTGTTGCAATTACTGTAACATTCATCTGATCACCCATATTAGGATCTATTACTGCGCCAAATATTACATTAGCATCTTTTCCAGCTTCTTCAAATATAATTTCACAAGCTTCGTTAGTTTCCATAAGAGTTAAATTATCCCCTCCAGTAATATTTACCAAAACTCCCTGAGCTCCTTGCATGCTTATATCATCAAGCAATGGTGAAGAGATAGCTTGTTGAGCTGCTAAAACAGCTCTCTCATCTCCTGAGGCAACACCAGTTCCCATTATAGCATCACCTTTATTTCTCATAATCGTGTCAACATCTGCAAAGTCAAGATTTACAATTCCATGAACATTTATTAAATCTGATATACCTCTAGTAGCTTGATTCAAAACATTATCCGCCATTTGAAATGACTCAACTAAAGTTGTATTTTTATCAGCAATATTAATTAGTTTTTGGTTTGGTATTACAATAATTGTATCACAATTTTTTTGCATTTCTTCTAACCCTGAATTTGCTCTATTCATTCTTTTGGGACCCTCAAAATTAAATGGCTTAGTAACTATTCCAACAGTTAAAGCACCAAGCTCTCTTGAAATTTGTGCAATAATTGGAGCTGCACCTGTTCCAGTTCCTCCACCCATTCCAGCTGTAACAAAAATCATATCAGCATCTTCAATTATATTAGCCACAGCATCTTTTTCATCCTCCATTGCAGCTTTTCCAATATCTGATTTAGCTCCAGCACCAAGACCTTTTGTCAAATTTTTCCCAATTTGAATCTTTGTTGAAGCATTATTATTTTCCAAATCTTGAGCATCAGTATTAATTGCAACAAATTCAACACCACTTAAACCAGATGAAATCATTCGATTAATAGCATTTCCTCCTGCTCCTCCAACACCAATAACTTTTATTTTAGCTTTTTGATCTTCTAATGAATCGAATTCGAACAGCATGCTGTCCTCCTTTATTTACGCAATAAATATTGCTTTTTTTTATTAAAAAAACTCCTTGAACCATTCAAGGATATTATTAATTCCTTTAGAAATTCCGTTTGAAACAATTTTGCTATTCAATGTACTATCATCAAATACAAGTTCTGGATAATTAATTAAACCAATAGCTGTTGAATAAATAGGACTTGCTTTAATTTCATCTAATTTATTTAAACCCTTAGGAATTCCAATTTTTACTTTTGTTTTAAAAACTTCTTGAGCTAAAACAGATGAATTTTTTAATAATGAACCTCCACCAGTTAAAACAATTTTCAATGGATAGGGTGAATTAATATTTGCTCTTTTAATTTCAATATTAACCATATTAAAAATTTCTTTCATTCGTGCTTCAATGTAATTTGATATTTGCTGTTGACTCTCTTTTCTAATTTTCTCTTCACCTTTTGACTTTAATTCTATGTTTATTTCATCAGAAACCATATTCGCTTTAGCTGATCCAAAATTTCTTTTTATTAACTCTGCTTCTTCTTTTGATATTTGAGTTATAGCAGCAATATCATTAGAAATGTTATCACCTCCTAAACCAATAACAGCAGAATATCTAACTTCACCATCAAAAAAAATACATATATCAGTTGTCCCTCCCCCTATATCAACTAATACAACACCTAAATCTTTTTCATGTTTTTCTAAAACAGATGCAGCAGAACCAAGAGATTGATAGACTAATCTCAGTGGTTTAATACCAGCTTCTTCAACACATTTTTTGAGATTTTTTGAAGCAGAAGTGTCACATGATATTAAATGAAAATTTGCTTCCAATCTTCTTCCTACCATTCCAATTGGATTTTTAATACCATTTTGTTGATCAATAACAAATTCTTGAGGAATTAAATGTAAAATTTGCCTATCTGAGGGTAGCGAAACTGATCTAGCTTGATTTAAAACTTGATCAACCTCTAATTTTGTAATTTCTTCTTCATCAGAAACTGGCTGTCCTTTTGAAATTGCAATTGCACCTTGAGTACTCATACTACTTATATGATCCCCTGAAATTCCAATAGTTGCTTCAGATATTTTTTTACCTGACATTTTTTCAGCTTTGTTAACTGCGTCCTCAATTGAACTAATTGTATTATCTATGTCAATTACAGAACCTTTTTTTACTCCTTTTGAATTTGAAACACCAATTCCAAGAATTTCAATTTTATCTAAATTTACTTCACCTACAACACAACATGTTTTTGTTGTACCTATATCAATTCCAACACAAGTGTTATTAGATAATGTATTTTTGATTTTCAAATTCTTTCCTTTACTACAATTTGATTTTTATATCTTAAGTCGACATATTTATAATCCTCTAATCCTTTTTCAAATTTTATTATATCATTAAACTTTTTTAATAGAAAAATTTGCTTGGAAAAATATGAATTTTTTAAAATAATTTTTGTTGGTTTTTCTGTTAAAATCATTTCATAATAATCACTTTGATTAATTTTAAACTCTGAAATATTAAGTACTAAATCAGGAAAAATTTCTTTTGCTGAATTAAGATAGTTAACAGCTTCTAAAGTTTTAGTAGATAAACATTTTAACCCAATTGGATATAATGATTTTTCATTATTGAAACCAGATAATGTTGGTATATTGAATTCGATAATACCATTTCTTAAAGGTAAAATAAAACCTTCATTATCAACAACTAAATATTCATCTAGATTTAAATAAGCTAAGGGTTCTCTTTCTAAAATATTAATATTTATTTGATTTGGAAATTTTCTAGTAATTTGAGATATTTTAATATAAGGGTGTTTTTCAATTTCATTTTGAATTGATTTTAAATCTATATCTAATAATGAATTGTTTTTTGATATTTTTATTAATTCTAAAATTTCTTTTGATGATATAATCTCATTTCCATGAATATTATATACTTTTGGTAATAATTTATTTCCTTTATCACTCCAACTTATTGAAAATAATATTAATTTTAATCCAACAAAAAAAATAAAAAATAAAATAAAGAAGAAATTTATTTTTTTTAACCTATTTGATAACTTCATTTGCTAAAAAATATCCTTTTTAAATCCAATTGTTTTGATCTCTAATTCTAAATTAATATCAAATTTTTCCTTAACTTTTTTCCTTGCAATTAAAATTAATTGAGAAATATCTTTTGATGAAGCATTTCCAAGGTTCAAGAAAAAATTAGCATGTTTTTTTGATATTTCTGCATCACCAACTCTCATACCTTTAAGACCTACTTTATCTATTAAATATCCAGCTGAATAATTTTCAGGATTTTTAAATACTGATCCAGCTGATCTAAATTTAAGAGGTTGAGTATTTTTTCTACTACTACTTGCACTTAATTTTAATTTTTTAATTTTTTCTGGATTTGAATTCTCAAATTCAAAATTTGAAGAAATAATTAAATCATTTTTAATTGAAGAAAATCTATATCCAAATTCAATGTCATTTTTTTTAAGTTCAATAATTTCTCCTTCTTTATTCATAATTTTTACTTTTTTTATATGATTTGATATTTCCATTCCCCAAGCACCGGCATTCATTTTAATTGCACCACCAACAGTTCCTGGTACACCAACTAAACTTTCCATTCCGGTTAAATTATTTGATGTACATTTTTTAACAAAACTTCCAAGCATAACTCCTGATTCACAAAAAACCTTATTTTTAGAAATATTTAATTTTTTAAATGATTTAGACAGACTAATTACAAAACCATCAAAACCATCATCATGAGCTAAAATATTAGAACCAGAGCCTTTAAAGTAGATATTGATATCTTCTTTTTTTGCTATTTTCAATAAATTTGACAAATCAAACTCATCACTTGGATACATAATTGCAAGGGCTGGCCCTCCAATGCCAAAAGATGTATGCTTTTTCATAGGTTCATTCCATAAAATTTTACCTTTAAAAAAATTTTCAATTGATTTTTTAGTCTCTTGCATAATTATCATTTAAAATATTTAATATTTGATCTGAAATTTTATAAATATCACCAGCTCCCATAGTAATTATAAAATCATTCTGTTCTAAAATTGACAATAATTTTTTGGTTATTTCATTTTTATCTTTAATCCAATAAACTTCTTCATGACCAATTGATTTTGCAACATTTGCTATTAACTCACCAGATATTCCTGGAATTGATTTTTCTCTTGCACCGTAAATTTCTGTAATAATTAAAATATCACTTATTATTAAAGATCTAGCGAAATCTTCAAAAAATTCTTTTGTTCTTGAAAATAAATGTGGTTGAAAAATTGCTATTATTCTTTTTTTCCCCCAACCGTTTTGTACTGCTTTTAATGTTGCTGAAACTTCGGTTGGATGATGTGCATAATCGTCAACAACTATTATTTCATTTACTTTTCCTTTAATTTCAAACCTTCTTTTTACACCAGTATAATTGTTAAGACCTTTTTTTATATGATTAAATTTTATTCCTAGCTCAATAGATAAAGCAATTGTTGCAAGTGCATTTTTTATATTATGTGCTCCTGGAACTTTCAATTCAATAGATCCTAAAATTTCACCTTTGTGAATTACATCAAAAAATGAGCGAAAATCCCTAAATTTTCTATTAACGGCCTGGAACTCCGCATCCCCAGAAAATCCATATGTTATTATAGGACGTGATATATTAGGGATTAATCGCTTCAATATTGGGTCATCAACACACAAAACAATTGAACCATAAAATGCTGTTGAATTTGCAAACTGATTAAATGCTTTAACTAAATTTTCTTTTGATCCATAACAATCCAAATGTTCAGAATCGATATTTGTAATTATTGAATGTGTTGGAGAAAGTTGCAGAAAACTCTTATCAAACTCATCAGCCTCTGCAACAATAATATCACCTTTTCCTAAAAGTGCATTTGCATTTAAATTTTTAACTACTCCACCTACAACTAATGTTGGATAAAACAAAGCTTCAGTTAATATGGAACCCATCATTGATGTAGTTGATGTTTTACCATGAGTTCCAGATACAGCAATTGATGTATTTTTTAATTTTAGTAATTCACCCAGCATTTCTGCTCTTCTTACAATAGGTAATTGAATTTTTCTTGCCTCAGCTAGTTCAACATTTTCATTGTTAATAGCTGAAGAATAAACTACTAAATCAGAATCCATAACATTTTTTTTATCATGACCTTTATAAATTTTGGCTCCTTTACCAGATAATTGTGATGTAATTGATGTCATTTTAGTATCAGAACCTGATACTTTAAACCCAAGGTTTAATAATAATTCAGATATTCCACTCATACCAATTCCACCAATTCCAATAAAATGCACCTTTTTAATTTTACCTAAAATCATAATTAATTTTCACAAATGAACTCAATTTCATCAATTATTAAATCTATTGCTTCAATCTTAGAAACAGACTTAGCTGCAATTGACATTTTTTTTAGTTGAGTTTTATTTTTAATTAAACTAAAAATTTCATTTAATAATTTTGAAGATAAATCATTTTCACTTAAAACCTTTGCTGCACCAGCAACTCTTAAACTTTCAGCATTCATTGATTGATGATTATCAGTAGCTTTAGCAAATGGAATCAAAATTGATGGTTTTTTACATGCTGCTATTTCAGCTAAAGCTAATGCACCAGCTCTTGAAATAATTAAATCAGATGAAGAATAAAAGGCTCCCATATCATCAACAAATGGAACAATTTTAACGTTTGCGGTTGAATGATGATTATATTTTTCAAAATGAGTATTTCCTGTTTGCCAAATTATCTGAAATTCATTTAAATCAGTTATAATTTTATTAATAGATTCATTTAAAATTTTTGACCCTTGACTTCCGCCTAAAATTGATATAACTGGTTTATTTGAACTTAGACCAAATTTTTGTACTGACTTAAGCTTATTTCTTCCCATGATTTCTTTTCTAACTGGATTTCCAGTTACAACACCACCAGTATTTTTTAAATGTCTTCTTGAATCTTCATAACTTATACATAATCTATCAACTCTAGTTGATAACCATTTAGTTGTTATTCCAGGAAACGAATTTTGTTCATGAATTAATGTTGGAATTCCATTTGATATCGCAGCTATAAGTGGTAATCCACTAGCATATCCCCCTGTTCCTATAACAACAGATGGGTCAATTTTTTTTAATATTTTTTTTGATTTGAAATATGATAGTAAAAATCTTGTTGGAAATAATATATTTCTCATTGATGATTTAACACTGAAACCTCTTAAAAATCCTCTTATAGGTAATAGAGTGAAACCATTTTTTTGACTTGGTAAAATCTTAGATTCTAAACCATATTTTGAGCCAATAAAATGAATTGTAGAACCAGGAAATCTCTTTTTTAAACCCTCACCAATTGCTAGTGCTGGAAAAAGATGACCTCCGGTTCCTCCACCTGCAATTACAAATCTTTTTCCAAAATCAGGCACTAAGAAAACTCCTTCTTCTTCGTATTTTTTTTTTGTTCAATGAAATATTTAGAATTATTCCAATTGAAAAAAGATTTATTATTAATCCACTTCCTCCAAAACTAATTAAAGGTATTTGAATTCCTGTTGTTGGAACTAGTCCGGTTACAACGCCTGCATGCAAAAAAGCATATGATAATATTTGAATTGATAAACCAATTGATAACATTATACCAAAGGTATCAGTGCAAGATTTTGATATTTTTATCGATCTTTGAAAAATACTCAAATAAAGTGTTAGTATAAATAAAATTGAAATATAACCACCTTCTTCACCGATGATAGAAAGTATAAAATCAGTATGGGCTTCAGGCAAAAATAAATTTTTTCCGGAACTAGACCCCAAACCAACACCATTAATACCTCCGTTTCCCAAGCTATAAAAAGACTGTTGAAGTTGGTGATTTGCTTTTGACAAATCAAAAAATCCATCAAAAAAAGATGTTATTCTGTAAACTCTGTATTCTCTAAAATACATTACAGGAATTAAAAATATTAATCCCATTAAACATGTACCTATCAGATGAATAAATTTTGCTCTACCTATAAATAACATTATTAAAAAAATAAAAAAAATCATTGCCGCCGTACTAAAATCAGGTTGAATAATTATTAAAATCATAACTATTAAGACCATTAATAATGGAGGTAAAAAACCATGCATGTAATCTCTAATATTATCTTTTTTTCTGTCGATATAATTTGCTATATAAATAATTACAGATAATCTAGCAATATCAGAGGTTTGAATTGTAAAAATACCAATATTTAACCACCTAGCTGGATCTGAATTGATACCATTTTCAATTAAATAGATGATTTTTGTTAATAATAGTAAAAAAATTGAAAATATTAAAAATGGACCAGCTACTTTTTTTAAATAATTATAATCTATAATCATACCAAAAATCATTGCTAAGACACCAATGAAAACTCTAATAAGATGTTTTGAAAAATAAAAAGTACTGTAATCAAATTTATTAAATGATCGGTCAACTGTTGAACTAAATACCATAATAATTCCAATGAGTATCAATCCGATTGTGATAAAAAACAATGGTTTATCAAATTTTTGTGAACTTATATTAATATGCATCTAAACCTATTTTTTTTTCATTTTTAATTGAAATCAATTTATTAACTTCTAAGTTAAAATCTTTTCCTCGATGCTCAAAATTATCATACATATCATAACTCGTACATCCTGGTGAAAGAAGAATAGAGTCCCCTGGTTTTGCATTATTATAACTAAAATTAATTGCATCATGCATAGATTCAGTAATGTAAATTTGATTAAAATCAGTTAATTGATCCTTAATAATATTCCTTGATTCACCAAAGATAATAATATATCTGACCCTATTTGCTAAAAGAGGGATAATCTTCTTAAAATCTCCTCCTTTATCTCTTCCTCCTAAGATTAAGATTAAATTTTCTTTAAAAGATTTAATAGCAACTAAAATAGAATCAACATTTGTTGATTTGGAATCATTAAAAAATGAAATTTGATTAATTTCATTTATCTTTTGTAATCTATACTCAACAGGAGAAGTTTTTTGAATACCACTACATATATTTTTGTCTGATAATTTATAAATCTTTGCTACTGTTGCTGCAGCAATAATATTTTGAATATTATGATTACCTAATAAATTTATTTTATCTAAACTTATAAGTTCTTTTTCTTTTGAATTAAAAATTTTATTTTTTTCATAAAGAAAAACTCATCCAACTTATCATTTATAGAAAAACCGATTAATTCAGCTTTAGTTTTAATATTTTTTTTAATTAAATCATCTTCCGAATTAAAAACTAATTTATCATTTTGTTTCATATTTTTTGCTATTTTCATTTTTGCATCTATATAATTTTTCATTGTAAAATATCTGTCAAGGTGATCTTCTGTAATATTTAGAACAATTGCAATATCTGGTTTAAAATGATGAATATCCTCTAATTGAAAAGAACTTACCTCAATTATATGCAAACCATTTTTTATGTTTTTTTCGATATTATCTAAAATAATTTCTGAAAATGGAATGCCAATATTTCCACTTACAAAAATATTTAAATCAGTTTCACGAAAAATATTTTCTAATATTTTAGTTGTTGTTGTTTTACCATTAGAACCAGTAATTGCAATTATTGGCAAATTAGTATACCAAGAGGAAAACTCAAGCTCACTAATAATTGGAATATTTTTATTTTTTGCTTCTTTGAAAATATCGTTATTTTTTGAAATTCCAGGAGAAATTAAAATAAGTTCATTATTCAAAATTTTTTCAGAGTGAATTCCTATTTCAAAATTATCAGAATACTTTTCTAATTCTTCAATATTATTTATATTATTCTTTTCACTTAAAAATACTATTGCTTCAAGTTTTTTTAAAAGCTTACAAGCTGATAGACCACTTTTTCCTGCTCCAATTACTGCTACTTTTTTATTTTTGATTGATTTGTTTTTTAAAATTGAATTCATCTTATTTTAAAAGTACTAAATGTTAAAATCGCAAAAATAATTCCAATTATCCAAAATCTTATCACAACTTGGGTCTCTTTCCAACCTTTTAATTCAAAATGATGATGAATAGGTGCCATTAAAAAAAATCTTCTAGATTCTCCATATAATTTTTTGGATAAGTGAAAATACCCAACTTGAATCATTACGGACAAAGCTTCTACAACAAACACTCCTCCTAATATTACCAATATTAATTCTTTCTTTAATAAAATAGATAATGTACCTAAAGCTGCACCAGTAGATAATGATCCTGTATCTCCCATAAATACTTGAGCAGGTGAGGCATTAAACCAAAGAAATCCTAAACACGCTCCTCCTAATGCAGCTGCAAAAATTGTAAGCTCTCCCGCAGTAGGTAAATAGATAATATTTAAATAATCACTAAAATCAACTCTACCTGAAATATATGAAATTAAAGCAAGTGAAATTGCACATATAGTTAGCAAACCAGATGCTAAACCGTCTAGACCATCAGTTAAATTAACAGCATTCGATGATCCGGTTATGACTAAAGCAACCCACGGTATATAGAAAATTCCAAATGAAATTTCTAAATTCTTAAAAAAAGGAACTGATGTAATAGGACCAAGATCTCTAAATTGATCTCCAAAATAAAGAATTGAACCAATTATCAAACCTAAGGTTATTTGTCCTAAAATTTTATATTTTCCAACCAAACCCTTTTTTGTTTTTTTTGTATTTTTTAAGTAGTCATCAATAAAACCTACGATACCCATAAAAATTGTTGAGAAGAGAACTAGAAGAATATATTTATTCGTTAAATTTGACCAAAGTAATGTTGGCACAACCAATGAAATTAAAATGATTATACCACCCATTGTTGGAGTTCCATCTTTAGATTTATGTGAAATTGGTCCTCTGTTATTTGTTTGTTCAACTATTTGACTTTTCCGAAGTTGTTTTATTAAAAAAGGAGCAATAAAAAAACTTATTATCAATGCTGTAATTGCAGAACCTGCTGATCTAAATGTTATATACTGAAATACATTTAAAAATGTAAATTCATCACTCATTGGAAATAACAAATGATAAAACATTAACTTTTAAACACCTTTTTTATTAACGCATCAAAATTCATCCCTCTAGAAGCCTTAAAAAGAACCGCATCCCCCTCATTTATATAGTTTTTTAAATGATAAAGTAATTTTTCTGAACTAGTAAAATGATTTTTATTTTTTAGATTTGTATTTTTATATGTTGTAAAAGAATTTTCTCCAAAAGTAATAAGTTGATTAATGTTAGAATTAGATACTTTTAGACCAACCTTTTTATGGTGATCATTGCTTTTTGATCCTAATTCTAACATATCACCAAAAACCATGATTTTATTCCCCTTTAGTTTTAATTGTGATATGTAATCAATTGCAGATAGCGTTGAACTTAAATTTGCATTATATGTATCATCTATTATTGTAATTCCATTTTTAATATAAGTAACACATCTTCCTGAAGGAGGATTAAATGACAAAATACCTTTTTTAATATTTTCCCAAGAAACACCTAATGTTATTGATATTGCAACAGCTGGTAAAATATTTTTACATATGGTTAGATTTTTAAATTTTGTTTCAATTATTTCATTATTTATTTTCAAAATAATTTCACCAGAATCATTAATAATTTTTTCACATTGAAAATTTGATTTTTTATCAAATCCATATGTAATTTTTTTTAAGGTGTTAAAATTTTGACTAATATTATTATCGTCGTTATTTAAAAATATAATTCCATTATCTTCAATAGATTGAAATAATTCTAATTTTGCTTTTCGTATGTTATCAATTGATTTGAATGTTGACAAATGTGCATGTGAAATATTTGTTATTACACCTAGATTAGGCTTGCTTATATTACATAAATAAGATATATCGCCAATTTTGTTAGCTCCCATTTCTAAAAATGAAATATTATGACAATTATCTAATTGCAATAATGTTAACGGTAAACTTAAATCTGTATTGTAATTTCCTAAAGTTGCATGAACATTTTGTTCATATGAAAAAATATTCACTAACAAGTCTTTAGTAGTTGTTTTACCATTTGATCCTGTAATACCCACAACATTTATATCAAATTTTTCTCTCCAAATTTTAGCTATTTGGCCTAAAAAAATTTTAGGTTCTTTTAATACTATTTTAGGAATTTTTAAATTTTTATTATTATCTTTTGATAATAATAGCATTGAACATCCTGCGGAAATTGCTTGATTTACGTAATTATTACCATCAACCTTATCTCCTTGCAATCCAACAAATAAATCTCCTTTTTTAATATTTCTACTATCAATAGAAATCCCTTTAATAAGAAAATTATTTTCAATTTTCAAAAGTTTTCCTATTAAATGTGAGAATTCTTTTGGATTTGGAAGATCAATTCTCATTTTTTATTCCTTTAAAAATGAATTCGTTAACGGAATCCAAATCAGAGTGATATTTTTTTTCATTTTTTACTATTTGATAGTTTTCAGTTCCTTTTCCAATAATTAAGAGTATGTCATTTGGTTTTAACCAATTAATTGCTTCATGAATTCCAATCTTCCTATCATCGAAAAAAATATGATTATTTTTTTTAAATCCACTCTTTATATTTTCATTGATTTTACTTTGAGATTCAAATCTTGGATTATCTGGAGTCACAAAAATCATATCAGAAAATTCTTCAACATAAGAAGCCATTATTGATCTTTTCTCAACATCTCTTCCACCACCACAACCAAATAATACTCCTAACCTTGAATTATTGGATATCATTTCTTTAATAGATATAAATAATTTTTTATATGCATCTGGTGTATGTGCATAATCAATTATCACCATTGAACCATTATTTAATTTTATTTTTTCAGCTCTACCAGGAATCTTTACTAATTTTTTAATACCTTTTTCAATTGATTTTTTAGGAATGTTTAAACTTGTAGCACAAGCTATGGCTGTCAATATATTTTCTAAATTAAAGTAACCAGTTAATGATGAATCAACATTAATTATATCGTTATTTGTTTTAACAATACCTTTTATTCCATCAAGAGACATTTCCCAATCAACAAATTTTATATCTGCTGAATTATTAACAGAAAATGTTATTACTTTTGAGTTTGTACATCTTTCAATTGTTTTCCATTCTTTATCATCTTTATTAATTATACTAAAACCATTATTTTTGAGTTTTGAAAATAATTTTGATTTTGAATGAATATAATTTTTCATACTACCATGAAAATCTAAATGATCATGGGATATATTTGTAAAAACACCCATATCAAACTCTATATCATCTACTCTATTTAATGATAAAGCATGAGATGAAACCTCAAGAATTGAAAATTTAATTTTATCTTTAACAAACTTATTTAAAATATTTTGCAATTCAATTGAATCTGGTGTTGTTAAGTTAGTATTAATGATTTTTTCATCATTTAAAACACCTAATGTTCCAACCAAGGCACTTTTATTATTTGAAGAATTAATTATTGAGTTCAAAATAAAACTAGAAGTTGTTTTCCCGTTTGTACCGGTAATACCTATAACACACATTTTTTTAGATGGATTATCATAATAATTGGCTGAAATTTTCGACATTGCTTTTCTAATATTTTTTACTTCTATAACTGGAATTTTTATTTTTTGATTTACTTGATCTGCTATAATGACAGAAGCACCCTTATTAACAGCTTCATCTATGAATTTTTTTCCATCATTTTGATATCCACTAATTGCTATAAAAACTGAACCAGGCTTTACTTTTCTTGAATCATTTGTAATTCCACTAATTTCAATTTTAGTTTTTGGTAAATTTGAAACTTCAATATCTTTTATTAAGTTGTTTAAATTAGTAATCATTTTAAACCAACCTTACAAACAATACCTTGTTTGACAATTTGTCCTGGTTTTGGAAATTGCCAAAAAACTATTCCTGATCCTTCAATTTTTGGCTTTAGGTTCAAATTATTTAATATGTATATAACTTTCCTCATGCTTTTCCCTCTTAAATCAGGAACTCTTACATAACCTTCATCTAACTTTTCATTAGTTTCTGATTTATCAAAAATTTCGCCTTTTGTTGAAAGCATATTCAAAGTTGAATTAAAATTCTTTTTTTGAACAAATGTCTTTTGAATATTCAATAATTTATTTTTTTTATTATTAAAATTATTTTTTTTATAGTGAACAAGATTATCATCAGTTTGAACAATTCTTTTAACTATTGAACCAAAAACAGGAGCTGAATTTTCACCACCATAAACCAGCCCTTCCTTAGGCTCATCCAAAATAATTACACCTGCAACTTGAGGATTTTCTGATGGAAAAAAACCAGCAAATGATGCTATGTAATTATTACTTGAATATCCACCCTTTTCGTATTTTTTTGCAGTTCCTGTTTTACCAGCAACATTCCATCCAGGCAAACCTGCTTTTTCGCCAGTGCCATTTGAGACCACCATTTCTAACATTTTTGTTAGTTTTAATATTGCATCATCAGAAGCAACCTTCTTAATTACTTTTGGTTTTGCTTTATATTGTACTTTACCATCTGCACTTGTAATTTCATCAACAATATGAGGTTTCATCAAAAAACCATTATTTGCCAGAGCTCCATATGCCATGGCTAGTTGCAATGATGTCACTGCAACTTCATAACCAATTGATATTTCAGCCAAAGAAATTGAACTCCAATTTCCTGTAGTTTTAAAAACTCCTTTTGCCTCCCCAGGAAAAGATATACCTGTTCTTTTACCAAAACCTAATTTTGATCCAAAATCATATATTCTATCTTTACCAACCAGTTGAGCAATTTTTACAGTTCCTATATTGCTTGAATTTTCAATAATTTGTTCAAATGTCAGCAAACCAAATTCTTTCCAATCTTTTATTTCATGACTTCCTATTACGTAAGATCCATCACCACAATGAAATTCCTCATTTGAATTAACTAATTTATCATTTAATGCAGCAATCGCTGGAACAATTTTAAATGTTGACCCAGGTTCAAACTGATCAGTAATAGGTCTATTTCTATATGTTTCAGATTTATAAATTGCTGGTTCATTTGGGTCAAAATCTGGAATTGAGGACATTGCTAATATTTTCCCAGATGCAGGGTCAATTAAAACACCCATAGCGCCTTTAGCTTTACTTTTAATCATTCTTTTATTTAATTCATCTTGAAGAATCCCTTGATATTGTAAATCAATTGTTAATTTTACATTGGAACCATCAATTGGAAGTTTTTGTGGAAATGAACGGTTTTTTCTAATTTTTTGTTTTGCATCTTTTTCTAAAACGATCCATCCAGACTTTCCAGACAAAGCTTTGTTGTATTGTTTTTCTATTCCTTCAATTCCTTTATTATCTGTGTCTGTAAATCCAATAATTTGCGAAGCAATATTTTTATGAGGGTAAGTCCTATAACCTTTTTTTTCTACAATTAAACCTTTGTCATCTATCTCTAAAATTTTATTTACTTTTTCAGAAAGCATATTCCTTTCTAAGTATTGAAAACCATTTAGATTAAATTTACCCTTATAATTTTTTTTTGGTTTTCCGGTTACTAAACTAAATGTATCTATTATTTTATCTTTATCTTCAACTTCACTTGGTTGAATTCCAAAACTATAATGTGTTACAGTTGAAGCAAGTTCAAACCCATTTCTATCAAGAATTGACCCTCTGGATGAATTTATTAATCTTTTTGTTGTTGATTGTTTTATACTTTTTTGCCTGAAATCTTCTCCATTTAATACTTGAATGTGAAAAAAACGAATCGCTAAAGAAGTCCAAACTAAAATAAATAAGCTAGCTAAAATTGAAATTCTATTTCTATATTTTAAAAAAGACTTGGTCATTCTATATTTTCGTAAAAATCATCATCTACTAGAACGACAATTTTTTCAGGAGTTGGAGTAATTAAACCTAATTCATCTTCAGCTATTTTAGTGATTCTGTCCGCGCGCATTAACCTAGCTATATCACCCTTAAGTTTTTTATTTTCCTCAATTAATAACTGTTTGGTTTTCGTTAAAATAATATTATTTCTTTCAATAAGTTTTGTTTCATTATGGACCCATAAATAAATAATTGAGCCAAATACAATAGTTATCACAGTAATAAAAAATATTAAAGAATTAAAAAATTCTTTTTGTCTCATTGATTTTCTTTTTCTTTTATTTTTAGACATTATATTTTTTCAGCAACTCTAAGTTTTGCACTTCTAGACCTAGAATTAAATTGTAATTCATTCTCATCGGGCTTTATTACTTTAGAATTAATTAATTTTAATGATGGATTAATACCACATATGCATTTTGGAAAATTTTTAGAACATATACATCCTTTTTCATACTTTTTGAAAAAATTTTTAACCAACCTATCTTCAAGGGAATGATATGAAATAATTACTATTCTACCTTCACTCTTTAAATAGTCAATAAAATGAGTCAAAAAAAATTCTAAACACTTTAATTCTTTATTTACTTCAATTCTGATCGCTTGAAAAACTTTAGATAAAACTTTATTTGATTTATAATTTCCTATAATTTTTATAATTATTTTTTTTAATTGAAAGGTAGAAACCAATTTTTTATTTTTCCTCTCATTAATTAACTCCTCAACTATATTTCTTGGATTTATTATTTCACCATAATTTTTCAATAAATTAATTAAATCTTTTTTACACCAATTATTTAGTATTTCATTAGCGGTTATTTTTTGTTTTGTATTAAATCTCATATCAAGAGGACCATCATTTTTATAAGAAAAACCTTTTGTAGGGTTATCAATTTGATATGATGAAATTCCTAAATCTAAAAGCATACCGTCAAATTTTCTTTCACCAAATTCAGATAAATATTTTTCAAAAGAACTATATGAATCGTTTATAATTTTACATGAAGAAGGCAAGTTTTTTTTGCAAAATTTTATTGCATCAATATCACCATCAAAACCTAAAACTTTTCCACCTTGATCAGAAAATTTTTTCATAATTAATTTTGTATGACCACCAAAACCTAATGTTCCATCCAAATATATACCATTAGGTTTAACACATAAGCTTGAAATAACTGCATCTTTTAAAACGGGCACATGAAAATTTGTATTGGCCCATTTATTATTCACTTTTTTAAAGTATTACCTTGTCTTCTAATTCGTCAAAATCATCAGGCGTTATATCTTCCATTTTCGATAGATTTACTGGATTCCATATTTCAATTTTATTAACGACTCCTATTATTATAACCTCTTTTTCTAAATTAGCATATTCTTTCAAATTAGGAGTTATTTGAATTCTTCCCTGAGCATCAAGTTTGACTGTATTCGCAAATCTAGTAATTGATCTTACTAGCTTTCTATTCTTGGATGAAGTTGATGAGAGTTCTCTTAATCCAGCTTCAACTCTAATTTGCCATTCTTCTAATGGATAAGCAACTATACATGAATCCATCCCTTTCGTAATAACAAAATTTTCATTACTAAGCTTGGATAACGCAGATCGAAATTTTGAAGGAATGTTAATTCGACCTTTATTGTCAAGACTGTATTTATATTCTCCAGTAAATGTATTGTCTTTAATTGTCATTTTTCCTTTGGGCATATTACCCACTGCTCCCCACAAATTACCCTTTTAACCCACTTATGTCAAGAAAAATTTATAATTTTTTTTTAATAACAAAAAAAAATGTATTCGATTAAACTATAATATTTTGAGAATTTTTATAAGGAAGTTTAGATGGCTCTAATAACTTTTCCTGATTTAATACACCAGGTGCAAACTTTCATTTTTTTGGTAACACCATTAAGATTTACTTTCATGGTTTGTAGATTTGGCAACCATCTTCTTCGGGTTCTATTGTTTGCGTGGCTTACATTATTGCCTGAACCTGGTCTTTTGTCACAAATTTTACATATTCTAGCCATATAATAACTTAATATTTGTTGGGGAAACAACAAAATACTGATTTGATATTTGAATTTTTTTTTTTTTAGTATAATATTAAAATATGAAATTATACTCTTTTAATAAATTATCATTAATGTTTTTAATTATATTATTTAACTTTACAAGTAGTGAGGAAAAATTGAATCAAATCGAAATTGCAACTTTAGGTGCCGGCTGTTTTTGGTGTGTTGAAGCTGTTTTTGAAAGAATAGATGGTGTAATAGATGTTGTATCTGGTTATACAGGAGGAAAAACAAAAAATCCTTCATATAAAGAGGTCATTACTGGTAAAACAGGTCATGTGGAAACTGCACAAATAAGTTTTGACAAAACAAAAATAAGTTACGATCAAATTCTTGAAATCTTTTGGCTATCTCATGACCCAACAACTTTAAATAGACAAGGAAATGATGTTGGAACTCAATATAGATCTGCAATTTTTTTTCATAATTTAAATCAAAAAAATATTGCTGAAAGGTCATTAAAAGAAAAAAGCAATTCTAAAATTTTTAAAAATAGAATTGTTACTACTATAGAAAAGTTGGATATTTTTTATGAAGCAGAAAATTATCATCAAGATTATTTTAATAATAATCCCAATGCTCCTTATTGCCAATACATAATTTTACCAAAACTTAAAAAACTTAATTTAATTCAAAATTAAAAATCATAGCCGATTGTTATTCCAGCTCTAAATGGGTCAGCCCATGAAAGATAGAGTTTGTTTTCATAATTAGGAGGTTCCAAAGCAAAATAAAAACCTCTGGTAGGATATCTCTTGTCTAAGATATTATTTGCCCAAATTTTTATAAAATATGAATTTCTTTTATATCCAATTGCTGTATTAATTAAATTATATCCATCATTCTTATTATCATGACTATCTGAAAAATAATGATCTGTCATTCCAATAAATTCAATTTTACCATAAACTCCTGATAAATACTCAAAACTGTATGTTAAACTATATGAAAATTCAGGTGAATTTGATGAAGCTCTTCCACCAAGTTTTGTCCCAAGATCCAATTCATAATCAAATTCCTCAATCCAACTTTTGAGATAAGCAAAGTTTAATTCAAAAACATGGGAACTAAATAATTTAATTTTATTTTCAAATTCAAAACCATATAGATATCCATCTGTTGCATTTCCAGTAAAATACATAAAGCTATTAGGATCGTCAATATTTTGCTGTCTAGAAATTGATATTTGTTGATTTTTTCGAAGTCCATAAAAACCAACAATACTTATATAGTTTGATGAATTAACTCTTCTTAATCCAACTTCAAAGTTATTTATGTATTCAGGATTATAATATCTGCTATTGTCAGATAAATACGGATTTTGGTTAATACCACCTCCTTTGAAACCCCTTGATATTGAACTAAATAAATTAGAGTTTTTGTAAATGTAATTAGATGAAATTTTCCATCCCACCATTTGATTATTTATTAAATTATTTAAAGGATTTAAATCTACGATTTCAAAAAATTCATTATAACCTTTTGCACTTCCATCATAATTTATTCTGTTATCTTCAAATCGAATGTTTGATGAAAAAGATAAATTTTCATTTATAGATATTTTAGATTTCCCATATAAAGAAAAAATTGTTAAATCAAACTTACTACTAAGTTCTGTTGCATCACCTCCAAACAAATAACCAGTTGCATCATCTGTTTCAATCAATTTTTTAGCATATACACCAATGATATTATTGTTGTTATGGGATAATCTTAATTCTTCAGAAATAACATCTCTTTTTTTAAAATTTCTATCAAAAAATCTATATTCATATCCTTCTATTTCAGGATTAAAATTATAAGGCTCATAACTCCAAAAATTATTATTTCCCCAATCACCATCATAACTATGAATCAATTCACTTTTTGAAAATGTTGAGATTGAAGTTAATTTAAAATTATTTCTTAAATCAAAATTACTCCTAATAGATAATGCATTTGTTTGTTGTGCATCTTCACCTTGATCATCTGAAAAAGTATTATAATTTTGATTATTATCCGGTGACCAAGCATCATATCTATTATTTAAATCAGCATGAATGAAAGAAGTAATAATATTTGAATTTTGAGAAATTAAATACTTCAATTTTCCTTTAAGTAGCTTCTCATCTCTTCCGTTAGTATCATTAGAATTTTGAAATTTATTATTTCGATATCCATTTCCCAAACCACTAAAATAAGATAATCTGTAAGATAGATTTTTAGATATTGAATTACTAATTCCAAAGTTTATTTCTTGAATATTATCTGTTCCAAAAGAAAATTCACTTGATATCTTTAAATTTTCTGAAGGATCTATAGATTTCAATGAAATATGGCCTGCTAGGCTATTGGAACCAAAAACTGAAGATTGCGGTCCTCTAAAAATCTCAATTCTTTCAATATCTTTTGAAAATCCAATCATACCCAAACCACTTAATTCAATATCATCTATCTGAAAACCAACTGAAAAATTGGGTGGTCCCTCTCCAGCATAATGACTTAATTCACCTATTCCTCTAATTTGAAAATATCTAGGTCGTGAAGTTCCTCCTACAAATGTTAAGCTAGGTATTTTATTTACAACACCCTCAATATGACTTTCACTTTCTTTTTTAAGATCATTTTTAGTATAAATCTTAATACTTGTTGAAACATTTTGAATAGATTCATCTGATAATTCAGCTGATATAATAATATCATCAATCTCAATTGTTGTAGGAATAAGTTCAATTTTTAATTTTTTATCTAATACCACGATAAGTTGCGATTCATATCCTATATGATCAAATTTTAAATTAGTACCAAATTCAATCTCTAAATTAAAATTACCATTTTTATCTGTTGAAGTACCTTTACTTAAATCAAATACATTTACACCAAAAATTGGTTCTTTGGTATAAAAATCAATTACATTGCCAGATAAATTGAATTTTGTTGATTGAGCAATTAATAGAGAATTTATAATGAAAAATTTTATGAAAAATGATATAAAGTTCATGAATGCCTCCCTACGCTGGTATTATCCAGATCAGGTTAAATGGGTTTTATCTCAGCTCTTGTACTTAAGAGCACCCCGATTCTAATTAAAAATTAATTATTTTTTTCTACTAAAACAATTTTCTATTTCTTGCGTTTTTATTGATAGTTAAATATCTTCTTATATGAATATTAAAGCTAAAAAAACCGAAATTACCATAAAAGCTATTATTTTAGGTGTTTTATTATCTGCTATTTTAGCTGCTGCAAATGCATATTTAGGATTATTTGCGGGTATGACAGTTTCAGCTTCAATTCCCGCAGCTGTTATTTCAATGGGAGTATTGAGATTATTTAAAAACTCAAATATATTAGAAAATAACATTGTTCAAACTTCTGCATCAGCTGGGGAATCATTAGCTGCAGGAGTCATCTTTACTATTCCTGCCTTAGTATTAATGGGATACTGGGAAAGCTTTGATTATTTTGAAGTCGCAAAAATTTCTGCAATTGGAGGTTTAATTGGAATTTTATTTACTATTCCTCTCAGGCAGGTATTAATTGTAAGAGCTAAACTTTTGTATCCTGAAGGAATAGCAACTGCAGAAGTATTAAAAGCTGGTCACAATACAGAAAAATTAAACGATGAATCTACATCATCAAGCTTAAAAACAATTGGAATTTCATCATTAATTGGTTCTCTTATGAAATTAGGTCAAAGTGGTTTCTCATTATGGGGAAGTGCAATTGAAGGTGCAAAAAATTTCAATAATGTTATTTTTGGATTTGGCTGTGATTTATCACCTGCTCTTGTTTCAGTAGGTTATATAGTTGGAATAAATATATCAACAGTTGTTTTTTCAGGTGGATTAATTTCATGGTTGTTTGCTATTCCAATTTATTCATTTATTAATGGTTTTCAAGGTAATTCATTTGAAGCAGCAATGGATATCTGGAACTCTAAAATAAGATATTTAGGTGTTGGAACAATGGTTATTGGAGGTATTTGGTCATTAATTAAACTCTCAAAACCTTTAATTGATGGATTGAAAATAAGTTTTCAAAATTTAAATAAATCTAAAAATAATGAATCAAAAGATCTTCCAATAAATATAGTTTTAATTTTATTATTATGCTTATTACCCCCAGTTATATTGCTTTATTTTAATATAATTAATTCACTATCAATTGCAATAATCCTTTCTTTAGTTATGATGTTTTTTGGTTTTCTTTTTTCAGCTGTGGCTAGTTATATGGCTGGTGTTGTTGGTTCCTCAAATAATCCAGTTTCCGGAGTTACAATTGCTACAATCTTATTTACTTCATTATTATTATTATTGATCCTAGGAAAAAACTCACCGAATGGACCAGCAGCAGCAATTTTGGTTGGAGCAGTTGTATGTTGTGCAGCAGCAATAGGTGGTGATAATATGCAAGATTTAAAAACAGGTTATATTTTAGGGGCCACCCCTATAAAACAACAAATCATGCAAGTAATTGGAGTCCTTTCTTCAGCTTTAGTTTTAGGACTAGTACTAGATATTTTACACTCAGCTTATATAATTGGTTCGCCAGAAATGTCTGCACCACAAGCAACTTTAATGAAATCGGTATCTGAGGGTGTATTTACAGGTAATTTACCAATTGAAATGTTAATTATTGGTTCAATAATTGGAGTTATAATAATTATAATTGATGTTTATTTGGAAAAAAAAAGTTATTCATTTAGAATTCCTGTTTTAGCTGCTGCGGTTGGAATATACCTTCCTATCCAGCTTACATTTCCTGTTTTCATTGGTGGATTAATATCTTATTTAAGCATCAAAAAAATGAATAATAAATTATTACAAAGACGTGGACTATTATTGGCATCTGGTTTAATAACTGGTGAAGCATTAATGGGAATATTAATTGCATTACCTATATTTATTTCAGGTGAAAAAAACTGGTGGCCTTCTTTTAATTTTCCAGAATTTGGAATAATTAATTTAGGTAGTGTATTATTTATATCAATTTTATTCTGGTTTTATAATTCAACGACTAAAAAATAATATTTAACATAAAACTATTTATTCTCTTATGACTGCTATTTTTTCAACTGATGATTTTCCTGTTTTAGCATACATAACAACTAAATAAATACCCGAACTTACATACTCTCCAGATTCATCTTTACCATCCCAAAAAACTTGATAACCATTATGATTTTTACTTGAAAGAACAATATTTTTAATAATATTTCCTGAAAGACTGATTATTTTAACAGATGATTCATCCATTAATCCATCAATCACCATTGGTAATTGTGTAGGAATAATAAATGGACTTGGAAAAATTTTAATATTTGAAAAATTTGATTTTGATTCTGCATAAGGTATTTTTAAGCTATTAATACCTTTTGAAGTTGCGATATATGCTATTCCCCTTTTGTTATCAATTGCAACAGATGTAACTTCATCTGATAACAACATGCTATTATCTTTTCTAAAACCATACCAATCCGGCCAAGGAATACTATTATCTAGCAAAACATATAAACCTTTATCTATAGACGAAATCCATAAATTATTTTTTATATCTGAAATCATTTTTGAACCCTCTGCAAAAGATACACCAGAAAAATAAGTAAAATAAAACGGATTAATTTCAGAAAAATTATCATTAAAATATACCTGCTGAACTCCCTTTGAAGTTAAAATCCAATAATTTGTTTTATTTGTTTTTGCTAAAGACCAAATGGTATTATCCTCAAGACCATTTGTTGTTGTGAAATTATTCCAATTAACTGAAATAATATCTTGATTATCAGGTATATTGTCACCATCATCATCCCAATCTATTAGATCAGGAGTACCATCAGAATCACTATCTATATCAATAGCATCTGGAATACCATCATTATCTGAATCGATATTGAATTTTAGAACAAATAAACCATCATCTTTACTAGAACCAATTAAAGCAGTATTATCATTAGCAAAAATAATATCAGTAGGATTATCTAAAATATTGAAATTTGCACCTAAGCCTGTCTGAGGAATACCATGCCAAAAAGATATATTATTGTCAATATATTCTTTTTTATCAAAAACTATAATTTTTTGATTAAAATCTAATGATCCAAAATTTGAGGCCCAAATATTTCCTTTATTATCAATATTTAACCCTCTAACATTCATATAACCTAAAGAATTTGTTGAAATAGATGTAGTATCAAAAACAAACATTCCACCTAAATTATCTAGTGGCAAAAAAATAACTCCACCAGTTATAGAATTATCAAACTCATTTTTTTCAGGGAAAACTCCTTGATTGGAAATCCAAACTCCATTCGAATCTGATATTGTCGACCAAACTCTTGATGAAATATATTGACTACTATCAGAAACAAAAAAATTAAAAGTTTCTTTATTATGATTTCTGATTGACCATTTTTCTTGAGAAGTTATTAAATTGTACCAACCATTCTCATCCAATATTGAAAATCCATCTGGACCTGCAGCAAATAATCTTCCATCATCAAGTACTACCATTGAAGTATATATATTTGAATGAGGTGAATTTGGTGTAAACCATCTGAATTTTTGATTTTCTTTATTAAAAAAACCTAAACCTGATTTTGATGAAATAAGTAAATTTTGATTATTTAATTCAATTATAGAATTTGGTTCATAACGTATTTTCCAACTATTATTTATTGTTCCGTTTTTGTTAACCTCATACAATTTCCATTTAGATACGATATAACTTTTTCCATCGTTATCAATTATATAATCAATTATAAAAATATCTTCATTTAAAAAAAAATTACTTTTAAAAACACTATATTGATCCAACATAAAAATCTCATTATCAGATGATAAATATATGTTATCATTTTTATTCATAATTTTTCTTATCGTTTGATTTGAAAGCTCATTTGTAGACATCCAATTATTAGGATAATTAAGGATAAAATCAATGAAATTTCCCTTAAACAAACCTAAATTGGTTCCAACGAAAATTTCATCATTTATGATTTCAATATCATAAATAAATTCTAATTGATTTTCTGATGGATTTAATATTTGCCTGTATTTATAAATACTATCATTCAAAAAAAACTCCATAATTCCCCAATCTCCATCTTTTGAGTACGATACGAAACTAGTAGAGTCTGAAATAGAAATTGATGAAATTTCCCATAAATCAAAATCAAAAACTTTTATTGATTTTGATTTTTTATAATCATAAATCTGTAAAACTCCATTTGGTGAATTTGATCCAACCCAAAGATGACCGTTAACATCGATTGAAATCGAATTTAAATCAGTTTCAACTAATCCATCAATATTTGTTATGAAATCAAATGAAGTTGAATCTTTATCAAAAATTAAAATTCCACCAGAAGTAGCGGAAAAAATTTTTTTACCAACAGGTATACTTTGCCTAATATCAATTGATGATGGATAAGATTTCCAATCACCAACTCTACTTTGTGAAATCAAAAGTGTGTTCAAAAATAAGTAAAATATAATTTTTAAATAATTCAAAACTAAATCTCAAATGGTACTGGAATAAATGAAATTATAAATATTAATAGACAAACAAAACCAATTAGTTTTTCTCTAAATGTTAATACTGTACCAACATCTAAAATTGGAGGATGTTTTAAAGTTTTCATCAAAATAAATATTACTAAGCCCCAAATTATCCAATTAATTGATAAAAAACTCAGAGGAATTAAAAACAAAAAAAATATTTTAGATATCATATGATGATTTTTTCCAAAAATTGCATATACTATATGACCTCCATCAAGTTGACCTATGGGTAATAAATTAAGCATAGTTATAAGCAAACCAATCCAGGAAGCAAACGCAATTGGATGTAACATTATATCTTGCGATTGTGATATATCTGGGAAAACTAGAAAAGTAAAAAATCTTATTATAAGAGACTCTCCTAAAACAATTGAAGGTTCGGAATTAATTTCAATAACCGTTGATTTTGTGAAACCATAGAATAATAAAGGAATTGTTATAATAAAACCAGCTATTGGTCCTGATGCTCCTATCTCGAGTAATGCTTTTTTATTTGATATTGGACTTTTAATTTTAATTAAAGCTCCAAAAGTTCCTATAAATGTAGGTGCTGGAATAAAGTATGGAAGGGAAACACTGATTTTATTTTTTTTTGCATAGAAATAATGACCAAACTCATGAAACCCTAAAATAGTTAATAGGGTAAATGAAAATGGAATTCCTAATTTTAAATCATGCAGAGATAAAATATTACCACCTTCCATATAAGATCCTGCAATTAAAGTTGTTATTATAGTTAAAATAAATAAAAATAAGTTCAAATAAGGTATTTTTTTTAAAGTATCATTCATATTATAACTATTATTTTACATCTATTTTTAACTAAAAGTTGCTAAGAATATTATCATATATTAATTTAATTTAATGAAAATCTTGATGATTGCCTTTTTTATATCAAATATAATTTTTTCAAACCAAAACTCGCTTTTTAACATAGACACTAGAATAAGGGTTGTTAATGAAAAAACATTATATGTTGTTGTACAAATAGATAATAAAACGGGAAGAAGGATATCACAATTAAAAGGTTTTTTAACTGAATTAAATAATAAAGGCGATATAATAACAGAACAAAAGATAATTCATGTAAATAATAGAGATCCTCTATTAGATTTAAATCAATCTTCAATTAGAGCATTAACTTTTCCCTTTAAAAAAGAGTTAGATCATAGATTTAGATATAATATTAGTAAGATTGTATTTCAAAATGATTCCAGAGAATTTATTTGGACAAAAAATGATGGCTTAATCAGGATTAATTAATTTTTATTTTTCTTTTTAGACATCACATCAAAATAATTTTTATTTTTGATTTCTAGTGTAAGAGAATTTATCCAATTCTTACTCTCATTAATATATTTATCAATTTCGAATTTTGAAAAACCTCTCGCTCTCATATTTAGAATTAATATCGTTGATATAATTGGAATGTAAGTATTAGTTGGGTCAAGATAAAAATCATCAATTAATCTTACCAATTCAGATGAAGATAAATAATCATCTAATTCTGGTTTTAAATTTTTGTTAACAAATAATGAATCTACAGACCACAATTTAAAATAATCATATAACCTACCATCTTGCAAACCGTTTATATAGGTTTTTTTTAATAAAAATAAATTTTCAGTTGATAATTTGTTATTGTTTAAAGCATTCCAATTTTTTCCATCCCAAAAAAATTTCTCTTCTTGACAAAAAATTGATTGAACTAGAAAAAATAATATCAAAAGTTTTTTCAATTTTAAAACTTAATTATTATTTGATGATTCATCTGCATTCTCAACAGTATTTGATAAAAATTTGGTAACATATACCAATACTAAACATACCAATAAACCAATTGTTGCACCAATTATAGTAGGAATCATTTTTCTCTCCTTAAATCATAAATTTAATTCTGTTTACAAAATCAACTGTTTTAAAAAAAATCAATTTCATTATTTTCGTCTTTTAATTTTAAATTTATTTTTTGTAGAATACTATTAAATCTTTTGTCATTTCTTAAAATATCAAATCTTGGATCAATTTCTAAATAATCAGTCCAAAGAAATCCTTCGTCAACTGATTTTTCTAACCATATGAATGCTTTTTCAATATCTTCTTGAATAGAAAATACCATGGAAATGTAATATCTTGTCAATGACATTTCATCACCATCTTGAATTCTCTTTTTACATTCATCTAAAACCTCTTTAAGAATAGTATCTGACCATTTTTTACCCCATTTTTGTCTTAAAATAAATGCAATAGCTATTTTATCCTCAAACCATGGGTATTTTACTTTTTGAAAATAACTTAGAGACTTGTTATAATCTCTAAACCATAAATAATATAAACCAGTAATTGAATTTACTCTACTATCATTTGGTCTCAATCTTTGAAGTCTATAAATGTATTTTTTTGCATTATCTTTATTTTTGACAAATGATTCATGGATTACGAAAAATCTATTATAGTAAAAAGAATTTGGCTGGTTTTTCAATCCAAAATCCATCAAATCTACCGCTTTTTCTTTTTTCCCTAACAAATAATAAATATTTGATAATTCAACTAATGCTTTTCCTTCATGATGAACATCTTTTTTAGGGATTTTTTTATACCAATTTAATGCTTCACTTAAATCACCTCTCCATTGAGCTATTAATGCATTATTTTCATTGCCACCTACTAAACTATTAATTTCGCTAGCTTTTATATTAAATCTATATGCTTCATTTAATTGACCTAAAATAGTTAAAATATTTGCTCTTGATAGATAACCACCTGGATATTTGCTATTTATCTTTATTGCCCTTTCTGAAGCACTAATTGAAAGATCTTTATAAATTTCATGTTTATTTAGATTATACATTTCAGCATATGAATTTGAAATTAATGAGTAAATTTTGGAATTAAATGGATCCAGTTGTAATGCTTTGTTGTAATAATTAATTGATATATCATAATTTTCAAAGGTACGTTTATTAAATTCAAAATTTCCCTTTAAGTAATAATTGTAAGAATCAAAATTTTTAAAATGTGAAGCATTAATTATTTTTCTTTCACTAAGATTTAATTTTACATTTAGTGAACCAACTATTTGTTTAATTAATTTACTTTGAATTTGGGGTATATCATTTTTCAAACCAAAAAATTCTTTTTTCCAATTTATTTTATCTAAATAGATATTTTTAAATTCACATTTAATAAATATACTATCTTTTTTTTCAATAATTTCACCAGTTAAAATATTACTTAATTCATGTTTTCTCGCAATTTCTTCAAATGGTTTTTTTGTATCCTCATATTGCAATGAAACTTCTCTTGAAATTACATTTAATTCTTGAATTGTTGATAATTTAGCAATCAAATCTTCTGTAATTCCATCTGAAAAATAATTGGATTTGGAATTGTTTTGAAGATTTAAAAAAGGTAAAACAATCAAAGATTTATCAATTTTTGATTGATTAAAATTAAAATAAATCAAAAAAGAGATCAAAAAAGATATAATACTTATTAAAATAATTATATAATATTTTTTAAATAATTCATATAATATTTTTATTTTCATTATTAAAATTGCGGGAACGCGTAAGAATCGAACTTACCTCTCATATATTATACGAGACAACGGTTTTGAAGACCGAGGTGAGCACCAGCCACACAATCATTCCCAATAAAAATTATTTTAGCGGCCTATTAATTATTAAGAAACTTAAGTTCATTTTTTTTTTAAGTTTTTCACCTAATAAGTTAGCTTCTTCAATCGTTGAAAATCTGATGATTTGAACTGCAAAAAGATCTCTATTATTAACTGATATTGGCCATACTTCAGCACTAAATCCATTATCAATCAATAACTGAGATTGTTTTATAGCATTTTGCTTTGATTCGAAAGCACCAACTTGAACTACATATGGTAGTAATTTTTTATTGATAGTTTCATTTAATTTTTCTTTTTTAGGATTTGTTTTTGTGGGGGTAAGAATTGTTTTTTTTTCTTTTTCAGATAATTTTGAAATGAAATTTGAACTCAATGGCCTACTAATCAAAGGTGTTTCAAAAGAAAAATCATAATTAAAATCTAAAGATGTAAAATTGATTGAATATTTGTTGATATAAAATTTTGCACTATCAATTTCTCCAATGGCAAGCAATGAATTAATTTGCAAATCAATACTTCTTTGCAAATGCTCAGATTTTGAATATTTCTCAGGTATTTTTCTCAACTCATGACTTGCTTGAGTGTACAATCCTCTTGCATACAAGTATTCTCCTATTTTTATTAAAGAATCATCTGCATAAGTCGAATTTGGGTAATTTTGTATTATAGACTTATATGTAATAACAGCTTCTTCAGCTCTATTTTTTAAAAGTGCTGATAAAAAAATAACACCATCATTTTCGGGATAATTTATCAATAAATTTGAAATTTCAGATTTAACTTTATTGATATTTCCCCTCTCTACATCTTCAAAATATTTTGTTAAATCTTGTGAAAAAATAAAATTAAATAAGAATAGTAAAAAAAAGGTTTTCATTAAAATTAATTTTTTAAAATAGTAAAAAGATTATCAATAATTAATAATAGTTTATCTTCTTTTTTTTTCTTTAAATGAACTTTGATTTTTAATAGCTCTAAATAAATAGAGTTATTTTTTTCGTAAACCAAATCATCGATTAATGACAAACATTTATCAAACTCACCTTTTGATATTAAAATATTTGATAATCCTAATAAAGCATAAAAATTCTCAGAGTCTATTTTTAATAAATTATTATAAAATTCTTCAATTTCTCCAAATCTTCCTAATTCAAAAAGAATTTTTTCAATTTTACCATAAATTTCTTTACCATCTTTTGAGGATTTTTTAGCATAAATAACCCATTCATCTAATGCATTGTTAAGATTTTTATTTTTTTCATGAATGTTACCTATTTTTAAATGAGATAAAAAATTTGATGAATCAATTGAAATTGATTTTTCATAAAATTTAATTGCATCATTAAATAATTTTTTTTCTTCACTTTCTTTTGCTTTGTTAATTATCAAGTCTGATTGTTCCTTAGAAGTTGAAAGACCATTTATTTTTTCTATTTTTTTTAAAACTTTAATGCCTTCATCCCATTTTTTTTGCAATATATAAACATCTAAAATAAGGTTTAATGCATTGAGATTTTTCTTATCAATTTTTAAAATTTCTAATAAGTAAAATTGAACTTTTTCGAATTTTTTAAGTTCAAAATAATCTTTAGCTAAACTCATATAAATTTCAGATTGAAGAGCTTTTGATAATCTTTTTCTAAGAATTAATGATTGGTGAATTTTTAATGCCTGTTCAGCTTTTTGATTTTCTCGAAAAATATCTCCCAACCGAAGGTAGGCTCTTATATTATTTGTATCATACTGTACTAAATCCTTTAGTTTCAAAATTGCATCTTCCACATCACCCTCAAGCAATGCTTCTAATGCCTCGATATATAATTTAGTTGAATCTTTCTTTTTTGGTAAAAATCTATTTAATAGATTCACTTTTTACCTCTTCTTCACCATCAAAATGCTCATCATTATTTATTGAAATATTTCTTAAAGAATTTATTTCATCAGAAAGTTTTTTGTTTAAATTTTTGTGTAACCTTGCCTCAGTTTTACTCCCCATTATTGAAGATAATGCCAATACATAACCTATAAAAATACCAGATGCAAGTGTTACAAGTATAACATTTGAAAGTGGAACATTTGAAAATTTTTGCAAAAATAAATCAATTGAAACTGCTTGCATATTTTGACTTAAAATCCCTAATAGAGATATAAGAATTATTATACTAAATATAGTTTTAAATAATCGCATAATTTTCATCTTTCATTTTTATTTTTTCACCAAAGAGACTAATTCCTCTGGCATCAGTAATTTTTACAGTTATAATTTCACCAATATTTATGTTATTATTTGGGAAAATAACCCATTTGTTATTATCAGTTCTTCCAGATAATTTATTTTTTGATTTTTTACTATTTTTTTCAACTAAAACTTTAACTTTTTTTCCAATTTCTAATTTATTTCTATGCAGAGTATGTATTTTTTGCAATTCTACCAATTTAGCTAATCTTAATTGTCTGATTCTCTCATCAATATGGTTATCAAACTCTGAGGCTTTTGTACCAGGCCTTGATGAATATTTAAAAGTAAATGCTGAATCAAATTTAACATAATTCATTACATCTAATGTTTCATTAAAATCTTTTTCAGTCTCACCTGGAAAGCCAGCAATTATATCCGTTGTTATTGAAGAATTTGACAAAATATTTCTAATTTTATCAGATAAAATCATAAATTTTTCTTTTGTATATGTTCTATTCATTTTTTTTAAAATTTTATTTGATCCTGCTTGTAAAGGTAAATGAACGGAATTGCAAATATTATGATTATCTCTCATTACAAATAAAAGTTCATCATCAATATCTTGTGGATGGGGTGAAGTAAATCTAATTCTCTGTAATCCAGATATATTTGCAACTGAATCAATTAATTTTGGAAATTTAACATTATTATGATTGTATGAATTAACATTTTGGCCCAAGAGAGTTACTTCAATGAACCCCATATCAACGGCTTTTTTCACCTCATCAATTATACTTTGTAAAGATCTACTTCTCTCTCTTCCTCTAGTAAAGGGAACAATGCAAAATGTACAAAATTTATCACACCCGCGCATGATAGAGACCCATGCATTTACTCCATTATTTCTTGAAGGAAATAGATTTTCATAAACTTCAAATTTTGATAACCTTGTATCAACAATTGATTCCTCTTGTATTAATTGACGTTTTAATAAATCAGGAATTCTTTTATATGAATCTGGACCTAAAACAAAATCAACATATGGTTTATTTTCAAGTATATCATCTTTTACATTTTGAGCCATGCAACCTAAGATACCAATAATAGTTTCTGGTTTATTTTTTTTTAATTTGTTTAATCTTCCTAGTCTAGAATGAATTTTGTCCTCTGCATGCTCTCTTATAGCACAAGTATTTAAAAATATTATATTTGCTTCTAAATCTAAATTGGTTTTGGTATATCCGTTTTTTTCTAATAATCCAGCAACGAGTTCTGAATCTGCTACATTCATTTGACAACCGTAAGTTTCTATATAATATTTTTTTTGCATAAAATTAATTTTAAATAAAGTTAAGTTTGTTTGATAAGATTAAGTAATAGTTTTTCATAGGAAGAAATAAAAATTTTTGTTAACGCATACTTCTTGATAAAAAATAATGTTCAGGATCTTGTGGAGTACCAAAATAATGAACTTCATAATGTAGATGACTTGCTGTTGATCTCCCTGTATTCCCAACTTCACCTATTAATTCACCACGATTTACATCTTGACCTCTTTTAACGAAAATTTTATGTAAATGACCATAAAATGTATCATAACCATAACCATGTTTTATTTTAATTGTATTTCCGTAATTTCCTAATTTACCAGCTGAAACAACTTTTCCATTGGCTGTTGCATAAATAGCTGTGCCTCTACTAGCTGAGATATCTAAACCATGATGAAATCTTTTTTCTCCAGTAAAGGGATCTTTCCTATAGCCAAGTCCTGAATTAATATAACCTCCATCAACTGGTCTTATTGATGGGATTGAGGATAATTTCTGAGAATTATTTTTGATAGTATTATATATAATATTATAACTTTCTTTCTCAAATCTAATTTTTCGCTGAAGATCATCAATATTCATCTCAATATTAGATAATTTTAAATTGACGCCGGGAATGAGATCTTCAAAGTCTTTAGAAAAATTAGTTTTAGAACCCCCAATACCAACTTTTCTAACATCCTTATCAATTTCTGGTAAATTAGCATATGTTCTTATAGCTTTATCTTTTTCTCCAATATCTTCTATATCCTGATTCATTTGATTTATTGTTGACTGAAGTTCAATAATCAAAGTTAACATAGAACTACTTTTACTTTTTAAGTTATTTAATTTCTCTTTGTATAAATATTTAGTTAAAAAGTCAGCAGAAACAAAAAATAAAATTATTAACAGAAATGAAATAATTGATGATAAAAAAATTAATTTTTTACCTGATATTGACCATTGGTTAACATATACATCATTATCATCAGATATGATTAAAAAACGCAGGCTTTTTATTTTTTTAAAGGTATTTGAAAGCAATTTCATAGTATTAAATCTAATACCATAAAATTTAGAATTTAAGCTTAAAAATGCAAAATAATTTAATCTAAAAACAACCTTAGAGATTTAGACTTTTTAGCTGTTTTTAATCTTTTAATTGCTCTTTCTTTGAGCTGCCTAATTCTTTCTCGGGTTAAGCTTAATTCATCACCAATTTCTTCGAGAGTAAATGGTCTATCTAAATTAATTCCAAAGTATTTTTCTAAAATATAAGCTTCTCTGTTGGGTATAGTTTTTAAAATTGTTTTAATTTCTTTGTTGAGGGAATCTTCCATAAGTTCTAAATCTGGACTTGCATCTTCAGATTGAAGCAAATCTTTCATCGACATTTTTTCATCATCATCAAGAGGATGATCTGTAGATAAACTTCTTGCATTAAATTGAATCAATTTATCAGCTTCTTTTTCAGAAATTTCCATCAACTCGGCAATTTCACCCATTGTGGGAAGTCTTTCCAGTGCACTCTCTAATTTTTCAGAATTTTTTTTCATTTTTGTCATACTATTTGCAACATTAGCTGGCAATCTAACAACTCTTCCTTGATCAGCAATGAATTGAAGAATTGATTGTCTAATCCACCAAACAGCATATGATATAAATTTAAAACCTCTTGTTTCGTCAAAACGAAAAGCTGATTTAACAAGTCCTATATTTCCTTCGTTAATCAAATCTTCTAATGGAATTCCAGTCACTCTGTATTTATTGGCAACTGAAACAACAAACTTTAAATTAGATTCAATAATTTTATTTAAAGCATTTCTATCTCCTTGCTTAACTAATTTAGTTAGTCTAATTTCTTCTGATGGGTCAAGTGGTTTTGTTTTTTCAATTTCACTAAAATATAATGTGAGAGATTTACCTAAAGTATTTGTATTTCTATTTATCAATTAATTTTCCTTATTTGTTTCTTCTTGAATATTCTTTATTAAATTTTCTTTATCGATAATATTGTTTTTTAAATCTTTAACATTTCCTATTAATTTAAAAAATTTATCGCTTCCCGAAAAATTAGAAACATTCTCTTTTTCAGTTGAGTTGAAAACATAACTTCCTAAGTCTGAAAAACAATCTTGTAAGTCTTTTTCCAGTTGCAAAATTTCCAATTTAATTTTTCCAATTTTAGTTAATTCTTCTGTTTTTGAAGCGGCAATTTTACCAAGCTCCTCAGCTTTTTCGGCAGCAACATTTCCGTATTTTTTTAAATCTTCCCATATCGCCATAATATTCTCCTAAATATTTATTTTTTATTAACAAATTTTTGGTTTGCCCAGTTAGCAATATAAAATATAATTGCGCCCGAACTTAACGCTTGAACTTCTAAAATTAAATTTCTGTCGCGAATACCAACATACAAACCAGAAATTACTATAATCAATGCAATAATTTGTAGAGATCTAAATATAACATATAACATAAACTAAAATATTCTAAAAAAGTTCCTTAAATATTAATTTTCTAAAATTTCTGTTAAAACATTTTTTAATATTTTGGGATTTGATTTACCTTTTAAATTTTCCATCACTTTGCCCATAAAAAATCCAAATAAGGCTTTTTTACCAGATTTATATTTTTCTACTTCTGTAGGATATTTTTTAATAATACTTTTAACGACATCAGTTAATTGATTTGCATCAGAAACCTGTGCTAAATTTTCATTTTGAATAATTTCTTTTGGATCTAAGTTATTATTTAACATTTTTCTTAAAATTTCTTTTGCAGTTGAAGCATTTACAATTTCATCTCTCAAGCAATCTAGTAATCCAGAAAACCTTTTTGGTGAAATTGGGAAATTAGATATTTCTAAATCTAATTCATTAACCATACTTAAAATTTCTCCAATAATCCAATTTGCAGAAACTTTTGGATTTGCACCTTCAAAAATTGAATTTTCATAATATTTTGCAAGATTTAAATCAGAAGTCAATATCAAAGCATCTTTCAATGGTATTTTATATTCATCAACAAATCTTTCCTCTTTATCAAAAGGTAATTCAATTAAATTTGATTTTATTTTATTTATGTCATTATCTGTAAGTGAAATTGGAACTAAATCAGGATCTGGAAAATATCTATAATCATGAGCATCTTCTTTTGACCTCATTACTTCAGCAATTTGATCAACCTCATTCCAAAGTAAAGTAACTTGATTTACTTTCCCACCATTATCTAAAATTTCAGCCTGTCTCTCTATTTCACTATTTATTCCTCTCTCAACTCCTCTAAATGAATTCATATTTTTTAATTCAGTTTTTGTTCCAAACTCTTTTTGACCCTTTGGCCTTATAGAAACATTGGCATCACATCTCAAATTTCCTTTTTCAAGATTACAATCACATATACCTAAATATTCTAAAATTTGTTTAAGTCTTGTTAAATAACTTTTTGCTTCCTCTCCGGATTTAATAACAGGTTCACTAACAATTTCAACAAGAGGTACACCACATCTATTAAAATCGACTTCTGTAAAAACATTATTATTTGAATGAACAGATTTTCCAGCATCTTCTTCTAGATGAATTCTTGTTAATTCAATAAATTTAATCTTATTATTATATCTAATATTAATTTTTCCTCCTTCACATATTGGCTCATCATATTGTGAAATTTGATAACCTTTTGTCAAATCTGGATAAAAATAATTTTTTCTGGCAAATCTTGAAAATTTAGTTATTTTACTTCCAACAGATAAACCAAGTTTAATAGCATAATCAATTGCTGTTTTATTAACAACAGGAAGTGCACCTGGTAAACCCAAACACGTTGGACACGTATTTTTGTTTGGAAAATCTCCATATTTATTCACGCATCCACAAAACATTTTAGTTTTTGTAGATAATTGAGCATGAACTTCTAAACCAATTATTGGATCCCATTTTTCTAAGATTGAATTAATTTTTTTCATCTTTTAAAATATCTCAAAATCATTTTGATTTTGCTCATTGTTGCCTCTGGAATTATATCTACTTCTATCTTGAATTTTTCCAAATTTATAATTTAAAGTAACGGTGAGAATTTGAGAATTAAAATCTCTACTACTGATTTGAGACCAATTTTCACCATAAGTTTCAAAATTAAATCCAGTTAAATTAAATGGATCTCCATATTTAACTGATAAATCTAATTTCTCAGATAAAAGTTTTTTCTTAATTGATACAGCTGACCATGACATGCTTCCCATTTTACCAATCGCAATATCTCGTTTTGGCATATAAAACATAAAAAACATGAATTCCGTAGTTTTATTTAAATTAAACATAATGTTTGTTCTAAATCTTTGCCCCTGTGATGTTTTATCATATTCATCATTTCCAAATATATCAGTATTAATCTCATCCCAAAAAAAACTTCCAGAAAAAATTAGTCTAAGTTTTCTATCAAGTAAATTTGTAAAATTTAAATTTAATGATATACCTTTTGAAACCTCTTTATCTATATTAGCAAATGTTGCAGTGGAAATTCCAGCATCATTTAACGTTTTAAATCTAGAAATCTTTTCAGTAGTATATCTATAATATGGTCCTATATTAAAAGATATTCCCCTTGAATATCTTCCAATATTTACTTCATAAGAATCAGAATATTCAGGTTTCAAATAAGGATTACCCTTACGAATATTGTATTCATCAACTCTATCTTCAAACGGATTGATTTGTCTACTCCTAGGTCGGTTGACTCTTTTAGAATAACTTCCCTGAAATTGAATTTTTTGTGGAGATCCAAAAGAAAAAGAAAAAGATGGGAAAAAACTGTTATAAGGATTTTTAATTAATTCATTAGAATCAATCAATCTCGACTGCATTAAAACGTTTTCAAATCTTGTTCCCATATTAAAATTAACTTTTCTTGAATTAGAAGAAATTTGAGCATAGGCTGAAATAATTTCTTCATCATAAATGAAATGATTTGAATATTTTTCATCATTTAAAAAAGAAGATGTACTTATATCATAATTAAAAGAATTAACATTTTGATCAAAATTTCTAAATTTTGAATCAAAGCCAATTTCAAGAGTTTCTTTATTCTTCAAGGGATGTACATAATCAGCTTTAATATTTAGATCACTTCTACTATTAATATTTTCATCTAATGATTGATCAATCCTATTAGAATAATCAAATAAATTTTCAAAACCAATTATCGGATTAGTCCAATATTCAAACCTCTTGTCACTTGAACCATTGGAAAATTGAATGATAGCGTCAAGTTTTTGCTCAGGATTGATAAAATTCTTATCATATTGAAAAATAAATTCATTTCCATCAAAATTATCCTCATTATTTAAAAATCTATCATATTCTTGATACAAAGTATAAGTCCTTACAAAATTAATGTCCTCTTTTTTCAGTGAATTTCCAGTATTTTTTGATATTGAAATTCCAATATTTTGCTTTGAACTAATAAAATATTCAAATCCAGTTTTTAAAAAAAATGATGTGTTAGATCTGTTGTTATTATTTTTTTGATCTAAAATATCTAAATATTGGACAAAATCATATACTCTATATGAATCACCAGAAGATTGACGAATGCCCTCTCTCACTCCAAAATTAAGAAAAGTATTAAATTTTTCTTTTCTTAAATTCATTTGCGAAGAAAAATTTTTTCCACCTATAGATGTTCCGCTTGAATTGAAATTTCCATTCATTCCAGCAAATTTATTTTCTTTTAATTTAATATTTATAATGCCCGCTAAACCTTCGGGGTCATATTTAGCTCCAGGGTTAGTCATAATCTCAACATCAGCTATATTGTTAGATGAAATACTTTGTAATAGAGTTTTAACATCTCCTGACATTGCAGAAGGTTTTCCATCTATCATTATATTTACTTGAGAATTTCCTCTTAAACTTATGTTATCATCCATATCAACCTCTACTTCAGGGATTTGTCGCAAAACATCAATAGCATTTCCGCCAGAAGAAATTGAATTATTTTCAACATTAAATGTTTTTTTTTCAGCTGTTTGAATAAAAATAGGTTTATCAGCTTCTACAGTAATTTCTCCTAAATTTAAAATTTTTTGAACCAAGAAAATTTCTGAAAATTGATGTGAAACTTTATTTTCACCATATGGTAATAAAACTAATGGTCCAATAGTTTTCTTTTCATAACCAATATATTCAATAACGACCAAGTGTTTTCCAAGAGGAATTTCTTTCACTTCAAATTCACCATTTTCTTTTGAAATAGCACCTGAAATAATATTGTTATTTCTAGTGTTAATTATTGAGATTGATGCATATGGAATGGGTTGCAAAGTTAATGAATCAATAATAGTACCAGAAACTATTCCAATTTTTGGAATAGTTTTGATGTCATTATTTTGCCAAGCTTTATTTTGAGAAAAAACTATTGAAAAAAAGATAACATTTAAAAAAAAAAA
>Ga0066378_10000055_pt1 | contig 43587 bp, 31 predicted proteins | sample Knorr_S23_td_DCM_FD_70947 | JGI IMG/M metagenome (GOLD analysis project Ga0066378, IMG submission 70947) | Marine microbial communities from Southern Atlantic Ocean transect - Knorr_S23_td_DCM_ad_71m_LV_A | ecosystem: Environmental > Aquatic > Marine > Oceanic | place: Southern Atlantic ocean...
ACCGCGGCGCGTCCGTCACTCTAGGAGCTGACGCCGTCAGCCCGCTCCGCTCCCTCCTCACACAAGCGGGCGCGATCACGCACTACATCAGCCTCACCTTTTGGCCCACAGAGCTCTCCATCGACTACGCAGACTGGCCCATAGCGCGTGGTATGGATGAGGTGCTACCGGAGCTCTGTCTCGTCTCTTCGCTCCTAGCCCTCGCCATCTGGCGTGTCCGCGCAAAGCACCCCGACGGTCTGCTCCTCCTCACGCTCTTCGCGCTCCTCGCGCCGAGCTCGAGCGTGATCCCGCTTACTGGGGAGCTCGTCGCTGAGCACCGCATGTACCTCGCGAGCGCGTCGCTCATAGCCCTCGCGGTGCTCGCCATCGAGCGCCTCTTCGCGAGGGCAGGGCTCGTTGTCCTGTGCCTGGTCCTCACCCCGCTGCTCCAGAGCCTCACCATGGCGCGAAACGAGGAGTGGGCCAGCGCGCGCACGATCTGGGAGCGGGCGACAGAGGTGCGCCCGACCAACGCGCGCGCCTGGAACAGCTTAGGCGTCGCCCTGGAGGACGAAGGGCTGCAGGCCGCGGCTGCCGACGCGTGGCGCGAGGCGCTCGCGCACGACCCCGACGACTACCGGGCCCACAGCAACTTGGGCGAGCACTACGCGGGCCTCAACGATGGCGCGCGAGCGATCTCACACCTTCAGAGCGCTGTGAGCCTTCGACCGGATCACCTAGAGCTGCGCTTCAACCTCGGCACCCTCCTCTTACTCACCGGCGACCCTGCTGGGGCTGAGATGCAGCTGTCTGAGGTGCTCCAGCGGGCTCAATCAGACTGGAAGTTCAGAGAGATCGCGGAACGACGCCTCGCCCGAGCCCGCGCCCAGCGCTAGATTTGGTGGTGATGACGCCCTCGAAGCTCCTAGCCCTCACTGCCCTCCTCCTCACCTCCTGCGCGAAGAGCGACCCTCCTCCGCACGTCGTCCTCGTGGTCGTGGATACCTTGCGCGCGGACGCGCTCGGCTGCCATGGGCACGAGGCAGCCCACACCCCGGCGATCGACGCCTTCGCAGCAGAGTCTGTCCAGTTCAATGACGCCGTCTCTAGCTCTGGCTGGACCTTGCCCTCGGTGGGCTCCCTCTTGACCGGGGTCTGGCCGACGCTCCACAAGGCCACGGGGAAGATGACCCTCTTGCGGCCGATCAGCCCTGATGTCCCGACGGCTGCTGAGCTCCTCGTGGACGAGGGCTACAAGACCCTGGGGTTCGCGAACGCCGCGTTCCTCTCTCCTCTCCTCGGCCTAGACCGCGGCTTCCACGTCTTCGATCACCAGCACGCCTACAACCAGGACGTGCGCCGAGCGGACCAGACCGTGAGCGACGCGATCGCCTCCCTAGACAAGGAGACAGAGGGAGAGCCTGTCTTCCTCCTCGTCCACCTCTTCGACTCCCACCTCGACTACGACCCGCTCCCTGAAGACCTCGCTCGCGCGACCGAGGGGCTCAGCGGGCCGGCGCCCCCGCTCTCGCTGAAGGGCTGCAAGGAGCTCGCCGCAGATGAGCCCCCCGCACAAGAGCTGCAAGACTGGGTGCGCGCGGTCTACGACGCCGAGGTCGCCGCTGTGGACCGCGCCTTCGCGCGCCTCAGGAGTGATCTAGAGGAGCGGGGGATCTGGGATAACGCCATCGTGGTCCTCACCTCCGATCATGGCGAGGAGTTCTGGGATCACGGCGACTTTGAACATGGACATACGCTCTATGAGGAGCTCATCCACGTACCCCTCATCATCAAGGCGCCCAAGTCAGAGGGGATCGCGCCGCGCGCTGTCGATGCTCAGGTCCGTGTCCTCGACACCCTCCCCACGGTCTTTGACCTCTGCGAGCTCTCTGAGCCAGGGACTTTCAGCGGCGCCTCCCTCCTCCCCCTGATGCGCGGCGAAGCTGAGCCCAAAGAGCGGCCAGCCTTCAGCGAGGCGACGCTCTATGGATACGAGGAGATCTCGTGGCGGACGGAGCGCTGGCACCTGATCCTCGATACAGATCCTGCGCGTCCGCGCCCTGAGATCCTCATCGACCGCGAGGGTGACCCCGCCCTCGACGTCACCGCTATGCACCCTGAGGTCGCGGCGAGCTTGCGCGGCGAGCTTGAGGCCTTCGTCTATCGACTCCAGGAAGACGCCAAGCAGTACCGTGACGCAGACATCGAGAACATGGGCCCGACCCGCGTAAACGAGTACCTGCGCAGTCTCGAGTCTCTCGGCTACACCGGGCGAGAGGAAGACGAGGAGTGACGAGCCAGCCAGCCGGAGAGAGGAGGCTCAGCCTCTTCGACGCGGTCTTGCTGGTCTGTGGTGCGGTCGTCGGCATCGGCATCTTCTTCACGCCGACCCAGATCGCGAGCCAGGTCTCCAGCCCTGGCATGTTCCTTGGTGTCTGGATCGCGGCAGGAGTCCTGACTCTCCTTGGTTGCTTCACCATCTCAGAGCTTGGCGCTGCCTTTCCTCGTGAGGGTGGGATCTACCTCTACCTCTCAGAGCTCGTCGGCCCCATGTGGGCCTTCCTCTACGGCTGGTCGGCGGTCTGGATCGCATCAACCGGAGGGCTCGCGGTCATCGCCATGTTCATGGGTGAGAACCTGAGCGAAGAGCACGGGACCCTCATCGGCGTCGGCGCGCTGCTCGGCTTCGGGGCGCTCTGCGCCCTCGGCCTGCAGGTCGGGGCGCGCTTCCAGAGCTTGATGATGCTGACAAAGCTCGCTGGGATCCTCGCGCTCCTCTGGGGCGGTTGGGCCCTGGCTGGGGCACCAAAGGACCCAGCGCCGCTGCTCGAGTCCAGCCAAGGCAGTGAAGCAGGTCTCGGTGGCTTCGCACTCGCCCTCCTGCCCGCCCTCTTCGCCTACATGGGCTGGGCAAACCTCGGCAACATCACGAACCGCCTGCGCGAGCCAGTGCGTGACCTCCCCAAGGCGATCCTCCTCGGGATGGGCGGCGTCATCCTCCTCTACGTCTCGCTCGCCTGCGTCTATCTCCACGCCGTCGGCCTCGAAGGAATCCGTGAGAAACCGCTCGTCGCGAGCGAGGTCGCCCGCCTCGCCTTCGGTCAGACCGGCGAAGAGCTCTTCAAGGTTGGGCTCGCCATCTCCGCCGGAGGTGTCTGCCTGTGCTCGCTGATCCTCCTGCCTTGGATCACCGTGGCCATGGCCAAGAACGGACACTTCTTCCGCATCTTTGGAGTCGTACATCCGCGAACAGGCGCCCCCCTCGCCTCTCTCGCTGCGATCGTGCTCATCTCGATCGGCTGGATTCTCTTCGCCGACTCAGGCCTGGTCTTAGAGGCGCAGGGACAGAACGCCATGATCATCAACACCATCCTCCTAGGCGGATACCTGAGAGCGCTCAAGCGGCGCCCCGAGCTCGAGCGCCCCTTCAAGAGCCCTTTGCACCCATGGATCCCGAGGCTCTACTTCGCCCTGCTCCTCAGCATGCTCGGCGGGCAGATCTACGGACTCTTCAGCGAGCGGTCCCTGCAGGACGCCCTGACGCTCCTCGGGATCTCCTTCGGGATCCTCCTCTCGGGTGCGCTGGTGTATGGGCCATGGCGCTGGGTCGTCGCGCGCGCAGACGGCGCGGCTCAATAGCGCTTGAAGGAGTCTTCATCGAGGGTGCGCTCGTAGTGCGAGGACAGCCCGAGCGCGAGACCGATCGCTGTGAGGCTCATGAGCAGCGAGGTGCCACCAGTCGAGACCAGCGGTAAAGGGAGGCCGGTCATAGGCAGCAGCCCTAGGTTTACGCCACAGTGAATGAAGAGGTGCGCAGCGAAGTAGAGGCCGATGCCCCCCACGACGAGGCGCGCGAAGCGGTCGCGCATGTCTGATGCGCTGACAAAGATCAAGATGATGAAGAGCGCGTAGGCCAACAGCAGGGAGCCGCCACCGATGAGCCCTGCCTCCTCTAAGATCACGGCGAGCACAGAGTCCGAGTCCAGCTCGGGCAGGCTCCGCACGCGCGAAGAGACGCCCTCCCCCAAGCCTGTGCCAAAGAGGTGGCCGTTCCCAATCGCTGTCCTCGCCTGGTACGCGTGGAACGCAGCACCGTGCTTGTTCTCGATCAGCTCCTCCGCCTCGTAGCTCGAGAGCCAAGTGTCTATGCGTTCGGCTTGATAGCCCTCGATCCACTCAAACTGATATGCAGAGAAGCCGAGGAGCACGCTGCCTAATACGAGCTTTAAGATCGTCTTTGCGGGGGCACCTGCGAGGTACAGCATCCCTAAGGTGATCGGGACCAAGGTCATCGCCGTCCCTAGGTCGGGCTGCTTCAAGATGAAGACGACCGGCAAGAACACCAACAGGAGCGGGAGCCGCCAGTCCGCGAAGCTCCTCAAGCGGTTGGACTGCAGGACGCGCGCCAAGATCAAGATCACGCCGAGCTTGACCAGCTCAGAGGGCTGTAAGTCGTAGACGCGCAGGTCGATCCAGCGCCGCGCGTTGTTCCGCTCGACCCCAATGAAGGGCACGAGGGCGATGAGCGTGAAGCAGAGCCCGTAGAGCAACCAAGCGTTTTGACGCAACCAGCGCGGCCGAATGTAGAGGGCGAAGAGGAAGCAGGGGAGCGCGACGACGACCTTCTTCACGTGCCCGTTGAAGTCGATCTTCTGACGACCTGAGAGGTGCTGGTCTCCTGAGAGAGCTTGGATGAAGAGCAACCCCACCGCGAAGATCACGAGCGCGATAGCGAGGACGTGCCAGTCGAACTCTCGCCAGCGCGGCGAGCGCAGCCACCGCCCAGCCCCGGGGCCGAAGGCGTTGGGGTCCCTGCGCAAGTGAGAGAGCTTCATGAGCCGTCCCCCTCAAGGTGAGCGCGGACCTCGGGGCGCGAGAGCAGCTGGCGGGCGACGAAGACTGCGGAGTGACTAGAGGTCACGCCGACATCGTGTAGGTAGACGACGAAGATCAGCTCCGGGTCGTCTGCAGGGGTCCAGCCCGCGACCCAGGTGTGCTTGCGTCGCGCAGGCTCGCTGCCCGCAGGGAACTTGAGCTGCGCCGCGACCTCTGGAGTCATCTTCGCGTAGTCGGCGCTGCCAGTCTTCACTGCGACGTCGAGGCCCTTGAGGAGCTTAGCAGAGCCCGTGCGGGCGACCTCCTTGAGCGCGCCCTGCACGACCGCGAGGTGGTCCGCTGAGATCGGCAAGGGCGTGCCCACTGCCGCCCCATCACGCACGAAGCTCAGCTCTGGGAGAGTCCCAGTCGCTATGCCTGCGTACGCTCTCGCGACCTGCAGCGGGGTCCCCTCCAGCACCATCAGGCCGTTCGCTCCGCGCTGCAGCTCGACGTCTGTGAAGGAGTCCGCGCGCCGGAAGGAGGGGCTCTCATAGTCCTCCGGGATGGCCTGTCCCGCGGCGCGCGCGTTGACCCCTGTGGGCATGTCGAAGCCGAAGGTGTGAGCGCACTCAACGAGCGCAGCCCCGGTGCCGAGCCGATCCCCGAGCTGCGCGAAGTAGGCGTTGCATGAGACTCGAAGAGCTGCCGTCAGGTTGAGCCGTCCGTGCCCACGCGAGCTGTGGCAGTCCACCGACCTGTAGCCGGGGAAGCGCGCGCCGCGACGCTCCCGGTGGACGCACGCGAGCCCCTCGTCTTCAAAGAGCTGACCTTGCTCTAGGCACCACAGGGCTGCGAAGGGCTTGAAGACGGAGCCTACTGGGAGTGCTGTGTACCTCCGCAGCGTCCGCTCGTATGCGAAGGCGCCCTGCCCATCTCGGAACGGGATAGGGCTCCTGCCGCCGAGCCGCGGCGCTGAGGCTGCCGCCAGCACCTCCCCCGCTGGGTTCAACAGACAGATCGCGCCGGTCGGCGTAGAGAACCACGCCTCATCTTGAAAGCGCGTGTCACCCGTTGGCTCAGGGAAGTTGATCGTCTCGCTCGCGGCGCGCTGCAAGTCCAGGTCGATCGTGAGCTCCACGTCGCTCCCGTGCTCTGGACGCCAGTCCAAGACAGGCGCCCCCCCTCTGCGAACGAGCTCGGCGAGGCTCTCGTACTCGAGGTATCCGTTCCGCCCGGTGAGGTCTTCATCCATCAGACGCTCGACCCCGTCCGCGCCGTGCAGCTCGTCGTAGCGCGGGAGAGACTCCACGAGCTGTCGGAGCTCGAACTCATCATTCTCCGAGCGCAGCGCCTGCTGCCTCAGCGAACGCAGCTCCTCAAAGCCGCCTCGGTGAACCAGGATCTCCCTCAGGTTCGTGCGACGCGCGTCCCCGATCACGCGCCAGAGGGGGTCCCCCTCGCTCAGGGCCCCCTCGTTCGAGGTGCGCTCGGTTTGAGTCTCTACCTGGAACCCTTTGAAGCGCTCTGGGTACCTCGAGAGGAGATAGACGACCTCATAGGAGGGAGACCGCTCGAGCGCTCGAACTCTGCGGCCCTGCTCCACGAGGAAGTAGTCCTGGTCATCGAGCGCTGCCTCCACCCGGTCTTCCGTGAGGCTCAACAGAGGGCCGTCTGGATCCGGCGCTTGGTGCACGAGCCAGCCGCGCTCCCACTCTCTCGCCCAACGCACCAAGAGCCACTGAGAGAGGCGGCGATCCTCTGCGGAGCTCTCGCGCTCCCATCGGGTGAACGCCTCGTAGGCGTTCGCCGGAGGCTGCCAGTCGGAGAGGCCGACCGCGTCCCAGAGCGTTCCCCAGCCACCTAGCTCGAGCGCCTCCCCCCCTTGCAGGAAGAGGTCTTGTGTGGGGCTCCAGGCGCCCTCTTGGTCATTCTTGCTGAGCACGAGGAAGGAGGGCAGCGCGCCTTTGGCGCTGGAGAGCGCGGCCCCGTCAAAGAGCGCAGGCGGCGTCGCACCAGAGAGGGCCTCCCCCCAAGGGAGGAGGGCAGCGCGCTGGGAGCCTTCGCTCGTAGCGATCGAAGGTGCGAGCATCCACAAGAGCGCGTCAATGGTGGTCTCCTCTGCGGAGAGGCGCGCCTCTAGCGCAGCGCCCGGGGCGATGCGAGTGAGCATGTACTCCTGCCAGCCCCGACGCGTAGCGGCGTGCCACTGGCGTAAGCGCTCGTCGCTCCAACGGAGCGCGCGCTGGAGCCAGCTGAGGTCCCACGCAGCCAGCGCTTCGGGCTCGAGCCTGCCAGCGGGGATACCTGCCGCGCGCCGGAACATCCTGCTCGCGACGCCGTCCTCGACCTCATGCCCTCGGCGCGCGAGCTCTTCAAGGAGGGCGCCTCGTTCGCGCCCGAGGGAGAGCTCGAGCTGATCGAGGTCATAGAGAGAGGCCCAGCACCGCGCCCGCACATGCTCTCGGATCGCGTCCTCTCCCCGGAGCTCGGAGCGCACCTCACTGCACGCCTGCGCAGCGAGGGAGAGGACACTGCGCGTCTCCTCCCGCTCCGCCATGAGTTGGCGCAGGCGACCATCCGCTCGCTCGCTGAGCGCAGTGAGGCGGCGCAGGTAGAAGGCCATATCCCCAGCCCTGGCCCGATCTGTCCCTGCTAAGACAGCGAGGTCCGCCGGCGAGAGCTCCAAGAGTTCCAGGGCACGCGCGGCTAGGCCATCGGGATCAGAGAGCAGCTCCACCGCAGCGCCGGTCCACGCAGAGCTCGCTAGGGCTACCTGGCCGATCGGGTTCTCGCGTCTGAAGGCCCTCCACTCGAAGCTGACGAGGTACTGCTCCTCATCCTCCACCAAGACCTCTCCCCCTCGAGCGAGGATCTTGCCCCGGTGATAAGGGAGCCTGCGAGAAGAGCGCTCGAGGTTCGCCGCCTCTCTCGCCCATGTCTCGTGCTCAGTGACTTGGATGCGCGCGGCGCGGATCAGCACGAGCGCTGCCCCCAGTCCGACCAAGACGATGAGCGGTCCAAAGCGCCGACCGATCATCGCAGGCTCCTCCTCGCTAGAAGCACCCGCGCGCCAGGCAGCTTCGCGAAGACGCCGCCCAGGAAGAGCGTGAGGAGCCCGGTGCTCGTCGCCGCCTGCATGAGTACCTCCCAGGAGGGGTGCGCGCCCTCTCCGTGTCGCGCGTAGAGCACAAGCCAGGTCCAGAAGAGCCAGCCACCGGCCACCACGCCCGCGACTAAGGAGCGAGCGAGGGGGCGTGAGAGGTCAAATGAGCGCCTCCCAAACCTCACCAACATCACGACAGCCAAGTTCCCTGCGAGGATCGCGACTGGCGGCTCGACGGAGAATGAGACCTTGGCGAGCGCAGCGAGGCAGGCAAGCGCCCAGAGCGTGCCCACCTCCATGCGGACCGCCCACGCCACCAAGAGCGCGACCCCTAGGCTAGGGACCCAGTACGAGGTCTCCCCGCCGAGCATGAGCTGCGTGTCGATGGCGGACGCCCAAGCGAACCAGACCAACGCGACGAGCCAGGCCCCGATATGCGAGAGGCTCAAGAGCCAGCGCCTCCCCCAGGCCCTATCCACACGTCTGCCCACTGGCAGTTTGAAGCGTCCGTCCCGGGCTGAATCAGGACCTCGTGCACCCCTACGGAGCGCGGCAGGATGGCGTCCCCGACCAAGAGGCCTCGAGGCACACCGAGCACTCCCCCGCCAGTGAAGAGGCGCGCCGGCGCGACGCCCTCACCGTCACCGATCCCGACCATCGACTCCCAGCGCACCTTGAGCGCGCCGTCCGGACCGAGGCCCTCTGTCGTGACGCGTCCGATCGCCACAGGATGCTCCTCCCCCTCCACTCGAGCGAGGAGCGGTAGGACTAGCCCTGGGTCGCTGAGTGTGCGCACTCGAGCTGTCACAGCGCCGGCGGTCTCTACCCTGCCGAGCAAGTGCGGACCGAAGGCGACCGCGCTCCCCTCTCGCACCTTAACCCCTGAGCTGAGCGCCAAGCGCAACCCATCGCGGCCACGCGCGCTGGTGCAGCGAGTCAGCACGCTAGCTCCCAGCCAGCAGCTCGGGTCGTAGGTCGGGGCGTCCAAGTCCACCTCGCTCACGCCGCCCTCCTCAGGTGGGGCTAAGAGCACGACCCTGTAGAGGCCGCTCGCGAGGTCTCGCAGCGGACGGACGCGCATAAGCTCGTCACCGCCCTCAATGATCTCTGAGACGAGCTCCCCCAAGAGGAAGCCATCAGCCCAAGCCCCCGCTCGCCCCTCGCCAAGCCACTCGAAGACCCGCACCATCCCCTCGCGCTGCTTCCAAGCCCCGGGGCTATGGATAGCCAGAAAGAGGCCACCGTCGACGTCGCCGCGATGCCTGAGGAGTCCACCGACGATCAGCTCCCCGCGCGCGCTCCCAGGGACATAGAGCTGAGCTCCCGCGCGGAAGTCGCGGCCGGTGACAAGCTCGACCTGCCCCCGCCCCGGCTCGTCTGGGTCGACGCGCGAGAGTCGGCCGACGTAGTGCTCGCCGACCACGACAGGGATCCCTGCCTCGAGCTGTGTCCCCTCCGCCCAGCGGATGACCAATCTGTCCTCCTCGCCGCGGACTCGCTCCACCACCTCTGCATGCACCATGCGGAGCCCCGCAGGGATGAGGTGCTCAGGAGGTCGTACAGAGCGTCGCTCGTCTTCGAGGAGCTCTCGCGCCTCGCTGACCACCTCTCGCCTCCCACGCTCGACCGTCCCAGCGGCCTCTACGGCGTCGTCCCAGCTCAGCCAACGGATCGGCGCAGCCACCTCTGCCACCAGACGTGCGGGAGCAAAGAGCTGTTCCACCCCCCTCTCGACGAGCGGGATCGGTCGCAGAGAGAGGGCCGTGAGGGACCCCAGCGCGATGAGCGCGCTCACCCTCCGGCGCCGCGCCCCACGTGTCGGGGAGGTCCGGCTCGAACGCCTCACACCTTGGCGGGAGCGCCTACTCTTCTTCTTCGGTGGCGAGGACTTGCGAGAACACCTCGAGCTTGTCGAGGAAGATCCCAGTTCCGCGCGCGACCGCGGTCAGGGGCTCGGGGCCGACCTTAGCCGGGATCCCGAGGAGGTCACTCATCGCTTCAGCCATGCCGTAGAGCAAGGCGCCGCCGCCGACGAGCATCGCGCCGCCCTCGACGAGGTCCGCGGCGATCTCAGGCGGCGACTCCTCGAGGATCGAGCGCACCCCCTCGCAGATCGTCCGCACTGTGCCCTGCAGGGCTTCACGGATCTCGATCGATGTGACCGTCGTCCTGCGCGGGAGCCCGGTCACGCTGTCGCGACCCTTGACCTCCATGGAGAGCTCTTGGTCCATCGGCCACGCGGAGCCCACGGTGAGCTTGATGCGCTCTGCGGTCTGCTCTCCGATCAAGAGAGAGTGCTGTCGGCGGAGGTGGTTCATGATGGCGTCGTCCATCTCGTCGCCTGCGTAACGCAGAGAGGTGGAAGCGACGGGGCCACCGAGAGCGAGGACCGCGATCTCCGTGGTACCGCCGCCGATGTCGACGATCAGTGAGCCTTGCGCCTCCGTCACAGGCATGTCACAGCCTAGGCCAGCCGCCATCGGCTCATCCACGAGGAAGACGCGGCGCGCGCCGGCGCGCTCAGCGGAATGAATGACCGCGCGGCGCTCGACCGCAGTGATCCCGACAGGGACCGCGATCACGACCTGTGGTTTCATCCACGAGCGGCCCTCATGGACCTTCGTGATGAAGTAGCGCAGCATCTTCTCCGTCACATCGAAGTCAGCGATCACGCCGTGCTTCAGAGGCCGGATAGCTTGGATACCGCCGGGGGTCTTACCGAGCATGGCCTTTGCCGTGTTACCGACGGCCATCCCGTCGAGGAGCACCTCATTAGTCTCCTTCTTGACAGCGACCACGCTGGGTTCGTTGAGGATGATTCCGCGGCCACGCACGCTCACGAGCGTGTTCGCGGTGCCGAGGTCGATTCCCATGTCGACCGAGAAGCGGCCTAGGGTCCATTCGACGGGCTTGAGGATGTTGGGCATGCCTGGGGAGTGTCTTGTTGTCGAGCAAGGAGACTCGGCGCGGAGGCGCAGCGGCCGACCGGCGAGGGCGTGGGGTTGATTCGCAGTCTAGGTTTCAGAGAGGCCCGTTCAAGCGCGAGGAGACGCCCTCTTCTAGGAATCTGTCCCCCTGACGCGACCGGATTGGAATCTCCAAAGCTCCATGCGCCCTGAACAGAGAAGAGGCCGCGCTCGCTTGATCGCGAGCGCGGCCTCTTTGAAAGAGATTCCGCTCGTGGCTTGAGGGGACTCAGCCGGCGAACTTGCCCTTGAAGAAGAGCCCCTGCGCGTAGTCAGCGCCGAGGAGGTAATCCGTGACGAAGAAGGCGGTGACGATTAGGAGGAAGGTGATGATGACAATCCCGTCATCAATCCCGAGGCGGCGACCCTCCTCGACGACCTCTACCTCTTCGACGACCTCTTCGGTCTTCTTTGAGCGGCGGCTCTTCGCGGGCTTGCTCCCGCGCTTGGAACGTGAACGACTGCGTGCCATGGTTGCTTTCCTTGGGGTTGGAGGCCTAGAGACGCGTCGCGGCGCTGTCGCCCTGACCGATCTTGGTGCCGGAGACGGCGGTGGTCACGAGGGCGGTGCACATGTTCGGGCGGACGTTCTCAACGCGCACCTGACCCTTGTACTGGCCTCCGTTGTAGATCTCGAAGGTGTAGCCGACCTTGACGCCAGACTCAGAGCCGCGGTTCAAGGCGACGAGGCCAGGCGAGATGTCGTGGACAGCGCGGACGACGGTGGCGTCGATCGCAGGCTGCGCCGTGATCTGGTCGAAGGAGACACCGGTCAGCTCAACCACCGTAGCCAGCTGAGTGTTCAGCTCGCTGATGGTGCTGTTCAGGGCGACGATCTCAGCCTCCTTGTCAGCGACCATGTTGTTCAGGGATTCGATCTCGCCTTGAGCGTCGACGAGGGTGGACTCGGCCTCCTGCTGAGCCTCCTCAGCGGACTCCTTCGCGCCCTCAGCCTCGTGGCGAGCCTCGACCGCGCGGTCCTTGTCGCCTTGGAGCTGACGATTGTTCTCTTGGATCGCGTCGACTGAGTTGGTCAGGCGCTGCGTGTTGGCTTGAGCCTCGGAGAGGTCGGAGCGGCTCTGGCTGAGGTCACCCTCGAGGCGGTTTGCGCGCTCTTCGTGACTGTCGCGCTCGCTGCGAAGAGTCTCCGCCTCGTTGCGCGCGGTGTCACGCAGGGTCTCAAGCTCAGAGATCTGAGCGTCCTTCTCAGTCATGGTCGTCTGGTGAGCAGCTTGCTCAGCCTCGTACTTGCGCTTGTAGTCCTGGCTGTGAGCCAAGGTGGTGGAGGCCCAAGCAAGGAAGGAGGCGGCCAAAATCAGGTTGAGGACACTGAAGACACGTGCGATCGGACTCATGGGATGGGCTCTTGGATGTGTGGCCTGCTGGCCTGGCGGGTCGCGGCCTTCGCCGCTCACCTTTGGGTTGGGACCCCTATGCGGGGCTACTGATGCGTAAGTTCTGAGCGCTCAGATGCTTGTGTGTAGCCTTCTGGCGCCGATCCACAGGAACGCGAGAGGATAGATCCAGCCCGGCTTGGGGTCAAGACAACTCAGGCCCCCGTGGCATCAATGATCCTACTCCCATGCACCCTCCTGGTAACCCCCTGAGCGCCTGGAACCCCACGCTGCGACCCCCGCCAGCAGCACAAACACCCACGCCAGGGGCCCTCTGAAGTGGCAAAAAGGGGTCACAGGGGCCCCGTCAGGGGGCACAGGTACGTTCAGAGCCAAAAATCCGGGGACCTCACGGTCCAATCCATCCTGGCGAACTCGGCCGAGCTCGACCCCCCTTGCGTCCAAGATGCAGCTCACGCCGCTGTTTGTGGCCCGGACGACAGGGCGCGCGGTGGAAATCGCGATCATTCGACTCATACAAACCATCTGATCCATCTCCCAGGAGTCGAGGTACCAAGCCTCGTTGGAGCAGATCACGTGGAGGTCCACCTCCTCTCCCTCAGCGAGCGGGTCGGTATAAGGGTGCAAGAAAGAGTTGTCATAGCAGACGGTACCCGTCGCGCGCCAAGAGCGCTCAGAGAGCTCTGGATGAGCCGGAAGATCCATGAGCCCCGTCTCTTCTCCGCCCAGGAGGTTGGGGAGGTATCCGGCCACGTCGAGGACGAAGCGGCGCACAGACTCGTTCGCCTCGAGGCCATACATGGTCTCACCGCCGGGCACGAGCTCTAGCTTCGGACAGGCCGCGGAGCGCCTCCCCTCCGGCGTCCATGAGCAGACGGAGTTGACGCGCCGGACCTCTTCCTCGTGGAGGACGAGCACCTCTGCTCCGCAGACGAATCCACAATCACTCGGGAGCACGCGCTGCCCCTCTGCGCCGAGGAGCAGTCCACCGACCATCTGCTCCTCGTAACGCTTCCATCCTTCGACCACCTGGGGCAAGCGGTCAGGGGGGATCGAGATCCCTGGCAGGCTCACCTCTCCTAAGGCGCCCATGCGCACTGCCTCATCGAGCGTCTCACCGACGAGCGGGAAGGTCAGCATGGTCTCTCCCCAGCAGACGAAGTCGGGCGGCATCTGGCCGGCCTCTTTTAGCGCGTTCATCCCCTCGACGGTCAAGTCCACTTGCTGGCGAAAGAGGTCCATGGGCTTGGGCGGTCGCTGCTTCCGTGCTTGCGAGACTGACGGCTGCACCAAGAGCACCATGGGGCCCTCGACGCTCTCAGGGGGTCGCGTTTGATGAGCGAGGAGCGCGAGGAGGCCGACCGGGCCAAGCCCAGCACAGATCGCCCCCACGCTGACGCTGCGACGAATGATGTCCAAGAGCAGCCCCGCGACCGCTGCCATCGCGAAGGAGACTCCAGTAGGACCGACGACCCGCGCAGCGCCTACGAGCTCCTCGACGTTGATCGCGTGGTGCCCGAGCTGAATCCAGCGCATGCCAAAGGGGACAGGGACGAGGAAGCGCAAGGCCTCCATCGCGCACCAGGCGATGGGGACAGCGACAGCCCATGACCGCCCGCGCTGCACCCTCCTCAAGATGAGGCCGAAGACCGCTCCATGGAAGCCGTAGATGAGTCCACAGAGGATCAGCGCTGGTCCGAAGACGTAGCGGATCCACTCGATGTGGATCGCCGCTGCGCAGGCCGCGACGAGCCACTCGACAGCGAAGGCGTGCGGGCCAGGCCGACCAGAGACGAGAGCTAAGACAGTGACTCCGAGCAGGGCCGCGGGGTGAGGCTCCGTCCCATAGACCCCCCCAGGCCCCAGAGAAATGAGGATGGTCCAGCCGAGCGCTGCGAAGAAGAGCCGCGGGAGCGCGGCGAGCTCACGGGGGCTGGACTTTTGAGGGGTCATGCCAGAGGACGGTAACGAACTACGTCCCCCTCGCGCACGACCTCATTCGGAGGGACCACCACCAGTCCCTGCGCAGTCGTCAAAGCCACGACGTCCGCAGAGGAGTTCCACCGGATCATAGAGAGCTCTGTCACCCCAGCCGCTGACTGCTCTACGAGCACCGGGAGGTTCTGCTGGCGCGGGTTACTGCGGGTGTCTTTCCCCTTCCAGACCCCGAGCGCAGCGCGCTCTTCGACCTCTGGCTCGCAACCTCCGATGCGCGCGAGGGCAGGTCGAACGAAGACCTCGTGGGTAACGAGGCAAGACACAGGGTTGCCGGGCAGACCGAAGACCAGCGCGCTCCCCCGCCTGCCGAACCAGACCGGCTTGCCTGGCTTGATCGCGATCTTGTGGAAGAGCTTCTCAGCGCCGACGCGCTCCAGCGCCACGCCCACGAGATCGTACTTCCCCATGCTGACGCCACCAGTCGTGATCAGCGCGTCTGACCCCTCAAGCGCCTCCTCAAAGGCGGCGACCAGCGCGTCCTCATCGTCTGCTATGAGGCCGACCTTTACGACCTCGGCTCCTGCGGCGCTGGCCATCGCAGCCAGGTGCAGCGTGTTCCCTTCGCGAATCTCTCCGGGGCCGGGTCGCTCACTGGGCGCGACCAGCTCATCTCCTGTGGTGAGGATCGTCACCCGTGGACGTCGAAAGACGCTGACGGGCTCACAGCCCACCGCGGCGAGAACCGAGAGGTCTACAGGCCTGAGCCTGCGCCCAGCTCGGAGGACCACGCGCCCGACAGAGAGGTCCTCCCCCTTCGCGCAGATGTTCTGTCGATCAAAGGGCTCATCGGAGATCCACACCTTATCTCCCTCGCGACGCGTCTTCTCGACCATCACGACAGCGTCACAGTCTGCGGGCGCCTCGGCGCCGGTGTAGATCGCCACGGACTGCCCGTCACCGATGGGGCCCTCAAAGGGAGCGCCCGCCTTGGACTCTCCCAAGACCTCGAGCTCTACCTCCCCACCTGCAGCGCTGGCGAAGTCAGCGAGCCTGACGGCGTAACCGTCCATCGCGCTCTTCTCAAAGGGCGGCAGGTCCACATCGCTCTCTACATCACGAGCTAGGACGCGGCCGCTAGCCTCTGACAGGGGGACCTCTTCGACCTCGCTAGTGGTCGCGGCCTCGGCGAGAATTCTGTCCAGCGCTTCTTGGGGAGTCAGCATGTCACGAAGTGTACTGATGAGAGCGGTTGTGTCGGTGCGCATAGCCGAGAGAGCGGCTAGAATCTGCGCGACCGGAGCACCAGAGCTGCTCCAAGCCCCGCTGTTTTTCACCCCGACCCTATGAGCCATGGCCCGCCCGACCGAAGCCCAGCCTGCTGAGCACCTCAAGAGAGGTGGCGCGCACGTCGCGCTCGTCAAGAGCAGCTTCCACGCCGACCTCACCGGCGCCATGACCGCCTCAGCCCGCCGCGCGCTCGAGGAGGCTGGGGTCAAGAGCGACGACATCATCGAGGCTGACGCGCCCGGCTCATTTGAGCTGCCCTTGGTCGCGCGCCGCTTCGCGAAGAGAGCAGAGGTCGCTGGAGTCATCTGCTTCGGCGTCGTCATCAAAGGCGAGACCACCCACGACCACCACGTGGCGACCGGCGCGACGTACGGGATCCAGCAGGTCATGCTAGAGGAGGACAAGCCTGTCCTCCTTGGGGTCCTGACGACGAACAACCTCGAGCAGGCGCAGGCTCGCGCGCTCTCCCCAGAAGACGGCGGCGTGCACGACAAGGGGCGCGAGTGCGCGCTCGCGCTCGTCCAGCTCTTGAACACCCTCGACGAGCTCGAGGCAGACAATCCCCAGGCAGGATCCTGACCCCATGGCTAGCAAGATGAAGCGGCGCTCTAGAGCGCGGGAGCTCGCGCTCCAGACGCTCTACCAAGTCGACCTCACCCGAGAGACCGAGCGCGCGAACATAGATGCGTTCCTCGATGAGCAAGACGCGGAAGACGAGCCCCGCGAGTTCGCGCGCTCCCTCGTCCACGGCACCCTCGAGCACAAGGAAGAGATCGACGGCACCATCGCGGAGGTCACGCAGAACTGGGCGATCTCGCGCATGGCTGTGATCGACCGAAACGTCCTGCGCCTCGCAGCTCATGAGCTCCTCCACCGTGACGACATCCCGCCCAAGGTCTCGGTGAACGAGGCCATCGAGATCGGGAAGCGCTTCTCCACCACAAACTCCGGCGCCTTCATCAACGGGATCCTCGACAAGATCATGAACCAGCACCGGCCGGCCGGAGCTGACGAGCAGTCCGAGGCGGCTGCCGAGGAGGAGGACGCCTGAGCATGGGAGTCCTCGCGCGCCTCGCCGCTCGACTCGGCCGTACCCGAGAGGCCATCGGCGATGGGATCTCGGGTCTCTTCCGCGGCGGCCGCGAGATCGACGCCTCGCTCTTCAATGAGCTTGAAGAGCTGCTCTGGACCTCAGACCTCGGGCCTGTCGCGGGTGAGCTCTGCGAAGAGCTGAAGCGACTCCACCGCAGAGGAGAGCTGAAGGGCGAGGAAGACGTCCGCTCACACCTCCGCAAAGAGCTCAGCGCCCGACTAGATGAGAGCGCGGAAGACCCCACCCAGCCCAGCGCCGGTCCCCTCATCGTGCTCATCGTCGGCGTGAACGGCTCCGGCAAGACGACCTCCATCGCGAAGCTCGCGCACCGCTTCACTGAGCAGGGCAAACGCGTGCTGCTCGGCGCAGCGGACACCTTCCGCGCGGCCGCGGCAGACCAGCTAGAGGTCTGGGCTGAGCGCAACGGCGCAGACATCGTCCGCAGCCACAAGGATGGCGCCGACCCCGCCTCGGTGGCCTTCGACGCCGCGAAGCGCGGCCAAGAGGACGGCGCGGACATCGTCCTCGTCGACACGGCTGGCAGGCTGCATACCCAGCGCAATCTCCTCGAGGAGCTTGAGAAGGTGCGGCGCGTCTTAGGTAAGGCTGTCGATGGAGCGCCTCATGAGACCTGGCTCGTCCTCGACGCGACCAACGGCCAGAACGCTGTCCAGCAAGCGAAGGAGTTCACCAGCGCGGTGGAGGTCTCTGGCCTCGTCTTGGCCAAGCTCGACGGGACCGCCCGCGGCGGCGCCGTGTTCGGGATACGTGACGCCCTCGGCCTGCCTGTGCGGTACGTCGGGACAGGCGAGTCCCTAGGAGACCTCGACCTCTTTGACCCTGGGGCCTTCATCGACGCGATCGTGCCCGACGGCAGCGGGGAGGGAACGCGCGCTTGAGCGCCCAAGCGAGAGCTCGGTATGAAGAGGGCCTCGTCGCGGTCCTCCTCCTCCTCGGTCCGCTCTTGCTCGCGCTGCCCGGCGACCTAGGGCCCCTGCACCAGGCCTTCACCGCCGTCGAACTCACAGGCGCAGGCGTCTCGCTCTTGGCGACGATCCCCGTCGCCTGCCTCGTCGCCCTGCGCCCGAACAAACGCGCTGTCTTTGGCACCTACCTTGTGATCGGGCTCTGGCTGGTCTTCGAGCTCTCGGCGATGACCCAGGCGACCCCTGACACGCTCGAGCGCGACCGCGCCCTCTCCACCCTGCTCACAGGCGTGGTCCTCTGCGCAGCGGCCGGCGGCCTCAGAGAGGTCGGACGCGCGACCCTCGGTCGACTCCTCTGCCTCCTGAGCCTGCTCTTGCTCCTGCCGCCGCTCGTCGAGGCTGGTCTCGGTGCGGCGCGCCTCTTCTTCGAAGGAGGCGCGCCAGCCGACGCGATCGGGACCCTCTCCGGTGTCCTAGGGAACGCCGGAGAGCTCTCTAACGCTGCGCTCCCTGGCGCGCTCTTCGGGGTCCTCTTAGCGAACCGCGGCGCCGGCCCTTGGCGCGCCCTCGGCGCGCTGGCCGCGACCTGCCTCCTCCTCCACGCCGCCTTCGCCCCCGCCCTCACCACCCTGGGCGCAGCCGCCTTGGTAGGGCTCCTCGGAGCGATGGCGAGCAAGCTACAGAGCCTCCCCAGCGCGAGGACTCGTGGGATGCTCCTCTTCGCAGCGCTAGCCATCGCCCTCGGCGCGGGGCGCTTCGCCTTGCGCGCGTTACCCAGCGGACCAGCAGCGCCCATGCAAGCGAACCCAGTCCTGACACAAGGAGCGAAGGGCTCCGACCTCGGTGGCCTCGAGGTCCGCAAGCTCATCGCCCGCTCGAGCCTCGAGGCCGCGAACGCTGCGCCCTTGCTGGGGCACGGTCCGGGCCAATTCGTGGCCTCCTTCCCCCCCTACCGAGACCAGCGCGAGATCGAGCTGTCTTCACATGGGCGAGCTGTCGCCGCAGAGACGGAGGTCGAGCACGCTCACTCCGACCTCCTCCTCGCCTTAGTCGAGGCTGGCTGGCTCGGTTTCGCAGCGTTCGGGCTGCTCCTGCTCCATGCGCTCCGTTCGATCCTGCGTGCGCTCTCCCGAGGAGATGACACGGAGGCCGGGCTCGCGCTGGGGCTCGCGGGCCTGATCGTCGCCTCACTCTTTCATGCGCCCCTCCTGCATCACCCCGCGACGAGCGCGGTCGGCTTCATCCTGATCGGCGCGACCTCAGGGACTATCAGCGGCGATGGCCTGCGCGGCACGCGCTGGTTCGCCGTCGCCCTCGCAGTCGTGCTCTGCGCCCACGCGCCGCGAGCCCTCGCTATCGCTAGACATGGCGAGGCGCTCAGCGAGCTCAGAGCGGAAGAGCAGGACGCAGAGACCCAGCTCGAAGTAGTAGACCGCATGCTCGCGGCCTGCCCTGACTCCGTCATCGCCCGCTCGCGCCGCGCGCGACTGCTCCCCTACCTCGGCGCCTCCAGCGGGGAGCAGCTCCAGGCCTGGGACGAGGTCTTGCAGCTGCGCCCGCATCGCGTGGAGGCCCTCATGCAGTCCGCGGTGGTCTTGGCCAAAGACGGCTCACTGGAGCGCGCTCGGCAGCGCTTCAGCGAGGCGCGTGACCTCGACCGTGATCACCCCTCTCTCATCAGGAACCTCGCGCGCGTCGAGCTCTTCAGCGCTCGCGCCGTCGCAGGGGCTGACCTCTTGGATGAGCTGGAGGAGCTCGGGCGCGCCGACAAGCTCTGGCGCCTAGGCCTCGCGACAGACCTGCTCCTCGAGGGTATGCACCAAGAGGCCCGCGTGGTCCTAGAGCGCATCCAACTGCGCTTCCGCGACCTGACCGCAGAGAAGTGCTACCAGCTCGCGATCGAATACAGGCGCTCCAGCGGAGACCCACGCCAGGCGCGCGTCGCTGACGCCTTCGAGTGCACTGCACACAGGCTCTGGGCGCGACGGCACGCAGAGGGCGGCGACTGGGACTCAGCTCGTCGTAGCTTCCGACAAGCGCTGCGCTTCGCCCGCCGCGACGACCTCTCGCTCCCGCCGCGCTTCGAGCTCGAGTTCGCTGCGATCCTGTGGCGCTGCAAGATGCCTATTGACGCTCGCGACGCCTTCCAGCGCGCAGGCAATGACGCGGTCGCTTGGCGCGCGCTGCCTGACTGGGCAGGAGAAGCCCTCTTGGACCTTCAGAGGAGCGATGAGGACAGCTGAGCTCCTGATCGGTGCTTCGCTCCTCTTCACGAGCGCTTGCAGAGGGGGGCATGAGCCTCCTCAAGCCCCACCCAGCGCAGCCCCTGAAGGGATGGTCTGGATCCCCGGCGAGCGCTTCATGATGGGCTCAGAGGGCCCCCTCGCTCTAGACGACGAGGGCCCTGTGCATGAGGTGAGCGTCTCAGGCTTTTGGCTCGACGCCCACGAGGTCACGAACGAGGAGTTCGCGCGCTTCGTTGAGGACACAGGCTATGTGACGACTGCGGAGCGCGCACCGACACTTGAGGAGCTCGCAGAGCAGCTGCCGCCAGGGGCTGAGCTTCCAAACGCCGCTGACCTGAGGGCCTGCTCGCTCGTGTTCGCTCCCCCCCAATCCGGCCAGCGAGTGCGCGGCTTCCTCGACTGGTGGAGGGTCTCCGAGGGCGCGAGCTGGCGTCACCCAGAAGGTCTCGGCTCCGACCTCGAAGGTCGCTGGGACCACCCCGTCGTGCACGTGAGCCATGATGACGCTGCGGCATACTGCGCATGGGTCGGCGGTCGCCTGCCGACGGAAGCGGAATGGGAGCTTGCCGCTCGCGGCGGCTTGGCCGGCGCCGTCTATGTCTGGGGTGATGAGAAGCCGGCGCAAGGCACGTGGTTGGCGAACACCTGGCAGGGCCCCTTCCCTTACCGTGACGAAGGGAGGGACGGGCACCCAGGGATCGCGCCCGTGGGCTCTTATCCCCCGAACTCTTACGGCCTCTTCGACATGTCAGGGAATGTCTGGGAGTGGGTCGCCGACTGGTACCGGCCTGACGCATACGCGCTGCGCGCCGCCGATCCTGCGCTCTGTGATGACCCTAAGGGGCCGGAGGCTCCCTATGATCCGACGGAGCCTTACGCGAAGAAGCGCGTCACCCGCGGCGGCTCGTTCCTCTGCGCAGACTCTTACTGCATCGGCTATCGCCCGAGCGCGCGCATGCGCACGACAGCCGACACCAGCCTCGGGCACACCGGATTCCGGTGCGCCCGTGACGCCTGAGGTATCAGGGGCAGAACTCGATCTGGACCGCGTCGCTTAAGTTGTAGCTCTGCCCCCCCGCGAACGGATCCCGGTACCAGGCCTGGAAGTTCCAGGTAGAGCCAGGGACGATGACTCCTGCGGAGGGAGTCTGCGTGTTGTCCACCGGGTGAGTGAGCGTGTTCCCGCTGCCAAACACCACAGGTAGTCGCTTCACCGACCCGCTCACACAGCGGAAGCCGTCACCGAAGGGCACCTCGATCTGATTCGGGCCATAGAAGAAGATCGCCGGCTGGTTCGGGACAGGGCCTGCGCTCAAGACGAGGTCGTTGGAAGCGACGCTCGTCGAGCCCGCTACAGAGATGTTCGCCCCCCCACCAACCGAGTTCGGCGCGGCTGTGCAGTAGGTCACGACTCCGCAGCCAGCGGAGGTCCCCTCTGCTGTGACGTCTATCGCGACATCAAGCGCGATGATGAAGTCATTCAGCACACCTGTGTAGAGACAGTTCGCTGTCCCTCCGGGAGGAAGGATCGTCGGGAGCGGGAAGGGCAGCGGACCAAAGGGAGCAGGGTTGGGGTTCGTGATGGTCTCGTCGATGCTTTGGACAACAGAGATCGCGATCGTCGCCGCGCTGCCTGAGATGTCGAGGGTCCCCGCGAGGAGATAATCGTTGGGTGTGGGCCCGATCGGGAAGAGGTTGCCCATGAGATCGATGTTCCCGTTGAGCTCAGTGGGGAGTGTCACTGAGAAGGCATACCTGTCCGCGATCAGCGGATCGGGGGTGAGGACGGCGAGGGTGCTCGGTCCCGTCTGTTGAAAGCTCACGTCGGTGAGCGAGACATTGCCGAGCGGGATGGGGAGAGGGATTCCGCCGATGAACAGGGAGTCCGGGGCGATGCTCCTGAAGGTCTCAAATGCCAGGGTCAGGGTGACGTCACCATTGCCTCCGGCGTCGCCAAAGGGTGCGAGAGAGAAGTCATTGACCTCAAGACCGAGGCTCTCCGCGTCGACCGCGAGGCGGAAGGAGCCCTCGGGGGCTCCGGTGCTCGCGATCGCGACCTGGAAGTCGAAGTCACAGGTAACAGGCTGGTTTCCAGACCCACCGAAGATGCCAGGGAGCGTCTGGGTGCCACCAGGATTGGTCGCTGCGTCATAGTCACCAATGAGATCACCCGCGATCCCTGCGGTGGTGCTGCCGTTTAAGGAGACGGAGCTCGCCGCCGTCTGGATGGTGAAGTCGAACTCTTGGGCGGCGAAGAGAGCGGAAGAGAGGAGGAGGCTGTTGATCATGGCGAGGCCCTAGACTGTCGCTTCGGAAGCGATTGAAAGAGGAATCTTGTGAACATTGAAGGATAACCGACGTCTGTAACTTGGGTAGTGTGTTGGACGTGTGCTCTGGCTCTGCCCCCCCCTGCCCCTTAGGACCCCACCCCTGACATGCTGAAAGCTGATTCCGCTGGCCAAAACATCCTCATCATTGAGGACGAGGAGAGCATCGCCTTTGGCGTCCGAGACGCCCTGCAGCACCACGGTCACCAGGTAGACATCTGTATGGACGGCGAAGCTGGCTTAGAGCGAGCCCGCGCCGGCCGCTATGACCTCTTGGTACTAGACCTCATGCTCCCGGGGCTCTCTGGCTTCGAGCTCATTGAGAGACTCCGGGCTGAGGGCTCCCGTCTCCGCATCGTCGTCCTCTCAGCTAAGTCTGAGGAGTCGGACATCTTGAGAGGCCTCGAGCTGGGCGCTGACGACTATGTCTGTAAGCCCTTCTCACCGCGTGAGCTGCTCGCGCGTATCGAGGCTCAGTTCCGGCGCTTCGAGATGGACACCGCGCCGCCCCCCGAGCTGCAGCTCGGCCCGGGCCTCTCAGTCGACCTGCAGCGACTTGAGGTGCACCGTGGAGAGGAAGTCATCGCGCTCACTCCGAGAGAGGGAGACATCCTCCGCTACCTCGTCCAGCATCGCGGCAAGATCGTCACCCGTGACGACCTCCTCGTCGATGTTTGGAACTACGCCAACGGCAACGTCGAGACACGCACGGTCGACATCCACATCGTCGGCCTGCGACGCAAGATCGAGCCCGAGCCCGCGCAACCGGTCTTGATACAGACCGTTCGAGGGAAGGGCTACCGCTGGCATGACGCCACCTAGCGGCGCTGATCGCCCATGGTGTTCGGCGACGGAGCAGAGCGAGGGAGCGGCGGTGGACTCTGGTACGCGACCCAGCTCTTCATCCTCCTGCTCGTCTTGCCAGGGGCCTACCTCGGCTACGAGCAGTGGCGCACGATGCGGGACGAGCGCGAAGCGGCGCTGAGCGCGCTCCCCACTGAGGTAATTGGCAGCGCAGACCGTCTCGTACTAGCGATCAGAGCACGCTATGAAGAGCTCTTAGAGGCTGAGATGCACCGTCCCTTCTGGCACTACCGGAAGGAGTACCACCCGATCTCCACCCAAGGTAAAGACCTCGCACTCGTCCCCTCGCCGCTATTGACCGAGCCGCTCCATGCCGGAGTCGAAGCCCACTTCGCCTATACGATGGACGAGGGTAGAGACGCCATGGTCCACCTCTTCCTCGGCTCCGACATCGAGCCTGAGATGTACGACTCTATGGAGGAGGACCTCACCCGAGTCGCGGAAGAGCTCGTAGGCCGTGACTATGACGAGGGTTCACTCTTCTCGTCTGAAGCCCTCACAGACGTGAACTGGTCAGCGGTCATAGCGCCACTGGTTGCAGCCGCCCTAGACGGTCGCTCTGAGAAGATCCCCCTCCCCCACGCTGCCGTCAACCTCTCTAGAGAGACGGACATTGACTGCTTGAGAGACAGCCTCCCTGCGCTCACTGACCTGCAAGAGCTCGAGGTCACAACCCTCACTACGAGCTTTCGAGTCAGGTCCCTCTTCGACCGAGACAACACTCCCCGTCTGGTGGCCACACGCCGAGTCTTCGTGGACTCTCCTAAAGGGCTCGCTGGTGCGCTGCCCGACTGCTTCCAAGAGGCCTCTTACGGCACCACCCTTGTCCAGGGCTTCTTCCTCGATCGCGCTTGGCTCCTCGAGAAGCTCCCCGCAAGGACCGCGTCGACGACTATCCCAGCTCACCTCGAGTTCAGCCGCGCCCCCTGTCGGCCGACAGAGCCTGAGCCTGCTCCGGCGAGCTTGGTTGAGGTCTCACGCTCTCTCTTTGAGGAGCTCGAGATCGAGACCTACGGCGCAGCCACGGACGCCAGAGAAGACCAGCTCTTCATCTCCTCTGACATCGCAGATGTCGAGGCCGTCTACGACCGCCGCTGGCAGCAGTTCCTCGCCACCTTCGCCATCCTCTCCGGCGCCCTCGGCACAGGGTTATTCCTCCTCCTGCGCAGCGTCCGCTCGAGCGTCAGAGACGCCTCGAGGACTCGCAACTTTGTTGCGGCAGTGAGCCACGAGCTGAAGACACCCGTCGCGGCCTTGCGCCTCTACGGAGAGATGCTGAGCGAAGGCTGGGCAAAAGACGAGGAGAAGCGCGCGGAGTATCACCAGCGCATCGTGCGTGAGAGCGAGCGCCTTGAGCTCCTGGTGGATCGCGTGATGCAGAAGACCCGCCTCGAGTCGACGACCGTTGACCCTGTTGAGATCGATCTCGGCGCGCTGGTCACTGAGCTCGTCGCCCGGCTGGCTGCGGGGAGAGACGACGTCCAGCTTGAGATCAAGCCAGGCCTCTCGCGCGCCCTCGCTGACCCTGAGGGAGTGCGCTCCATCCTCGAGAACCTCGTCGAGAACGCGCGGAAGTACGCCAAGTGCACTGCCGCTCGACCTGTGGAGGTCACCCTCGAGATGATCGGCGGACGCCCCGCGCTGGTCGTCTCGGACAAGGGGCCAGGCGTCCCCTCGGAGGAACGCAGCCAGATCTTTGACGCGTTCTACCGGACCGGCGATGAGGAACGACGAGCGGCGAAGGGCATCGGCCTAGGCTTGCACCTCTCAGCCCTGCACGCGAGTGCCATGGGGGCAGAGCTAAAGGTCACTGATCGCCAAGGCGGCGGCGCGAGCTTCATCCTGCGCTTCCGCACAGGCGACGGCACTACTCCTCGGTGATCGTGACGCTGAGCTCGAACTCGCCCTCGCTCTCGCGATACATCTCCATGGAGCTCTCGCCCCACTCCCTGATGGTCTCAGAGATGACGCTGACGTCACCCTCGAGCTCGAGCTGCGCAGGCCGGCCCTCTTCGATCGCGAACCACAGCTTGCCTTCGAGCTCCGCCTCGTAGCTGACCCCCACGAGCGAGGCCCCGGCCTCAAGCTCTAGAGCGCGTCCGCCTCGACCGCCGCGGCCGCCGCCCCACTCACGCTGCGGGGGCTCATACTCTCCAGAGGCCTCGAAGCTGAGCGCGATGAGATAGCACTTCACCCCGTCGAGGTCTTCCTCCATCGCCTCGAGGGTCGCCTCCCCCTCCCACTCGGCTTGGACAAGGGTGCCGAAGCTGCCGCCGCCGCGCATGCCGCCGCGCCGCCCGCCACGGCCGCCGCGCCCACCACGTCCGCCGCCCTCGCCTTCCGGAGTCCCGACGCGCCCACCGTAGAGGGCGCGCTCTATGTCGAGGCCCAAGACCGCGCGGACAGCGTCGTTGTCGAGCTCCCAAGAGTCGCCCTCACCCACCTCTTCGGTGGGCAGCGCGAAGTCCAGCGCGAGCCCGAGCTTGTGCCCCTCGAGCGCCTCCTCCTCTTCGGGCTCGACCCCGTCCTCGACCTCACAGACGACCTCGTCTTCTTCGATCTTCAGAGCGAGGGTGACCTCATGCAGTCGACCCTCGCGCTCGTTCTCCATCTCCTCGTCACCCCACGCCTGAACCGCGGAGGTCTCGACGGTCTCAAAGGCACGCAGCGCCTGAGTCGGTGCGCCGGCCTTGTCGACGTCCTGAATCGTCTCACGGATAACCACCGTGCGCGTCTCACTCGAGCTGATGTCCCCTCGGTCAGGCATCTCCATCGGCTCCCCGTCTCTTACGATCTCGAAGGCGACCTGAGTCATCTCGAGAGTGCTCTCGCTCTCGATGAGCAGCTCGCGCTCAGCTGTGTAGTTGGTCTTGGGCTGTACGCCCTCATAGAGGACAGCTGTGGCGAGCGAGAGGAGGATGAGGCTGCGCATTGGGGAGCTCCTTGAGTTGAGCGATTTGGAATCGGGGACCCTGCGGGTCGGGCCCCATTCAACAGCCCCCCGAGGAGAAGTGACGTCAAGAAAGCGAAAACACCTCCGAGATCCCGCTTGAGCGGCCCTAATTGCCCTTTGTGAGCTCCGCCTCGGATCTCGAGATCTTGAAGAGCTCTCTCCCCTCGTGGTCGATGAAGCGCGCCGTCCAGCGCGGGGGGTCGACGGTGCTGTCAGCCTCAAAGGCCATGAAATTTTGAGTGTTGCCAGTGTCAAAGAGCAGCCCGGGGTGAGGCTGCTTCGCTGTGAGGATGGTGGAGTTCGCCATCGGCGAGGTGATCAGCTCGACGAGCGGGTAGCCCACCCACTCCTCGACGTCGTGGCGGACGACCCTCGAGCGATGGATATCGCCTCCGATCAGGACGGCGCCAGAGATCTCATGCTCTCCTAAGAAGCGGAAGAGGCGCTCGCGCTCGTGCGGGTAGTTCCCCCAATGGTCTGACTTGTTGGGGCGCACGGACTCATTCCAAATCATGCCGGTCGTCAGCAGCTTGAAAGGCGCGGTCGAGGACTTAAGTCCTTCCTCTAGCCAGCTCCACTGAGCAGCGCCTAGGAGCGTCAGGCGCTCAGGGTCCGAGACCGATGGTGCCGTCCCCGCGTACCAGCGAGCGTCCATGAGGAAGACCTCGACTGGTCCGCGGCGGAAGCTCCGGTAGATGCCCCCCGAGCCGTCCCCCGCAGGAGGTCCAGCGTGGTACTCCAAGTGGGCTCGCCTTGAGTTCTCCTTCCCAGCCATCCTGCCGTCCGTGTCGTTCTTGCCGAAGTCGTGATCATCCCACGTAGACCAAGACGGCACTCGTCCGAGCACGGCGCTGATAGCAGGGTGCCCGAGGAACTCGCGATAGCGGCTGCGCTGGACAGCGAGATCAGTCGTGTCGATGTACGGAGTGTCCCCGAGGAAGACCATCGAGTCGCAGCCTTGCCGCTGTATCTGAGTGAAGGTCGCGAGCTCTGGAAAGCGGCGCTCGCTCGCGCAGGAACCGAACGCCACCTGAACCTTGGACGGCGCCCCCAATGCAGGCGCGGTCTTGAGCTCTCCCTCTCCCACCTGCTCCTCACCGCGGTGGATGCGGTAGGTCCAGGCGCTGGCCGAAGGGAGCCCCTCAAGGAGGAAGGTGACGGTGAGGTCCTGCTCCTCCGACGCGACCGCGCTGACTCGTAGCTCTCGCTCTCCTCCCTTTAGGGAGGCGGTGAGGCTCAGCTCTCCCGGCTCAGCAGCTCGCGCCCAGACATAGGCGCGCTCATGATCCACGTGCCCTAGGTAGGGTCCGAGAGAGAGTCCGTCAGAGAAGGCGGCGAAACTGAGGAGGAATGCAGCAGTGATCATGGACCGATAGATAAACAGACGAGCCCGCCTAGGAGCCCAAAAAAGGACCTCTAAGCGCGAAAACAGGCCTCCGCTTGCGATCTCAGATGGATCGGCGCACGAGAGGGCCTGCGACGCAGCCAAAGGCGGGGTCTCACGGAGCCCTTCCCAGCTGTCCCCCGTCGCATCTATGAGCACTTCCCACAAGGAACGAGCCGCCTCCCACCCTGACCCGTGGTGGTCCAGAGGGCGACGCGCCGTCTCGCTCGACCTCCTGCGCAGACAGCTCGCCAGCGGGGAGGCCAAGCGTGCCCTCGTGCTCGGCGCTGGAGCGGAGGCGCTGTGCGCAGAGCTCAAGCCGCTCTGCCAGGAGGTCCGCTGCCTTGAGGCCGGCTCGGTCTCTCAGCTAGAGGAGCGTCAAGGCCCCCTCCCCTTCGAGGATGAGCGCTTTGACCTCATCTGCGCCCTAGACGTGCTCAGCGAAGCGGCTGATGACTCTGCCCTCATCTGCGAGCTGCGGCGCATCCTCTCCCCTGAGGGGCTCCTGCTGCTCGCTGTGCCAGCCCACCCTTGGCTCTACAGCGACGACGATGCGGGCCCCCGCCGGCGCTACACGCGTCGCTCGCTCGCGAAGCTCCTCACGGAGTGTGAGCTCATGACCGAACGCAACACCTACGCGAACAGCCTGCTCTTCGCCCTGATGGCCCCTGCCACCCTCGCTGCGAGGCTCGTCGACGTCCCCAATGAGCGGCACCTCCCGATACCGAGGCTCGCAGACGAGCTCTGCTATCAAGCCTTCGCAGCGGAGCGCTTCCTCTCGAGGCACGTAGACCTCCCCCTCGGTCAGACCTTGGTCGCGATCGCGCGTCGCCGCGAGTCCACGGGCTGGCTCAAGCCGGCCCGCGCGAGGGAGAGCATCCTGCCGAAGCTCGGCAGGGTTCAAACCGCCTGCTGCTAGCCGGGCTCAGCGACCCTCTTCAGCGCTGGTCGCAGAGTCCTCTGCGCTGTTGAGGTAGTACGCGAAGTTCTCCGCGAGGAAGCCCTTCGACTCATCCGTCTCAAAGTCGAAGGTCGAGGAGAGGAAGCTGGAGATGGACTCTTGCTCGAGCTGTGCGCGCTGGATGTTGAGGTCCTGCGGCTGCATCTTCGAGACATCCGCTGGGCGAGTCGGACCGACGAGCACGAGGAAGACCTTGTCCTTCTCACGCGAGGGCTTGGCGATCGAGACGACGCCCTCCTCGTCAGAGAAGAACTGCGGGTTGAATCGCAGGAACTCCTCGATGGCGGGGATTTCCTCACCAGGCGTGAAGGAGAAGTTTCGCTCAGCGAAGTCACGGCGCTTCACGGTCAGGTCTTTTTGAGCGTGAACGCCGGTGTTGTTCGCAGCCTCTGCGAACTGCTCGGGGGTCGTCTTAGGCTTCCAGTTCTCTGCGGCCTCTCCGGTCGTGCGCTCACCGACGCGGTCGCGGATGCCCTCAAGTGTGAACTTCGCGCGGGTAGCCGCGGCATCCTGAACCCAGGCCTGCGCGACATCTGCCTCGATCTCAGGGAAGTCGGGCAAGGCGCGAGGCAAGCGCTCTTTGACGCGGCTCGCGACGAGGCCGCCAGAGCCGACGCGAAGGCTCGGCGAGAAGCTCGCAGCCTGGGTGAAGCGCAAGGAGTTGCCCAGGTCTTCTCCGACCCAGTCGCCCTCGAACTCGTTCCAGTCTTCAAGGGAACGCGCGACTCCATCTGCGCTGAAGCTGAGCCCCAGACGCTCACACTCTGCAGCGAGGTCGATCTCTTCGCCCTCTGTGACCCGTCGCTGGACGTCCAGGTGCCAGTCAGCGAAGGAGTAGTAGATCGGCGCCTCTTGCAGACAGATCGCTTCGACCTCTTCAAAGGTGAAGAACGGGCTCTCAGGCTCGGCCTCATCGGCAGGGACCTCTTCGCCCTCTGCTGCCTCGCCCTCGGCGGCGGCCTCCTCCTCGGCGGGGCGCTGGAAGCGCGTGCCTAAGAAGCCGTTGTAGTAGTCGCGCGCCTTCGCGGCGGGATCTTCGTCTTCAGGGCGCGGATAGGCCGCGAGGAGGAGCTCTCCAGTGCCCTCAGCAGAGGGCAGCGGGAGGACGGCGAACTCAGCGTCCAGGCGCTCAGGCGAGAAGAACTTGCTCTGCTCCAAGACCGGCAGGGCTAGGAGCCACGCATTGAGACCTTGGGTGTCGGGCAGATCAGCTTGGACGTCAGGCTCGAAGTCTGCGGTGTTCGCCTCGACATAATCGAAGGAGTACTCGGTGTGCCCGACCTGCCAGTTCTTGACGAGCTGCTCATGGTCAACAGAGCCGACCCCTAGAGCGAGATAAGTGGTGAAGCGCTGCACCAGCTGCACCTCGCGTAGGGTGGCCTCGAATTGCTTCGGGGTGATCCCTCGACGACCTTGGATCCAATTCTTATAGCCGCCGATCTCTGCGGGGAAGATGCTGAGGATCAGGTTCTTGAGGTCCTCATCTGTCACGCGCACGCCCGCCTCGCGAGCGAGGTCTGACATGACGATCAAGCGAGCGACGTGCTCATCTTTGCGGAGGTCGACGGGCTGGAGGCCGTAGACGCTGTTGAGCTGGTCGAGAACGGAGATGCTCTGACCAGTGAACTGGTTCTGTCCGAGGATGCCTTCGAGGAAGGAGTACTCGCGGCGCTTGGCGAAGAACTCACGTGTGTCGAGAGACTTGGCCGTGCCATCCATACCCTCCCATGAGAGGTACACCTCGCCGGTGTCTCCCCCACCCTCGAAGGTAGAGAGCATCGGCCCTGTCATAGCGAAGGCGAGGCAGCCGAAGATCATCGCCGACCACACGAGGATGGTCTTGATCTTGCTCTGACCCTTGGGGATCGCGATCGCCTCGGCCTCACGCTGGCGGGCCAGCTCTTCGGGGCTCTCGAAACTAGGGACGTCGCTTTTGGGCTTCTTGGACATGATGAATCAGGGGTGCCGGGAGAGGTCCCGGGGATTGGTCGTGCCGCAGAGTGTAAGGAGGCCTCGGAAGGGGCCGCAAGGAGGGGACCTCTAGAGGTCAGTCCCTAGTCAACTCGTCATCTCTGGGCAGGTCCTTGAGGGCTCCTAGGCCGAAGCGCTCCAAGAATTCACGAGTAGTGCCATATTGGAGCGGGCTGCCGGGCTGTTTTGCCCTTCCTACGACCTTTACGAGGCCTCTGTCCACCAGGCTGCGCAGCATGGGGCCTGCCCCGACGCCGCGGATCGCCTCTACCTCGCCCTTTGTCACAGGCTGTCGGTAAGCCACGATCGAGAGGGTCTCGAGGCTCGCAGGGCTCATGCGCTCCGTACGGCGGGAGATGACCAGCTCACCCAAAACAGGGTCGAGATCAGCGGCGGTGAGAATCCGCCAGCCGCCCGCGATCTTCCTGAGCTCCAGAGGCAGCCCGCTGCCCCCTAAGCGCTCTTCAAGGCGCTTGAGGGAGGTCGTGACGCGCTTCGGGTCGGGGCGCCCGAGTAGCTCCGCGAGCTTTCGGCTAGAGAGCGGCTCAGGAGAGGCGTAGATGAGCGCCACGAGGCGTCGATCCAGCTCCTCGTCAGAGAGGTCCTCACCAGGTCCGAGCTTGGAGGGGGCCTCCTTCGCCTCTTCGCCCATTGCCGGAGGCGTGGCCTCCTGCTCGGGCTGGGTCTCCTCGGGAGCTTCGTTCTCCTTCACGAGGACACCTGCTTCGCTCGACTCTTCATTCATGTGGGCAGGATCTAGGAGAGAGGGGCCGGTTTCAAGCGTGCATTTTCCGCAGAGACGCAGAATCGGACGCTACAGGTCCGGCTCTCCCGCGAGTTGGAACAGGGGAGTGATATCGACGGGGTGTATGGCCTCCATACTCTCCTTCCACTGCCAGAACTCGGCGTCCTCGACACCTTGCTCATCTAGGCTGGCCTCTACCTTCTCTCGGACCTTGGCCCAAGCGCCCCCAGCGCCCTCATAGCGCGCGTCGACGCGGACCAGGAGGAAGCGGCCTTGCTCCTCGAAGGGCCCTGCGACCTCACCCAGAGACGCCTCGAAGGCGACCGTACCCAAGAGGGTCTCCCCGCGGATCACAGCCGGTGCGCGGCCGCCCTCCTCAGCGGAGCGGTCTATGCTGAGCTCTCGCACCAGGGCGCTGAACTCCTCCCCCTTGGCATGCCGCGCGAGGGCCTGCTGCGCGCTCTCTAAGTCTCCGGTGAGCAAGATCCGTACGTCGGCGCGGTCCTGACTCAGGAACCAAGCGCGTACGACCCGCTGGGCGAGCAGCTCTCGCTGGACACGACCACGCAAGCGGTCCTTGAACTGAGCGGGGTCTAAGCCGAGGCGGGTTGAGATCCACTCGTCCAAGCTCATCCCAGGCGCGCTCTCCTCGACCTGCTCGGCGACCTGCCCGAGCGCGGCTGCTTGGGCTGTCGCCAAGAGCTCATCGCTCAGCACGATCCCCAAGCGCTCAGTCTCCAAGGCCACGAGCTCAGCGAGGACCAAGCGCTCTAGGGTCTGCCGCATCAGGGCAGAGTCCTCGTGCATGCACTCTTTGATGAAGTCGTCGACTCCGATCTCTTTCCCTCCGACGGTGGCGACGACAGGCATGCTGGCCTCAACCACGATCGGGGTCGGGGTCAGAGCCGGGCCAGCGGTCGCGCTAGCCTGCGGGTTCGGGCGTGGACCTTGGCAGGCCGCGAGCGCGAGCGCGAGCAGGGCGCCCTGGGTGCGCGTGATCATCCGTGCCTCCCTAGCGATAGCGAATGCGACGTACGCGGCCGATGCCCTTGCAAGTGTCACACCCGAGGGTCGCGAGCCCGCCGCGGCCGCGCGCCTCTTGACCGCCTCCGCGTCCGCCTCTGCCGCCGCTACCCTGACTGGCAGAGCCTCGCGAGTCTGAGACGACGACCTCAATCACTCCGCGACCTGCGCAGGTCGGGCAGTTGCGCAGCTCCGGCGGATCCTTGATCTCCATGTCGCCAGAGTTCTCGGCGTAGTAGGCGACGATCCAGCTCGAGCGGGCGCTCGCAGAGAGGGTCTTCCAGAAGCCCTCGACGTCATCGTCTCCCTCTCCTCCGGCGAGCGCAGAGCTCCGGCCCGCGGTCTTCTGACTTTGGAGGAACTTGCGGATCTTCTCTTCGAGGGCAGCGCGCTCTGCGTCGACCTCGCTCGTGCCAGCTGCAGGCTGTGAAGACTGCGGGCTCCCCGCGAGGGCGGAGTCTTCTCCGAGCAGCCAAGTGCCCAGGCCGTAGGACGCGACCCTATATCGCGAGACCTTGCGCTCCAGCCACATCTGTAGGACCTCGTCCTCCTCAAGCTCCTTGTCCCACTCGCGCGCGTCGTCCACGACCGCAGTGAGGATGTCCTGATGGAGCTGCTCCTCAGCGAAGCCGAGGGCCTGAGAGAAGCCCATCTTGCGCGCAGCCTGTGCAGCGAGCCGCTCTGTCCAGCGGTACCAGCCGCGCTGCACGACCTCACGGACGTAGTCCTTCTGCGCGTCTTCGACGCGCTTCGTGAGCTTCAGGCGGTCACCCTCGAGGGGGCTGTCGGGGAACCTGTCAGAAAAGGTAGAGAGCTTCTGCAAGGCCTCATCGAACTGCTTCCGGCGCTTGAGCAGGTCGACCTCCGCGAGGTACTCAAGCTGCACCTGCTGCTCGACCTTCTTGGTCGTGCGCGCGATCAGCCCAGGCATCTCAGCGCTGCGGAAGTCAGGGTCAAGCTGCTGGATCGCCATGTACGCGCCGAGGGCTTCGGTGAAGGCGAGGACCTGCTCACAGAAGGCGCCGAAGTCGTAGAGGCCTTGCGCGTCGAGCGGCGGCGCCTCAGCGAGGCGCTTCTGGATCAGCTCCTCTCGGGTGTAGACCTCGAGGGCAGGGACCTGCACACCGCTAGAGACCGCGCGGACTCGCGCCGCAGGGACGTCGATGAGCCCAGTCTCTGTCTTCACGCGGATCCGACCTTCGCCCTGGTCCACTATGAGCCCTGTGACCTCTTTGCCATCGACTAAGACGAGGCGGTCTGCGTCTACGTAGAGGACCTCGCTAGAGGTGTCGATGTAGCCATAGTCCGTCCGCAGCGACCGCTCCTGCGCAGGATCCAAGAAGGTCCACGAGAGGCGTGCGACCCCGCCAGTGTCGAGGCGGCGGAAGACGATCCCATCGGGCGTGTGCTCGAGCACCTCACCCCACTGAATCGCGCCGCTCCTGAGGCGCAACATCGTAGGCGTACCATCGGAGGGCTGCGCTTGAGGCGCGAAGCTGAGGGCGACGAGGGCCGCCAACGAACACAGGGTGGTTCTAGTCATAGGTCTCATCACTTTACTTCTTGTCCAGGCAATGCGCCGGACTTCTCCACGAAGCGCCTCCTCAGGCGCTCTCCGAAGGAGATCTCCCGGAGCATGATCCAGGTGATCTGTTTGTTGCGCTCAACGCCGCCAGTGGTCCAGGTGATGTCCACGTCGACGCGGTACTCACGCGGGAGGTTGGGGTTCTGTGTCGGTGTGGCGGAGTAAACCACCTGAGAGAGGCCAGGGACCGCGCGGTCGACGAAGGTCTTTGGTGGCCCGACCTCACCATCCTCGCCGTCGAGCAGCGGGTCATAGGGGAACATGTTGGCCTCGAGGTCTGCGCGCACGGCCTCCACTGCGGTGGCCGCCGCGGTCCTGAGCTGGGCCGCCCGAGTCATAGAGGCGCCGAAGGTAAGCATCGAGAGGATCGCCGCCGCTCCGACGAGCAAGATCCCCATCGCGAGCACGACCTCGACGATCGTGAAGCCGGCCTGAGCGTCTCTCTTGAGGAGCCTCACAGCTTCCAGTCCTCTCGGTAGGTCGGGATGATCACCTCGCGCACCACAGTCTCACCGTGAGAGATGCGAGCACCCGAGTCGTGCGGCTCAGCCTCTGTGCCGCGCGCGCCACGCTCGACGGTGAGGCGGCGGCCGCTCTTCGACTTGACCTTCATCCACTCTGCGTCGACGCGCATGTAGCTGCCGACCTTGGGCACACGCGTCTCATCATCCACCGTTATGGCCACGTCTGACGCCGCGATGTAGCTCGAGATGCGCGTCCTGCGGAGGCGCTGAGTCGGGTCCTCGAACTCCATAGCGATCCGCACGCGGCGCGGGAGCAAGGCCTCCTCCCCCACCCGGGGCATCCCGCTGGGCGGCTCATTCCACTCGTGCCGGGTCTCGTCTGGCCGGGCCGAGCGCCAAGCGTCCCAAGAGGTCGCGGCGTCCTCGAGCCCACTCCCGAGGGTCCAGCCGTCGTTTACGGAGCTGGTCTGCGTCGCGAGGAGGACCTGGAACCAGAGCACGCCGCCGGTGAGCTCATCGAGAGAGCCAGCCGCCACGCTGCCGTCGCGCTTCACATAGCTCGCGTCGAAGAAGGAGACGCTCGGCTTGGGCGCCTCAGCGGACGCGCTGAGCCCGCCATGGACGAGGCGCTCGCCTCGCCAGAGGGTGCCGACGCTGCCGTCATCCCGGCTAGGGAGCACCGCCCAACAAACCTCTGTGAGGTCAGGGCCATCCACGGTCTGCTGAGTCTGCAGCGCGACCCGCGCCGCGTCGGAGGCCGATGCCTGGCGGACCAAGCGAATACGCGGCCAGACCGTCTCACGGCCGCCGTCTGAGTTGGTGTCAAAGGTCTCCCACTCGACGACGAGGTCTCCGCGTGAGCCACCCTCCAGGCTCTGGAAGTCCCGAGCGATGAGCTCGAGCACAGCCGTCGAGGTCTCCATCTGGTTCCTCCGGACCTCGCTCTTGCGCCAAGTGACGAGCGTCCCCTCAAGGAGCTCGAAGACCGCGAGGGAGAGGAGCGCGAAGAGCCCGACCGCGAGGACGAGCTCGAGCAAGGTGAGGCCGCGGCGGCGCTCTCTCGGCCTGAGTGACCTCATCGGTTCACGCTCCTCAGGGTCATGGAGGGGGCGCGATAGAACACGCCGAACTCGCTGAGACGCGGGGCGGCCTTCCAGCCGTGCGACATCCCGGTCACCGCGTCGAAGGAGCCCGAGGCATACTCGACGAAGAAGCGCGCCTCGAAGAGGTCCGTCGCCGCGCCGGTAGCGATGGTGTCGCCGCCCTCTAGCCCCTTGGTGTAGAGGTCGAGGCCAGGCGTGTCGTTCGGTGAGGCGTCCCAAGGGACCGAGGCATCCGTCCGCACGAGCGCGCGTAGAGAGGGCCCCCCGGTTTGGACATCCTCATGCTGCCAGTAGAGGCTCTCGTGCCATGCGCCCGGCTGAGCGACCTCGAAGGAGAAGTACGAGAGCTCCGGCGCATCGGCCTGCTGCGCCCAGCGATCCCAGTAGCGGAAGGGAAAGAGGATGATGGGCTCGCCCGCGCCGTGGCTCTGGGCGAGGGTGCCGTAGCGGCCGCGGAAGAGCCCGGGGCCCCGACCGTCCTGCGTGCCAGGCACCGTGGAGGCCGAGGGCATCTCGAGGGAGCCGGAGCGCTTCCTGGTGTAGTGGATGAGCTCTTCGTTGATCAGCACGGTCCCCTCGTTCGGGAACTCCTGAGTGCTTGCGAGCGGGAGAGTGGAGTCACCGCCCCCTAAGCCACCGGAGAGCGTGCTCACTGTGAAGTGTGAGAGGAACTGAATCGGCTCCCCGTGCGCGTGCGGCTGAGGGGTCGTCCCCAGCATCCCGCGGCCGTTCGGTGCGATCGTGATCTCCGCTGACTCCGGGTCGCGTGACTCGTAAGCGATGATTTCATCGCCGATGCGCAGCAGCCCCCCGTCCTCTGGGAGCTGGTTGAGGAAGAGAATCGGTGTACCGAAGGAACCTTGAGGGAAGCGGATCACCTGACCAACAGCTGCTGTATCTCCTTCCTCACCAGTCCATGAGGAGGCGACGTTGAAGTAGCTCGCTCCCTCTCCAAAGTCATTCGAGAGGCGCAACGCTCCACCTTGGAAGGTCTCCTCATCCGCTGTCCCTATCTCAAAGGGGATCACGCTCTTTCCAAACTCGGTCGCGCCAAAGATGACCTCGTCCACGAGCGCAGCCGGGACAGGGAGCTCTCCCTCGCGAACGCTACCGCCGATCGCCACCTGAGTCACCTCTCGAGGTCTCTCACCAGAGGGGAAGGAGGTCACGCGGCAAACCCTCCGCATCTCATGAATCGGCCGCCCGCCTCCTTCTCCTTGGAATGAGAGCAGCGGCTCTGGGCAGGCTCGGTCGAAGGCGATGTAGGCCGTCGCGTTGCCCTGCCCCATAGTCCTCGTAGAGAAGGTCACGCCGGAGTCGCTCGCCTCGACAGTGTTCGTGTCGGGTTGCTCCCAGCCGTGGACGATGACCTGGGTCGCAGGCCGGTGATAGCGGTGAACGAGCATCGGCCAGCCGGGGTGAGCGATGTCCCCTTGAAATACGAAGGCTGGGTCAAAGCGGCCGGGGTTTCCGGTGTCGGTGCCGCCCTCAAAGACCTTCACCACCGGCAGGATCTGCGTCCCTGCTGCGTGCTCTTGGGGGTAGGTGCCCAAGACACCGCGATGCTGGAAGAGCTCGCGAGCCCCCCGGGTGATCGGGAGCTCCTCGTCGCTAGGCTCACCCAGAATGGGCTGCCACTGTGCGCCGAGGGCCGCCGATTCTACAGAGGGCGCTCTGCTCTTAGCGCTGGGGAGCCCAGCGCTCCCTCCACCGCCTGGTCCGCCCCCGCCTGGTCCGCCGGCGCCGGGGCCTTGGGGGTCGTTGATGTCCTCCTCATCGATATTGTTGAGGAGATAGACGCGCAGCTCTTCAAGGGCGCCCGGATCATCGCGCACGAGCTGCTGGTAGGTCGGCTCAAACCAGTTGTAGCAGACCCACTCTGTGAGCTCGCCTTCATCCTGCTGGGTGAGCTGAGCGAACTGTGGGTTCTCCGCGTCTGCGGCGAGGAAGCCGGAAACCTCGCTCGTCCCAGGCACGGGGATGGAGATCGGAACGACGAAGCAGCGGCGCCTGAGGATCGTCTGGACCAAGACTCCTTCAGCGTTGGAGACCGACCACTCACTCAAGAAGGCACGAGTGCCGCCGAGGGGCACATCCTCGTCGCTGACGAGGTTCTCAAGCTCTGTACAAGAGTCTCCGCGCGCTGCGATGTTTAGGGTCTGCCCATCCCAGCCGGAGTAGCGGAAGACTTCGACTCCACCGATCTCGACGTTGTTGATCGTCTCGTTCACGTCGTTGAGACCAACGCTGACGCCGACTTGGATCATCGCTGCGTAGCCGCCGTCGGGGCTGAAGGCCGCCATCACCTCAGCGTCTGCCTCTGCATCTTCAGCGTCTGGGCGCTCCGCCGCGCCGAGGATGAGGCCAGTGACCGCGCTCTCTGGCCCGCCGATGCCCCACCCTAGGGGGAACTGCACAGGGGTGGTTTGACCAGGGGGTAGCAGCTGAACCGCGACCGGATCCCCGCGAGTCTCTGAACCACCCACGACGCCCTTCAAGACGCCCACGCGCCAAGGACCGAGCTCGCTCGCGAGGGTCGCGCTCCCGCTCGGGACGTCAGAGGTGAAGGGCAAACTGTAGCCATAGACCTGAACGGTCGTGCCGGCCTCATGCGTAAGGTCGATGTCCTCAAGGTTGTCCGGAATGGGCTCGTCACCGCCGCTCCATCGCACCCTCGCGTTACGGCCCCCGAAGCCCGCCATAGGGCCGACCTCGTTGTAAGTGGCGTCCAGCCCATTACCCGAGAGGACGTACTCGATGAGCTCCTCTCCGATACGCGCGACCCCGCGCGGCGGGAAGCCCTCGGTGTCCTCCAAGGGTATGAAGGAGGAGTCCATATCGATCGACGCGGTCAGGCGCGTGAGTCCAGGAGTGCGCACCCCGTGGGTCGTGCCGTTCACGAAGAGAGACATCTGGTCTGGGCGCGAGCCCGCGACGTCAAAGGCTAGGTGGGTCCAAGTGTCCACAGGGATCCCAGGCCCTTCGCCCTGAGCGATCGCAAAGCGCAGCTCGCTCCACTCCTGCTCCGGCGTATCGGGGTGATCGCCGCCTGCATCACGCAAGCGCAAGACCAAGTCCTCACCCTCCATCACCAGCGAGATCCGGTCCGTATCTACAGAGCTACCAGCGAGGTCAAAATAGCAAGCGTCGCCGACCTCCCGTGGCTTGACCCACATGGATACCCAGAGCTGTCGCGCCCGACCGTCGTCATCCGCCGCGTACTGGACCTTCTCGTCGGTAGCGGAGCGCCGGATAGAGCCGTCATAAAGGAAGCGTCCCTCGGCAGAGCGCGTCTCGTGATCAAAGTGAAGGACGCGACCTTGACGTTGTCCCTCTTCATCGCTGCGCGCGGGCGCGAGCTGCGCCCAGTCGTCTTGCTCCGTAGAGGGGAAGACCCGCTCCGGCGTCGGCGCCTCATCGCCGAGCTGGGCTGAGTTCCCTGTCACACCCGGGAGGTACAGCTGGCCCTGATAGGTCCCGAGCTGAGACCAGAGCCTGCTCGGGGGGATGGAGCCCGCTGGGTCGAAGCGCGTCGTCGCGGCGGGCCCCGTCATCCAATAAGGGGCCGCGCGCGTGAGCCGGAGCGCATCCTCGAAGTCAGCCTGCCGGGCCCAGAGCGACATCAGCTCGCGCTGCGGGACGACGAGCTCGACCGTCTCTCGCACCGCCGAGAAGCGCTCGACCCCGCTCCGGGCGTTGACGGCGGCGCGCAGCTCGAGGTCAAAGACCTCCCGCGTCGTGAAGGCCACCGGCATGGTCGAGTACTCGAGCGAGAAGTCGTTCGCATTCAGCGCGTTGGTGTAGACCGCGACCGCGTCCCAGGGATCCAAGAAGGCCCCTCCACCTCGCAAGAAGACCTCAGGGACCACTGCCGCGTCTTGAGGCATGTCGTCGAGCCCCCCTGCGGGGAGGACGACCCGCCGCAGGAAGTCCTCAAAGCCAGCGAGCGGGCGCGACTCGATGATCACGTCCGCGAGCTGCTCAGCCTCTTGCGCCGTGACGCGAGAGTTGCGATTGCGGATCTGGAGGTTCGTGAAGAGGAGCTTAAGCACCTCCTTGGAGGCGGTGTTGATGTTCACAGGCCTGCGCGCCAAGACCCTCACCTCCGCCTCAAAGGCGCGGAAGTCGTTGGTCAGGGCGCGGTCCAGCCGCAGCGCGCCGTTGTTGGAGACGCTCTGGATGAGGGCGTACTCCTTGAGCTCACCCTCGCGGACCTCGATGGTGGAGCCGACGTTGAAGTAGCGCGGCGAGTCCACTCGGATCGTCCCGGTCACGCCGCCTTGGACGCCGCTCACTAGGCGCTGTGGCCGCTGCCAGCGCGAGCCATCTCGACCAGCGCCATAGCAAGTGCCTAACTCGCGCATACGCAAGAAGCCGTCCGCGCCGATGCCCTCTGTGGAGAGGACGAGCTCGTCCACCTCGCGCAGCTGCTCATACGAGTCGAAGGTCCTGAAGGGACCATCCATGATCCGCCAGCCGACCACCCCAAAGGAGCGCTGGTCGATCACCGCCGCTCCGATGCCATGAGAGGAGGCTGGGCGCGGCCCTGCAAGTGAGTTCCCGTCCTCGTCGAACTGAGCGCCTAGGCCGCGGATCAGGCCCGTGAGGTTGCCATCTTCGATACCCGTATAGCCGATGAGCTCGCCGCGGGACCAGACGAAGCCTTGATCCGGCAAGGTGCCTCCAGAGATCGGGAGCTCCTCCATGTCGCCCTGAATGACCTCCGAGAAGCGCGCGGTGGACTGCAGGAGGTTCGCCATCGCGTAGACCCCTGCGGAGTTGAGGTCGATTCGCCCGGCGAGGTCCTCGACCCTGAGGTCCCACATCACGCCGCGGTCATCGTTGGCGTTGAGGAAGTCCGCGGCGAAGTCGTTCGTGACTTGGAGCTCCTCTACCGAGTCGAACCAGGGGGTGCTGTCGTGCAAGGAGTGCGTGGACTCCAAGACCGCGCGGGCGTGATTGCGCGCGCTATCAAGAGCCGTCCCCGCTTGGACGCGGTCGAAGAGCTGTGCGCTCGCGCGATCTGCGTTGCGGGAGGTGAGGAGGAAAGGCGTCACCATCACGAGGAGCGCAGCGAGCACGAGGATGACCGTCACGAGCGCGAGCCCGCTGGTCTCCTGTGTATGCCTTGCTCTTTGAATGATCATCCCGACCTGTCCCCTACTGAACCGTCCCGTAGACACCGACCTCGATCACCTCCGTCGTGGAGTCGGCGAACTCCAACGAGAAGCGGACGGGCTCGGAGTGGACCCTGCGATCCAGCCCACCGCCCGCGGCGAAGACCACCTCCTTCGGCGCGGTCTCGGTGAAGCTCACGCCCTCAGGCAGCTGCACCTCCTCCTCCGCCGCGACGGCGCTCACCACGAGCGAGTCGATGCGTCCAGGCCACTGACGGCGCGCACCTCCGACGACTAAGGGGCCCTCGACCTTCACCACCCAGGCGACGTCGGGGGTGCGCGCTGCGGGGACGCCCTCGACAAAGATCACGAGCTCGGACTGGTCGTAGCTCACGAGGATTCGGCTCCAGCTCCCGACCCGCAGCAGTCCGGGAGAGGTCTCCGCCTGCACCTTGCCGGTCGGCGTCACGGCGCCATTCTCATCACGGAGCTCGCCCATGAAGTGCGCCTTGACCGCCCCGGAGGAGGTCAACTCCACGCCGACGGACTCACCGATCGAGAGGACTCGCCCCGAGCCATTGTCTGTAGGCATGGCTGCGAAGGCGATCTGGAAGCCTGAGGACAGGTCGAAGGTCGGGCTGCTCTGCACCGGCACGAAGTATCCGCCGCCAGAGACTGCGTTCTCGAGGTCCATCGCCTTACCGAGGTATCCCTCAGGGTGCAGGTCGATGTTCTCCATGCTCCCGTTAAGGCCGAAGGCGCCGCGCGGCGGCACGGTTTCGAAGTGCCAGGTGCCGATGACGTCCAAGCCCTCGGCGTGAATGGTGTTCGTCTCCGCGTCGAAGGTGACGCGCGCCGGCGCGCGGCGGGCGACGGCCCAATTGTTCGCAGAGCGCAGGCTCGAGTTCACGACAGCCACCGCGGGCCCACTTCCGGTCTCGATCCCAGCGAGCGCGCCGAGGCCTGCTCCGAGGACCAGCGCGATGAGCCCCATGACGACGAGGAGCTCGATCAGAGTCATCCCGCTCCGCGCCGCGCTCTCCCCCCCGAGCTTGAGCTTCGCACCATGCACCAGAGGCCTACCTGTCTTGGCGCTTGAAGTTGGTGATGTCGTCTTCCGTCCCAAACGCACCATCGATCCCAGCAGAGATGAGCTGGAACTTGCGGGGGTTGTAGGGCGCGCCTGTGAGCGGGTTCTCCCAGCCCTTCACCTTCGTCTCAAGGAGCTCCCCAGTCACGAGGTCAAAGGTGGTGTAGACGTCCTCGCGGGTGTAGTCGCGGTTGTGCAGGTAGGCGATGGGGTTCTGCCACATGTCGACCAGCTCAAGGCACTGCCTGTTGGGGAAGACCGTGAGGCTCTTCCGCGCAGAGTCACCGTCAGCGTTGTCGAGGTAGTCCTCTGAAAGGATCGCGCCGCCCACATCAGGTGACCAGAGCTGGATCACGAGGCACTCGACGCCGAGGTTGGTCGTGTCAGGCACAGGACCCCACTCCCCCTGCCAAGAGCTCGCTGGCCAGTCGCCGTAGTCTTGCTCATAGGAGGAGATCGCCACAGCGATCTCGTGCAGGCGCTTCTCTGTGAGGCCCGCCTTGATGATGTCCTCCTGCTGTCCGAGGCGCGGGAGGAGGAAGGCGAGCAAGATCCCGAGGATCACGATCACAGCGAGGAGCTCGATGAGCGTGAAGCCGCTCTTCTGCGAGGGGTGCAGGGTGCGTCTCATCAGCCGCGCTCCTTGTAGATGAACTCGACGTCGTCGACGCGCACGCTCGCGGAGCGGCCGGGTTCGCCCTCGACGAAGACGCCGAAGCGCAGCTGCTCAGTCGTCGCGCCGATCCCAGGCACGCGCAGACCATCAGCCACCGGCACGCCGTCCACTAAGAGTCTGAAGGTCGTCTTCGTGCTCTCACCGAGGCGCTCGATGCGCAGGATGGTGGGCTGTCCCGTCTCCCAGTTGATCACGGAGACATCGGTCCACTCTTGCTCACCCTCCGAGCGTTTCAGGACCCGCGTCTGCAGGCTGCCGTCGTGATGGCGCGCCACCGCGACCTCGTTCTGTACGTCTAGGGAGCCACGACGCGAGCGCTCGCGGCTGACAAAGACACCGACGCGGCAGAGGGCGCCGGGCTCGATCGTGACAGTGCTCTCGAAGGACACGAAGTTCCCGGCGAGCTCCTCGCGGAAGACCCTCGCGCGGCCGCGCTTCGTGAAGGAGCCATCGATCACGACGCCGCCGTCAGCCATTCGCACCAGCGGACCGGCGTTCTCATCTGTGATCCATCCGTTACGGAGCTCACGGCGCTCGAAGCGGTCCGTCCAAGCGACCTTCTCCTCGTGCGCGACGATGCGGTCGATCTGACCTTGCGCGTAGAGGCGCTCGGGGTCCTCTTCGGCGCGATCGCGGAGCTGATCATCCAGCTCGCGGAGGCGAGTGATCGCCTCTTGCGAGTTACCGCTGGCGTAGAAGGTCCATGCGAGCGAGCTGCGCGCCGCAGTCCGTGAGCGGTCGAGCTCGAGCGCGCGCTCAAGGGAGTCGCGCGCGTCCATGATTCGACCGAGCCTGAGGAGGTTCATACCGCGCAGCTCATGGAAGGCGGCGACCTCATCGTCGAGCGTCGCCGCGCGCTCGAGGTAGCGTTCCGCCGCCTCGTGGTTCTCCTGTCGGAACGCGAGGTCACCCAGGAGCGCGAGGGCGTCGGGCAGCATGAGCTCTTGGTCGAGGGCAGCCTGCAGAGAGTCCTGTGCGCCCTCAAGATCATCTCGCTCCGCGAGCACTCGCCCGCGGTGGTACAGCGTCCACACGTCCGTCGGGTCGTTCTCGTAGGCGAGCTCAATGAAGCTCAGCGCCTCCTCCGGATAGCCGGTGCGACCCGCGACCCACGACAGCGCGCGCCAGGCCTCTCCCGCCCGCAGCGGGTCAGCCGAGGCGGCGAGGGTGAGCTGCTCCTTCGCAGAGGTCCAGTCGCCGTCCATCGCGGCGGCGAGTCCGGAGTTGAGCAGCCCCTCAAAGGTGCTCGTTCGACCGACCTCTAGCTCGTCGACCTCGCCGAGGAGCAGCGCGCAGGCCAAGGCGCCCGCGTCGCCTGCGGCGAACTCAGGGTCAGCCTGCACAGACTTAGAGAACCAGTTCTGCGCCTCACGGATGCGACCGGCGGCGATCAAGCCCCGGCCATAGTCAAAGCGGATGGCAGCCCGGGTCTGCTTGAGATCAGGAGCTGAGGGCTCGAAGCGCGCGGCGAGCTCGAGGTGAGCGTTCGCCGTCTCCTCTTCGCCCTGTTCAAGGAGGAAGCTCCCTAAGCCCCACTGAGCCTCCCAGCTCGTGCGGCCGAAGCGCTCTGCCTCAGTGAGGTGGACGCGGGCGCGCTCGTACATGCGGAA
>Ga0066378_10000056_pt1 | contig 43510 bp, 37 predicted proteins | sample Knorr_S23_td_DCM_FD_70947 | JGI IMG/M metagenome (GOLD analysis project Ga0066378, IMG submission 70947) | Marine microbial communities from Southern Atlantic Ocean transect - Knorr_S23_td_DCM_ad_71m_LV_A | ecosystem: Environmental > Aquatic > Marine > Oceanic | place: Southern Atlantic ocean...
TCGCGCCCTTTGTATGCTAAAAAGTCGCCTATACTTAATGAACCGATGATAAATTAGGCACCCTACGCTAGGAACACACTTAATGGCCGCTGATATAGAGATTCTCTTTCAACGACTACAACAGGCCAATTCCGCCGAAAAACGCCCCGATCGCGCTATACGCGACTATGTGCGTAGTATTACCAAATCACCCTTCTCCGGGCAGTTGACTGTAGCTAGGCTCAGTAAAACAATCGCCTATGCGAAACGACCGGAATTGCGCAACGGATACACGGCGAAAGTCTCTGTTCCTAAAACCGATATTACACTCGAAATTCAGCTATTCGAAAACCATCAGGCAGAGCCACAAACACAAACGAAAGTCACAGTTTCTGTGCTCAAATATGATGGTTATTCGAAAACACTCTTTGCCCAACAAGAGCCTTGGCAGGAAGCTGAAAAGGGAACAGCGGAACCCAAGCTAAACACTGACACAAACGCCTCCATCACGGATTCGCCCTCCGCCGAAGATCCCCTCGCAAAATTTCAGGAGGAGGCCCTGGCTAACCTATCATCACATGACACCGATGTCGTGTCTGATACTAGCAAGGAAGAGAAATTGTTGGCCCAGATGCAGCTAGAGGCCGCTAATGCGCTGGCGGGATTGACGAGTAATTTGGACCGGCAAATAGAGTCTGGTAACGACGACCTGCCCGCCGAAACTGTTGCTGAATCGCCCCCTGACCATTTTCCCCTTGAGAACGAACCCCGAAGCTTAGACGATACTACCACAGGGGACTTAGAAGCTAATACACCGCCACCGGAGCAAGAGGCGACGCCTAACCATGATGAAACGTCACACGAAGAACAATCACAACCTGAAATACCAACTCCCGTTGAAAACACACCTGTACCGATTATAGAGCCGGAACCCGCACAAGTTGCTGAAACTTCCGACTCAAAACAGCAAGCTACGCTAGACGATCTGATGGCTTTAGCTTTAGGCGACGATCAAAAGCCAGTCACCCAGGATTTATTTTCCACGATTGTCTCTTTGCAGACGGGGATTCCAAAAAACACAGTCGCTCAAATTCAAAACGCAATGTGGTTGACCCTATCTTCTCCAGAGACGTTTGGTAAAGGAAAAGCAAGCTATAAGTTTCCATTATTGGGCAACTTTACCGTCCACAAGCATGACGGAGAATTCAACTTAGACTTTGCCTCGAGTGACATATCTTCGATTGAAGGGGCCAAAATCAATGAAGAAGTAAATTTCGAGCAGGCTAAGGAGCACGTGGAAAGTAAATCCGGGCCCCTGATCGCACGACATGCTTTCGCGCTCGCCCTTGCGACCGCGGCTTCACTGGGTGTCGGACAGGCTAAAACTTATCAGACGGTCTATCGTTCTATCCTGTTACTCTTACGTATTTTTGGCAAGGGCGAACGTCGCGTTCGAATTGAAGAGATCGGCGAATTTTTCCCCAGCGTAATTGCCGGCTCGGCGGCCTACCGTTTCCGCGCGTATCCAACTTTCATTCGCGCAACCAGTGCGGCATTTAAGGATGCTATCGCATTTGCATCTAAACCGGGTGAGGCGCAACTCGAATTTGAAAACAACCAGTCGGAACGAATCAACAACTCTGAACCCCAGCAAGAGACCAACGCCGCCAAGGGTTGTTTGATTTTTGCGGCTATCATCATCTTTATCTGGCTGCTTTCCGCAATCTAGGTCTAAACGACCGGGCCCGCTCCAGGAATTAAACTGGGTGCGTTATAATATACACGTATATTTACCTTGGTTACTTACAGGAAAAGTCATGCTTAAAGTCTCCGCTACATTACTCTTATCGCTAAGCCTCCTCATTGACTTTGCTACCGCGGCAAATACCGACAAGCCCAACTTTATCATTATTTTTACTGATGATCAGGGGTATGGTGACTTAAGTTCTTTTGGCTCCAAATCCATCAAAACACCGAACATCGATCGTCTCGCGGACGAAGGTAGAAAATTCACTAGCTTTATGGTGGCATCCCCTGTTTGCACACCATCACGAGCAGCTTTACTAACCGGTTGTTATCCAAAGCGAGTTGGTATGCACCAGCATGTATTGTTTCCTGCCTCGACGAAGGGGTTAAATCCCAAGGAACATACTATTGCCGATCACCTTAAAGGCCAGGGTTATGCAACCGCCTGCTTCGGTAAGTGGCATCTAGGGCATCACCCCGAAGTGCTCCCAACATCCAACGGATTTGACACCTATTTTGGGATCCCGTATTCAAACGACATGAACCACCCTGATAACAAAGGTAAACCGCAAGGTGGTTTTGCAGGCATGGATGTTCTATGGAAGGATCCGCAATCGACGTTGACCAAATGGAAAACGCCTCTGTATGAAGATACGACAATCGTTGAACTGCCGGTAGATCAACGCACTGTCACGAGACGGTATACACAAAAAGCTATCGACTTCGTAACAGAACATCAGGATGAGTCATTTTTTGTCTACCTTCCTCACTCAATGCCACATATTCCGCTCTATGTCCCCGATGAAGTCCGTGATCCCAATCCACTCAACGCCTATACGAATACCATTGAACATATTGACTCGGAAGTCGGCCGACTACTTGATACCCTGGACCAATTAGAGTTATCGGACAATACCTATGTCATCTATACGACAGACAACGGTCCATGGCTCCCCTTCCGCCACCACGGCGGCTCGGCAGGACCACTCCGAGATGGCAAAGGAACAACGTTTGAAGGTGGACAGCGTGTGCCCTGTCTAATACGTGGCCCCGGTATCCCTGCTGGTACAGTTTGTAATGAATTGGCAGGAACGATTGATCTATTGCCTACCATCGCTTCGCTCACCGGCAAATCGCTACCGAGAAAACGCGTGATCGATGGAATGGATATTACCGGCCTGTTACTCGACACCACCGACAAGTCACCGCGATCAGAATTCATTCATTACACATCGCGCGGAGATCTCGAAGGCATTCGCCAGGGTGATTGGAAATTATTGGTAAAGAAAACTAGAAACCAGCGTAATAACAACTCACCAAAATCGCCCCAGGTATTTCTATTCAATCTACATGACGACCTCGGTGAGCAGAATAATCTGGCGGAAACGCACCCTGAGATTGTCGCAAAGCTAAAAGCCCGAATGATAGAAGCGGACTCAGAAATCACGGACAATGCTCGGTCGCCTTGGTTTCTCGAAGAATAGAGTCGACCGAAACCGGATTTCAGCCGGTGTTGAGGTAAGCGTATTGGCTTGCAGAACTATCGGTTTGTAAAGTGCTCCGACGCGACGATCATGATCAACAGGTCACGTAGCCTATATTCCGACTCGATTGCTTGAGCATCGAGTTCCTCGACAAATTCGCGATCACGAAACGTCAATTGGCGCGCCATTGCATAGGACAACATGTTACGCAGGAATACCCGCGAGAACTTATCGCTGTCATCGAGTAAGAGTTTCTTAAGTCCCTGAGGCCCTTCAAACGCTCGACCATCCCTGTGGACTGTCTTACTAACAACTGCAAAGCTCTCGGGCTTACCACTACCGGTCCCTTCTGAACTCGTGTAGCCGGCAACCTCCGTGTAGCTATCACGCCATCGGCCGAGTACATCGAAGTTTTCCAAAGCGATTCCAAGTGGGTCCATCTTGCTATGGCAGCTGTTGCAACTGGCGTTTTCACGATGGGCATCGATCGTTTCTTTGATCGTCGTCGTCTTGGTAGGTGGACTTAAAGCGGCGATTTCTAAATCAGCGGGTGTCTCTAGCGGATCTCCGTAAAAACTTTTAAGCACCCAAGCCCCACGATAAAAGGGGTTCGTGTATTCGCCGTTATTTGTCGTCATCAGCATAAAGCCTGCCTGCGTCAGGAGTCCACCTCGCAGACGATCCTTTTCCGTGAGCACGACTTTCGAGAATTCTGAGGTAATCTCCCTCGGTTTATAATTTGCCACGGCTACTTTCGTGGAGTCCGGCCGTGCCTGTGGATTAGCTATCGGATGACCTGCAATCCGATAGATATAGTTGAGTTCCGGTGTAAGCATTACAAATTCAGAGTCGATGAAATTCTTCAGACTAAGATTGCTTTTTAAGACCTCAGTAAAGAACGCGGCAGGCTCCCGCCGAATTTGTGCTCGCACCAGGTCGAATTCTTCCACAGAGAAAATTGAAAGATCCGGTTCGATATTTTCAAGCTTTTCAAGATCTAGCCACTGATGTACATAATCATCAATAAATCGTTTAGCCTTTACATCGCTCAACATCCGTTCCGCCTGCTCACTACGGACCAATGGATCGCTAAGACGTCCTTGTGACGCAAGTTCAAAGAGTTCGTCATCCGGCACAGAGTTCCATAGGAAATATGACATTCTCGCTGCAATCGCATGTTGATCAAGCGAGGTCACTGCACCTTCTTGCTTATACAAAAAATTGGGTGAGCAAAGCATTCCGCGAATTCCCGCTTGTAAACCCGAATAGAGTCCTCTCCCCTCTTCGTATTCTCTCTCTGCCTGACTATAAAATTGCGATAGTTCTTTATCGGTGACAATTCTTCGGAATAACCTTTGTGCAATCGTCCGTAAGATTGACTTGCATTCTACTATGTCTGCAGAATCATCTATTCCGTCACAGTAGGACTGATAGAAAAAGGTCTTCGGCGGCCACGATTCGTATACAGGCCCTGATATGGTTGCTGTTTCAACGCAATACATTCGTTGGCGACCACCTTGTTGCACGGAATTGCAACGCAACACTATTGTGTCATCCGAGTTAAGATGCGTCGTGAACCCGACCTGAGGATCAAATTCCTTCCAATCAGCGTTCGCTGGAATGACCGTCACGATACTCTGACCTGCACCGGCGTTTTTCCGTAGAAAATAACTCATCGAATGGGCAGCTGAGGTCGAGCCATCCTGCTCCTTAATGTTTTTAACCGCCGGTAACCTCTCTGCTTCTCGACTCCCTGAAACATACTCAGCCGTAATGTAAAACCCCTTTGGGATAACTCGATAGACGCCACTGCTTCTCACCGACGGATTGATCTTTATTTGTTTCGCAGGCGTAGCAAATACGAGCGGTCGCGCCTCACGGTCGAGCGTAGGAGCATAACCATTGGTGTCGTCTTTGTGACTAAGCGAGTCAATGTCAGTGTTTTTAGTCGAATAGACAACCAGGCGTGGTTCCGGCATTTCGCCAACTACACTCGATGCAACCAAGTTGGCAACTTTGAAATAGGCTTCCATATCAACAACGGAGATATGTAATTGGTCGGCGTTGTTGTTGAAGCCCTCGTCTATATTGTCGAGCGGCAGGTTGTCCAGCAGTGAAAACTGGCTCCCGAAAACATCGTTCACACTGTTTTGATACTCAACGCGGCTGAGCCTTTTCAGCATCCCGGGGATCTGCTGCTCTGAAAGGCGATTCAACTGAGAGATTAGGACCTTATTCATGGTAACAAGGTCTTTTGCGGCGGGCACTTCGAATGCACTATCGGGTGGCATTTCACCATTTTCTAATGCTTCATAAATCTTTTCAAGCAATCCAATGTCATTCCACGTCGCCAAGTCGACCTGGTCGAGTTGCACGCCGCCTTCCGACGCGTTTTTTCCGTGGCAAGAGACACAGTAGTTATTAAAGAATTTCTGAGCTTGCCCGCGCTCACTGCCATCGCAATCGGGAGCGCCTAAACCGGCAAACACTGATAGTAAAATAATGGTGAGGATGCGCCTGGTTTGCATAATTCAATTCTAGAGTTGAACGATCTGTTTACTATTACCGAACTGATCTCGCTGAATACCGAATTTGCGGAGAATCGATAGGTAGATATCGCAGGTAGTTTCGCCTTTACGGACGACGTGCCCGCCATGATTTTGGAAATTACCACCAGCGACAAAGACAGGGATTGCGTTTCCATTGTGTGGTCCCATCGCCTGGCTAACGCTGTTGTTACCAGTCGCGACGGTAACAGTTTCATCCATTAGAGTCCCGCCAGTAGCAACTTTTGTACTTGAAAGTTTCCCATAGAAATTGGACAACAGGGAGAAGAACGACGAGTCATACTTCGTCAGGCTAAGACGTGCGTCCGCGGACTTTGGTACGTTGTGAGTCGTAATATGGTGATCATTATCAAGTCCTACCATATAGAAGTTCACAACACGCGTGATATCAAACTTAAAGGCCTTATAGATCATATCAAAGGCAATGCCACGTTGAATTTGTCGAGGGTTATCCAAAAACCGTTTACGATCGACATCCGTAGCAAGAAAGTTATTTTCGAATTTTGGAGCGATAGGAAACTCTACATCTTCTCGCGGTTCACGTAGCCACTCGATTGATTTATTGAGCTCCTGTTCCGACTCGCGAAGTGCTGCAAAGTACTCTTCCAATCGTTGGCGGTCCCGACCAGACACCTTGGCCATCAGAGCCTTGGCATCCTCAAGTGAACCATCAAGCACACTCTTCTTATGAGCTAACAACCGTTCTTGAGTCTTGGTATCAGTCTTGGCGAATAAAGTATCAAATAACACTCGCGTCGATTGAATCGGCATCACAGGCAAACGGTTTCGCCAAGAGGCAACAATATGATGATGAGCATGACTGATAAATGTCACAACATTTCTAACGCGAGTCAAATGGCCAATGTGGTCGGCAACAATTTGGTCAAGGGAGTCAGGGTTGGTGGTAGTATTACCAACAAAACATTTGTGATCCCGAATATGACTTCCGCCGAATTTCATGTTGGAATACAACGTGAAATGGTCCCGATGCTTCTTGAGCGGTTCCATATGATCACTAAATTCGTATGAAGCGCCGTTGCTATTAGGCAAGGCATCCGTGAAGAACCCGTAACCCATACTGATACAGAATAAGCGTTTAACTTCTGCATCTTCTGGCATAGTGCGGTTTTGTCCGTAGCTTTCCAGTGCCGGCAGAAACAATACGCAACCCGCTGACTTTAGAATCTCTCTACGTTCCATTATCTTCACCTTCTTAACTGTATTGACCAAGCAGTCTAACCGCGACGCCCTGCGAATAAATCGGATCCATGTTAAGCCTGACAGCCTAACGATCAACAAACACCGTATCAAAGTAATGCATTAACCAAATCTAAGGCAGAACGACTTTTTGTAGTTATATCTTTCTGTCCATGCACCAAACTATCGGTATAACGATCGCAGGTTCATCCACTCTAATTATAGTCAAAACGCCATAATTTTCCTTGATTTGAATAACGAACTCCGTACCGTGTAACCGTCGCGAATTATCTAATATATCTTCCGTAAATGACCTTATCAAATATTCCAAAGATACGTCCAGCCAGCTTTCGTATTACTGCTTTTACTCAAAACGTTTCGGACGTGACAGTCTTTTCCCGGTAAGAACTGAATCGGGAATTGACATTGAATACTTTTGTTGAGCCATACCTACTTAAAGGGTGGCAAAGAACGATCGTTAGTCACAAGGCACAAAAAAAGTACACCCCACAGGATTCGAACCTGTAACCTCCTGTTCCGTAGACAGGTGCTCTATCCAGTTGAGCTAGGGGTGCACTGAAGTCGCAAGCGACTCAATAATTAACGTAATCAATCATCGGCGATTCTTCTAGGGGGAGTTAAATAAATCAACTAACAAATTCCCTGTTGACACCTTCGAGCTTCAACATCTGCTGCTTGAGCAATACTCCTGGCCCGGCAGAAAACCCTATCAACCTTCCGGTAGACCCAACGACACGATGACAGGGCACTATAATTGGAACTGGGTTATTACGCATACAGAGCCCCACCGCCCTGGCAGCCTTCGGCGACTTGGCTCGTTCGGCCAATTGCCCATAAGTTGCAATCTGACCGTAACCAACCTCACGACAGGCGGCTCTCACCTGCTGCTGGAATGCTGTAGAGCACGGTGCTAATTCGATTTCTGAAAACGTTATTTCTTGACCTTGCGCATACTTAGTTAACATGTGCGCGAGATTTGAGATTCCATTATGAACAACAGTTTCAGTTGTTAGGAATTCTCGAACGACATCCAAAGCCTTCTTGCTTGAATCATTATAGAAGGATAACCGGCTAACCCTCGCCTGATCGTCCCACACCAAGGCCATCCATTTCAGTTGAGTTTCAAATATCTCAACGACGGATTCTAGTCCAGCGTGGGCCATAGTTTATTCATCGTCACTTCTTGCCGAACGACGTCTACGGCGACGGTTAGGGCGTTTCTTCTCATCTGATTTCGCCGATTCCTCGGCGGGTTTCTCAGAATGACGGCCATTGTCACTTGTTTGTGAATTTCGGGATTTGGACGAACTATCCTTTTCCTGTTTCCTGGCATCAAAACCACTTTCCTTTGAATCGGAGCGTCTTCGACGACGTCGCCGTTTCTTATTAGTGGCTTTATCACCTTCCCTCGGTTTACTCGTGTCCTTGGAGTCTCTTTTTACCTCTTTTGATCGTTCGTCTTTCTCACCGTTCTTATTTACTGAACGCTCGTCCTTCTGTTTGATAGATCGATCCTTCTTACCACGTTGTCGATCACCGCTACGGTTGCGGCCGCGACCACCTCGCCGACCACTCTTTTTCTTACCGTCACTATGGTAATCTCGTTCGTCACTTTTAGCGACTTCATCTTCCGATCGCTCTTCATCACGCTTACGTTTCGATTTTTTCTTAATACGTTCGCGTTTGGGAATAGAATTCCCTCTGCTCTTTACGTTCTTATCAACAACATAGGACACAGCAGTATCCCAAGTTGGAATATTACCACGCTTACTCCTTTTAGGAGCTTCGATTTCCTCGCCGTTGTCTGACTCGCCTTGTGCTGAATCCTCGCGTTGGCCCTGTGATGATCGATCACCACGACGCCCTCGTTCCCTTGAGTTACTCCGCCCACGCCTTCGTCGCTTTCGATCTCGACCGCCATTGCGATTTCTACCCTCGCTGTCTCCCGACTCTTCAGACTCTTCCCGAGCATTGTCGGCATCTGAGTCATCTTGCTCATCACGACAACGTTGAGAATTCCGGTTCCGGCCGCGACCACCTCGTCGACGTCGCCTGCGTTTAGGCTTTGATTCAGAATCCTCATCAACCGACGCAGGCTCTTCTGCTTCGTCTTCAGCGGCTTCATCCTGGACTGGCTCAGCAGGAGTGTCTTCCTCGAAAAGATCATCTTCGACTTTCTTCCGTGACCATGGCCAAAACCGCATCCGCTTTTTCTTTTTCGGTTTGGCCGGCTTCGGTTCTTCCGATTTTGGTTCCTGTTTTTCCACCGCTTCGATAGCTACCGCCGTCTTTGATTCAGCAGGCTCTTCAGCTACCTTCTCCAATTCCTCATCATCGTCAGCCTGTTCTTCCAGTTCGTCGTCGTCAACGTCCTCTTCATCTTCCTCTTCCATGTCGGTAATGGCCGAAACTTCCGTAACGCTCTCGCCGTCTAGATCAGAATACTGAAAGGCCTCTTCATTTTCTTCGTCGGCTTCCGCGGCATCCTCATTTTCTCCATCATCTTCGAAATCAAGAGAGTCGTCCACGTCCTCAGATTCGAATACGATTTCCTCTTCGAGGGTATCCTCTTCGCCACCGCTGATTTCAACAGGAGCAAATAGCCGGTCCAACGCGGCAATGACATCGTCTGTATCTTCGGCCGTATCAACAATGTCCTTAGCTTGTTCAAACGAAATTGTCCCTTCGGATTCTTCGGCTGATTGATCGTCTTCAGCGATCTCGCTCGCATCCTCGCTGCCTTCTTCGCCAGGATCGGCGCCGACCGACTCTGTATCGAAATCGGACTCTTGATCATTTCCCAATTCTGTTGCAACATCTTCGGATTCTATTTCTGATCCTTCTTTAGTTTCCTGGCCATCGTCATTGGCCGTTTCCTCGGTACCGACCTGTGTAGCACGTTGACTGGCTTGGATTTCGGCGAGCTCAGCATCGTCAAAAAGCCCTAATCCAAATCCACCGGACTCGACCACCGACTCGGCCGCTTCTTGCTCCTCCTGAGATTCTTCTGATGTGCTATCAGCGTCTGACCCAGGAGTTTCGCCGCCCGCTTGATCATCGATCTCGTCTTCGCCTACATTTTCTGCCCCACGGTCTTCGTCAACAACATTCGCAATATCAGCGGCGTCCTTCTCGCTTTCATCGTTTTCCTGATGATCGGAATCACTAGCAGTCTCTTCGACTGACTCTTCGCCAACTTGATCGAGTTCTGGGGCCGCATCTTCCTGCGCACCATCTGACGCAGTATCTTCAGCGTTTGAATCACCATCTTCCGCGTTGGAATCTTCAGTGGTCTTATCGGCAATCGGCTCGCCGGTCAAATTTGCGGCTAACTCTTCCCAGTGATTGTCTTGATCTGCTGACATTAGTTTCGATCTATATAGGATTCAAACGAAGGTATAAAGCAAACCACTATTCTACTTTGCTACTACGGAACTGAATATGTCCGAATACAAAGAAAAAGCCCGCCTCTGTCGAGACGGGCTTTCCGGCCGAAGCCGTCAACCTAACACAATCTGTGTACGAGTTATTTCCGGTCGACGAAGAAATTGCCATTCGAACCGACATCAAACAGAGGCTTATCATAGTCAAGGTCGTAAGTAGATCGACAACCCGGGTAATAGACGAAATTAAACCCTATGTTCCAGGCTTCTTCCGAATAGCCAGTGGTTGCCGATCCTTCTTCCGGAATTAAATACAAAGCATTCGCTTCGATGGCCCACTTTTCGTTTAGCGGCGCGGATAAATCTAGACCTAACAAACCGTCTTTATTCCCCGTGAATCCACCCATGACCCGCCCCGTAACGCCCGTATCAGCATATGATTTACGTAAGAAGAATGCGTACAAATCTGTCGATTTCCATTCCTCTGTAACGGTAACCGGGTTTACTTTACCCACCAATGAATGAGTCCGAGCGTGATCTGAGTCAAAGGCCATCCAGATACCGAATTCATGTGAGTCGGGATATTGCCAGCTAATCTCCGTTCTTACCTGGACTAGATCCAGGTCGTAGTACCAATCGTCATGTAAATAATCAACTACCGCTCCGCCTTGCAATCCCCAGTCAGCACGTCGAAATACTCCTGCTGTGAGGAAGATTTGCTTTCTGTCTTCGTTCGTAACGTCTGAGCCCGACAAGTTCGTCTGGGTTGCTCGCATACCCAGCTGGGCTGACAACCGACCTTGCCCTATGCAAGACAAGTTACGGCCATAGTTAAACCCTTCTGTGAATCCAAAGCTTCCTTGTCCACCTCGATTGAGTGGCCCTGTAAAGGCATTAACTCCGCTGAAGATTGTATAACGTTCCCATTGAATACGAGGGCACGGTATCAGGCAACCATCGGCACAAATTCCAAGACGAGTGGCGCAAAAACCGGTCGAACAGTCTTCACCGAGAACCTGCCCGTCTAGGACACCTTCATCAATGATGATGCCGGAATCGATTACTTCACCTTCAAGTTCGGTCTTGGTGACATCCACTGACGCCTGATCGTCAACCCGCAGAGGGTCGACTTCTTCTGCCTGATTAAGCACTGATTGCTCCGTGCCTTCTTGGAAGGTGACGTAAGAAGCGTTCCGTACTACACTGTCCTGCTGAAAATCCAGTCGCTGACTATCGTCAACAGACAATGTATCACGCAGGGGATTAGATTGACCAACGACAATACCAGGCACGAGGCAACCTCCCGCTAGTATTAGCATCAGACAAACCCTTTTCGTGGTCCTAAACATCGTGATGTCCTTTGATTTACGTAATAGAAGTGTTGGTTGATATTCACCAAATCGTCCGAAGAACGCATTAGTTAAGTTATTTTCGATATTTTCACCTTTTATTCTGCCTCTTTTTCAGCGATCGGCTCTCTTGAGGTGACCACTTTGGAAAAGAACATCACTGCGTTATGATGGAAGTCAATGCAATCTAAACCGTTGCCTAATCCAACATTAAATTCCTTAGGATGACCTATGACGCAAGAACGTCCGAATATTATCTTCATTATCACTGACCAACAGCGATTCGACACTATCTCCGCTTTGGGCTACGACTTCATGGACACACCCAACCTAGATCGATTGGTCAAGGAAGGAGTTTCTTTCACCGGCTGTCACGTAACAGCTGCCTCTTGTGCACCCGCTCGAGCCAGCCTGTTCAAGGGATACTTTCCACACACAACTGGAATACTGAAGAACGCCGATCGCTGGCGGCGTAGTTGGATCGAACTACTAAACGAGTCGGGATATCACTGCACAAATGTTGGAAAAATGCACACATGGCCTTTTGAAACTCCGCTTGGCTTTGATGAACGCTACGTGGTTGAGAATAAAGACCGCTATCTTGAAGGCCGCTATTACTTCGACGAATGGGACAAGGCACTACGATTCCGTGGATTAGTAAAACAGCAGCGAGAATTATATAGAAAACTTGACGACTATGCCGATCGACTTGGCGCATTTGAATGGGAGCTGCCAGAAGACACCCATCCTGACAATTTTGTTGGTGATATGGCTTGCTGGTGGTTGGATGCCCATCCGAACACAGAACCCAAACCATTGTTCCTTCAGATCGGCTTTCCTGGTCCCCATCCGCCGTACGACCCGGTTATGCGATATGCCGAGCCTTATCTGGAGAAAGAACTACCACTGTACGAAGTTTCACCGGAAGAGCTAGAGAATCAACCGCCGCCATTCCAGGAGTTGCGAGACCACAACAGCAAGATCGATCACGATTCGGTCATAATGCCTCTGCAACCGACACAGGAACAAAGACATCGTCAGCGCGCCTACTACTGTGCCAACGTTACTATGATTGATGAAAAGGTCGGACAGATTGTTGACTCGTTAGATCGCAACGGCTACTTAGATAACTCTGTCATCATCTTCACTAGCGACCACGGTGATTGTCTAACAGATCATGGGCATAGCCAAAAGTGGACGATGTACGACCTGATCACCCAAATCCCATTGATCGTCTGGTCACCAGGACGATTCCCTGCAGGACATGTGGTCGAGTCACTCTGCCAACAAATGGATCTTGGCCCCACCATACTGGATTTGGCCGGTATCGAAACTCCAGACACCATGGAAGCCATCACAATGCTTCCGGCTATGAAGGGCGAAGCCTGGGACGGCCGGCCGTACGTTTATGCGGAGCAGGCGAAAGATGGGATCCTGACGCATGCAGATTTCATGACCATGGTTCGTAGTGACCGCTGGAAGATCGTACACTTTCTAGACGAACCCTATGGTCAATTATTTGACATGAAGAATGATCCTCAGGAAGTGAATAATCTATGGGATTGCCCTGATCATCAAAACGCCAAACAGGAAATGCTGGCCGAATTACGAGAGTGGAGAATTCGCTCGCAACTACAAACGGCTTCGCTATTCCAAGACCATCGTTAACACGACAGGCTAGCGATCGCCTAATATGATAGGACGCGCTTAACCTGCGTGTCGCCTAGTTTCGATCGGCCTTCCAAAAAGCCGAGTTCGATCAAGAAGGAGTAAGCGGCGACCACCCCGCCCTGTTTTCTAATTAATTCACCACAGGCCCTAATCGTTCCACCTGTGGCCAACAGATCGTCAACCAACAATACTCGTTGCCCCGATGGAACTGCGTCAATGTGCATTTCCAATCGGTCAGAACCGTATTCCAGTTCGTAATCATATCCTACCGTCAAATATGGTAGTTTTCCGGGCTTTCGAATTGGAACAAATGGCACGCCCGCTCGCAGAGCCATCGGAACTCCAAAAATGAACCCCCTAGCATCCGGAGCTGCTATGACGTCATAGTCTACCGGCGACGCCTGCTCCAGCATCTGGTCAACCGCACTTTGAAAGGCCCTAGGAGCCTGCAATAGAGGGGTAATATCCTTGAAAACAATCCCTTCTACCGGAAAGTCTTCAACATCACGGATATAGTCTGCAAGATTCATGCGTTATCCCCTTACGCCACCGTCCGGTCAAAGAATCGACGTTCCATCGGAGCTTTAAGGTCGTCTGCCAAACGGCCAAGCGCTTCGACTTCGATCTGTCTCACGCGTTCTCTGGTCAGCCCCAAACGATTACCGATTTCTTTTAAAGTATGAGGTTCTCGTCCGTTAAGCCCATATCTCATTTCCAAGACCATCATTTCCCGTTCTTCCATCTCACCCAGGCGATTCATGATGTGCTGTAACGCGTCCGCCTTGATGAGTTCGTTTTCCGGCGTTTCGGTACGGTCGTCGACAACGATATCACCTAATGTCCATCCATCCTCGCGGTGATCCGTTTGTGGCGTACTACTGTATACCTTGATAGCCTTACGAATCATTGGCAGTTTACGACGTTCGACACCTAAAAGCCTAGCAATCTCTTCGTTACTCCCTTTACGCCCGAGGGTGTCTAATAGCCGATTTCCTGCTCGACGCCATTTAGAAAGTAACTCAACCATATAGGCCGGGATACGGATCGTTTTTGCCGAATTGATTAGAGCTCGTTTAATCGACTGCTTAATCCAATAACTGGCATAGGTACTAAAGCGTGTTCCAACGGTAGGATCGAAGCCTTCGACAGCTCGCATAAGCCCCAGATTGCCTTCCTCGATTAGATCCTGAAATGCAAGTCCCTTGTTCGTGTAGTTTCTAGCGATGTTGACTACCAGTCGTAGATTCGCTCGTACCATCCAGTCTCTGGCTTCGGCATCACCTTTTTGCACACGCCGTGCCAGTTCCTTTTCCTGGTCTGCTGTGAGTAGTTCAGTTGCGTTGATATCACGCAAATAGATTTCTAACGGACTTTGGGCCGCGCGTTGGCGTCCTGCTGTTGCAATAGACATGTGGGGGGGGGATCCTATGCAATTAATCAAATTTCTTTTATCTGAGGTATCTATCGTCGTCTTTTTTCGAAGAACACCTCATGTATCCAAAATTGCATAATTACACGGTTCGTTTGCCGTATATCGAAGGCAACAAAAAAACCGTGTTCACCACTTGGTGCGGTGAACACGGTTATAACGACCTAATCAGACAGGTCTATCCAGCTTTACGCTTCTTCGCTGTCGCCAGAATCGTCAGATTCACTAGAATCGGCTTCGGCGTCCTGCGAACCGTCTGCTTCAGCGGCTTCTGGTTGATCAGATGATACATCATCGGATTCAGCGTCAGCTACATCATCAGCTGGATCTTCTGTAGCTTCCTGGGCCGCCTCTTCAGCAGTATCATCTGATCCTGCTTCCGCATCACTGGCTTCTTCAGCTGTATCTTCTGTAGCTTCCTGTGCCGCCTCTTCAGCAATATCATCTGATTCTGCTTCGGCATCACTGGCTTCTTCAGTAGCTTCTTCACCCGCTGAAGGAACCTGAAATAGTGGGCCGTCTCCACCAAGGCCACCTTTAAGGTCACCGGCGGGTGCGACAGCCACTTCTTCTTCTGCCTGAGCCGCAGCTTCCTGTTCGTCAGTCCAGTCAACTCGCTTCAGAGAAAGACCGATCTTGCGATCATCGGTATCGACACGAAGCACTTTAACTTCGATCTCGTCTCCAACTTTGACAAGTGTTTCCGGGTTTTCTACTTCTCCTTCACTCATTTCACTGATGTGCAGAAGTCCTTCGAGACCGTCTTCAAGCCCGATAAACACACCAAAATTCGTGATCTTGGTTACATTGCCGGTAATCTTTTGGCCTGGCTTATATCGTTCCGGAATATCTGTCGTCCATGGATCTGCGTCAAGCTGCTTGATCCCGAGTGCGATACGACGCCGCTCAATATCCATCGACAGTACTTTACACTTTACTTCCTGCCCTTTCTCAAGCACTTCATTTGGATGCCCGATCTTACGAGTCCATGAAATATCCGAGACGTGAAGCAAGCCATCGATCCCTTCTTCAAGTTCAATGAAGGCACCATAATTCGTCAGGTTGCGGACGCGTCCGTTGACGACAGCGTCGATCGGATAGCGTTCTTCCACTTCTTCCCATGGATTGGCTTGAGTTTGTTTCATACCGAGAGAAAGCTGTTGACCACCTTTGTCGATTGCAAGAATGACAACATCAATTTCGTCGCCAATCTGAACCATTTCGTTCGGGTGGTTGATTCGTTTGGTCCAGGACATTTCACTAATGTGAACCAAACCCTCAATTCCAGCTTCGAGCTTCACAAAAGCACCGTAGCTCATAACGTTGACAACTTCACCTTCAACCTTGGTATTAACCGGATATCTCTCTTCAATACCTTCCCAAGGATTGGCAGACTTCTGTTTCATTCCCAGCGCGATCTTTTCTTTCTCGTGATCGATCTTGAGAATCATCACTTCAATTTCCTGATCAATCGCAACCATTTCAGACGGATGTCCAATACGTTCCCAGCTCATATCGGTGATATGAAGCAGACCATCGATTCCTCCCAGGTCTACAAAGGCACCGAAGTCTGCGATATTCTTTACGACACCCTTTCGCAATTCGCCTTCAGACAGTTCACCCAACAACGCTTCACGGTCCGCCTTCCGCTGACGCTCGATCATAGAACGACGAGAAACGACGATATTACGTCGTGCTTCATCGATCTTGAGAACTTCACATTCGACTTCCTGGCCAATGTAGTCGGCAATATCATTCGGTCGGCGAATATCGACTTGACTGGCTGGCAGGAATACATTCACGCCAATATCAACCAGTAAACCGCCTTTAATTTTCCGGGTTACCGTACCCTTAACAATTTGACCTTCGTCAATTTTCTCCATCATTGCGGTCCAGGCGAGAATTTTCTCTGCCTTCCGCTTGCTTAACGAAACCATCCCATGTGGATCGTTTGCTGGGCCGAACTCATCTTCGACCTCTTCAATCAACACTTGAACGGTATCGCCAACCTGGGGTTGCTCTTCTTCTTCGCCCCATTCGTTGCGACTAATGGATCCTTCACTCTTAAAACCTACGTCAATGACAACGTATTCGTCGTCTAAGGAGACAATTTTTCCATCAACGATATTGTTGACTTCAAAATCCGCCTCTTGTTCCAATGCCAAATCGAAAGAGGATTCACCTTCTCCCCCAAAGAGGCCCTGAATTTCTGCTTCTAGATTATCGTCTTCGAGTGAACTAATTAAATTACGGTTTACCATGTTTATAAATGTTTCTACTTATCTGTTGAAAAACCAATTGGGTAACGCACCCAACGCCGGTCTTTCCGTCCGTTTTGCCAACGCGACAACACGGAACTACTTGCTTACAGGGACGATATCTACCATCAGATACCTCAAAAACCCTATAGCGGAACGGGTCATTCTATCATTGCATTTGAATACCCACAACGCTAAAACAATAACACTAATTGACGGAAGTTGTGTCTAATGATAAAAGAAATAGAGCATCATCCCTTAACTGGGAACAGTCAACAACAACACCCCGTAGGCCAATAGAGGATTAAAAGTGGGAAGTAGCGAAAGAGCCAAAGAAATTCGTCGTCGTCGTCAGCGTAAACAAAAGCTTCAAAAGCTAGAAGCCAAATTCAAGAAGAGTAGCGGCGAAGTGAAAAGTGACGTCCTGGACAAAGTCCGCTCGCTTACCCCGGGCTACGAAACAATTTATGAAAACTGGGGCGTTGAAAAGTAAAAGACGAAGATATTCGAACAATGAACAAAAAAGGGCTGTCGTATTAAGCGACAGCCCTTTTTTAATTTTTTAGTATCTTAAGAAAGTGACTTTTACTCCTCAGCTTCTTCGTCTTTGACTTCAAATTCTGCATCGATTGCATCGTCGTCTTTGACATCCTCTGCGGACTCATCCGCTCCACCGTCAGATTGAGCTGCTTGGTAAAGTACCTGCGATAAAGCTTGTGATGTCTGTTCAAGATCGGCAACAGCACTATCAATCGCATCTTTATCATCGCCTTTAGAAGCTTCTCTCACCTTCTCAATTGATGCATTGACAGGTTCCAGATCGCTTTCCCCAAGCTTATCGCCATTTTCCTCGATAAGCTTTTCCATCTGGTAGACCAGCTGATCCGCCTTATTGCGTGCTTCTACTAACTCGAATTGCTTCTTGTCTTCCTCGGCATGCTCTTCCGCATCCCGCCGCATGCGTTCGATTTCTTCATCCTCGAGTCCTGCCGAATCTTCGATGCGAACACTCGCTTCTTTCTGAGTACCGAGATCCTTCGCAGAAACATTTAGAATTCCGTTCTGATCGATATCAAATGCGACTTCAATTTGAGGTACACCACGGGGTGCCGGCGGAATTCCTTCGAGGTTAAACTCCCCTAGCACTTTATTGTTAGCTGCCATCTTCCTTTCACCTTGGAATACTTTCACAGTAACAGCCGGTTGATTATCAGCAGCGGTACTGAATACTTGCTTCTTTTCGACCGGGATCGTGGTATTTCGTTCAACAATCGGAGTCAACACTCCGCCTTCAGTTTCGATTCCAAGTGTAAGCGGAGTGACGTCCAGCAAAAGAACATCCGTACGATCTCCGGCAAGCACGCTACCTTGGATTGCGGCGCCTAACGCTACAACTTCATCAGGATTTACTCCCTGATGAGGAGCCTTACCAAAGATCGCCTGAACCATTTCCCGTACCTTGGGCACGCGAGTGGAGCCACCTACCAATACAACTTCATCGATATCTGACGGACTCAGCCCTGCGTCCGAAAGCGCCTGCTCGACAGGTTTACGGCAACGAGTTACTAGATCATCGACGAGTTCTTCAAATTTGGCCTGTGTGACGGTCATTTGCAGGTGTTTTGGGCCGCTTGCGTCGGCAGTGATGAAGGGCAAATTAATATCAGTCGACGGTACGCTACTAAGTTCTTTCTTAGCTTTTTCGCAAGCTTCCTGGAGACGCTGCAGAGCCATCGTGTCTTGACGCAAGTCAACACCATTGTCGTATTTGAATTGTTCGGCTACATAATTAATTAACGCTTCGTCGAAGTCATCACCGCCAAGCTGAGTATCGCCTGAAGTGGATACCACTTGAAACACTCGACTCGATCCATCACCGCTTTCGGTGTCAGCAACTTCCAGCACGGAAACATCGAATGTCCCGCCACCGAGGTCAAATACAACAATTCGCTCATCAGACTTCTTATCAAGTCCATACGCTAACGCCGCTGCGGTTGGCTCGTTGATAATTCGAGCGACTTCGAGTCCTGCGATTTGACCGGCATCTTTGGTTGCCTGCCGTTGAGCGTCATTGAAATAAGCTGGTACCGTAATGACCGCCTTATTTACCTTATGCCCCAGGTAAGACTCAGCTGCCTCTTTCAGTTTTCGAAGGGTCTTGGCTGAGACCTCCTGAGGAGTGTAGTCCTTGTCGTCGATACGGATTTGGGTATACCCGTTATCCCCCTTGCTTACTTCGTAGGGAACCATCTTGTCCGCGTCGGTCGTTTCCGCAAATCGTCTTCCCATAAATCGCTTAACAGAATAGACCGTTCGTTGAGGATTCGTCACCGCCTGACGTCGAGCGGGTTCCCCAACGTGAGTCTCTCCACCGTCTGTATAGGCCACTACACTTGGGGTTAGTCGACTACCTTCAGGATTAGGGATCACTTTAGGGTCTGAGCCTTCAACTACGGCAACGACTGAGTTTGTTGTCCCCAGGTCGATTCCAATTATTTTTTCACCTTCAGCCATGTTCTCTGATTAGCTCCTAGCAAGGTTTCCTATTCTCTTATCCGTCGCGTCCGTGCCTAATTGGCACCAATTATCGCAATGGAGATTCCTAGGGGACTACACGCAAGCGTCGTGCCAAAACTGGCTAGAATATGCTGCATCGATTCGTTGCTTGTTATATTTTCGTGATTTTGACAAGAAACGAGCGCTAAAATCGTACAAACACCCATTTTGACCAGACAAAACCATGCCTGTCTGCACTGCCATATTGACAGTTCGTTTTATCTGTCTTGGCGTAAAAAGGCGACCGTGTTATGGTTCAGAAATACCACAATTGAGTCTCGGCATGGAACTGTCACATGTGCGCCAAGAAAGTTGAATCAAAAAGACTGTCCCCGGCTGCAAGTCAGCGTGCGCTCTGCAAAGAGACGACCGAATTGGTTCGTAGTTTGATTCGACATTACCACGCATTCGAAGCGGCGTCTAAAAACGGATTGACATTAGACAACCTCGTACAGACGGTTCACGACACGGCCAGGAAATCACTTAGTGCTAAAAAGTACACCGCCATTCGTGATCATCTACTACCACTGGTTCGAGAACTCACTCAGCTGGAATACAACGAGCAACATCCGGCATCCGTCGCGTTCCTAGGGCCGTTGTATAGCTACAGCCATCTAGCGACCTCCCAGTATTTCGGAAGCAATATAACGCCTCATCCAGTGCCGACAATTTCTAATGTCTTCGAAACCGTACTAAAGCAAGAAGCTGATTTCGGTGTAGTGCCCATCGAAAATTCAACGGACGGAAGAATTGTGGATACTTTAAATGTTTTGGCGAGGTCCCCTGTATCAATTTGCGGTGAAATCAACCTCCCCATTCACCATACGCTATTGAGCTTGAGTCCTCTGACTGACATTAGAGAAATCTACAGTAAGCCACAGGCGTTGTCCCAATGCCGCGAATGGATTGCTAAACACTTGCCAAATGCCACCTTGGTTGACACTCCGAGCACTACGGTTGCCGCCGAATTGGCCTCCCAGACACCGGGTGCTGCTGCCATAGCCAGTGTCCTTGCCGGCGAACACTACGGCTTAAACACGCTGGCCAGCAAAATCGAGGATCGTCAGGGTAATGTCACGCGTTTTGCGGTTATAGGAGATCATCGGCCAACTCCGTCGGGATCTGATAAAACCACGCTAATTGTTGAGTTGGCACATGCGCCAGGAGCCTTAGCCGACGCGATGCTAGCCTTTAAGAAACAATCCCTGAATCTTACATGGATCGAGTCGTTTCCTAAGCCAAATCATCCATCGGAATACGTCTTTTTCATTGAGCTCGAGGGGCACCGTGAGGACCCTGCTGTACAAACTGCGATCTCGAATCTTGAACGCAAAACTCAGCGAATATCCGTCCTGGGATCTTTTCCAATTCACCGCCCAAATTCCCGGTAGGCTAGCCCAGATTTTCGTGGTCGTTATGGTATATACGCCCCTCGCATTCCTGTGGTAAACTTCTTACTTCCCTATTGATTCGCGTCACAGTTTGGAAGAACAAAATCTGTTTCGCGTATCCACCCCACCAATATTCCTCAGGATATCACCGTGATTATCATCCTTAAATCGGATACCACCGAAGACCAGATCGGTGCACTCACCGATCATATTACTTCATTAGAAATGCAGGCCCATGTTAGCCGCGGGACTTTTCGTACTATCATCGGTGTCATCGGTGACGAATCATCTATCGACTCAGACCAGATCAAATCCTTTACAGGTGTCAGCGACGTCGTGCGTGTATTACCGCCCTATAAACTAGCCAGTCTTGAAGCTCATCCTCAACCAAGCGTTGTCGAAGTCGGCAAGACGAAGATCGGCGGAGGCCATTTAGCAATGGTCGCCGGGCCATGTTCCATTGAATCTGAAGAACGGATGGATATTATCGCTGCTGCCGTCAAAGCGAGTGGAGCCAACATACTCCGAGGCGGCGCTTACAAGCCCAGAACCAGTCCTTATTCATTTCAGGGCATGGGAGTTGAGGGCCTGAAAATACTCCGCACTGTCGGTGACAAATACGATATTCCGGTTGTAACCGAGATCACGGACGCTCGAAATCTTGACGTCATCTGCGAGCATGCCGACATGCTTCAGGTTGGCGCCCGAAACATGCAGAATTTCGTCCTCCTAACGGAAGTAGGTAAGGCGAACAAACCTGTCATTCTTAAACGTGGCATGAGCGCAACGGTGCAAGACCTTCTCATGAGCGCCGAGTATATTCTGGCTCACGGAAATCAAAACGTTGTGTTATGCGAGCGAGGCATTAAAGGGTTCGATTCCGTTACACGCAACCTATACGACGTAGCGGCCGTGGCTGCATTAAAGACACTCACCCACTTGCCAGTCATCGTTGACCCAAGCCATGCAACAGGTCGCCCCGACCTAATCCCCGCCTGCGCCTACGCAGGCGTGGCTGCCGGAGCAGACGGGGTCCATATAGAAGTCCATGACTGCCCGGAAAAGGCGTTTTCCGATGGACCGCAAGCACTGCTGCCTGAACAATTCGATGAAACCTTCAAACAACTCGTCAAGGTTGCCGACGTGTTTGGCAAGACCTTCGGTTAAATCAACTATCTGAAAGAACAAAACATGCGGAAGACATATATCGCCGGAAACTGGAAAATGAACCTGTCCAAATCGGAGGCAGTGGCCTTAGCCTCGGCGCTAGCTGACGCTATTGGGGATTCTACCGACGTTGACGTAGCAATCTGCCCGTCCTTCGGCTTCCTCGACGCTGTAAGTTCAGCCGTCACCGGTTCAAGCATTAAGCTCGGTAGTCAAAATGTTCACCCTGCAGAAAGCGGAGCATACACCGGAGAAATGAGCAGCAGTATGCTAACCGACTTAGGCTGCAAACTAGTGATCGTGGGACACAGTGAACGCCGAGAGCTATTTCGCGAATGTGATCAATTCGTAAATGAAAAAATCAAAACCGCGTTGGGTCACGGATTGGAAATCATTCTCTGCGTTGGAGAGACGCTCGAAGAACGTGAAGCTGGGGAAACTAACAGTATTGTAGGCACCGAAATCATCGGCTCGTTGGCGGATATCAGCGCCGAGCAGATGGCACATATCACCATCGCCTATGAACCCATTTGGGCTATTGGAACGGGTAAAGTAGCCACGCCTGAACAAGCAGAAGCAGTTCATGCACATATCCGCGGTATTCTTACCGAGCAGTTTGGTGATGATGTGGCACAGGCTACTCGTATACAATACGGTGGTAGTGTGAAGCCCACCAATGCAGAAGAATTGCTAGCCCAACCTAATATCGATGGAGCGTTGGTTGGCGGTGCATCTTTGGATGCAGAGTCATTTTTAGGTATCATCAACCACGGCTAACCTGACTCGCCTGTCATACAGTGACCTTTTCGCAAAAATTGGGCATTTACAACGCCAGTGTTCCGTGCCAAATTTAATGATTACAGTTTTCTTCAAACCTAGATTTATTTGATTGCCCCTCCATGGACAGGTTATTTCTAATTGGTGCCGGCGGATTTTGGCTCGGAGCCCTCGCTGTTATTCTATTTTTTCTTTCTTTATTCCTCGTATTCATCATTATGATGCAACGTGGAAAGGGCGGCGGAATCGCCGGTTCGTTAACAGGAACTGCACAAAGTGCATTTGGAGCTCGGGGGGGTGATGCCCTGATGTGGATCACGATCGCATTAACCGGAGTTTGGATATTCCTTTCCTGTGTAACAATCTATTCCTATAGCAGCCCGAAAGACGCAGGCCAGACGCAGCAGGATGAAGGTGGTGCGAGTGAAGCAGACACTGCTTCCTCTGACGATTCGTCATCGGAAGATACACCGCTTGATCTAAGCAATGGCACAGGTTCACTGCCAATAGCCCCAGCAATTGGTGAACAAGAAGCCACTTCCGATTCCACAACTGCAGACGAAGAAACCGGCAAGGCGACTGAGGCGAACGCAACAACTCAGCCGGAGACGCCTGAAGAAGAAACTGAAACGCCGACGACACCTCCTACGGAGGAAGAGTCGACGGAATCGGAATCACCGGATTCTGAATAACTACCGGTTCGACCATCTCCTGGTCACTACGCCGTGAATCAAATAACGAAGTTCATTTTTCCAAAACGAGCTGCTGCATGCTATTAAGTATGACCGGTCAAGGTGTCGCCACCGTCTCCGATGAGAACGCCACTCTTACCATTGAGATCCGGGCAGTTAACAATCGGCACCTTAAGATCAATTTACGGGCTCCGGACTCGCTTATTGCCCACGAATCGTCAATAGAAAAACAAATTCGGTCTTCGGTAGGTCGCGGGACAATTAACGTGAACATAAAAGTGATGAAACACTCACGACAAGATGACTTCACGATTGACACAGAATTATTGCAGGCCTATCAGGCTCAATTGCGGTCACTTAGTCAGACCTCCCCTTCTCTGGATTCCTTGCTTGGCTTACCAGGCGTGGTCATCAACAACGTCACCAGTGAGTCCTCCGTGGCAAACGTAGTATCACTTTCCAACGACGCTTTGCAACTGGCTCTTGGACAATTCAACGCGATGCGAGAAACCGAAGGGATTGCCATTGAAGCGGTGTTTAACCAACAACTCGACTCGCTGAAAATGATCGTAGAACAAATCAAGGATCGCGCTCCAGTCGTAGTTACCAATTACCAGGAGCGATTAACCGATAAGATCAATAAGCTTTTAGAAACGCACGATGTCACACTAAATGAGAGTGATCTTGCCAGAGAGATTGGCCTGTATGCGGATCGCTGCGACATTACCGAAGAAGTAGTACGCCTCAACAGTCATCTGGGACAGTTTCGGAACGTGATGCAATCAGCAACCAGCCAGGGAAGAAAATTGGACTTTATAACGCAGGAACTCTTTCGTGAAGTCAACACGATCGGGTCCAAGGCCAACGATACACTGATTGCAAACTCGGTAGTCGAGGCAAAGACCATTATTGAACGTATCCGGGAACAGGTTCAAAATATCGAATAACCTTTAAGCACGGGCAATTGAATCGGAACTATGTCAGGTAAAGTGGTGATCATCTCAGGTCCTTCCGGTGCGGGTAAATCCACACTCGTAAAGCGGCTGTTTGAAATCTGCCCTTTACCGCTAGCTCTGAGCGTTTCGGCAACGACTCGCGCTCCTCGTCCAGATGAAGTCGATGGAGTCTCGTATCACTTCCTATCCCACGACGAATTTGAACGCAGACGACTCAACGACGACTTCCTCGAATACAAAGAGGTATTCGGGCAAGGTCAATGGTATGGCACGCTTGAACAATCCGTCTCCGACGGGCAAGCTAGCGGCAAGTGGGTTATTTTAGAAATAGATGTCGCTGGTGCCCTGTCAGTCATAGACCGTATCCCAGATGCGATTACAATATTTATTAACCCCGGCTCGATGGAAGAACTTGAACGGCGGTTAAGAAACCGACAGACTGATAGTGAAGAGGCTATCCTGCGTCGCTTGCAAGTAGCGAAGCATGAGATGTCCAATCGACACCACTACCAGCACCAGATAACAAATGACGAGGTTGATCGCGCTGCCCGTCAAGTGAGCCAACTTTTACAAGCTTTGGAGACTAAGTAATGCTTGAAGAACTGAAAGAAGAAGAAATCATCAACAAAGTTGGTGGACGTTTTAAACTTTCAACGTTGATCCAGAAACGAATCGTTCAACTAAAACAGGGATCCCGCGTTTTGGTCGATGCTTCCGGTAATGAAGACCAGATGCGTCTTGTGCTTCAGGAAATCCTTCAAGACAAGATTTTCCTGGACGAAGACGACGAAGTCCAAGTGTCACCTGATGCCGAGCCTGTCACGGATGTGCCAGACATCAACCCACTAGATCTCTAATGAACGCCGCGGCACAGTCGAAATCGATCTGTCTTTGTGTGACCGGTGGCATTGCGTCTTACAAAGCGGCACACCTGACTTCACGCTTAACACAAGCAGGCATTCAGGTTCATGTTGCGATGACGCCAGCAGCAACAGATTTTGTTGGTGCGAGTACCTTTTTAGCACTCAGTGGTAATCCCGTGCATTCTTCTGTAGGAGCAACGACTGAGGCGCCCTATGGAGCCCATATCCACCTAGCAACGCATTGTGACGTGCTGGCGGTTGTACCTGCGACAGCCAACTTCCTAGCAAAAGCTGCTCATGGACTGGCGGACTGTATCGCTTCAGCGACGTATTCTGCTTTCGACGGCGACGTATTCCTTGCCCCCGCAATGAATTCGTCTATGTGGTCGAACCCTGCTACCCAGCGAAATTTACAGCAATTAGCCGACGACGGATGCCAGATACTCGCTCCGGAGGAAGGTTGGCTCAGTTGTCGCCAACAAGGAACGGGCCGATTACAGAGTATTTCAGACATCTTGTCCACACTTCTTCACTGTTGTAACCCCTGACAACTATGGCACACATCCTCATTACCTCAGGCCCAACCAGACAGTACATCGACCCGGTTCGCTACCTAACGAACGCATCCAGTGGCAAAATGGGGGCCTGTCTCGCCGATTCCTGTCTGAACCTTGGACACCAAGTGACCATCATCAGCGGGCCTGTGAATGTTGCCTATCCGGAAGAAGCTAACGTGATTAACGTTTCCACTACCGGCGAAATGTTGGCTGCCGCACGTCATCATTTTCCGAACGCCGACGGCGTCATCGGGGCCGCAGCTCCCTGCGACTATAGTCCCCGAATTGTGCAGGACCAGAAAATTAAAAAGACCGGAGATGGGCTAACGTTGCATCTGGAAGAGACTCCAGACATCATTGCCACCTTAGGCGGAATCAAGCTTGCCCACCAATGGGTTGTCGGCTTCGCGTTAGAAACGGACGATCAACGATTTAGGGCCTTGGTAAAGTTGGAAGCCAAGTGTTGTGATTTGATTGTGCTTAATGGTCCCTCCGCCATGGATTCGCCCAATAACACCATCGAGATATTAGACCCAGTCGGTACAATTGTATTGGCCACCAAAGGGACCAAACCGGAGGTTGCAGACGCGATTCTTCAAACCATTGAACAAAAGCTACTATCGAGTTAAACATTATGGACTACCGAAGCCTTGAATTGCCGGATGGGATGGATTCTGTCACAACCGCATCCTTCCTCGTTTTCACCGAAGGACCGGCGGTGGCAGCAGATGGAACACTGTATTATTCCGATATCCCGAACAATCGAATACTTGCATTGTCAACCGACGGAATGACAAGCACCTGGCGTGATAAAAGTAACCGCACCAACGGGCAGACATTCGACCAGAAAGGCCGTTTATTGCACTGTGAAGGTGCTGAGTTTGGCCATGAAATGGGAGCCCGTCGCATCACCCGCACCAATATGGAAACGGGCGAAAATGAAGTGCTAACCGACTCGTATGATGGACTGAAATACAACTCACCTAATGACATCTGCGTCGACGGAAACGGTCGAATTTATTTTACTGACCCATGCTACGACGACCGGTCTATCATGGAAATGGACTGCGACGCGGTTTACCGAATTGACTCGGACGGACAAGTGTCGCGAATACTTACACAACCAGATATCCAACGCCCCAATGGTATTGCAGTGACCCAAGATTCCAAACACCTATACCTGGTCGATAGCTGCCCGGTCATCGGTGGAAATCGAAAAATCTGGCATTTCGACCTAGATGCCGATGGGAATCCTTCCAATCAATCCGTCGTCTGGGATTTTCAGGGCGGTCGCGGCGGCGATGGCATGCGGCTGGATACAGAAGGCAACCTCTATATTGCCGCGGGCATTAACACTCCTCGCGGCCCTCATGAGGATAGTACGGTTCCACCAGGAATCTACATCATCACCCCTGAAGGAGAAATGAAGGGCCGTATTCCCATCCCGGAAGACACTTTGACCAACCTCGCATTCGGTGGGTCTGATGGCAAAACAATATATGTCACCGCAGGAAAGACGATTTACACGACCAGAGTTACGGTACCCGGGCAGGTAAGTTACCCACAGTGGCCCTAACATGAAGAAATTAGTAATACACCCACCGTTAGACGCTCGGCGCCTGGATTTGGTTCAGGCGATATCTGATCGTTTGCAGGTCATCAATTGCGAAACCTCTCAACAGGCCACTGACGAGATTTCTGACGCACAGGGATTCTACGGTAAAATCACTCCGTCACTTTTAACCGAAGCTCGCCAATTACAGTGGGTACAGAGTCCGACCGCTAGCCTGGAACACTTTCTGTTTCCAGAATTGATTGCCCACCCTTGTCAGCTTACAAATATGCAGGGACTCTTTTACGATGTAATTGCTGATCAAGTGTTCGCCTACATATTGATGTTTGCCCGACGTATGCACATCTATATGAATCAACAGGCTCGCCGAACTTGGGCACCGGTTGGGGGTGAAGATGCGAGAGCAGACTTCGCGGTCGGACCTGGCAACGAAACCTCCATGGACCGTAACCATCAACAGCTGGCAGATTCAACTCTAGGAGTCATTGGTCTGGGGAGTATCGGTAGTGAAATCGTTAGCTATGGGAAACGGCTCGGAATGCGAACACTGGCGGTCGACCCGTACGCCTCGGCCACAGACGATACAGATGAATTTGGCGATATGCAATTTCTACACAAGCTGCTTCAGGAGAGCGATTTTGTAGTAGTAGCAGCTCCCCACACTCCGGAAACGGAAGGCTTCTTCAACTCGAGCTGCTTTGAGCAGATGAAAAGCTCAGCCTATTTCATCAATATTGGGAGGGGAGTCATCGTTCCACTTGATGATCTGGTTTCCGCACTAGAGACTGAACAAATTGCCGGTGCCGCATTGGACGTTTATGAGATCGAGCCATTGCCGGCTGAACATCCTTTATGGGGATTTCCAAATGTAATTCTCACGCCACATATTGCGGCCTGTACACCTCGCGTTCCTGAACGACATCTCGAAGTTTTACTGGAAAATATCGAACGTTTTGCAAACGACAGTTCATTATTAAATGTAGTAAACAAAACTTTATGGTTTTAGGGCAGTATCTCTTCCATGGCAGACTTGGAAATCAAATCGGAACAGCAACCTAAGGACGTAAAAGGCAATTATGCTTTCGTAAGCCTCGGATGTGCAAAAAACACAGTGGACAGCGAACGTATGCTCGGCCTGCTGCAACTTGATGGCTATCAGCTTGTTGGTGATCCCCAGCAAGCTGATTTCGTCGTCGTCAACACCTGTGGTTTCATTGAAGAAGCACGTAAGGAGTCATATGGTGCCATAGACGAGATGATCTCCCTAAAGAATCAAGGAATTATTAAGGGAGTAGTCGTCTCCGGCTGTCTGGCGGAAAGGCAAAAAGAACAATTACTTGACGAACGTCCTGAAATCGATTCTCTCGTAGGCGTTTTCGGCCGCGAGGAGGTCACCAAGATCGCTGATCGTCTACTTGGTGACCTTGAAGAGCAACGATCTGTGTTTAAGCCAGCTCCCATACGCGCATTACCAGACACGGACCGATTGCGAATAACTCCAAATCATTTTGCCTATCTGAAAATCTCTGAAGGTTGTGATCGCCTTTGTACATTCTGCGATATACCGCGAATGCGTGGTAAGCATGCGACTAAACCAATGGAGCAAGTTCTTGTCGAGGCGAATCAACTTGCCAATGATGGAGTGCGTGAACTCAACATTGTCGCGCAGGACACAACCTATTACGGAATGGATCTCTACGGCGAGGCGCGTCTTGCCCAACTCATTACCGAATTGGATTCGCTTGTCGGGATCGACTGGATACGGCTACTGTACTTTTATCCGATGTACATTACCGACGAACTGATCTCCGCCATCGCTACGTCACGGAAAGTCATACCCTATATCGACATGCCCCTGCAGCATATCAACGACCACATGCTTAAGCGTATGTCACGGCGTGTCAACCGTGCCAAAACCGAAGACATGATCAGGCGACTCCGGGAGGGGATTCCTGGACTCGCATTGAGAACCACCTTTATCACCGGCTTCCCCGGCGAAACCGATGAAGAGTTCGAAGAATTGCTAGATTTTGTCAAGGCGACAAAATTCGAGCGTGTTGGTGTTTTTACATACAGCTACGAAGAACATACGCCTTCGTCGCAATTCGACAATCATCTTCCCGAAGAGCTCAAGTTAGAACGAAAAGAACGGCTGATGCAGGCCCAGCAGGAAATTGTATTCGAACGCAACCAGCAACTAGTGGGCACGACCCTACCGGTCATTATCGATCGTGCTTTGCCCGATGAGGAAAACGTTTGGGTCGCACGTTCTCAGGCCGATGCGCCAGACATCGACTGTCTCGTCTTTGTCACCTCACCTGAGAAGGAACTGAGAGCCGGGGACATTCTCCCAGTGGAAGTCGCCGCCTCCGCCGGGTACGACCTATCGGCCATCCCATCGTAGTTCTCTACAGTCGCGATATGCTATCATCAGCCAAACTGTGTACACTGTATCTACAAACAGCATACCCACCATATAGGACCTTCGGATGTCAGATACAAATAAGAACGACGCGTTAAATGCTCCGAACATTATCACCGCCGCCCGCTTCCTGCTGTCGATCGTGATTTTCATCCTACTGCCTCTTCAGCAATACACACTATCTCTAATATTGTTTATCATTGCCGCCGGAACGGACTGGGTGGATGGCTACCTGGCCCGAAAATATGATCAAGTCACTCAACTTGGTCGTATTCTTGATCCCTTTTGTGACAAAATTATCATTTGTGGAACGTTCACCTTGCTCGCCGTCGAAATGGCCAAGTTGCAAGCATCGGGTAAATTCATTCCTGACGACGCATTCTACGTCATCCAAGGTTGGATGGCGGTCGTGGTGGTCGGTCGCGAAATTCTGGTAACGGCGTTACGCGGATTCATCGAGCAACATGGCGGTGATTTCTCTGCCAACATGCCGGGGAAACTCAAAATGGTTTTTCAGTGTGGTGCGGTCATCGGGGCTTTATTGATCATTGGGAAATCTGAAGATCCTGAAAATGCTGCACAGATTAGCTCTGCGCTCAGCTACTCTACGGCCGCCTTTGTCTGGTTGGCCGTCATCAGTACAGTTTATTCGGGACTAATCTACATCAAGGCATCGATCGAGCTAATCCCCAAGCTCACTAAGCCCCAGGACGTGGAGGCTGAATAGTCAACTCCATGTCGTCGCAGCTAATAGCGCTGGAAGTCCTCTTCATTGTCGGACTGCTTACTATATTCATCGGTCTACCGTGGCACCTTGTGTACCAACGGCGGATTAAGCTTGGTAAGCCACTGCTCGACCAGTGGTCCAGCGAAGAGAGCACGCTCGATCTTCTAGATGTAGTATTAACGTTTTTTTGTTATTTCGGTGTTCAAGTCGCCGGCGTCCTCTTCATTGTCTCTAATCCAGACCCCAGCGATCTAACCCATCATTTTCTGCAGATGTCCCCATTTAATTCTGCGGCGGGTCTGACGACGTTACTGGCGGTGTTCCTTTTAATTCCCATTCTGTATTATCGCCGACGCGACTTACGTGCGTTCCGTTTAAGACACGACCGTCTAAGGGAACTTCTTAAAATAGGATTGCTGGCAGCCATCCTGTTGATCCCCCTGACCATGGCTATCAATGTAATAGTTGGATTACTCGTTACGCCTTACAGTCATCCGGTTATTGACACTCTGCTGGCGGAAGCATCGGTTGAGACACTAATCTATACCGTTATCACGGTTGTTGTCGCGGCCCCGATAGTCGAGGAGTTTGTCTTCAGAGGAGTGGTTTTAACCTACTTACAACGTGCCTTCAGCGGCAACTGGGCAACGAACACGTTGATTCTTTGCAAGTATTCTGAAAAGCCAGAAAATCAATTCAAGGCGGCTGACACATTTCAGCGACACGGCGCAAACCTATTGACCAGTCTTATATTCGCGGCCCTGCACCTTGGACAAGGTGCAGCCCCGATTCCGCTCTTTCTCTTATCGTTCGGGATAGGTCATGTGGCTAATAAAACAGGTTCAATAATTCCATGCATTCTGATTCACATGTTGCTCAATGGAATTAGTACAATACCTCTGATTTATATCGTGTTGTCTCACGCTTGATTTCCTTTTTTTCCTACGGGAGTAAATTATGGCCATTGGTTTCGGAATTGTTGGTTGCGGAATGATCGCAAATTTCCACGCGCGGGCGATCTCAGACATTCGTGGAGCTAAACTCGTCGGCGCCTATAGCCGTAGAATTGAAAGCGCCAATGAGTTCGTAACTGAGCATGGTGGTACTGCTTACGATTCCTTGCAGGACATGCTTGAGAACCCCGAAATTGATGTCATCACGATATGTACACCGAGCGGCGCCCACATGGAGCCAGCGGTCGCTGCAGCCAACGCCAAAAAACATGTGATTGTCGAAAAACCACTTGAGATCACCCTAAAGCGATGTGATGCTATCATCGCCGCCTGTAAGAAAAACCGAGTGAAGCTCTTCACGATCTTCCCGTCACGATTCCACAAGTCCTCCCAACTGTTAAAAAAGGCGATCGATCAAGGAAAATTTGGGCGATTAACCGTCGGCGATGCGTATGTCAAATGGTTTCGCACTCAGGAGTATTATGACAGCGGCGCCTGGCGTGGCACCTGGGGGTTAGATGGCGGCGGCGCATTGATGAATCAGGCTATCCATAATGTAGATCTTCTCACATGGCTCATGGGGCCCGTTGTTGAAATCACCGCTCAAGCCGATATGCTCGCTCATAAACGAATAGAAGTTGAAGATGTCGTGGTTGCGACACTAAGATTTGCCAATGGAGCACTAGGCGTAGTCGAAGCAACGACCGCCGCATTCCCCGGAGCACTTAAAAAGATTGAAATTCACGGTTCCGCCGGTTCTGCTGCGATTGAAGAAGAAGACATTATCACCTGGGAATTCGCCAAGATGACAAAGGCGGATCGTGCCCTGGTGGAAAAAATGTCTGGCACAACCCAAACCGGCGGTGGCGCGGCTGACCCCGCCGCGATTGGACACCATGCACACGCAGCTCTTTTCCGCGATGCAATTCGTACAATTCAGGGTAAGGCTTCGAATTCCATCGACGGTAGAGAGGGCCGCCGTAGCGTCGAAATAATTCTAGCAATATACAAGGCAGCAGCCTCTGGTAAAGCCGTTCAATTGCCCTTGCCCAAGGATCCAGTACTTTCCTTTAGGAAACAGGGCGTAAAGCGTAAGAAACGCTGATTGTCAGGCACATTTGATTCCGTTTGGTATTGGTCTATGCCACGACTTTTGGCAAAATCCCCGAGTTGATCAACTCACTCTTTTGTCATTTTATTGTCGTGAACTTATTTGGTTACCTATTATTGCGGTCTTTCTTTTGTGTGCTTCAGGCGACACCGGAAGTCGCATTGCATAGCGTAGGACGCAGCTTAGCCTGGATCATGACACACGTCGTGCGTATTAGGCGCAAGGTGTGCATGGACAACCTGCGCCATGTATACCCCAAAGCCAGCGGCCAACAACTGCAGCACGTGATCTACCAAATGTGGTTAAGCTTGTTCCTAATGCTTTTTGAAGTTGCGCAAGCCCCTAGAAGAATCAATCGCTACAATTGGCGCAATCACATCCAGGTGGCTAACGTGGAGGACTTACTGCGCGGTCTCCTTTCTCCCAATCCCACCATGCTGCTCTCAGGCCATTACGGTAATTTCGAGCTGGCTGGATTCGTTGCCGGGCTCTTTGGTTTTCCTAGCTTCACCATCGCCAGACCGCTCGATAACCCACTGATGAATGATTACATCAACAGCTTTAGAAGCCGCTATGGCCAATTCATTCTGCCTAAGAAGGGAGTGGCGGAGACGGTTGAACGCTTGCTCAAACAAGGCGAGACTCTAACGGTTCTTGCCGATCAGTCTGCAGGAAAAAAAGGGGTGTGGATGGACTTCATGGGAAGGCCTGCTTCCTGCCACAAAGCCCTTGCGCTTTACGCACTAACAACCAAGGCCGAAGTCGTTGTCATAGTGGCCAGACATCACTGGAAGATGTTTTCTCTCGCACTGGACTGCCGAGGATTATTGAATTGCGAAACCCTAGCTAGTGAGTCGGCAACCATAAAAGGGATTACATCGTGGTATAATCAACAGCTAGAAGATGCGATCGCAATCGCGCCGGCCCAATACTGGTGGCTACACCGGCGTTGGAAAGATCCCCGCAAACGGAAACACCTTCATGGATGACAACTGGGTTCATGCACTTGCTGTATCAGAGTTCCCGGAAACCGGGGTCAGCGAGTGTGTCGTCGACGGAAAAATCATCGCTATCTTTCGCACCGACGACGGCTTCCATGCCATGGATGGAATCTGCCCACACCAAGGCGGTTCCCTTGGTAAAGGCAGTCTTCACGGCTGTGTCGCACGTTGCCCCTGGCATGGTTGGGAGTACGACGTACGAGATGGGCAACATCAGTCTATTCCGGCAGTTCAAGTCCCTACTTTCCAAGTAAGGGTAACAGGCGACTCACTCGAGGTAAATCTCTCATGATTCAGGTGAGGCCTTTCCTAAACAGCGATCCACCAGCGATCGCAAAGATAATTAATGATTGCTGTAACCTCGAAGCAACCATTTCCCCCAATCTACTCGAGTACACTGTATTCGCTAAAACATACTTTTCACGAGACCGATTCTTTGTCGCCACCATAGCCGGTGAGGTCGTCGGATTTGCCCACCTCGGTTCCGTCTCCACCGATCGTCCCGAAACACGCACCCTGATAATCTCCAATTTTCTTGTCCGCAATTGCGACACCGAAACAGCCAACGCATTACTGGATAGTGTCAGGGTATTCGCTCATGAACATGGCTTTACCACGCTTCGTATCGGCAGCCATCCAAATCAGGCGGAATACTATAACGGTGTTTCCTCGCATTTTCTCAACGTAGGGATCCCCTCCACACAGCCCATCCTACCAGTCCTGCAAGATCTTGGTTTTGCCACAGTTGAACAGTGGCATTGTTTACAATTTGCTCTACAGTCAACTCAGATTCCCTTCACACGTCAGCAGATGACACTCCGAAGGTCTCATCAAATAGGCCAGGTTCACGATCCGGATTACGATTCCTTTGATTTAAATGCGATCTATTCGCATTTGGCGACAAGTCGCCTTACCCTGACCGACCGACTTACACAAAAGGAACACTTTCAATTAACCTATGCGTGCCTGGCACAAAGTTTTCCAAATTGGCCGTCAGGCGGCGTGGATGTTGTTACGTATCAGGGTGGGGATACCTTTGTGGCGGAGCACTACGAATTTCTACTTTGTGAACTACTGAGGCAGTTGGCACAGACCAATTTATCGCCCCTGAGGATTCATCTGGGGGCTCAACAGGAGCAAGCAAGAGCTACCGCAGAGGAGATTGGTTTTGAACACACCATCACTTCCGCACATATTGAACTCAGGTTAGACCACTAGTCGCTATGTGCAACGATTCGGTAGGTATCGAATTCGGGAAGGGCGCTATACCCAAACCCAGAGGAATTTACTGTTTCTAGTTGGAGCTGTCCCGCTTCAACTTTCACACTCGGTATCCCTCCCACTACCTGATAAAGATCGAAATGCTCCGACAAAACAGAGTCATAAGACGATTCCGGCAAATAAGCCAGACCCGGATGATAGTGATGGCCGTTTCGTTCTACGTGCTCCAGTCCCATAGCCGAAACCAACGCAAGATCTGCTTGGAGCGAAACAATCCCAACACAGCATAAGTCTTCGCCGGTCATGAGGTATGGCCGCTCGCCAGTGCGATTTCTATCTGCAATCAACTGCCGGTTAACCAATGCCTTGGTCACACCTTTACATGCTTTTGATGAAGTACCCGAATACCCCAAACTCAATGCATCTATGCAGGACGAAAAATCGCTGTCAGATTCATCAATAATCACTGGTGTTGTACGGACCAACGAATCGATCCCATCGAGGGCACTCCGCTCGAATGCCTTACTTCGGACAATTGGTTGCTCGATGGCCATTACTGAGCTCATGAATTTAGTCAGGCGGTGATCGGAATTCAACTCATCCATGAAAGCGACAAATGACCCCATAGTTTCGTACTGTTCATTTCCGTCGATCGTTATGCCATATTCCGAGATACCGCTGAGGGTAAGCAATCGATCAATCTCCTTAATTCGATTAACATCTTCGGCTCCACGATTTCCCACTTTTATTTTCAGAAACCTTATACCGTCTTCTTTGAGATAGGCTTCTAATGATTGCGGCCTACCGTCGTTGATTAACTCCGTCTCTGGGATGCTTGCTGTTGTTAACGGGTCCCCCATACCTACGGTATGTCGTACATAAATCTGGCTACGACTTAGATCCGCCTGCCAGGGAACAAGCCGTATTCCCTCGCCTGTTGCTGCCTTAACTTCCAGTGACTGATCACCATACAATCTACCGGTTGACAAAAGTTTGCGGAAAGGAATCGAATGATAGCGACACAGGGCATCAATAATGCATCTTTCGGCCATACTGATACCGAAACTGTGTAACAGCCTGGGACGAGATAAATCAAACGAACTCACTGCCAAACATTCCAGAGCACCGAATATATTCTGGAATTCGCCATGCTCTAGAAGCTGCTGGGCTGCCACAGCGATTACCGCCTGCATATCTTCAATTTGCTGTTCGAAGGTGCGTGAGCTATCCTTATCAAACCACAACGGCGGCAAGCAATCCGCAGCATATCCGGAAACGTTTTGGCCGTCGATAAGAAATTCTGTGAAGAGCAATGCCTGTGGGCAATCCGTTAAACACGCTTCACCGTATTTAAACGGTATACGAGTGTGTGACGGACGCAGCCCAAGGCTCCAGGACAACACTCGCATTTTCAGCTCTGCAGCTTTTCTGCAATCACGATATCCAATTCCAATTTAAGCTGCTCCAGGATCACGTCGTAACCATAGCGGCCCAATTCAACCGGCCCCTTTTTCAAGTTCACGTAATTTGGACCACACCACAGCCCCAGATCGGCATCGTCAGTTTCACCAGGCCCATTCACCCGGCAACCCATAACTGCGATAGTCACAGCATGTTGCTGCGCATAACTGGTCATGGCCTTCACGTCTTCAGCCAGTTGTACAAAGGCTTCATTTTCAACACGTGAACAACTAGGGCATGAAATGATATTGAGTCCATCGGTATTAAAATTGACGACGCTACGAACACGACCATTCGAAATGTCATCTAAAATCTCTCGCCCTGCCTCGATCTCCTCACCCTTCCGGTCGTTCGGGACCGTGAGGGAAACGCGAATCGTATCACCAATTCCGCGACTAATGAGTTGTTCAAATGCCACGCGCGTTTTAATCACGCCATCTGGTGGAATGCCTGCTTCAGTAACGCCGAGATGTAGTGGCACGTCCGGACGCTTCTCAGCGAATCGTTGATTGACTTCAATTACTTTTAATGGATCTGAATCCTTCAAGGAAACGCAGTAATTAGTAAATCCCAATTCATCCAGTAGCTCACAGTGCTCCCAGGCGCTAGCCAACATGGGGCCCATCGAATCGTCGTCCGCGAACTGTTCTTTTTTTTCAGGATCAACGCTGCCACAATTCACGCCGACTCGAATTGCACATTCGTGCTCGTCGGCAACCGAGGCTATAAATCGCACCTTCTCCTGCCATGGTTTATCCTGTTCATGATGATAAAGATGACCAGGGTTGTAACGAATCTTGTCGACGTACGGCGCAACGACCTCGGCTAAACGGTAGTTTTCCTGTAGATCCACTGCCAGATTGACTGTCGTTTGACGTCTAATTTCCGCCAACGCCTGAGCATCTTTCTTACTGTCCACTGCGATCCGAACAACATCCGCTCCGGCGTCTGCCAACTCGTTAACCTGCTGCACGGTAGCTTCAATATTGGACGTGTGGGTCGCTGTCATACTTTGAACTGCGACAGGATATCCCTGCCCTATGCAAACGCTACCAATTTTTACCGTGCGTGTGGGATTACGCTCTATCGTCAAACCATTTCTCCTGAAGTAAACGCTATACTATTTTCAGTTGACCGGCGCAATTTCGCAATAAGTCTCAAACCGACTTTTGCAACCAATTACACTTTTCCATTGTTTACCTATGACATTGCCTAAACTAAACGTCGTCCTATACACCCCCGAAATCCCGCCCAACACAGGAAATATCGGCAGAAGTTGTGTGGCATTGGGAGCCAAACTATGGCTAATCGAACCCCTCGGCTTCGATATCGGAGAAAAAGCTATTCGGCGTTCTGGCTTGGACTACTGGCAACATCTCGACCTTGAGGTCTTGCCTGACTGGCCGACATTTCTAGAGCGTATCCCCCACTTCAATCCCTGGTTATTCACCAAAACCGGTGAGCGAAGTCATACCGACGTAACCTACCAGGAAGGTGATACTCTTGTATTCGGCAGTGAAAGTTCTGGCTTGCCCGATTTCGTAAGACAAGCTCACGCAGATAAACACTTACGGATCCCAATGAGTCCATTAGTTCGATCCATTAACCTCGCCACTGCGGCCGGCATCGCCATGTATGAATTCAATCGCCAAATACCACTTGTGACACTCTGACCCTATTTCTGTTACAACAAACACTTATATTTGTTCCTACTAACACGCTTGAAAGATCTACCCCCGTGCCTAATATCGCATTTGATTCACTTTCTGAGTTTGCCACCTCATTACTTCGTGCCGGAGGAGCTTCTGAAGAAGAAGCTAATACAGTCGGGCCTAGCTTAGCAACAGCCAACCTACGCGGTTATAGTTCGCACGGCATGATGCGGATCCCGTTCTATCTGGACATGCTCAACCAAGGCGATATTAAGACAGCAGTCGAGCTTGAAGTCATTTCCGAGACTGACTCTTCCCTAGCCACAGACGCCAACTGGGGCTTTGGGCGTTTACAGGCAGGCCGATTAATGAAGCAATTAGTGAGCAAGGCGACCGCTCACGGTGTAGCGGTTGGTACGATTCGTAACTGTGCTCATATCGGAAGACTTGGCGAATACTGCGAAATAGCTGCGAACGAACACGGTTTAGTTTCAATGGTAATGGTCAATACTCATGGCGCCGCTCGGCGAGTCGCACCTCCCGGAGGAATCCGCCCTCGCTTAGGCACCAACCCACTAGCTATGGGAGTACCGGCCGCGGATGGCCCCGTCGTTTTAGACTTCAGTACTAGCGCAACGGCCGAAGGCAAGGTACGGGTTAAAAACATTGCGGGCGAATCCGTTCCTGACGGATGGTTAATTGACAAGGATGGAAATCCAACCAATGACCCATCTACTCTTTACGGAGATCCACCCGGCACCATCCTTCCCATGGGAGGCCCACAAGCCTATAAGGGATTCGGGCTCGCTCTAATGATCGACATCTTTTCAGGCGCCCTCAGCGGAGGCCTTTGTGCACGTGAGACCCCAATCACGCCCAAGGGAAACTGTGTCTTTTTCATGCTGATAGACCCAAATCATTTGGGGGGAGGTGAGGCTTTCGCGCGGGAGGTCACTCAATTGGTAGAATTCGTCCGAGGTTGCCCCACCAAAGATGGCGTGGATGAAATTATGCTACCAGGTGACCCTGAACGCAAGAATACAGAACGCATGCTTGCCGACGGTATTGAATTCGACCAAGGCAACTGGGACAAATTGCTTGATTTGGCTGAGCAACTCGGTGTCGATACACCTGCCGTCTCATAGATTTCTTGCATTCCAACCTAAAACCCTCAAAATATGAGTGGATTCCACAGTCTTTCACTCCAAAGAGACATCCTATGCGCCTTGCCGTCATCGTCCCAGTATTTCTATTTATTAGCCTATCTGCCGCGAACGCGGAAGATCTAGTATTCGACGTGGATGCACAGCCACTACGTGCACAAGTTAGGCGTCTCGTCTCGGCACTCGATTATGTTGGTCAACCGCTTCCAGAAGCTCCCGCCAGTAGACTTAAAGAGTTAGAAGCCTCTGACGATGATCAATACGTTACTGGTGTCCAAAAGCTTTTGGACTACCTAACATTAGCCGAAGTCCATATTAATCCCGAAAGCCGTGTCAAAGTCAGTGCGGGGAAAGGGAAAGCACACTTGCAGCAAAATGGGTGGAGTGCCTTCCTAATCAAGGTACATAATGAAGCCGGGGTTACCGCCCCATTGCGTGTCAACAGCCCATCAAACGGTCCGATATTCGTTAGAAGCACTGGCAGCAAGGATCCAGACCCGACGCAGATTACTACTAAGGACATTGAAGATCGGTGGCTAGAGCTCGGTACGTTCGACAAACAACCTCTTACCCCCACCCTCTCTGGACTCGAACTGGAATACCGAATTCTGGCGGTGTATTCTTCAACGACAGGCAAGCGTGAGGCCACGCTCACCTTTGACATCGGCCAGGGGACACAGGATTTAGCCTTCCGCAGTGACCTACCCATCCTGTTCAATTCAAAGCCTTCCACCGAATTGAACCTACGGATATTTGACCATGATGGTCGCCCGACTGTAGGGCAATTCATAATTAGAGATCTGCAGGGGCGAGTATATCCTTCTCGTTTTCGACGTCTGGAACCTGATTTCTATTTCCACGATCAAATCTATCGATACGACAACGAGACGATTAACTTACCAGCGGGCATCTATGAATTTACCGTCACACGCGGCCCTGAATATCGAATCCAAACTAATACCATCAACATTTCCGATTCAAAACCTGTGACTCTCGAATTCAACCTTGAGCGTTGGATCAAACTTGCCGACCATGGTTGGATTTCCGGAGATCATCACATTCATGCGGCAGGGTGTGCTCATTATGAGGCACCGCGGCAAGGCGTTCTGCCGGAAGCAATGATGCGACACATCCTAGGAGAGGACCTTAATGTGGGCTGCGTATTGACCTGGGGCCCATGCTGGTATTTCCAGAAGGACTTCTTCGAAGGCAAAGACCATGCATTATCCCAACGGAATTATTTAATGCGTTACGACATCGAAGTTTCTGGCTTCCCAAGTTCCCACGCGGGTCACCTCTGCTTGCTGCGATTGAAGGAGGATGATTATCCCGGCACCACGCGTGTCGAAGAGTGGCCCTCCTGGGACCTACCGGTTTTACAATGGGGCAAGGATCAGGACGGTGTCGTTGGATTTTCTCATAGCGGTTGGGGGTTGGCTGTTGATGACCAGGACGTTCCAAGCTTCGCGATGCCTAAATTTGACGGAATTGGAGCTAATGAGTTTATTGTCGACGTAACCCATGACGTTGTCGATTTCATTTCAGCCGTGGACACTCCGTTAAACTGGGAATTATCTATTTGGTATCACACACTTAACTGCGGATTTGATACGCGTATTAGTGGCGAAACAGACTTTCCATGCATCTATGGGGATCGTGTTGGATTGGGACGGTCTTATGTAAAACTACCTGTTCGTCGCAAAGTCAACTTCGATGATTGGATTCAGGGAATCAAGGCTGGTCGCAGCTATGTCGGTGACGGTCGCTCCCACCTCTTCAACTTTAGCGTCAATAACATTGGTGTGGGCGAGCAGATTAAAGGCGGGAAACCTAGCTATCAAACAATTGATTCGGGGCAATCACTAACGATTGAAGTCAGCGCCGCCGCTCTACTCGACGATGTAGAAAACACCGACATACGCAACCGTCCCTATAGCCAAAAGCCGTATTGGCATATTGAAAGGGCTCGCGTCCCCGGCACTTCAATTGTCCCAGTTCAGCTGATCGTGAATGGAGAAGTCGTTGAGACCCAGACGATCACTGGAAACGGAGAAATTCATGAACTCACGTTCGAGTACAAACCAAAGAAATCCAGCTGGGTGGCTCTACGGATACTCGGCGCGTCTCATACAAACCCTGTGTTTGTCTTGCTTGATGATGAGCCGATTCGCGCCAGTCAGGAAAGCGCTCGTTGGTGTCTTGAAGCGGTTGAGGTATGCTGGAACGCCAAGAAGGGCAGGATCCGGCCAGACGAAATCGGAGCTGCCAAAGCAGCTTGGGACCATGCTCGCAACGTATATTTAGATATCCTCAAGGACATCGACGCTCAGAATGACTAATTAACGTTGTGTTTGTAGAGCGGTAAATGCCGGTAATAAACTTCAAGCATATAAATGCATAAGCATGTAGTATAGAGTCGACCGCCCAGATGGCCGTGAGTGTCATTATGCGGATCCCAACTTCCAGATTCCTTACCGGTTTGCAACTGATTTTCCGGAACTGCTTGACGCATAACCCGGTTCCACTGATTCCATGGCTTTCCACCCATATGGTGCATCGCTTGTGTCGCGTAGTACCAATAGTAGACATCCATTTCTGTAAAGTTTAACGGGTGACCTCCGATATACTGAATCCCTCGGTCTAACCGAGGGTCATCGTGTGCCCATCCCAGATATTGCCTACACAACAGCCCCTCTGCGGTCATACTGAGCGTATCCGATTGACCAGGGATATAGGCATACTTGCTTCCACCATCGGTCGTTGCAGTATCCAGAAACGCAGAGATCTTATCCAAATTCACCGCAGGAACTTCGAGACCCGACATCCTTCCGCTTTGCAATGCCATGACGAACCAACCGGTAACGGATGTATCTGATGCCCCCCCTGGTGCATACCGCCAACCTCCCTGCGGAGATTGTGATTTATAGCAATAATCGAGAGCACGTTGAGCTGCTTCTTTAAGCGTCTTATCATCTGTCATGCCATATAGCTCGCACAATGCAATGGTCGATTGAGCATGCGTATAAAGCCGATGATGATGGCCTCCGGTCAGGAAAAAGTTGCCTTCGTCGTCTTGCTTCTTAATCAAAGCGTTCCAACCACGAGCAACGACATCTTTATACGGTCCGTATAGATGCGTCGAGCCGTGTCCTTGAAACGCGAGCAACGCCATTGCTGTTGCCGCGACTCTGTTTTCTGTCGGTGCACCATCCGCGTAGGGTCCTAACAAGCTCCACATACCGTCAGACTGTTGGTTACGTTTTAACCACTCCAGCCCCTTTACAACCGCTCCTTCGGTAGTGGCCGTTCCACCGTAGGCTGCTAACAGGGCCTTCTTCATACCCTTTTCACGCCCATCTAACGCCATGCCAATGGAAGGGGCCTGAATGTCTGTGGTTTGGGTGGTAGCCTGAAATTCAATCGGCTCAACCTCGGGCGGTGCGGCGAGCGGGTCCTCTACTTCTTCGATATCCTCGGCCAAGACCGGATCTTCCAGAACCGGGATTTCTTCTGTGGGTGATTGAAAAATTTCATCCTCTACCTGCTTACCAATCTTCTCGGCATACACCACCTCAATTTGCAGCGGAGCGTCTAACAGGCCAGGCAGCATCAGCAGACCTAGTACCACAAGAATACAGGTATGAACTCCCAAGCTGATTAGCCACGCGGGAGCAGACCGCTTGGCAGCTCCCACGAGTACGTCTTCAGTCTCATCGTACTCTTCTTCGGCAACAACCAGCCGCTCACGTCGAGTAGTAGCCAAAATCGGCCTTGCAACCTGAGCTCGTCCTGTTGGAGGCTCAGTAATCGGTGGCACGGAAGGTACATGGTGGGCAGGAGGCGGGCTTGGTGATCCAGCAATAGGCGTAACCTCCTCAGGAGAGCCCTGGTCGGTACTCTTCTTTCGTATAATCGGCCGAGCGACCTTACGTTTGGGGCTGTTGGGGCCAGAATTCAATGCCACGCCTATTTACCTTCAATACCCTAAATACAAGACTATCCAATCTTATCGGTTATTCGCCCCTACTTCCACACTGAAGTCTGTGTTTCGCCTCATCGCTATCTCCTGTCTCTGTATGCAGTTAAGGGCTGGTTCTGCATACTGCCGTAAATAAATAGAGATCGCTCGATAATTCCACACCTGTTCAAACAGACCGCCATTCTTAAAACCTATCATTCCGTT
>Ga0066378_10000058_pt1 | contig 42683 bp, 30 predicted proteins | sample Knorr_S23_td_DCM_FD_70947 | JGI IMG/M metagenome (GOLD analysis project Ga0066378, IMG submission 70947) | Marine microbial communities from Southern Atlantic Ocean transect - Knorr_S23_td_DCM_ad_71m_LV_A | ecosystem: Environmental > Aquatic > Marine > Oceanic | place: Southern Atlantic ocean...
CGTTTACGAGGTCGATTTCCAATCCGATCAATCCTCTGGTAGGAATCTCGGCCTCTAGAAACACAGTGCCATTTCGTGTATCCATGTTCGTCATCTTGCCCCTGCGATTGGAGAGATTCTCCATGATGCCGCCCGTGCAATCATCCGGGAACTCGAGCCAAAGGGTCTCGAAGGGCTCCATTTCCACCCCGTCTATGGTTTTCGTAATGACGGTGGGTCTGGATACGAGAACTTCGAAACCTTCGCGCCGCATCGTTTCCACTAGAACGGCTATCTGCATCGCTCCGCGAGCGGCGACATTGAATACGCCGCTAGATTCGGAATCCTCTACCTGAATCGAGATGTTCGTCTTCATTTCCCGAAACAGTCGATCGCGTATTTGACGAGAGGTTACTAGCTTGCCATCACGACCAGCGAGAGGACCATCATTCACCGCGAACTGCATCTGGATTGTCGGTGGATCAATCTCAACGAAGGGCAGGGGTGCCTGATCTTCCGTCGCGCAAAGGGTCTCCCCAATATCCACTTCATCGAATCCGGCAATTCCGACTATATTCCCTGCTTCCCCTTTTTCAGATTCATTGGATGAGAGACCTGTGTACTCAAAAACTTTAGTGATTTTGACTCGTTCTCTTTTCCCGTCGCGATTGATTCGGAAGATGCGTCCACCCGTCTCCACGCTGCCGCTTAGGATCTTGCCAATCGCGACTCTGCCAACGTAGTCATCCCAATCAATGTTGCTTACCAGCATCTTGAAGTCTCCTTCCACATCGGCCTCGGGAGGGTCGATGGCGTCTAGGATCGTCTCGAAAAGAGGCGTCATGTCGTTGGGCTCATCCTTGAGATCGCTTAGCATAAATCCATTTTTGGCAGATCCGTACAGAAACGGGGCCTCAAATTGGTCGTCTGTCGCTTCCAGCTCGAGGAATAACTCGAGTACCTGATCGTGCACTCGATCGGGGTGGGCGAATTCGCGATCGATTTTGTTGACCAGCACTATCGGCGTAAGGTTTTGGGAGAGGGCTTTCCTGAGAACGAAACGCGTCTGGGCTTGAGGACCATCTTTGGCGTCCACTAGCAAGAGAACACCGTCTACCATTTTCATTACTCTCTCCACCTCGCCACCGAAATCTGCGTGGCCGGGCGTATCCACAATGTTAATCGTCTTGCCGCGCCAATGGACGGAGGTGTTTTTAGCTTTGATTGTAATGCCCTTTTCTCGCTCGAGATCCATCGAGTCCATAGCCCGCTCTTCGGCCTTCTGATTCTCGCGGTAGACTCCACCTTCTTGCATAAGCCGATCGACCAGCGTCGTTTTGCCGTGATCGACGTGAGCGATGATGGCTACATTGCGAATATTTTCGTTGCGTTTCATTGGAATGGAAGACCCTCGCTGGGTGAAAAGCGATGGGAATGACGGTTGACCCGATCTTTGGCAAGCGGATTGATGCCCACATGGCGCTCGTTTTCCGATTTCGCTAGAATGTTGCCGAACATTTGATGGAGTGGGGCTTTATGAAATTGCCAATCGGGGAAATTGAAGACGAATTTGTCGATGCCTATCGAGAAAGGAATCGAATCATTCTCAGTACCCCGACGGGATCCGGCAAATCGACGCAAGTGCCCCAAATCTTGCTCAAGAAAGGATTGTTGAATGGCGGGCAACTCTTGGTCCTCCAACCCCGAAGAATTGCCGCCAGGGCCTTGGCGAGACGAGTCGCCCACGAATTGGGAGAGAGAATGGGTGACCGGATCGGTTATCAGATTCGAAATGACACATTCGTGTCCAGAAATACCGTCGTCCGCTTTGTTACCGAAGGCATCTTGATGCGGAAATTAATCAACGATCCAACGCTCTCTGGTGTGAGTGGCATCGTTTTCGACGAGTTCCACGAGCGAAGCCTTCATGCTGACATGGCCTTAGCGAGAGCCTTGAGGCTTCAAAAGGAAAACCGAACGGAATTGCGAATCGTCGTTATGTCCGCTACCTTGGAGTCGGAGTCCTTAGAAACGTATTTGAATCCATGCCGGACAGTGGTGTCTGAAGGCCGCGTGTTTCCAGTGGATATCTCCCACGTCAAGGAAACGGTAGCCGGGTCCGAATTGCCAATCTGGGAAATGGCGGCTAAACAGGTCAGTGAATCCGTAAAGGGAATAGATCAAGGCCACGCTCTTGTATTTATGCCAGGGGCTTATGAGATTGGGCGGACAATTAAGGCGCTCGGGCAACGGCTTTCAGCATCCGAATTCAGATTACTGCCGCTACATAGCGAGTTAGGCTTAAGAGAACAGGATGCTGCCTTGGATGCTAGCGATCGCCGCAAGATAATTGTTTCTACGAACGTTGCGGAAACGTCTTTGACTATCGATGACGTGCGTCTGGTGGTGGACAGCGGGCAGGCGAGGATTGCCCGCTACGATCCAGCTCGTGGACTGAATACGCTTTGGATAGAGAAGATTAGCCATGCATCAGCTCGTCAGAGGACGGGTCGGGCTGGGAGAACGGGCCCGGGCAAATGCATTAGGCTTTGGTCCGAGCGAGACCATAGCCAGAGACCGGAGTTCGACGAGCCGGAAATTCAAAGGATGGACCTTTCCGAATCGCTTCTAACACTCTTGGCAACAGGTATAGATAGCCTGGATACTCTAGAGTGGTTCGAGAGACCCTCGGATGAGCGGATGTCCGAGGCGAAAGGATTGCTTACTCTGTTGGGGGCGATTGATGAAGAGGGACGTTTGTCGAGTGCGGGTAGGCGGATGGCTGAATTTCCACTACATCCCAGGTACGGCGCCATGATGCTTGCCGCGGATCGCTATGGGTGCGTTGAAGATGCCGCTCTCGCTGCAGCGATCGCCCAATCCCAAGGTATCTTTTTGCGGAAAACGGATAGAGAAATTTCTAGAAGAAGAGATGCTCTGATCACGGATTCCGTAGATAGCGACTTGCTTGTGCAGATTCAGGCTTGGAGAGCGGCCAAAGCGAATCGCTACGATTTGAGTTTCTGCCGTGAAATGGGCATTTATGGGCGGACCGCTAGGCAGGTCGAACAGATCGCCAGCCAAATATTGGATTGCGCGAAATACGCCGACATAGCTTGCCGACAGGCATCGGAAGTTCCAGAGGCAAGTATAGTGAAGTCCATTCTTGCGGGTTTCCCGGATCGTGTTTGCAGGCGTTTGGACCGCGGTACATTGCGTTGCGAAATGACGGGTCAGGTTAGAGGTTCATTGGCTCGCGAAAGCAAGGCTCGCGATGCCTCGCTAATGGTCGCCTGTGAGATTACGGAGATCGGCCACCAGCGAGGCGATGTCACAGTCGTGTTTGGGCTGTGCTCGGAAATCAAGGAAGAATGGCTAAAGGAACTGTATCCAAAGGAATTTGAATCCGGGAAGGAAACGGTTTTCGACGAGAAGAAGAAGCGGGTTGTCGAAAGGATATTTACGCGATATCGGGATTTGGATATCGAATGTAGGGAAAATCTGGATGTGAGCCTGGAATTAGCGGCTGCTGAGCTAGCCAAGCTGATCGAAAGCGGAAAGGCGAATTTGGACAAGTGGGACGCAAGCGTGGAAAACTATCTCGCGAAAGTAGAACTACTAGCATCCTGTTTCCCTGAATACGAAATAGAGCTCTTAGACGAAGAAGCCCGAAGCTTGCTAGTCGAGCAATGTTGCCATGGAGCTAAGAGCCTGAGAGATCTTAAAAAGCAAGAAGCGATGCCGGTACTTAAGTCTTGGTTCGGAACTGAAGTCGATCAGCTCGTCCAGTCGCATACTCCAGATCGATTGCGATTGGAAAATGGCCGTTCGGGGAGATTACGTTACACAGCGAAAGGAGCTGTCTTGTCGGCCAAGATTCAGGAGCTGTATGATCTAGCTGATACGCCTACGATTTGCGAGGGCCGCTGCCAACTTCGAATCGAAATTCTCGCTCCCAATATGAGGCCTGTTCAGTTGACAGACTCGCTGCCTGAATTCTGGGAGTCGTCATACCCGAATATCAAAAAGGAGCTCAAAGGGCGCTACCCCAAGCACGAGTGGCGTTAGGCTGAATATTCCCTCGTGGCTACCGGGCCTTCTATAACTACTTTCCGTGGGGCGCCGTCACAAGCCTTGGCGAAGGATGGTGGGAGATGGCAGATTCGAACTGCCGACCTCTTGCATGTCAAGCAAGCGCTCTAACCAACTGAGCTAATCCCCCGAGCGGCGAATCCGTCCCGAAATAGCGTCTCGAAACGAGGCGGAAACGGTTATGGACAGCAATATTCGGGGCAAGAACAATTTTCGTTTTCTTTGAAGCCGAAAACCCCCTAATTTCATACCTAACAATTAGATGCTTCAGTATTTAACCATATCAAATTTGGCTCTCTTGGAACGGGCATCCATCGAGTTCGACGAAGGATTTACAGTGGTAACGGGTGAGACCGGGGCTGGAAAAAGCGTTTTTCTCGGGGCTCTAAGTCTACTTTCCGGAGCCCGCTCGGATAAATCAGTCATTCGGTCTGGTGAGGACGAATGCGAGGTAGAGGCGGCGATGCAATTCGAGCGCCCGAACAGTGCCAATTCGCTGCTGGTAGAGATGGGACTGCCGGAATGCGAAGATGGGGTCCTTTTGCTTAAGCGTAGCCTGCGAGCATCAAAAGCGTCACGAATTTCCATTAATGGCAGCCTCGCCACTTTGGCCAACTTGCAGGCCTTGGGTTCGCTTTGGATCGATTTTCATGGGCCAGGTGAACCTCAACGATTGCTGAAAAACGAGTGCCAACTGGAAATGATTGACTTGTTTGCCCGGCTGCAGGGCGAAGTGGAACAGTATCGGAACGCGTATGAGGAGTGGAGACGGACTCTTTCGGAAATAGAACGGCTAAGAAACGCGACTAAGCTTTCTCAGGATCAAATTGATTTTCTGAGGCAACAGATCGACCGTATCGATGCCTTGGAGCTCTCTCCAGAATCAGTAGAACAATTGGAAATCGATTTCAACCGTGTTGCGAGTAGCCAAGATCTAATTGGACTGTCAGGCGAGCTGGGATCGGGACTGATTGGAGACGACGGTGTCGTTGCAGTATTGAGTCCTTTGATGGGGGCAGCGAAAGAAGCTGCTGAGATGGATTCATCCTTAGGCGAGCTCGCTGATCGATTGGAAGGGGTGATACTAGAGATTCAGGAGTTGGGGGCCGAGTATGAGATGGTAGGATCGTCTCTGGATTTCGAACCAGAATTCGCTGAGCAAGTGCAGTCCCGCATGACCGACTGGCAGGAGTTCCGGCGCAAGTACGGCAGGAATGTATCTGAGGTATTGGAGGCTCGGGAAGAGATGATGAGCAAGATCGAATCTCAAGGCGATATCGAAGGGGCTCTAGATAGGCTCCATGAAAAGGCCGACAAAGAGGAAGCCGCGCTCAAAACGATGGCTTCTGGATTGTCCAGGAAGCGCAAAAAGGCGGGAGAGAAACTTGCCCTTAAAGCAGAGGCGGTTTTATTGGAATTGGGATTCAAGAAGGGAAAGTGCGGATTGAGCCTGGTTAAGCAATCGTCTCTCAAATCGTACGGAGACGCCTTGCCTGAGCTCCTCTTTTCACCCAACGTAGGGGAGCCACTGAAGCCGTTGAGCAAAGTCGCTTCAAGCGGCGAACTAGCCAGGGTAATGCTGGCATTGAAGACGATCCTGGCGAATGTGGATTCTGTTCCGGTGCTAGTTTTCGACGAAGTCGATGCAAACGTTGGCGGAGAGATAGGCAAGATGGTCGGCCAGAGGCTCAAGGGAATCGGGGCCAATCATCAGGTTGTTTGCATTACCCATCTGCCTCAGGTCGCTGCCCTGGGAGACAACCACTTCGTCGTAGAAAAGGATCAAAGTGGCGATCGGGCAACTGTTTGTATTGAAAAACTCGATGCAGGAGACGATTCGCGGATTGTAGAGCTGGCCCGAATGCTAGGGGATCGGGAAGCAGGAAGCGCTCTATCCCATGCCAAGGAGCTGTTGTCGAAGGGCACCCAAGTGTCGATCGAATCCTGATGCGGTTGAAAGGTTCGAGGGCTCTAGTCACGGGAGCAAGCAGCGGAATAGGGAAGGCCATCGCATCGCGATTGCTGAGCGAGGGGGCGGAAGTTTGGGGAACGTCGCGAGATCCAGAGGCGGCTGGATTGTTGCCAGGGATTCAATCGGTCCGATTAGACATCAGTTGCGTGAAACAGATTGACGCGGATTGGCATGCTCAAGGACTGGATACGATCGATTTCGATATCGTGGTAAACAATGCGGGGGGCGGTGTTTTTGGGCGTTTTTCCACGTCGGACTTCGAGGATTGGCAGTCCCAAGTCGAGACCCTCTTGACAGGTACTATGAGAGTAACGCGCCTTGTTCTACCTAACCTGATCGAGCGAAAAGGATATTTGGTGAATGTCTCCTCGCTGGCTGCCGAGTTTCCGGTGCCCTTCATGAGCGCCTACAATGCATCGAAAGCCGGCTTGTCTGCATTTACCGAAAGCGTCATTTTGGAGACGCAAGCTAGCGGGCTGAAAGCCATAGATTTGAGGCCTGGAGATGTCAGATCTAAGTTTAACAAAAATATGACGGTAAAAAGAGGGAAAATTGAAAATCAAGGTTGCATGAAAAAGGTTTGGAGCAGAATAGAGAAACGTACAAATAAATCGCCGTTGCCCGATGTGGTGGCGGACAGGTTATGCCAGGCTATTCAAAAAGACAGAACGGGTATTATTCGGGTCGGATCGCGATTTCAAGCGGTTCTGGCCCCTTTGATCTGCAGGCTGATTCCAGGGAGTTGGGCCCGAGTGGGGAACATCTCCTATTATACGAAGTAGGAGGCGTAAGCGACTAGTGGCCGTTAGGATACTAGTTTTGACTTCAAGTACTGGCGGCGGGCACGATGCTCGAGCGATCGCGTTTCGCAGGTGGGTTCGCGAGATCTATGGTTGGGAAGTAGAAGTGCGAGTTGAGAGCATGCTCGAAGACTCGTCGCGGATTGGTCGTTTCGGGGTAGCACTCTACAACTTTATCCAGAAGCGCGCCCCCTGGCTACATCATCCGTATTTTGTTCTCGTAGAAGGGCTGAGCTACCTCAATCGATCCCGCGTCACCTTGGGTAGGCGGTACTACAGCGAAGTGATTCTCAATTATAAGCCGCACCTAGTATTGAGCGTCCACGATTGTTTAAACCGAGGATATTTCCAAGAGGCCCGGGCGATACTCGGAAAAGAAAATGTACGCTGCGCTACCTACTGCTCCGAGTATGCAGGTGGGTATGGATACAGTCGGAACTGGGTAGAGCCAAGTGTTGACCTTTATATTTCCCGTACGCGCACAGCCAAGAATTACGCAGTTACCCGATACAAGCTGGATCCGGAAAAGATTATTGTCAGAGGCCATTTCCTTGTTCCGCGAATTTACGAAGAGAAATTGTCGGCTTTTGAAAGGCATCGGTTCATCACCGAGCGGCTCGGATTGCGCTCCGACAGGAAAATCATCTTTCTTGCCACTGGCGGAACGGGCGCGAACAACCATCTTTCTCTGCTACCTGCCATCAAGCAGTACTCGGAAACCTTCCAGGTTCTAGTTGTTTGCGGCCGAAATAACGAAGCCTTCATGAAGGTTCGTAATTGGAAGAGAAATAATCCCGATTTGAGGTGCCACGTAGAAGGGTACTGCAACGAGATGCATCTCTTCATGCAAGTTAGCGACTTGGTTATTACGCGTGGCGGTACTACGACTTGCTCGGAAGCCCTACACTACGAATGCCCGATAATCTTCAATGGATTGGGAGGTGTCATGCCTCAAGAAAAGCTCACTGCAAAATACTTCCTGCAAGACGACTCCGCGGAAATAATTTCCAAGCCTGCTGATCTAGAGCGGCTATTGATGCAGTGGAACAGATTTCCAGAACGGTTTCGAGATTTGAAAAGGCGGTTCCGTAACATGCGTTTCAAGGACCGGCCCTCTGAAGTGATTTACGATCTCGTCGACTTGGCTCATGACGCGTTGCCAGAGCGAGAGCGTCCTGCCCTGAAGGTAGTTGGCGAGTAGTTTCGTTCGCTAAAAGCGAATGCGTATTCTATATGTGACGACGACGTTTCCGGTGTATTCGGAAACGTTTCTGCAAAGGGAGGTTCGAGCACTAAGGGATCTGGGCGCGGACTTGCAAATCGTCTCATTGCACAAAGGAAATCTTGAATTCGAGGGGCTTAAGATCGATCGATTTCGCAAGCCCGAGCTGCTGAAGTTGATCTGGCTCCTCCCTTGGCTAATCTTATTTCGGCCAGCGGTTTTCTGGAAACATTGGAAGCAGCTATTTCAATATCCTCCGAGGAGCGGCTTGAATTTCTGGGAAAACCTTCTGGGACTGGGAGCGGCGATCGTACGAGAAAGAGAGCTTCTCGAGGAAAAACCCGATATCATTCATTGTGTCTGGTCCAGCGCTCCAGCCGCGTTCGGCTGGTTGGCTTCTAGTCTTCTAGACCGGCCATTTTCTATTGGAGCCCACGCTTACGACGTGTTTGAAAAAGGGGGCGATTGGCTCCTGCCTGCTAAAACGGCTGGCGCATCCTTTATTCATACCTCAACGGAATCCGCTCGTTTAGCCCTCGGCAAAGTCGTAGATAAGAGCAAAGTACAGCTGATTAGGAGAGGATTGAATGCGTATCCGGATTTCCAGAGTCTAAGGGAAGATAGATCCTGCTTGAGACTGGTATGCGTCGCTCGTCTCGTAGAAAAAAAAGGATTTCCTTTCCAGTTGGATATCTATGAAGCTCTTCGAGAAGCGGGGATCGATTTCCAAGTCAGAGTTGTCGGAGAGGGTCCGTTAAGAAATCACCTGTTGGGCGAAATTGAAGCTCGCGACTTCTCGGATCGAGTACAATTACTGGGGCGCCTCTCCGGGGAAGACGCGTTGCGGCAAATTGCATGGGCGGATGTCCTGATTCATACAGGGATCGTAGCTCGAAGCGGTGATCGAGATGGATTGCCCAATGTCATACCGGAGGCTATGTCCTCGGGAACCATTGTCTTGGCATCCCCGATATCTGGTGTTGTTGAAGCGGTTGTCGATGGGCAGACTGGATTTCTGGCGAATGTAGAAGAGAAGGCGATTTGGGTCGATCGATTAAAACGTATTCAGCAAGATGATGCGCTCTGCCATAGGGTTCGGCAAACGAGCCGAGAGTGGGTGGAAAGAGAGTTTTCGGCTCAAAGGAACTCCGGAAAACTCCTCGAATTGCTGAAAGACGTATCCGATAGATAAGGTTTCCGAGACGTACCCCTTTATAGGCACGGACCCGTGCCGATTACCCATTCCTTTTCCTAGATAGTATATAAAGTCTTGCCGGATACCGCGAAAGCTATGGACTCTGAATAGTAGAATAAGGATGATAAAGGGTAGGTTACTTTACGATGTCACGAGGGCTTGCAAACAAAGGCAAAAGTCAGGTATCGCCAGGGTTTCCAGTTGCTTGAATAAGGAATTAAAGGCCCTTCTAGGCGATCGGTTGGTGGAAGTCGTTTGGGATGACCGATTAAGGGCGATCAAGCCGAAAGGGAAGGTCGACGATTGGGGAGTGCTATCCAGGGACGTTTTCCTTACTTGCGAATTGTTTTGCGAGTACGAACGCGAAGGCATTGAGAATTTTATCAAGGAATTTCCGGGACTTACGTATGGAATATTTCATGACGCCATCCCATTGCAGTATCCTGAATTCACGTGGCCTCATAGCGTACAGAGGCACCCTAGCTACATGAAAATGCTGGCTATGTTCAGTGGAATATTCGCGGTTTCTAGTCATAGCGCTATGCAATTGGAAGAGTACTGGGAGTGGCTCGAACTGCAGAGATCGCCTTCCGTGCGATCAATTCAATTGGGATGCAATGGCGTGTTTGACGATTGGCGTTCGCCCAGTAGAGAGATCGGCGATCCGCCTAGGATACTTACCTTAGCTATTCTCGAGAAACGAAAAGGTCAGGATATTGCTATCGAAGCTGCTAAATCATTATGGGATGAAGGTATTCGATTTCACTACGATTTTGTGGGCAGGACTAATCCCTACTTCGGCAAAGACATTGAGCGGCTCCTGAAGCGGACAGCCAAAAGAGGCTACTCCTTGGCGGTTCACGGTCAATTGGTTGATGCTCAATTGCAGAAAGTCTTCGATCTGGCGGACCTAGTTGTTCTGCCATCACTGGCCGAAGGTTGTGGATTGCCTTTGCTTGAGTCATTGTGGAGAGGGGTTCCTACGCTTAGCAGCTCATTGCATTCTGTTAGGGAGAACGCTCGGTTTGGTGGCTGTCGGCTGTTCAAGCGGGGAGATTGCGAGGATCTGGCGAGGAGTTTAAGAAATCTAATTGAGAAGCCTTCAGAGCTAGAGGATTTGAAAGCCAGCATTCGTTCCGATGAGCTGCCGAGATGGAAATCAACAGCAGTCGATATCGTTGAACATTTGGTTACCGATGGGGCCTGATAGGTTAGAAGCGTAACCCTATCAGAGCTTGTCGGCGGCGTAGCGGATCGCGTTTTCTATAATCTCAAAATCCGCATCGTCATGTCGGGCAGATATAGCGGTGCGCACGAGATCCTTTCCAGGCGGAACCCCGGGCGCGGTAGCGAAAATGGCGAAAACGCCTTTTTCCTTCAACCGTTTCCAGAAATAATAGGCCTTTTCCCGATCCCCGATGATTATAGGAATGGCCGGAGTTTCGCTTTCCCAAGTATCCAATCCCAAATCATCGAGAAACCGTTTGTATCGTCGAGTATTGCTCCAGAGACTCTCCAGCCATTCGGGTTCGTCTTGCATGACTTGTAGTGCGGCTTGGGCAGCGGCTGCCTGGCAAGGCGATAGGGCGGCGCTAAAGATGACTTGTTTAGAATGCGTTCTTAAGTAGTCGATGGCCTCTTTGTCTCCCGCCACGAATCCACCTATGCTTCCTAGTGATTTGGAAAGGCTCCCGGTAATAATGTCTACTCGATCTACTAGATTGAAATGATCCGCGGTACCGCGTCCATGATTTCCTAATACGCCTAGTCCGTGAGCATCGTCCATGATCAGGAAGCCATCGTTCTCTTCGGCAATGTCGACGAATTTAGGCAGGTCGCAAATATGTCCCTCCATGGAATAGATGCCTTCGATGGCGATTATCTTCGCGGCGTTAGGATCCAGCTCTTCAATCAGGGATCTGAGATGTTCTGGCCTGTTGTGACTGAATCGTTCCACTTCTGCCATGGAAAGCCGAATTCCGTCCCAGACACTTGAATGCATATTTTTGTCCACCAGCACGACGTCGCCGCGTTGGGCGAATCCAGTAATTGAAGACATGCAAGATAGGTATCCTGCCGAGGAAACGTGGCAGGCTTCTTTGCCCAGAAAGTCAGCGAGACGCTCTTCTAGTTCCAGATGAAAGCGTCTTCCTCCGTTTGCCGATCGGGCGCCCATTGTTCCAGCGCCCCACTCTTTCAGGGCCTTTGTTCCAGCTTCGATAACCTTTGGGTGATCGTAGAGTCCCAAGTATTCGTTGCTGGCGAGCATAACCATTTCCTTGCCCTCAACGGTAACTCGAGTGCCGTTCTGTTTCTCCGCAACATTATACCAGATTTCATAGCGGTTTCTCAGGCGAGTGAAATCGTCATTGTGGCACCGCTGCTGAACAGGCCCCTTTTTACGGTTTAGAAAGGATCGAATCATCTAAGGCTAGTAGTCTTTAGCAGAACCGTCAGGAATAGAAGTAAATTCGGGTGGCTTTGGAGAGGCTATTCTAGTGATAAGCAGGTAAAGCGCTTTCAGGGCTAAGCGAGGGTTCATTCTCCACCAGTATCTAGCATAGCGATGAAAATATTCCGCTGGCCAATCCTGCGAACCGTAACGAGACGCGTATCGAGACCAGCGTTTTCTGAACAGCTCAGAGTTATCGTCGTTGAAACGATGTCTGCCGGGCGAGCGGCTGATGTGGTGGCGGATTACGCTTTGATGAGACACAATCAAACGATATCCGTTGGATCTCATTTTCATACAGAGATCGACGTCTTCCATCCCATTTCGGTAGGATTCATCAAAACCGCCAAGTTCCATGAACAGAGATCGTTTCGTTAGTAGGCAGGCCGCTGTGATCGCATTTCGCTCTCTGTAGGCCTTTGGCGGTAGGCGCTTTCTGTTTTTCCAAGCGTGAGTTGGCATCCCTTCGAGGTCGAAAAATATGCCGGCATGATCGACCAGGCCTGTTTCGAAATTGCGTTGAACATTACCGACCGCGCCTACTTTGTCCTGGGTTTCATGCAGTTCTACCATGGGATACAACCAGTTGGGCGAGAGTTCGAGGTCGTTGTTGAGAAATACGAGATAGTCGCCGGACGCTCGTCGCGCTGCCCGATTGTTTGATTTGCTGAAGCCGTAGTTGGACAGGTTGGTCAGTACGATAGGTCCACCTTCGATGGATCTTAGGTATTCGGCTGTACCATCGGTCGAAGCATCGTCGACCAAAATCAACTCCCCGTTCTCGAGATCCGTATGCCTGAATAGGGAATCGATCATCGATTCGGTCAGCTCAAGGCAGTTGTGAGCGCAGATGATGAACGAAATGTCGGGCATGCGAGTGGCTTGTTCCCTAGTGGGTACGTTTGTTGAGATAGGTCGCCAGCTGTTCCAGGAATGGCGCATCAAGCTGATCGCATATTTCGCGGGCCCGGTTCGTAAGCGATGCTAGTCGAGACTTGGATTCCTTGAGACCGTGAACAGAGACGTAAGTCGTTTTATTCGCCGCCGCATCCGCTCCCACTGTTTTACCCATCGTCTTGGAGTCGCTGGTGGCATCAAGTATATCGTCCATGATCTGGAAACCCAGGCCGATACAACGACCGTACTCGGAAATTGAATCCCGGGCATCGTCATTGGCTCCCCCAATTGCCGCCCCCATGTTGAGGCTGGCTTCAATCAATGCCGACGTCTTGTTCAAATGGATATACTCTAGTTCTGTCTCGCTTATAGAACGATTTTCTCCTATTATGTCTTCCATCTGACCGCCGATCAGTTTTTGGCTCCCGGCGGTTTCCGAAAGGGTCGCTATCAGTTCAATAGCCAAACTCGGTTCGCTCGAATAGCGCTTAGCAAGAAGTTCAAAAGCGTAGGTCAATAAAGCGTCACCCGCTAGGATCGCTGTGGCCTCATCGAATCGGATGTGACAGGTATCAACGCCCCTCCTCAAATTTGAGTCATCCATTGCCGGCAAGTCGTCATGAATTAGCGTATAGGTATGCAAGCACTCGACGGCGACAGCGGCTGGTAGAGCGTTGGCTTGCGAGTCGAATAACTCGCTCGATGCGAGCACAAGGGCGGGGCGGATCCGTTTGCCGCCAGCGGACAGGCTATAGAGCATGGCTTCATGAACTCTGCTAGGCCTAGTGTTTGACGTAGGAGTAAACTGATGGATCGCGGAATCGATTCGCGATCTGAAAGCGGCTAATTTCTCTTTGAACTCCATGCGAAATGCGCGATTGTGTTACTCAAACTCCGATAGCTTTCCTAAATGCAATCTATTGAGCAAGTAACTAAACGTCTTACAACCGACCGAAACTGGTTCAATAAGTGCATGCTGGGAGTGCTGTTTTCCATCATTCCAATAGCCCATTTTGTCGCATTTGGGTATTTCTACCGCCTTTTTCTGCAAGGCAAACGGCAGGAAGATATATCGCTGCCCGAATGGAGCGATTGGAAAGAACTATTTGTCGATGGATTGAAGTGCTTCTTGGTCGTATTCCTCTTCGCGTTTATCCCGATCGCCGTGATTTCGGCGCTGGTTTCCATTTTCTCCTGGGATTCTTTCCTGTCTCGTTTGCCGCTTGCTCCCGCATATTTTTTCGCGGGGCCCTTAAGTTGTTCTGCTCTATATCTTTACGCGCTAACTGGAGATTTTAAGAGCTGTTTTAACTTTCAGGCCGTAGGTGGGCTATTGAAGAAAGGCGCTCAAGGGTACTGGGTGCCAACTTTGGCATTGCTAGGATTGGCGCTGATGATTCCATTCGCATATTTCATCGGGGGAGTTGTTTATTTCTATTTAATGGGCCAGACCTTCAAGAATTTGGAGCGCAAAGCCGCTAGAAGTTAACGCGTTATGAAGCGAAAACTGCCAAAAGAACCTTCCACAGCTGGAATGATCTTCACCGCTATTTCCGGGATCAGTCTGGGAATCTTGCTTGGAGGTTTCATTCTTATTAAAGAACCGCCAAGAACAGTGAGAGGCCAGCCAGGAGTGAATGAAGATGGCCAGCTTGGCGATTACGCAACGTACTTTAATCCGGGGGCTGTTGCCTCGAGTGAATCTGCCACAGTTCGTTCCAGAATCAGTCGATTGGCTCTCCAAGTGCCTGGGACAATTCCGTTTACGGAAATGGAAATCAACCACTACTTCAGTCAATACAAGAGCTCGGAAACGGATGAAGAAGGAAATCCTGCTGACATTTCTTTTGCTTCGCCAAACGTAAGGATCGAGAACGATCAATTCGTCCTCAGCTCAAAAATAGTTTTAAATCCCAGCAAGGATCGTTTCGAGATCGTTGCCCAGGCTATCGCCCGCTTCGAAAACAGTCCCAACGGAGTGAATCTCAAAGTAGAGAAGCTCTACTTGAACTCTCTGGCGCTTCCCAAATTTGGCGGCTTTATCGACAATCTTTTCCAAGGCAGTATCTCCTCGATTCCCTTACCTACCGAAGTAAGTGGGGCCCTGGGGGCCATTAAAGAGGTGGAGCTGCTAGAGGACCAGATCGTTCTGGCTCTTTAGATTTCGAGTACTCACAAGGGCTTAATCGCCTAGCGAGAGTCCAGTCCGGGAGAAAGGGGTTTCAGAAAGATTCAACGATCTGATTGAGGTCGATGTTCATCTGGACCAACTCCTTGATAAGAGGAATCTTATCCTCATCCTCGGGCTGGGTCTTTACGGTCATCCCATGTATGCGCGAGGCAACCGTGTAGCTATCGGAATCCGCGATAATTACAGGAATGCGGCTATTGTGAATGCGTTTTGCCAAGTCTGGGGAAGGTTCGATGCCCCGTGTTAGAATGATTCCGGAAACAGATCCCTTTTCGATGTTTTCTTGATGGGATAGGGCGGCGATGATGATATCTTCACGGTCGCCAGGGGTAATGAGAAGAGTGTTGGGCAAGATCGCCTCCAGGAAGCGCGATGCTGTCATAGCTCCGATAACAATGTTGTCGAAGCGCTGGGTCGGAAAACTGTCGTCTTGATTCAATAGCCGAGCGGAAAGGCGTTCTTGAATCTGTTTAAGACCCGGCGATGACAGGGTTTTTTCCTCGGGTAGCAATCCAAGCAAGGGGACACCGAGCCTTTTTAGAGCCCGTCCGGTATAGGTGCGAATATACTCCATTTTGTCGGATTGGACTTTGTTGATAATGGCACCGACTACTTCCACACCCTCGCTATCGAAAAGAGCCTTGTTTAGTGCGATCTCGTCAATCGGCTGTCCAATTCCGCCTCGACTTACTATGATCGCCTTGGCTCCGAGAAGCTTAGCGACCCTCGCGTTGGAAAGGCCGAAAACGGATCCCACCCCGGCGTGTCCGCTCCCCTCGATGAGAGTTAAATTCTTCTCCCAAGAAATCCTATCGAACGCGTCGCAAACTTTATGGACCAGTTCAGACCCAATTTCTCCAGGGCTATCCAGATATCGCTTGGTAAATGTAGCGTCTATAGCGATGGGACTCATGCTGGTGATTGGCACTTCAACTCGGTAGATCTTTTCCAGAAGCACGGAATCTTCGTCGATCAATTGCCCATCAATTTTCACGAAGCGCTGCCCGACGGGCTTAATAAAGCCTACTTTTTCATACCGCTGCTGAAGAGCTGCAAACAGACCTAGGCAGGTAGTTGTCTTGCCGTCATTCATTCTTGTACCCGCGACGAAAATACGATGGGTCGTATCGTTGTTGGGACGCGTCTTGAGAGGAAATGCGTTCATGGCATAGGCTCGATTGGAAAGCGAAGAGTCTTCAGCTTCGAGGTATGGTTGCTCCCAGCATCAATCGATGATCGATAGATTGGCAGCCAACGATTGCCGCGGCCCCGAGAATGTCATGGGCCGTGGCGCCTCTACTGATCTCAGCGGCAGGGCTGTTCAATCCCATGATGATTTGCCCGTATTTGTTAGCGCCGGACAAGAGATGAATCATTTTGGAGGCGATGTTCCCGCTATTGAGATCCGGGAATATTAGGATATTGGCCTGTCCAGCCACGGGACTATTCCCGGTATCTTTGATCAAAGCGGTTGCTCGATCGAGAGCTGCGTCAACCTGTAGATCGCCATCAATATCGATATCCAAGCCTAGTTGGTGCGCTTTTTCTTGAGCAATGGCCGTCGCCTCTTGGATCTTTGCAATCCCTTGGTGACGCGCGTTGCCATGGGTAGAGTAGCTCAGCATAGCGACTTTTGGTCGAGCCCTCGTTAAATGGAAAGCCAGAGAAGCGGTTGTAATCGCGATATCCGCAAGCTGTGCTGAGTCCGGGTTGGGTATGACCCCGCAGTCACCCATAAATAGGGCGCCGTGAATCCCCACTTCCTTGGCTTCCATGTCGATCAAGAGAAGTGAAGACGCGGTTTTTACTCCGGGTTGCGTGCCGATGATCTGAAATAAGGCTCGCAATGCGCTGGAAGCGCGTGTGGTGGCTCCTGATATCAAGGCTTCAGCTTGATTGCGGCGCAGCATCAGCGTGGCGAAGATCGGAGATTCCGTAACTTTGGAGCACAGTTCGCTTTCCGGAAGCGATTGGAATTTCGGAATCGACTTCAGATCTTGGCAAAAGAAATCGATGTCGCTGCTTCGGGCTGGTTCGATGATCCGCATTCCTTTGGTAGCTATCCCCAGCTTGGCCGCGGTATCCTTAATTAGGCTGCGGTCGCCGAGTAGGATAGGCACTCCCATTTTGCGTGTCACGATTTGCCTGGCGGCTTGCAATACCCGAGGGTCGGCACCATCGGTAAAGACGAATCGTTTAGGATGGGCCTGGAGTTTGCCGATCAAGGTTTCAATTAAATTCATGAGAAGGAATGGTATCGCTACTGAGTCAGCGGTTTGATCGGAATGTTCTTACAATTAGCAGCGCTTGCCATCAGGGCAGATTGAAGATGTCTAGGGATTGGAAAGCTAGAATCGTGCCGAAGCCTGTCAACGTCGAGAAAGGGAATGTAGCCAAATGTCTTGCTCGAAAGCACTCTTTGGCTGTCAACTAGGCCATGTCTAAAATGCTGGGGCAGATGGGCTTGGTGTCCGCGATGACGATGCTGTCGCGTGTATTCGGCCTGTTCCGGGATGTGATGATCACGGCGATTTTCGGAACGAGTCTACTTAATTCTGCCTTCACAGCGGCATTTACGCTCCCCAGCCTGTTCCGTCGATTGCTTGGGGAAGGAGCGCTGGCAGCTGCCTTGATGCCGAATCTATCGGAAGAGATGGAATCCAACGGTAAGGAAGCGGTATTTAGGTTGGTCAACAAAACACTGTCTTGGCTCCTGCTTATCTGCGTGGCGTTGGCTATCATAGCTTACGGCATCTTCGATTGGCTGGAGTCTGTTTCTGCGGAGGATAATCGAGTGATTGGGGCGCGGCTCGCGAAACTGGTGTTCCCCTACGTCATACCGGTTTGCTTAGCTGCAATCGTGTCAGCCGTATTGCATATGCTGGGACGGTTTGGCATTCCGGCCACGACTGCTATTTGGCTGAATTGCAGCATGATGCTTTTCTTGGCCGCGGGTGGTTGGTGGCTTGCGGAAAGCCAAGATCAAAAGATGCTCTTCCTATGTTTGGGAGTATTGGTAGGTGGCCTACTTCAATTAATTGTTCCTGGAATCGCCTTGGCTAGAGAGGGCTGGAAACCGAGTTTCGATTTTTACGTTTCCGGTCGGCTTAGATCGGTTTTGCTCTTGACGCTTCCAGGTATTTTCGGGGCGGCTTCGTATCAACTGAATGTGGTGGTTTCGCGATTGTTGGCCTTGGAGTTCAATGATTCGGGAGCGACGCTAATATATTTGGCCAACCGCTTGGTAGAATTACCACTGGGGATATTCACGATAGCGATTGCCACTGTGGTATTTCCTGCGATGTCACGCGCCATAGCCCGTGGTGATGAGAGCGACTATGGTGAGACGTGCCTGAAGGGAATATCGCTATCGATGATGTTAACGATTCCCGCGGCTTTGGGACTCATGGTCCTTGCCCCGGAAATTATAGCGACTCTATTTCAACGAGGAGCGTTTGAAGCATCCGATACGCAAGCCCTTGTCCCGATACTGATGATCTGCGCGGCTGGAATGCCGTTTTATGGTTTCGTCTCGATCGAGACGCGGGCGTTGTATGCCATTAAGGACGCTAGGACCCCTGTTCGGGGCTCTGCGATTGGTCTGGTTGTAAACATCGTCTTGAGTATAACATTGTTAAAGCTTCTCAATCGTATCGAAGGTTTGGTGATAGCGAGCAATACGGCGACTGTTGTTCAAGCGGTTTACATGCATCGAATTTTGGCTCGTCAAGGCCGTGGTATTCGATTGAAAGTCACCGCTTCCGCTATGGCTAAATACATGGTCACCGGTTTGTTTATGCTATTGGCCCTTGTGGCGGTGAAAGCGGGATTGTCCAGATTCGGATCTTTTGGCGAAAACCCGGTGATAACTCTGGTAATATCAGTGGCGGTCGGAGCCAGCTTTTATTTGGCGATTCTCAAATGGTTGAGGATGGAAGAAGTGAACGAGGTTCTCGACGCGTTGCGTAAGAGAGGGCAAGGTAGGAAGTCGGAAGAGTAGTTTATAATGAAGACAAATCCAAATAGGCGGAAGAAAGGTACGAGCGAACTGTTGAGGTCGTTGGGCCAGCGAAAAGTGTACCGCGAGGGGGACCGCAAATTTATGGCGTCATTCGATAGCAGTAAGCTTTCCTTTGAATATGATGCCCTTATTCGGGCCCGATCGGAAAAGGACGTGCAAACCACGCTTCGATTGGCAAACCGCTACCGGATTCCTGTTACGACTCGTGGAGCGGGTACCTCGCTAACAGGATCTGCCAGTCCGGTTAATGGTGGTTGGGTGTTGGATACGTCTCCGATGAAACGGATATTGATACGCAAAGAAAAATCTATGGCGATTGCCCAGCCGGGGGCCGTTATTGGCGTGTTGCAGAAAAAGGCTGAAGAAGAGGGCCTCTTCTATCCCCCTGACCCATCTTCATTGAAATACTGTACCGTTGGGGGAAATATAGCCTGCAATGCCGGAGGGATGCGCTGCGCGAAGTATGGGGTCACCCGAGATTTTGTTGTCGCATTGGAAGGCTTTTTGCCAAACGGCGAAAAAGTGACCTGGGGTGGAGAGTACAAGAAGTTTGCGACCGGATACAATGTTCGCGATTTATGGATAGGAAGTGAAGGAACGCTGGGAGTTATCACAAATGCCGTTTTAAAGCTATTGCCAAAACCAGAATCAACCTGGACCAGCGTGGCGGCTTTTTCCTCGGAAAAGCGAGCATTAAGGGCAGTGAGATCGATGCTGAAGAGTGGATTGACCCCATCTATTCTCGAGTATCTAGATCAAGAATCCGTTTATTGCGCAGAGGAGATAGCGAGCATTCGCCTATTTAAAGAAGTTGGTGGCAAGCCTCTCTTGCTCATCGAATTTGATGGTAGCGCTAGCGAACTTAGAAGAGCGAAGCGGTCCGTGAAAAAGTGGGCCGATGATTGGGCTCTGGCATTCAAGGCAGCCCGGAATGAAAACGAGGCAGACAATCTCTGGGAAGTTCGCCGGAAGTGCAGTGGGGCAATGTTCGCCCTGGGGAAAGACAAGCTTAATGAAGACATTGTCGTGCCCTTAGAAAGCCAACTAAAGCTGTCTGATGAGATCAAGCGGCTACGCAGTACTTGGAAACTGCCGATGCCAACTTTTGGGCATGCCGCTGATGGGAACTTCCATGCCAACATAATGTTCGATCGAGCAGACTCCGAAGAGAGCTCACGAGCGGAGGGAGCGGTCAACGATTTAATGAGAACGGTAGTCCGTTTAGGTGGAACGATTTCAGGAGAGCACGGCATTGGATTGGCCAAGTCGCCGTTTCTGAGGATCGCCAGGTCTGAGGCGGAAATTGCTGCGATGCTTGCGATAAAAAACGCCTTAGATCCACAAGGCATATTGAATCCCGGTAAGGTTTTTTACCCCTATGAAGTGTGGGACGAAACTCCCATTAGCGTTCCTCTGCCTTGGGATAAAAAACCGATTCTTGAAGAGAGCTAGCTGTTCTTGATTGCCTGATACGCCCAATCAATCCAGGGCAGCAGCGCTTGAGTATCTTGCGAATCGACTGTCGCTCCACCCCAAATTCGTATCCCTGGAGGAGCATCTCGGTAGGATCCAAAATCGAAGGCGACGCCTTCGTTCTCGATCAAGGCCACCAGTTGCTTAGCCTTTTTTTGCTGCTCCTCGCGCGATAGCGAGTTATACCAAGGATCAGTGATTCGCAAGCAAATCGAGGTGTTTGATCGTTCGGCGGGATCGCTCGCCAGAAAATCGACCCAATCTCGGTCTCCTACCCAATTTTCTACCGCGCTCAGATTTTTGTTGGATCTATCGATAAGTGAATCCAATCCTCCAATACTTTCCGCCCAAAGAAGTCCGTCCAAGGCGTCTTCCACGCAAATCATCGAGACGGTATTGATCGTCGCTCCCTCGAATATTCCTTTGATGAGATTTCCTCCTTTCGACAGACGAAAAATTTTCGGAAGCGGCCAAGGGGGGGAGTAGCTTTCTATTCTTTTCATTGCTCTCGGACTGAGAACGATCATGCCATGGGCTGCTTCCCCTCCCATCACTTTCTGCCAGGACCAGGTAACGACATCCAGCTTGCTCCAAGGCAGGTCCATCGCGAACACCGCTGAGGTGGCGTCGCAGATAGTCAGTCCTTCTCGATCTTCGGGTATCCAATCCCCGTTCGGCACTTTGGCTCCAGAAGTAGTTCCGTTCCAGGTGAAAACAACATCCTTGGAAAAGTCGACCTTTTCGAGTTCCGGGAGTTCGCCATAGTCGGCTGTACGGGTTGTGACATCGTCAAGTTTGAGCTGCTTTTCGACATCCGTCACCCATTCGAGTCCAAAGGATTCCCAAGCTAGCATTTCAACCCCCCTTTGCCCGAGAAGGTTCCAAAGAGCCATTTCCAGCGCACCCGTATCGGATGCCGGTACAATGCCACAGACGTAATCATCCGGTATTCCCAGGATCGATTTCGATCTATCGATCACTTCCTTAATCCGCGCCTTGGCCCCTTTTGATCGGTGGGATCTTCCCACGAGGGCGCCCCCCAGGCTAGTCGGCGACCAGCCTGGACGCTTGCTGCAAGGTCCGGACGAGAAAAATGGTCGGTTTGGTTTTTGTTCGGGTTTCATGGTTTTGGTTGTAGGTCGCTGTTAGTAAGCCGAGTGGAATTCGCAGTCAATAGCTTCAGGCAATTTGTACCTTCGTATGATAAAAACGACTACTTGCACAAGTTGGCGTAATCGAATATCGTATGGCTGATATTCCCGTCGTGTACGGTTTCCCGGTCAGTGGGGCTACTGTGAGTATGATGCGTTTCCAATGGCTTATAGCAGAATTCAAATTGGTTGCCGATGCGTTCAAATAGTGGCTGCGAGACCGTGTGAGCCATCCTGGTTTTAACGAATTGAGCCTCAGCCATGTTGTCATTTGGAAAATTGATCGAATGAACTTGCCCGTACTGAGGATTATGCTTTTCGAGAAAGGAATCCAGGAACGACAAGAGAAAGGCAGAAGCCTGATCCACGTGAGTTTGGATGGCAGGATCCAGGTCCCTTTTAGCATGATCGACTAGCTGGAAACGGTCGGGGGTAAGGTACATGGATGCGGCGATCGCCGGAATATTATGTAGCGCCCCCTCGAGCGCCGCTCCGATAGTTCCGGAGGAGGCCACGAAACTCAGTCCGGCATTGTGTCCAATGTTTATCCCGGAAAGAACCAGGTCTGGAGGTTCTGGACACAAGTAGCCCAGGCCAATATTGACGCAATCGCTTGGCGTGCCAGTCAGGCTAAAAGCGGGACAGGGAAATAAGTCGTGGACTTCAGAAAGGTCGATTCTACCGTTTCTTGTCATGGCTCGCCCAATCCAACTCTGTTCATCGGAGGGCGCTACCACGGTCGCATCATGGCTATCAGCTATGGCCCTTGCTAAGGAGTAGAGAAAGGGAGATTGGATACCGTCATCGTTGGTGATAAGGATTTTCATAAGCTTCCAAGATCAGAAAAAAGGCCAGAGTAGAGTACTCTGGCCTTGTTGGTTGAGAAAAATCGATGAATGGCTCTCTTACGCCGTTTCGTTGGCTTCTTCCTCTTCGGCTTCAGAATCGGCTGATTCCGCTTCTTTAGACGCTTTCCGAGCTTCAAGCTCTTCAAGGGCGGCTCGCCTGCTGAGGCGTACGCGACCTTTCTCGTCGATGCCAATGCACTTCACGACCATTTCGTCACCGGGCTTGCAAACATCCTCAGTGCGTTTGACGCGGAAATCGGCGAGTTCGGAAATGTGGACGAGCCCTTCTTGGCCGGGCAGTGCTTCCACGAAGCAGCCAAACTCCTTAACGCCTTTGACGATTCCACGGTAGATTTTTCCTTCCTCGATTTCGCCACAGGCAAGGTCGATTTCTTGAATCGCCCGATTCATGGCTTCTTCGCTGGTAGCGTAGATGTTGACCTTGCCACTATTGTCTTCGTCGATGTCGACTTGAGCTCCGGTGATTTCCACGATCCGACGGATATTTTTTCCACCTGGGCCGATCAGGGCTCCGATCTTTTCAGGATTGATTTGAATCGTGGTAATTCTGGGCGCGTTCTCGCTAACGTTTTCACGAGGCTTATCGATGGTCTCGGCCATGGAGTCGAGAATTGCCAGACGGGCTTCCCGAGATTGGGCGACCGAATCTTTGACCAAGTCGAGGGGCAGACCGTTAATCTTTAGATCGAGCTGGAAGCCGGTTATACCGTTACGTGTTCCCGCGATCTTGAAATCCATGTCGCCAAAGTGATCTTCTTCGCCAAGAATATCTGTAAGGATAACGCTCTTTGCGATTTTGCCTTCTTCATCGTTTTCGGTTACTAGACCGCAAGAGATCCCGGCGACAGGATCAGCGATTGGCACTCCAGCGTCCATGAGAGCCAAGCAGCCGCCGCAAATAGAAGCCATGGAAGTGGAACCATTGGAAGCCATGACCTCAGAGACAATTCGAATGGAATAGGCGAAATGGTCTTCAGCGGGCACGACTGGCAGCAGGGATCTTTCGGCCAAGGCGCCATGGCCAATTTCTCTTCGTCCCGTGAATCCGAATCTGCCTGCCTCACCAACGGAAAAGGGCGGGAAGTTGTAATGAAGCATAAACGACTTGGACTCAGGACCACCCGTGACGGCGTCCAGCCTTTGAGCCTCGTTTGTCGGTCCGAGAGTAGCGAACACGAGGGCTTGAGTTTCGCCTCGGGAAAAAAGAGCAGATCCATGAACGCGTGGTATGAGTCCTACTTCGCTCTTCAGTTCGCGTAGCTCATTGGGGCCGCGGCCTCCCGATCGTTCGCCGGTCGCCAATATAGGAGCCCGGTACGCGACTTCCTGAAGCTCTTCCATGGCCATGGAAAGCTGGGCAGGGTTGTATGCGTCTTCGCCGAGTTTCTCTTTCAAGGCCTCTTCGGCCTTGTCTTTCAGTTCGTCGATAGCGGCATTCCGTTCCTGCTTGTCGCCGATGCGAGTCGCGCTAGCGATACCTTCGCCTATCAGGTCCTCGACAAAGGTCTTGATTTCCGGATCTAGAACGACTAAGGGGAATTTTGCTTTTTCTTTTCCGGCAATAGAAACAAGCTCTTCGATGCCGGCGATTACGGGCTGTATGGCTTCGTGGGCGAATTCCAAAGCAGAGATGAAGTCGTCTTCAGGTAGTTGAGCGGCGCTACCCTCAATCATCAGCATATCGGTCTTGGTGCCAACGTAGATAAGGTCGAGGTCAGAAGAGTACTGATCTTCAACGGTTGGATTGACGACGAATTCGCCATCGATACGCCCTACGCGAACGGCTCCGATAGGGCCACTCCAAGGAATGTCGGAAATTGCCAAAGCAGCCGAAGCTCCGTTGATCATGGAGATATCAGGCTCGTTGGATTTATCTGTCGAAAGGAGGAACCCGATAATCTGAACCTCGTTCAGGAAGCCTTTCGGAAACAGAGGCCGGCAAGGGCGATCGCACAGCCGCGAGGTCAGGATTTCCTTTTCCGTGGGCCGAGCTTCGCGTTTAAAGTAGCCGCCGGGAATCCGTCCAGCCGCGGAAAATTTCTCGCGGTAGTCAACGGTAAGCGGGAACCAGTCTTGGCCTTCCCTTACGGTATTGGCAGCTGTGGCTGAGACGAAAACGCAGGTTTCGCCTACGGTGATGGTGACGGAGCCGCTGGCGAGTTGGGCCAGGTCCCCGGTCGAGATGGTCATATTGAGATCATCAATCGTTACACTATGTTGTTGTATCATTGTTTTATTTACAGTGCTGCGACGAAAGCGATCTTGGTTTCGTAGAGAAATTTCAGGATGAAATCAGTGCCTCGCGATTTCATGCGGAAATATCCCGTCCACCGAGAACGTTTTCGGACGCGTCTTATTTGTTTTGGTTGGTTAAAGAACAGAGCCCGCTTGCCAGAAATCGAGTGAGATCCTTGGCAAACGCGGCGAGTTAAGGACAGTAGACTCCCTATTTTGTGTCAGAAGGGCTGTCAGGAAATCTGCCTGCTTGGAAAATTCCCTATTTGCGAAGATTGAGTCGCTGAAGGAGCTCGTTGTACTTGTTAAGATCGTTCTTTTTCAAGTAGTTGAGCAGCTTGCGTCTCCGGCTAGTCATAGCGATTAGCCCTCTGCGGGTGTGGAAATCCTTCCGATTGGCTCGGAGGTGCTCGGTCAAATGATTGATGCGAGCAGATAATAGGGCTATTTGCACGTCGCAAGAGCCCGTGTCGGTATCATGCGTCTTAAAGTCGCTGATAACCTTGGATTTATCGATAGCTTTACTGTGTGGCATTTTTTGATTTCGGATCACGGAAACAGAGATCTCTCGTTTGAGAGACCGTTAGCCAAGCTCGTCGCTGAGCTAACCGCTGTTATTCGATAGATTCTCGAATGTTCCGCGGAAGAAAGCACCTTCCAGACGCCGACTTCTAGCGTAAGAGCGTCCACAAGAAGGGAAAATCGCTTCGGCGCAATACTAAAATCTCCTCGCCATCCTATGCTAGAGCTTCCTGTGCTTCAGGCGCGTAGCGATCCGAACCAGTTCGCTTGCGCTAGAAAGCTCTAGCTTCGACTTGATTCGAGAGCGGTGGGATTCGATCGTCTTAACGCTGATATTCATTTCTTTGGCGATTTTGCGATTATCCATGGATTCGCCTATGTGCTGAATGATCAGAAGCTCTCGATTGGAAAGACGATTTAAGAGTGAACTTGAGTCCTTTGCCTCGTGACCGCTCATGCGGCTCAGGAGACCCCGTTTCATGGATGGGCTCAAATAGAGGTTTCCTCCAATCAGGAGTTTGTACGCGTCCATATGCTCCTGGATCGGAGCGGTTTTCATCACGTATCCTTTTGCTCCAGCCCTAAGGCAACGTTCGGCGAAGATTCGTTCATCTTGCGAACTGAACACGAGAATGGAAGCCTTGGGATATTGGCGTTTAAGCTCTTTGATGGACCCGATCCCGTTACTTTTATCCACGACTATATCGAGGGCGAAAATATCGGGAGACTCCGAGGAAGTGTCTAGTTGATCGATAGCGTTGGCATAACCACAGACAACGAAATCTTCCGATCCGCGGAATAGCTCATCTAAGCCGTATTTGTAAATTGGTTGTTCGTCTATGACGAAAATGCGGGTGGGTTTGAAAATTTTCTGAATCACGCTGGTGGGAAGTCGCGTGTATCATAGGAAAATATATGCGTTCGGTCTATCGGGTGGATACTGACTTAGCTGGGGTAAATTCGATGCAGAATCGAACCTGAATTTGCCGATACCGAGGAAGAGCCGCCTCCAAAAGATCCTTGGAGGATGGCGCTTAAGGTAAGGACGCTTCTCGATTTAGACTGATTGAATCGGTAGTCTAACTCCACGCATGCCCTGCCTCGAGGAAGAGAGGAGAAAAGCCCCCGCTGGGCGATTACAGTCCAGAATGGAAGAGGTAGCGCTGATGCCTGAAGGATGAGGCTGAGAGAGTGGGACAACCCGAATCAGCTACATTACTTGTTGATCAACCCACTGGACCGAGAACTGAACGAGCTCAGTCGCATTGCGCAGATTTAGCTTCTCTTTGACGTGGGCTCGGTGCGATTCGATCGTTTTTACGCTCAAATTTAGGCTTTCGGCGATTTCCCGACTTGATAGGCCCCTTCCGATAAGTTGCACGACTTCTAGCTCGCGGTCTGTTAGACGATCGATTGGTGAAGTAGAAGTGGCGTTGTTCGGCCCATTTACGATCTGATGCAGCACCTGGTCCGCAACCGATGGGCTTACGTAGATTTCCCCTTTGATGATGCGGCGAATGGCTTCAACCACTTTTGTCGGGGATTCTTTTTTCATGACATAGGCTTTGGCGCCAGCTCTGAGAGCCCTTTGGGCATAGATAGATTCGTCATGCATGGAGAAGACGAGAATCGGAATGTTCTCATGGATCGCCTTTAGATTCTTTATGAGTTCCAGACCGTTGTTCCCTTTGAGTGAAATGTCTACGATGATGACATCGGGATTCGCAGGGCCGACGTCCTTCATTGCCTGCGGAGCGTCTTCAGCTTCGCCACAGATCTCCATATCTGCTTCGTTGTTAATAACTTGAGACAACCCCTGCCGTACGAGGGGATGGTCGTCGACGATGTAGATCTGTGTGGCCATTTTTCGAAATTCGGTATTTGTTATTAAGATAGTGATCGAGCTGGAGCCTGACTTCAAGCAGCAATAGCGGTGAGCTGAGCTGGGTGAAGATCGAGCTGTGGGGTATTATTACGCACGCCCAAGTTTCTAGATATTCGGATCTAAGGGACGATTCTTAAACGATACCTAAGAGAGCGCGAAAAGCCCGTAGCGAGTCCTAGGCAGTCACGAAGGGCGCCGCGACGCCGATGACGCCTCCGAATAAGCCACCCCAAACAACTAGCCACCCAAGGTGTTCGCGGATTATATCCTCCAGGATCGATTTCACTTCTTCGGGCTCAAGTTGATCGAGTTTTCCCTTCACCAGGTTTTCGACAGTGGGGCGAAAATTTTCGAAATGCATATTGCTCTTCGTGAGATCCAGGTCCTCGACAATTTCCGTCAACTTTCTTGAGAACTCCTCTTTGAAGGGTTCTCTGAGCGGTTCCAGGGCTCTCAGCCCGCCTACGAGGGAAAGCATGCCTCCAAATTTTGATCGAGCAACCACGTCCAGAAAACCATTGAACATATCGTCCATGTCTATGGTGGACCGAATGCCTTCCGCGGATAGACCTTCGTGGAGCGCTACGTCGGTGAATCGCTTGAAATTCTCCACGGTGAAGAAGTTTTCCATCACGAGACTATGTATCCCATTCTTGAATTCCTCAAAGCGATCGACGATCACGCCGGAGCCGTAAAGGCCAGGGACTTTCTCGAATAGCATGTGAACAGCCAGCCAATTGGTCAGGGCTCCAGAGAGGGAAAAAAGTCCGGCGCTAACGACAAAGGGCTTTGCTGAGCTATCCGGCAATGCGAGGCCGATGGCGCAAAGGAGCGCGGAGCAAATGTTAGTGATTAGGCTTTTGTTCACAGGCTCTATGCGTCGCTGTCTGGCTGGGGTATTCGATTTGTTGGCAGCCAATCAAGAACGCTTTGTATCTTCATGTCCCAGTAACCCCATTCGTGCTCTCCTTTCTCTTCCTCATAGTGGATCTCGATCCCGAGCTTTTGGGCTTCCTCGAGAAAGTCTCGATTCGCTTTGTAGAGAAAATCCTCAGTGCCACAGCATTGAAACAAGTCCAATGAATGCTCGTTAGACGAGGCGAATTTCCTAGCCAGGAGGATGAGATCGCTTTCCGGGTGGTCAACGGGTCCGCCAGGACCGAATATTATAGGCCACTCGGGAAGCAAAGAATCAGGCTCATCGACGCTCGCTAATGATAGGGCTCCGGACAGGCTAGCGGCTGCTCTGTATTGGCCTGGCCGCGACAAAGCTATTTTAAAAGCGCCGTAACCGCCCATGGAAAGTCCGGCGATAAAACGTTCTTCTCGACGCTCAGAAATGGGCAACAAGCGGTTGGCGATGCGAGGAAGTTCATCGGTAAAAAAGTCGAAGTACCTATACCCCTTATGCATGTTTGTATAGAAGCTCCTCCCGGCGTCCGGCATGACGACTGCGATACCTCGCTCCTCCGCGTAACGCTCGATTGAAGTATACCGGGTCCAAGCAGTATAGTCCGATTGAAGCCCATGCAATAAGAAGATAGTTGGAAATGGCCGATTATTGATAATCGAGGCGTTCTCGTCCGTAGAAGGTGCCACAGGGATGATGGCATTGAAGGCTGTGCCTGTCCCGAGTACTTCAGAGTAAAAGTCGCAATGAATTAGTGCCATTTCGATTTGTTTGGATGCCTATCTTGATTCGAAGGAAGCGAACGGATTATTAGATCGGCTAGGCTTGGTATACTTCCATAGGTGGGCAAGCACAGACGAGATTTCTGTCTCCAAAGACATTGTCGACTCGCCCGACAGGCGGCCAGTACTTGCAATCTTTCAATGCGGGATCGGGGAAAGCCGCCAGCTCTCTGCTATAGGGCGAGTCCCAGTCGTCGGAGGCAATTCGCTGGCTTGTGTGCGGAGCGTTTCTCAAGGGATTATCCTCTCGTGACCACGTTTCCTTTTCGATGTTTTCCATTTCCGATTTTATGGAAATCAGGGTTTCGCAAAACCGATCCAGCTCCCTTCTTGATTCGCTTTCAGTCGGCTCGATCATCATTGTTCCTGCAACAGGCCAAGACATAGTAGGAGCATGAAAACCGTAATCCATCAAGCGTTTGGCGATATCCTCTACATCTATACCCGCTCGTTCTTTCCACTCTCGGAAGTCGATAATGAACTCGTGGGCCACCAGGCCGTTTTCGCCGCGGTAGACGATTGGAAAATGAGGTTCTAGCCGCTTCGCCATATAGTTGGCATTGAGGATAGCGATCTTGGTTGCTTGCGTCAGCCCACTTTCCCCCATCATTCGAATATACGCCCACGAAATCGGAAGGATGCCCGCGCTTCCATAAGGGGCTGCCGATACGGCTCCAACTGCGGATCGGTCATGGAGATCCAGGCTTTGATGATGGCCGGGAAGAAAAGGTGCCAAGTGGCTAGCGACCCCGATGGGGCCGACTCCAGGTCCACCGCCGCCATGGGGTATGCAAAAAGTCTTATGCAGGTTCAAGTGGCAAACATCGGCCCCAATAAATCCAGGGCTAGTCAATCCACACTGCGCATTCATGTTCGCTCCGTCCATGTAGACTTGGCCGCCATTGTTGTGGACGATTTGGCAAATATCCTGTATTGTATATTCGAATACGCCATGCGTGGATGGGTAGGTGATCATGAGGGCTGACAGGCGATCGCGATGCAACTCGGCTTTCTTTTCCAGGTCATCGACATCAATATTGCCTTGATAATCGCAATTTATGGGCACGACTTTCATGCCGGCCATCACTGCGCTGGCAGGATTGGTTCCGTGAGCCGAAGACGGGATGAGGCAAACATTTCTATCCTCTTGCTCGTTGGATCGATGGAATTCCCGAATGGCCAGGAGCCCTGCGTATTCTCCCTGAGATCCCGCATTCGGCTGAATGGAAACAGCTGCAAACCCTGTTAGCCTTGCCAGCCACGTTTCGAGTTGCTCGATTAGCTCCCGGTATCCTGCCGTTTGGCTCGATGGGGCGAATGGATGAATCTCGCTAAATTCGGGCCAGGATATTGGAAGCATTTCCGCAGTCGCATTCAGTTTCATGGTACATGAACCAAGCGGAATCATAGAGTTCGTTAGAGAAAGATCCTTGTTCTCCAGCTTCTTGAGATAGCGAACGAATTCTGTTTCACTGTGGTACCGATTGAATACCGGCTGGTTGAGGATCCGGGATTGGCGGTGGAGCTCCGGGCTAATCGAGTCAATAGCATCTAGAGAAGTCTTGATTGGAACCTCCTCGGGCGCCGCCCCATCAGGGCTGAATGCGCTAAGGACAGTAGCCAATTCACGATGGGTTACAGTCTCGTCTATCGACAGGCCGATTAGGTTCTTGGAAATAGGACGCAAATTGTATCCAAGATTCTGTGCCTTTTCGATGACTCCTTTAGCGATATCTTCTGGCACCTCGATTGCTACAGTGTCGAAACGCTCGCCTTCGATTACCCGAAAGCCGAACTCGTTAAGGATCTGCTTCGCGGTCATGGCGAGGCGGCGAATCCGCTTGGCAATCTCGATGAGCCCATTGGGGCCGTGATAGATAGCGTAGGCCGCGGCGATATTGGCCAGAAGGACCTGGGCTGTGCAGATGTTGCTAGTGGCTTTGTCGCGACGGATATGTTGCTCTCGGGTTTGCAGGGCGAGTCGCAAGGCGGGATTGCCTTCGGAATCCTTGGATAGGCCGATGATTCTGCCGGGCGCTTTGCGCTTGTTGCTTTCGGTGGTGGCGAAATATGCGGCGTGGGGCCCGCCGAATCCCAAGGGAACGCCGAAACGTTGGGCAGATCCAACAGCGATATCGAACCCCATTTCCCCCGGTGGCTTCAAGAGTGTTAGTGATAGTAGGTCGCAGCAGCAGATGGCCATAGCCCGATTGTTGTGGGCGTTCTCGACAAGGTCAGATAAATCGCGGGCTATACCTAGGGTATCCGGATACTGGAGGATAATTGCGAATGCGGTGCTAAAATCGATCGGCTGACTAGTATCCACGGTTTTTACATCGATACTCAATGGCTTGGCCCGTGTCTCGATGACTTCAATGGTTTGCGGATGGCACTTCGAGGAAACAATAACAGCGTTTTTCGAGCCTCGCCCTCGGAGTCCATAAGCCATGGAAACGGCTTCAGCAGCGGCAGTGCCTTCGTCCAATAGCGAAGCGTTGGATATATCCAGTCCCGTTAGGTCAGACACCATAGTCTGGAAATTGAAAAGAGCTTCCATTCGGCCCTGAGAAATTTCCGCTTGGTAGGGGGTATATTGGGTATACCAACCGGGATTTTCTAGAATGTTTCTCAGGATTGGGGGTGGAGTAATTGTATTTGAATACCCAAGACCAATAAGCGATCTCTTAACTGAATTCTTGGCTGCAATCTGCTCCAGCTCTTTGAGCATCTCACTCTCGCTTACAGGATCCGGAAGCTCGTCAATAGTGGATATACGGATGTTCTCGGGTACCGCTGTGTCTACGAGGCGATCCAGTGAATCGAATCCGATTTCGGCGGCCATTTCCGCGGCATCTTGCTCGCCTACTCCGAGGTGGCGTCTGGCGAAGGAATCGCTGTTGCTCGCTCTATTCGAATCGAAAGTATCTGAATCTGTGGCCCCCTGCGAATCTGGCATAGCAGCACAGTAGAATGGGCCGTTTGCGAATCAATAGGAAATCTAGGGTTATTGATTGATCCTTTGGCGGAATCGCTCTCCAAGAGAGTGTCCAACAAGTAGATGACATCGGGTTTATCGGTGTAGGGTCGCCGCTTGCGGCGACCGCGTAAGTAGAGTATCCGGCCCTTTGGCGGTCGCCGCAAGCAGCGACCCTACAAATCCCGGAATTATTGGACACTCTCTAAACGATTGCGCGAGTCGGGGTTTAGGATCAAGGGTGGTCTGCTTATGATCAGAAAAGAGCGAGCAGCTTACGTTGACGAGGAACTGGACAGACTGTACCCGAATCCACCGATTCCTTTGGACCACAAAGATTCCTACACTCTCTTAGTCGCCGTTTTGCTTTCAGCCCAATGCACGGACGTACGGGTCAATAAGACAACGCCCAGTTTATGGGCACTGGCGGACAATCCTTTCGACATGGCTAAAGTGGCCGCATCGAGAATCGAGAATGTCGTGCGCCCGTGTGGTTTGGCTCCGCGCAAGGCGCAGGCCATTCATGAACTGTCTAACATTCTGGTCGAAAATTACGATGGCGAGGTGCCTGAGGATTTTGACTTACTTGAAGCTTTGCCTGGAGTGGGCCATAAGACGGCATCGGTCGTAATGGCCCAAGCGTTTGGGCATCCCGCTTTCCCGGTAGACACCCATATACATCGACTTGCTCAGAGATGGGGATTAACCAGCGGCAAAAACGTAGTCCAAACGGAGAAAGATCTTAAAAAGCTGTTCCCAGAGGAGCGGTGGAATGATCTGCATCTTCAGATTATATACTACGGACGCGAACACTGCAGCGCCCGCGGTTGCGATGGCACGATTTGCCCGATGTGCAGAACATTGTACCCTCAAAGAAAGAAAGCGGTGGCTACGCGAAAATAAAAAAGCCCCTCCCTGAGATGAGAGGAGCTGTGAAAACTTGAAAGAAGAAGCGTATTCAAGCGATTAGTTTTCGGCGATATCCGCTCCAGTCGGTAACGCGCTGTCCATGGTTGTCGCAGGAGTCCCGTTAGGTTGAAACAGCTGTGCGAATGGCTGAGCTGCTCCTTGCGTTTCGAACCAGTTAACAGCTCCTCCAGCAAATCCTATGTGTCCCCCTTCGCCAGCATACATGTCAGTTGGTCCCCAACCTGATGAGCCACTGTTGCTTAAGCGAGAGAATATCAGCGGCGTTTGGTTGGGGGTGCCAAGCGTCAGACCCACCACATAGTGGTAAGATAAAAACCCTGACGATGTGGGATTTTCGGGATCTGCGTCGTCCAAGGGATTGGTGTCAGCCAGATCCGAATTCATATTGCCGTTGACGAGAACGGGTGTGGGCCCGTTGAGCTGCATCGCATTTGTATCGCTTTGGCTTATCCAAATGTTTAGGTCGTTAAGGTCTGCTTCAAGTGCAAGAACAGCAGCCACTTCACCGATGGATGGTGCCGCTGGGCCAGTAGGATCAAAATTGAGTTGCCCGTTTGAAACTCGATGGCCCGGTTGCGGCAGCAGGTCTCCATTCATAGTCGCAAACAGTTGCGAGGCGTTTATAATTTGCCGCATATTGGTTACATCTCGTGTTTTTCGAGCTGTTGACTGCATCTGGGAAATGGTCGGAACGAGGATGGCGGACAAAATGGCGATAATCGCTATGACAGTAAGGACCTCGATGAGCGTAAAGCCTTTCGAGCGGCGAATCTTCGAGTTGCGATAGTTCATAGGAAAATGGAAAGGGAAAGCAATGACAGTTCATTTTCACCAGACACCGCTGGTAATGAAGAAAGATCAACGCAACGAAGCAATAATACAAGGTCGATCCCTCTTTTTTACCGCTCAACAGTAATGCGATTAGGCCGTCGATGGACGAATACCTTAGGCTTGTCTACAGGATTCCCTGATCAAAGCCGGCAAATCGCAAAACCTTAAGCAATTCTCTTCACATGCGTTCGCCTCCAACAGATTTTTCTTTGCAAGCGGACGACGAACAAACAGTTATTACCGCGATGAAAATTTTCCTGGATGGCGAATTCGTAGAAAAAAAGGATGCGAAGATCTCGGTTTTCGATCACGGTCTTCTCTACGGGGATGGAATATTCGAAGGAATTCGTGTCTACCGCAAGTGCGTCTACCGCTTGCAGGAGCACCTCGAGCGTTTGTGGCACTCAGCCAAGGACATCCTTCTGGAGATCCCGATGTCCCCGGAGGAAATGGAAGAGGCGGTGTGCGAGTCCTGCCGGCAGAATGGGATCGTCGATGGCTACATCAGATTGCTCGTTACACGTGGAAGAGGGGATCTCGGCCTTTCCCCCAACTCTTGCCCAAATCCCTCGATCATTATTATTGCCGATACGATTCGTCTATATCCCGAAGATCACTACACGGAAGGCCTCTCCATTGTTACGGTGCCCACACGGCGGTCCGGGCCAGCGGCGTTGAACCCGGCCATAAAGTCGCTTAATTATCTGAATAATATTCTCGCCAAAATGGAGGCGGCCCAAAGTGGAGCGCTAGAGGCCATCATGCTCAATGATCAAGGTTACGTGGCTGAATGTACGGGCGATAACATCTTTATCGTCCACAAAGGCCGGATGTACACGCCGGATGTATCTAATGGAGCCCTCCGCGGGATTACACGTGGGGCGGTGATGGAGCTGGCGGAAGCAGAAGGAATTTCCGTTCGAGAGTGCAACTTGACGCGTCACGAGATTTGGAATGCCGATGAGTGCTTTCTCACGGGAACAGCCGCAGAACTCATTCCCGTCGTAAAATTGGATGGACGCGTTATTGGATCGGGTAAGCCCGGCGAAGTGACCAAGAAGCTGCATGCAGCATTCCATCAGGAAGTCTCTACGCGCGGGGCACTGCTTTAGTCACTTAGTCCAGAGTCAGAGAAGCGGAACCGTGCCTCGCTGTTAATCGTTTGCTCAATTTGTCGTGGGCCAGACGTTTTCGCTTCGGCCTAAACTCGCTGCGACTCGCGCCACCGTATTCCCGTAACAGCATACACGTTCCAACCTAGATAGCAATAGACTGTAGGAGCGGGTTTATCCCGCGATCCCAACGGTGGTTAGTCAGCAATTATCGCGGGATAAACCCGCCTCCGACAGCCGCCCATCTGTCCGATATTGGACACTCTTTTCGGCAAGGTTACTGAAAACAGTGTTATTGTCGATCGATTGGAAAACCAAAAGAGTCAAGGGAGCATCCTGTGGATGATAGGGGAAAGATTTACCCTGGGTTTGATCCACTCGAGCCCAGATGCTCTCCTAGTCGCGGTTAAATTTGCTTCAAAATTGGCTACTACAATTGTTTGGGTCATCGATTCGGGGCTTTCTGGGTGCCAGATTTACGCTTCTGTAATAATTGGCGCGGCTCATGCGTTGTATTTTTGTTCATTTGTGTAGCGAAAACGTTTTCCTGTTGGATATGGAAAGGTTAATTGGGTAAAGGTTGGTTTATGGGTAAGTCTTTGAAATGCGACGTCTGCGATAAGATTGCGACAGTGCATCTGACGCAGATCATCAATAACCAGATTCATAAGATCGATCTCTGCGAGTCTTGCGCTGAGGAAAAGGGAATCACGAATCCCGATGGGTATTCTCTCGCCGATCTACTTGTGAAGTCTGAAGACGCTTCTGAAGATGCTGCGGACTCCCTTGAGTCGCTAGACGAGTGCCCGGAATGCGGCTATACGCAGAAGGAATTCAAGAAGACAGGTAGGCTGGGCTGCGAGCAATGCTACGAAACCTTTAGGCCTTTGCTGAGCAGGGCTTTAGATGGAATGCATCGAGGTGATCAGCATAAGGGGAAGGTTCCTGAGGAAGCCCTGGAAAGAAAGTCTTACGAAGATAGAATTAGTTCGTTGGAAGGCGATTTGCAGAAGGCTATCGCCAACGAGCAATACGAAGAAGCAGCCCAATATCGCGATGAGATACTGGAACTTAAGAGATCTCTGGAGGCAGAAGAGACTGCATAAAGTTAATGGTTATCAAAGACATCTTCGACGGTAAGTCTGTTATGACTGAGGGGGCGGCGAAAAAGTGCCCAGTCGTTCTCATGACGCGCGTGCGTTTGGCCCGAAACCTAAGTGATCACCCATTTCCGGGATGGGCCAAGATGCCTCAGAAAAAGGATGTGTTAGAGACATGTTTACCCGCCGTTGCCACGCTTCGTCCGATGAAAAGCGGGATCACTGCGGAAATCGAGGAGCTATCGGATTTAGAGAAACAGATTCTGGTAGAACGGCATTTAATTAGCCGGGAATTGTCGGGAACGCCAGAAAGCGCAGGGGTAGTTATTAGCAAAGACCAATCGGTGTCTGTCATGATAAACGAGGAGGATCATCTCAGAATGCAGGTGGTCAAGTCCGGCTACCGGTTCAAGAGCGCGTGGAATGCGGTCAATAATTTGGATACCGCTCTGGAAGGAGGCTTGAACTACGCTTTTTCATCCCGCCTCGGCTATTTGACGGCTTGCCCGACCAACGTGGGCACCGGAATGCGAGCATCCGCGATGATGCACCTTCCCGCGCTGGTCATTTCCAATCAGATGGAGAAAGTGGTCAGAGCGGTAAATCAGCTGGGGATTGCGGTTCGCGGTTTGTTTGGCGAAGGATCGGATGCTAGCGGCAGCATTTTTCAGATTTCCAATCAAACGACATTAGGCGAGTCCGAGGAAGCGATTATCAAGAGGCTGTCTTCAGTGCTGAAGACGATCATTGATCAGGAAATTAATGCCCGTGAGAAAATCCTTGAGACCGATCCTAACAAGCTCCAAGACAAGATTGGCCGGGCCTTTGGGATTTTGCAGAACAGTCATCTCCTGAGCTCGAACGAGTGTATGAATTTGGTTTCTCTCGTGCGATTCGGGGTCGATTTGGAGATGTTTCCCGAGGAAATGCGGAACATTGTCGATCGATTGTTCATCGAATGTCAACCGGGACATATTCAGTATCATGCTGGCAAGTCGATCGATACTAGCGAGCGGGATGCCTACAGATCCGAATATTTGCGCAAACAATTTGAGAATGTCGATAAACCTGTAAATAGTATCCTGAAGGCGGCGACTGAGGAAGAGAACGCGGACATGGAACCAAACAACGAAGAGGAGAGCGAGAAGGGCTAAATGGAACCGATGAACAATTTTACGCCGCGGGCTCAGCAAGTGCTCGCGCTAGCCAGAAAAGAGGCGGATAGATTCCACCACAATTATGTGGGTACGGAGCATATCCTACTTGGATTAATTAAACTGGGGCAGGGCGTAGCGGTTAGCGTTCTCCAGAAGATGGGGCTGGATTTGGAAACGGTGCGCAGCGCCGTGGAAAAGCAAGTGGGTTCGGGGCCTGAAGGAAAGGAATCCGGAAGCATTCCTTACACCCCTCGGGTAAAGAAAGTGCTGGCGCTTGCTGGCAAAGAGGCCAAGGCCCTTAATCATAGCTATGTGGGTACCGAGCATATCCTGCTTGGATTGCTGCGAGAGGGTGAAGGCGTGGCTGCCCGTGTCTTGAAATCTTTGGATGTCGATATCGAGCGGACTCGAAACGAAATCCTGCGTGAACTAGATCCGCAATTCTCCGGTGAAACCGAAGAAGCCATCGCGTCGCCCAGAGGGCAAAGTGGCGAACAGAAGAAGGAAGCCAAAACGCCGGCGTTGAAGGCCTTTGGACGCGACCTCACGGAATTGGCCAAAAACGGCGAACTCGATCCAGTAATCGGAAGAAAGGCGGAGATCCGCCGCGTGATTCAGATCCTTTGTCGCCGGACTAAAAATAATCCAGTTTTGATTGGAGAGGCAGGGGTTGGCAAAACGGCGATCGTCGAGGGCTTGGCCCTGGAGATTGCTAGCGGAGTCATTCCAGAGATCCTTGTGGACAAGCGGGTCATCACACTCGACTTGGCCCTGATGGTTGCGGGTACGAAATATCGAGGCCAGTTCGAAGAGCGCATTAAAGCGGTCATGGACGAGATCAAGCGGGCCGGTAATGTAATCATTTTTATCGATGAGCTTCATACCATTGTAGGGGCAGGGGCCGCAGAAGGAGCCATGGATGCTTCCAATATTTTCAAGCCGGCATTATCGCGGGGCGAGCTACAGTGTATTGGGGCAACCACTCTCAATGAATACCGGAAATATATTGAGAAGGATAGTGCCTTGGATCGTCGCTTTCAGAGCGTGCAGGTGGATGCTCCAAGCATCGATGACACCATTCTGATTCTGAAAGGGATTCGACAAAAATACGAAGATCACCACAAAGCCGTATTCACTGACAAAGCGCTGGAAGCCGCTGCCAAGCTGTCGGAGCGATACATCACGTCGCGTTTCCTTCCGGACAAGGCGATCGACATCATGGACGAGGCGGGTTCCAAAGCTCGCATTGCATCCTTGGCTCGCCCTCCAGAGATCGAATCGTTAACAACGAAAATCGAGGAAGTTTGTTCAAGTAAAGAAGAGGCGATCAGCAAGCAGCACTTCGAAGAGGCCGCTAAGTTTAGAGACGAGGAAAAGCGCCTGCGAGCAGAGCAAGAAAACGTTCTCGAAGAGTGGAAAAAGAATCGCGAAGAGAACCGTGTCACCGTGGACGAAGACGATATGATGCGGGTCGTTGCCGATTGGACGGGTATTCCGGTAAACCGTATGGAGAAAAAGGAGACAGAGCGTCTCTTGAAATTGGCCGAAGAATTGCAATCCACCGTAATTGGTCAGAACGAAGCCTGCTCGACGATCGCCAAAGCTTTGCGCCGAAGCCGGGCCGACCTGAAGGATCCGAATCGTCCCATTGGGGCGTTCATGTTCCTTGGTCCAACGGGCGTAGGCAAAACCTTTTTGGCTCAGACGTTGGCTGAGAAAATGTTTGGAGACAGGGATTCCATTATTCAAGTGGACATGTCTGAGTATATGGAGAAGTTCTCTGTATCCAGAATGATAGGATCGCCCCCGGGTTATGTGGGTCACGAAGAAGGTGGTCAGCTTTCGGAGCAAGTGCGTCGGAAGCCGTATTCGGTCGTGCTATTCGACGAAATCGAAAAAGCCCATCCAGATGTTGTTCAGATCATGTTGCAGATATTCGAGGAAGGTCGATTGACTGACAGCTTGGGACGGGAAGTGGACTTCCGCAACACAATCATCATTATGACGACCAACGTTGGCGCCGCGGCGATCCAAAGGCAGTCGAAGATGGGATTCGGAGCTGCTAAGTCGATGAGCGACGATTATGAGTCCATCAAGGAAAACGTGATGGACGAAGCCAAAAAGGCGTTCAAACCAGAGTTTCTCAATCGGATCAATGATCTGATAGTGTTCCATAATTTGCATAGGGATGACTTGGTTAAGATCGTGGACCTAGAAATCGCGAAGGTGCAGAAGCGCTTGGTGGAAAAGAAGATATCAATCGACCTCACCGAAGACGCTAAGGCTCTTGTCATCGACAATGGCTACGATGAAAAATATGGGGCCCGTCCGCTCAGGCGCTCCATCGAAAGGCTGTTGGAAGATCCCTTGGCTGAGGCATTGCTCTCGAATGAAGTGAACGAAGGGAATTCAGTGATCGTAGACCGGGAAGAGGACGCTTTGACATTCAAAACGATTGAAGATGTCGAAACGGCCTCCTCGGAATCGGAGTCATCTTAGTCGCTTGCCAGCTCGAGAGATGGGCCAATCAATTGCGACCGCGGGATGAATTCTCGCGGTTTTTTTGAATACGTTACTAATGGCTAATCGTATAACTACATCAAGGATAGTCCGGCGTAAGGTTTCCCCGCTTCTCTGTCGATTAGGTCGAAAAAAATGAAACGAGTTTGGGTAGTGTTGGGTTTAGGATTTTTTTTGGGTGGGGCCAGTTGGTTATTCCATCAAGAATCCCGATTGCTCCCTCAAACGGGAGCAAGGCAAGAATCAGCAATGCCCGATGCTTATAAAAGGAGCCCTGATATTGTTGAATCAGTTGATGTTGACGATCCGATCGAGAAAGACTCCTCGATCGGTCTCCATGCAAAGAAAGGGCCATTCGGCCGATTTTCGACCTATTCCGTGATTGATAGGGTCGAGGGTTCTCGATCGGGGGCAACAGTCTTTTACTTGCTGGAGGGGAAAAGCGGCAGCATCCCATTTGTTTTATTAGAGGAGCGGTTTGAATCGTCGGAATCTGGAGGAGAGCTGGTTTTAACGCAGCAAATTGCTTCCAAAGGTGACGAGATCATGTTCGACGCGAATCCAGCTCTGGTGGAGGAATCGGTCCTGGCTAGTCGGCTAGAGGAAATCGAGGCATCGATCTCTTGGAAGTCTCGGTTGTCGCACTTTGTTCAAGTTAAGCTCAATCGCCCTAGTATAGATGGGTATTGGAAAGCGCTTGATTCGTTGCGGGAGTGGTTCCCCGATTCTATTCTTTCTCAAGATCACTTGCACTTCCAATCGGCGAGCCCTAGTGACTACTCGGAGTCGCTGCTTTGGCATTTGGATCAAGTTAATGCTACCGAAGCGTGGGAACTGGAAACTGGAAGCGAAGAGATAGTCGTCGGGATTATCGACACAGGCACGTCAATCGACCACCCAGACTTGGTAGATAACATATTTATCAATCCCTTAGAAATCCCGGGCAATGGGTTGGACGATGACAATAACGGTTTTGTCGACGATGTAAATGGATGGGACTTTGTTGATGACGATGCGAACCCCAATGATTTGACCGGACACGGAACGCATATTTCAGGGATTGCTGGGGCGCGGGGAAATAATGGAATAGGTGGATCGGGAATTGGTTGGAATATCAAAATTCTGCCACTGAAAGTCGGCGATTCTGGAGGCCTGTCTAGCTCCGCAATCGCAGAATCGCTTAGATACGTATCCAAGATGTGGAACTTGGGCATCAAGGTTGTCGCCACAAATAATTCGTACGGCTCTACGGCGCCAAATGATATAGCCCGAAGCGAAATCCAAACCCATGAGAATTTGGGCATCGTATTCGTGGCAGCGGCTGGAAATAGCGGAGAAGATATCGACGCTCCAGGCAACTCCCAGTTCCCGGCTGGTTTTCCAGAAAGCAACGTCATTTCAGTAGCGAGTTCGACCCAAGGCGACGAATTGTCCAATGGAACGAATTTCGGTCAGGAGAGCGTTGATCTTGCTGCTCCAGGTCAGGAAATCTACTCGACTAGCAATAACGATGATTATGAATTTCTGACAGGGACTTCGATGGCGTCTCCGATCGTTGCTGGGGCAGTAGCGCTATTGGCGTCTAGGGAGCCGGAACTCAACGGCGCTGAACTTAAAACCCGTATTTTAGAAACCGCTACACCTATTGAAAGTATGCTGGGCAAGACGGTTACGGGGGGGCGATTGGATTTGCTGGCCGCGTTGAATCCGGAATTGAAAGACTTTAGATTGGAGACTCCCAGTCACCCGGGGCACTTGATTTTGCTTCCGGACACACGAGTTCCGGTAGAGCTAGAGGTTCAGACGTTGGAGGACGTAGTACTGAGCGCCGAAGTGGTGAATGCGGCGGAAGGGATCGAAGTGGTTGAAAGGCCAGAAGGCGGCTATGTCTTCAACTTCACTCAGGAGGGGTTTTTCCGAGTCAGGATTGCCGCTATTAAGAGCGGAGTCGTTAGAGAAATGGTTAAACAGTTCGTAGTTGGCGGTGCAGGTGACGTACAAGAGGGATTGATACACTCCTGGGAAATGGAGGGTTCCGGCTCATCATTATTTGATTCTGCAGGCCAGGGTAATGGTCAGTTTCAAGGCGCGAGCCGGGTGGCGGCTCCTCTTGGCAAAGGCCTCGATTTTTCGGGGTCTTCTAGCAGGGTACGATTTGATGCTCAGGCGCCTTCGGTTGTGACGATCTCGGCCTTCGTAAGGTCAGACGATTTGCTGTCGAGTCCGCATCCGCGCATTGTTAATATGCCGGACTATTATTTGTACTTCTCCACTCGCGGGGTACCAAGCATTCCTGATGGAAATGCCAATACGCTTAAGTTCTATTCGAATCGCGACTTGGAATTCGGAGTATGGAATTCCCTTCCTGATACGGTTGTTGAAGGCGAATGGCTGCACGTGCTCGCCAGTTACGATAGTAGGGAAAATACCAATACGCCTAGACTTTATATCAATGGTGAAGAACAGACTGTGAGGGTTCAGCGACTGCCGGTCGGTACTCAAACTCTCGATGGAGGTGAAGGCTTTCTCGGAGACAGGGGGGCAGGGGATCGCGCTTGGGACGGTCAAATGGATGAGGTTCGTGTCTATGATCGGATATTGGATTCGACGGAGGTTTCATCATTGTCTGCCCGCTATGCCGCCGCCTATTGGAGCCAGTTTTCAATTACAGAAAGAGTCGAGGCCGGTTCCGTTGATCGGGTAACGCTGGAATTTCGTTCCGATACTGGAGAAGTTCCTAATGGCGAATTTGATTGGTCGCTGACTGAACAATTGGATGGATTAGAGCTTGGCGATAACGGATCCAATGCGTGGGAGATTACTGCTAGTGAAAAAGTGAATACCGTAATTCGCTTGCAGGTTAACGGCGTGATGGGCACTCGCTATTTCTCATACGATCTTCTTCTGGATCCTCCTGAAATGAGCTCCGGGGTTTATACTGGGACAACCGATTCCGGAGGAACGGTGTGGATTGAAGTTGGAGAAGATGAGCGATCCGGCTACATTACGGTTTTGGATACGGATCGCGGATTCTCCAGATCGAGGGAACCGATTGCCATAAACGCCTTTGGCGAATTCAGAACATCGAATGAGCTCGATCAGGTCATATCGGGGGAGATCGATGGAGGGATAGTCGGAAATATATCCGGTATAGATATCCAGTTCGCTGGCGAACCGAAGCAGGAGCCTGCTAGCGTTTTGGAGGTTGAAGGGTTTTTTGAGGGTGGTTTGATAGGCAAGGCAGGAGAATCCATCGAGTTGAGCATTCGTCCTGATGGAAGCGTGTTTGTTTGGCTCAATGGGAGCGAGCTCGATTTAGCCAGGGGGATAATAGATCAAGGGGGCGCCTTTACTTTAGAGTCGGAGTTTGGAGCTTCGATTCAGGGAGCAGTTGTTGGTGGTTCTCGCTCG